>Ga0134128_10000437_pt1 | contig 58189 bp, 36 predicted proteins | sample KB31754_FD_96462 | JGI IMG/M metagenome (GOLD analysis project Ga0134128, IMG submission 96462) | Terrestrial soil microbial communities with excess Nitrogen fertilizer from Kellogg Biological Station, Michigan, USA - KB3-175-4 | ecosystem: Environmental > Terrestrial > Soil > Unclassified ... | reverse complement strand
TGGACCCGGAACGGCGCACGCTGTTGCAGGTGAAGCTCGAAGATCTGGCGGAATCGGAGCAGATTTTTTCGACGCTGATGGGCGAAGACGTTGAGTCGCGGCGCAAATTCATTGAAGACAATGCGCTGGATGTGAAGAACCTGGATATTTGATCTCTTCTGGTGAGATAGTGCAGAAAACTTGAAGGATTGTGCGGGATAGTTGAAGGATTGTGCAGAGCGCCCAACCGCCTGACATCGGCCTAAGTCTAACAAGATAAGTTAGATAGGTATCTTTGAAGGGCAAAAAGCGGCCCTTTTATCCCCTCTCGGGGATGAAAAACGAAAATTCAAACGACTCACGACCATTTGTCTGGAGAACAAAGGTATGGACGTGAGTTTTATTTTGTTCCTGCCTATTTCCATTGTAGCGACTGGCGGAAGGAACTGCGCCATTCTGCTTCGCGGATGGGAGTCGCAAATCAATTCTTTGTCGCACTCGCTTCAACAAACAATTGCGGCAGCTTCCGGTTTTTTGCTTTCTTTTTCTTGACTGGGGGCGGTTCGAGCGCACCGGCAGCCTTGAGATCGTTTTCAGAAATCAAGGGGCCGGCGCAGATTTTTTCGAGCAGATCAGCCTGCTTCGGTTCCAACTCCACCATAAGCGTCAGGACGTTCAGCAGTTCCGTCGTGTATTCCGGCAGCCAGTGGTCCGGCTGTATGTCGCCCAGCGGCGAGGGCGGACGGCGATCTCCAATGATGGGTCGCTCACGGTTCTTTCTGCGATAGCTAAACCACTGGAGAAGCACCTGTTTCCCCGAGACTTCGTACCGCCAGACGGCGGATGAAACGTTCTCGATAAAGCCGTGGCCGACCAGTAGCCTGTGTTTTTCCGCGTCGTAGCCGAGCGTGTCCGGCATCTCGTCGGGCTTGGCGGAGATCTCGCCTTCCTTCGGAACGGTCGGCGCTTTCCCCGGAGTCATGCGGGGCGGGCCAGCGGGACGGTTGTGGTTGGGATCCGCCATTCGCTCTCCGAAAGTATGCAGCCAGAGGACTTTCCGCCCAAGTTCCACAGCTTCGGCGAAAAGAGCGGAATCGGAGGTGAGTGGGATTCGCAAGCCGGGAGTTGAAAGGTCGTTCTGGAATTTCGCGGTGTAAACAGGGTGGGCGGCGACGGCGGCAATGTACGCCATCAGGTCTTCCGCGCAGATATTCGCGCCATACTTCTCGCTGAGAAAGGGCAGCAGCGCTGGAGGAAAGTTGGCAATTTCTGCGCTTTCATCGCGCCAGAGAGGAAAAGTACGTCCGCCTCGCCCAGCATAGTGATCGAGGTCGGGAACGAGCGCGATAAACGTCAGTGCGGGGCCGTTCGATGGAGATGTTTGGGACAGTGCTGTAAGAAAAATCTGCTTATCGGAACGCATTGCCCAAAGTTCGGGGTTCGGCCTGTTGATCACCCGCTTATCGGGAATAATCCATTGCCGATCAAAAGAACGGAAGCCATAACCCACTGGGGAGATCAGTGGCGCTGGATCGTCAGCGACGGACTTGGTTCTCAAAGGAAAACCATGCAACGCATCCCTTAGAACTTTAGTGCTATGCCGATCTCCTAGCTGATGAGGATGAAAAAGAATATCCATCTCCGCCTGTGGCGCGGATTTTAGTTTTTTCCAACGCTTTTCGAGCGAAGCCGCATCCGGCGAAATGATCCACGTTCTACCCGGCATGACACCGGAGCCGTTATAGACAAAAAAGTCCTGCAACGCGGGATACGTGGCCCATGCACCCTGCGATGCAGGAAGAAAGGGAGCGCGCCACTTCGACGGACCCTCGATCCAACCCGCGTCGTTCAGACGAATATCCTGGAGCGCAGCAAATTTTTCCTCCCGGCGGCCCAAGGGCAGCGCGCGGAAGCGCACCTTGGCGGGCGTTTCCAAATCTGCTTTGGTGGATCGGGAGGCCATGACGATACAGACAGTCTGTTGCACGCCTTGAAAGATTCGCGTGTTGACCCCGGGCTGGTGGCCCTCCGGGGAGCAGTCGATGACCCAGATGTCGTCGCAGGTGCGCCGAAGATAATCGCGCATTTTTTGAAAACCGGCTCCGCCGAGAAAGCCGGCAACGGTGATGAAGCAAACGACGCCGGTGTTGCGTTCGGGGTTTTGGTCGAAGACTTTCCACGTGGCCCAACGCCAGAAATAGATGTAGAGGTTGCGCAGGTGTTTGCTGTGCGCGCTCGCGCCCCATTCCGGCGGCGGCATCCAGGCTTCGAGCGGAGCCGGGGCCTTGGCGTTGGCGGTTTTCGTTTCTACCCAACCACCCCGCCCTTTTGCCTTCTCCTTATAGGGCGGGTTGCCAATGACGACGGTGATGGATTCCTCGCGTTTTATGCGATTGGCATCTTTGCGCGATTGCCCAATGGGAGCAAGGACGCTCGGCAGCCACTCAGCGTCGTCGTATGGATCGCCGAGGGTGTTGGTCACGAACATCCGCAACGGAGCATCGGATGCGGAGTCAGCAAGGTCAAGCACTTCGGCGAGAATGCGGAGCTGCGCTACGGCAAACGGACCCAATTGCATTTCAAAGGCGATGAGACGCTTCAGCGTATCGTGAATGGCGTTCGGAACAGCGCCTTCTCCTTCATCTTCACGAACCCTTTGGGCGATTCGGCGAAGAACGCTAAGCATGAACGTGCCTGTACCTGTGGCAGGGTCGGCGAGCGTGACCGAGGGCGCGGCAAGTCCGGCATGCAGATGGAAGCGATCGCCACGAAGCGCCTCATCGACCAAGGCCACCATCGCGCCCACCACTTCCGGCGGAGTGTAGTAGGAGCCGGTCTGCTTTCGCAGCTCGTTGTCGTAGACAGCGAGAAATTCTTCGTAGAAGTACAGCCATGCGTCCGGCTGGCCTTTGCTGATCTTGCTCCAATCGACCGCGTCGAGAACCCTGATGAGCGTTTCGAGTGAGGTTTGCAGCGTCTTCTTGTTTTCCGCGTTGTCAGTCAGCAGGGCCAGCGCGGCCCCGATCAGCGAACTCGTATGAGTCAGTTTCGCAGCCGCCTTATGCAGCCCTTCGCCGAGAGAAATGCCCTTGGCTCGCGCCATCAGCATGCCAAATGTAACCGCCTGCGCATAGCCATCAGCAAAGCGTTCGTCGGTAGCGTCCGGAAACAGGAGCTTGCGCCAATCGACAGCCAGCGCGGTAAGGGCTTCGCTCTTGAGACCAAGCTGTTCCGTCACTTCATCGCGCAGAAGGCGGCAAAGGCGAGCGGTGGTGTGCGCCAGTTCCCTGGCGGAGCGCGGGGCACTCGGCTGCCAGCGGAGAAAATTCTCGAACAATCCCTGCAGACCCGGCGGCGGCGTCAGCTTCACGCCGGATGTCTCGATATCGCCGATCAGTTGCAGGACGGAGCCAACGAGCTTGCCGTCCTGCCAGAGGCTGAAGCCGTTGCCATCCGTGTAGATCAAGTTCGGGAGGGAGCGCAGCTTTTCCCATTGGTCCTTATCGTGAGGATCTTTGAATTTTCTTGGGTCTGCGCCTTTTCCGGGAGCCTTGAGTTCCACGAAACCCACAAGAGCTTTATGGACGGTGACCGCATAGTCCGGTCTGGTTTTTAGATCGCTAAGGGAAGATTCTCCGACAGCGGTGACATGCCCGGCCTGGAGGCCAGAGAGGCCTGCTATGGCCAGAAGCAGATGCTCGAAAGGCGAGCGAAGCTGATCTTCCGGTTGGCCCGTGGCCGATGGGTTCGATAGCTTGGATTTTGCGGCGACCCCAAAATCTGAAACAGCCATCTCTATGGTTGGCTTCATTCATTCAATGCTATCAACGAAGTTGGTGAACGGTATGTGACAGTCGAATCAGATTCCGGCGACTGTTCATCCATCGCATCCGCCGTCGGACAAACCCATGTCTCCGAGTCGCGAACCTTCGACTCCGCTCAGGATGACGGCGTTGCCTTATATCTTTCCTGTTTCTACCGCTAAACAGCGGAGACGGTTTTGCCCTGGAGCCTCCGCTTTACTTCGAATAGAGACCTTCGCGGGTATCGAGACTGGGTTTTGCGTTGAAGCTGCCAAAGGTGATGTTCTCGCCGGAGGCGATATAGTCCTTCATTCTGGCTGACATTTGCCGCGCGATGTCCGGGTACCGGTCGGCCACGTCTGTCAACTCATTTGGGTCTTTCTCCAGGTTGTACAGTTGCGGCTTATAGACGCTGAGGGGCGCTTCGGGAGAGACATGATATTTTTCCTGTTGGGCCTCGGGCTTCCAGATTTCGCTATAGGCCCATTCCTGATTCCGGACCGCCCCAATCCAGCCATAGGTCTGAACCACTTCGTCGCGCAGCTTGCGAGATTCTCCCGTCACCAACGGCCACGCATTCGACCCGGTCACGCGGGAAGGAGGCTGTAGCCCCAGGAGATGCAGCAGCGTCGGCATCACATCTGGAATCTGGACAAATCCGTCCACTTTCTTCCCCGCATAGGAGCTATTGGGCGTTCGGATCAACAACGGAACGTGGGTCACCTGGCCGCGCAATTTGTCGGGTCCTTTGACGAACTGGCCATGCTCGCCCAACATGGCTCCGTGGTCCGACATGAAAACAACCACCGAATTCTCAAGCAGGCCGTATTGCGCGATGGTGTCGAGCAGGTGGCCAACCCAGTAGTCCACGTCATTGACCGCTCCAGCATAGTTGGCGCGGAAGCGCTGCTTAATCGACTCTGGAAGGGCCACGGTGTCGTATGGAGGTTCCACAAAGCTGGGATTTTGGGCGCCCGGCATGTATTTTTCTAAAAAGCGCCGCGGCGGGTCCCAAGGTTCGTGCGGATTGAAAAATTCCACATGCAGATAAAAGGGCTTTTGCCGATGGTTCTGGTTCAACCAGCGGATCGCGGTCTGGGCCGTGATTTGACTGATGGATTCTCCCTGCTGCTGCCAGAGATTGCGGTTGGCTTTGTACTGGCTGAGCAGACCATGAAGTCCCGGGTACTGCCGCAGATATTCCTTGGAGACCAAATCGCCGACATCCAGCAAATCGTGCGGTGAGGTACCGTAAGAGTCCCATTCGATGCCCCGGACCCACTCCCATGCGTGAAACCCGCGATGGAAGTTTCTGCCTGGCTTGAACTCATGGTAGAGGCTGCTGATGAGGGAGTTGACATAGCCGGACTGGAGGAGGGTTTCGCTGAGTGTGACGTCCTCGTTGTAAAGCGGATGCCATCCTGGGAGTTGAACGCTGCCATGCTGCGGAAAGTAGTGGCAAGGCACAACGCGACGCCCGGTATACAGTTGCCGGCGAATGACGATGGTGGGCATGCCTTCCGCATAGGCATCCTTGAAGACGACTGCTTTTTCGGCAAAGCGGTCCAGGTTCGGGGTTTCAAGCTTGTCCAGCCATTTCGGGCCGTAGCAGGCCAGGTTGTCGTGGCGAAAGGTGTCGCTGACGATCACGATGAGGTTGAGGTTGTTTCCCTGCTGTTTGGGTGGGAGCTGATACACAGAGCCACACTGCTCGGCGGCGGGGGTGTCTTGATTCGAATCCGCCCATGCGCCGGTTCCTGCTGTTGCAACACTGGCGGTTGCCCCTGCCATCGCCGTCTTGAGAAAACTTCGCCGCGAGTAGTCCTGCTTCCCCATCCTGCATCCCTCCCGAAAAAAATCCTCAGCCATCTGAAAGAAGCGAGATCTGATGGGCAAGCTTTGAAATGACTATAACTTGCACGCGAATCCTAGATCAAAGGAAATCAAAAGGAATCCAAGGGAAAACGTATATCGATGCTTCCTCCCCAGGGTCTCCGGCAAATCTGATCGAGGATATACGCGGAGGCGCACAAGCGCTTCCATTGAGGGCCAGGCGATGCGCATGTTTTTGCGTCGTTGCGGGCGATTTGGGTAGTTGAATGCCCAGGCAGGCCGCCGGTGTGTCCATGAAATGCCGGTTTTGAGTGGATTTGCCGATATGGCCGGGCGCTTGCATCCTATTCCATCGCGCCGAACCGAAGCACAGGGCGGGGGTGGGGGCAAGATTGTGGTTGCATTCAAGGTAGATCGGGGCGGAGCGGTGACGGCAGGGGCAGTTGTGCTCCTCGGCGTGATCGCGATGCATGGGCATTTTGGAGCGGGGGTGCTGCTGGGCTGCTTAACGGTGGCCAGCCTGCTGCTGCATGAGTGTGGACACTTGCTGGCGGCACGGACGCTGGGAGTTCCGGTGCGCGAAGTGGGCCTTTGCCTGAAGGGGTCGTATATTCGCCGAGCGCCTGGGCGTACGGCGCTCGATGATGCGGCAATTGCCATGAGCGGACCGACGGTGAATGCATTGCTCGCGGCAACACTATGGGACGTTCCGGGCGTGGGTCATTGGCTGGCGATCTACAATCTGGTGCTGATGGCGAGCAATCTGGCTCCGCTGCCGGGGTCTGATGGCCGGCGGATATTCGCTGCATTTTCCCGGCACGCTGCCGATCAACGAGTATCCGCTGTGATAAAGAAGAACAACTGAGGCCGACGGTTCTGTTCCCTGCCTGCGAACCTGTCCACCGCGGCTAAAGCCGATATTATTTTCAACTACCTACGGCACGGCTGAAGCCGTGCCCTTCCACAACCCCCAAGTTTTCCGCGCCCTTAAAGCTCAGTTTATTTTCATCCATATGCGGCACGGCTGAAGCCGTGCCCTTGAAAACAATCCCTTCCACAGCAGTTTTTAGAAAGATGCTGAGAGGGGAAAAGTATCGGCGAGACGTTCCTGCAGATGCAGCCTCTAAACACTCACCCGTGCACTTGGGTGCGCAGGTGTTTTGACAGGCGGCGGGCAGTGTAATCGGAGCCGTAGGCGAATCGCATCATGGGGCCGAAGTTATTCGCGGCAGCGATGCCGACAAAATAAAGTCCAGGGATGGAGGATTGGAAATCGGCTGAAAGCACGGGCGCGTGGGCGGTGGTGCGGATTTGTTGTTGGAGGGAATCCGCGAGGAACCCGAGGCGGCGAATGTCAGGCCGGTATCCAGTGGCCGCTACGATGTGATCGGTCTCATGCATTTCGATTTCGCCGCTGTTCGATGACAGGGATAAGCATACGCGGCCATTCGAGAGCTGGGCCTGCGCGATATTGCGACCCAATAGCATGGGCACCTTTCCCATGACGCGCTCTTTCATAGGCCATCCGGGCGCGGGGCCCAGATGCCGGCGAACGATGCGAAGCCGGCGCTGCTCAGGAAAATAGCGGAAGATTCCCGGCGCATCGGTATAGAAACGGGATTTCCAACCCGGCCCAAGGCCGGAGGAGGGATGCCGGAACCGCTGCCATAGAGTGCGTCCGCCAGGAGCAGGCTTATTGTGGAAACGGATGGCCGCTGCGCGGGCGACGATGGAAACCTCGACGCCGCTTTCATGCATCAGCGCAGCCAGATCGATGGCGGAAGCGCCTCCGCCGATAACGGTCACCTTTCGGCCACGAAAGATTCCAGGATCGTTGTGGGCGGAGCTGTGAGACAGCACTTCCGCGGGCAGGTCGGCGAGCACAGGAGGAATGTAGGCGAAATGGCTGATCCCGACGGCCAGCACCACGCGCCGCGCAGTGACCGTCTCCCCATCTTCCAACTGAACCTTATAGTGCCCATTGACGCGGTCGATCTCGACCACCTGCCGCGTGTCGAGATACGGAACAATTTTCTGCTGAAAGGCGAGTGCGTAATCGATAAAGGTTTCGATGGCGACTGGAATCGTGGCGTCGTCATAGGGAATTCCGCGCGTGACGCAGAATTGTTTTAACGTAAGGCTCGACGCGGGATCGGAAAGATTTGAGGCGAAGCCGTCCGATTTGAGCAGCATGCCTTTCGGCATATGCCGCCGCCAGACATCCATGGGTGGCCCAAAGATGCGGTTCGATATGCCATGCGCCTGTAAATGCGCGGCCAGGGACAGACCGTAAGGGCCTGCTCCAACGACGACCACTTCCAATGCAGCACTCATGCAAAATCACCGTTCCTTACGCGATTCATATAAAAAACACCTGGCCGCAGATTGGATTGTTGATTGTAAGCGGGGGAGCAAAAAACTCGCTTGAAATCCCGGCGAACAGAGCAGCTGATTCCTTCGACCGGACCGCATTTGCCCTTGAAGATATCGAACTTTGTCGATGCACAGATGATACATTGGTTCCAGTATTCGCAGCATCAGCATTCCCCGCAGCCATGGCAATAAAGGTTTTCATTGCAACGTCCTGCCGCTGGTTCTCGGCCGCGCGGCTGGCCATGGCGTTCCAACGGGCGGGATGCGTTGTAGAAGCTGTCTGCCCGCCGCATCACCCGGTTCTTTCTACGCGGGCGCTTGAAACCCATTATCGATATCGAGCGCTGGCGCCTTTGCGTTCCTTGCGTTCCGCGATTCTGTCGTCCCGACCCGATCTGATTGTTCCCAGCGACGATCTCGCGATGTTGCACCTGCATCGCCTGTACAACCTCTGTGTCGAGGCGGGTGGAGACGACGCCAAATTCGTTCGCAAGGCGATTCGCACTTCTCTGGGAGAGCCGGCCGGTTATTCCGTCACCGGATCCCAAAATCGACTGATGGCGGTGGCGCGGGAGGAGAACATTCAGACTCCCCAGACGCAAGCGTTGCGTTCCATCGAAGAAATGGAGCGATGGTTATCGCAGCATGAGTTCCCGGCGGTGTTGAAGGCCGACGGAACCTCTGGCGGAGAGGGCGTTCGCATCGTGCAAACCATGCGGGAAGCCCTTCGCGCATATCGGACCTTGCATGCTCCCCTGCACACCGCGGTTGTGGCCAAGCGTGCCTGTCTGGATGGGGACTGGAACTCGGTTCTGCCATGGTTATGGCAACGCCAAAGAAGGGTGAGCATCCAATCCTTCGTAACGGGGCCAGATGCCAATATTGCGGTTTCATGCTGGGAGGGAGAGGTATTATCCAGCATCAGCGCAAGAGTCCTGAAGACCTGGATACCCAAAGGACCAGCCACACTGATTCGACTGATTGAAAATGAGGAGATGCTGCAGGCAGCGACAAAGATCGTGCGGCGGCTGAAGTTCTCTGGGCTTTGCGGTTTCGATTTCATGATGGATGAGGTTTCGGGTGCGCCGCTGCTAATTGAAATGAATGCGCGCGCGACCCAGACGTGTGCCCTACCCCTGGGGCCAGGCAAAGACCTGATCGCATCGCTGTGCTCGACGATGACGAACCAACGACCCTATGGACCGCCGGTTGAAACCGGCGGCGATACGATTGCGTTGTTTCCGCTGGCATGGCAAGGCAATACGTCCAGCGAATTGTTCCAGTCGGCGTATCACGATATTCCCTGGGAGGAACCGAAGCTGGTTCGGCTGGGGTTGAAGCAGGCCAGAAGTTCTTCTCCGCGGGAAAAATGGAGCCGGATGCGTGCCACACTGCGATCGCAGTGACCTGGAATGAGACTGCTTTGGGAGAAATGGAACGAGCCTTTGGAAAAATGGGACGAACAATGAGTTATGAAATATTGCATTTGATCGGCAGCAATCTGGTTGGAGGACCGGAAAAGCAGATCCTGCACCATGCGGCGGATATGCAGGGCTCCGAGTATCGAATCACCCTTGGCTCATTCCATGATCTGAGCGAGAGGCCGGAAATTCTGGCCGCGGCGGAGCAGAGAAATATTCCTACGGTATGTCTGCCCGGCGGAGCACGTCCCGATCTGGTGCATCATCTGTCGAAAATATTGCGAAAGCGGAAAGGATCTCTGCTTTGCACGCATGGATTCAAGGCGAACGTGGTGGGCTATCTGGCGTCGCGGAGAACAGGAACTCCCCAGGTAGCCTTTGTGCGTGGATTTACGGCAGAAAATAAGCGCATCGCATTTTATGAAATGTTGGAACGACAGGCACTGAAACGCGCGCAAAGAGTTGTGTGTGTTTCTCAAAAGCAAGCCGACGATATCGGACGCATCCGCAAAACACGGCCCACACCTGTGGTGGTTAAGAATGCGATGCTGCCGCCGTACTCTCGTCCGCAGGCGGGAGAAGCAGTATCCAGACGCAGTATTGGGGCGCCGGAAGATGCATTCGTTTTTGGTTCCGTCGGAAGGCTGAGCATCGAAAAGGGCCATCGTTACATGATCTCCGCGTTTCACAAGCTGTGCGAGAAATCTGGCGCAAAGCTGTTCCTGATCGTAGTCGGGGATGGGGTCGAACAAGGGCCACTGGAGCAGCAGGCAGTTCAGCTTGGCATCGGGGATAAAGTTTACTTCGCGGGATATCAAGGCAACTGCGCGGAGTGGATGCAATTGCTGGATTGCCTGATCCAGCCTTCTTTAACGGAGGGAACACCGAACTCCGTGCTGGAGGCGTTGTGTCTGCGCGTGCCTGTGATAGCGACAGCGGTGGGCGGGGTGCCGGACCTGATTTTCGACAACCATAACGGATTGCTGGTTCAGCCGGAGGATGCAGACGGCATGGCGGAAGCCATGGATCGAATGCTGCGCGCGCCGGAACTGAGAAGCCAACTGATTGCCGGCGGGGCAGCGTTGACGCAGGAATATTCGCCGTTACATCAGCGACGTAAGCTGATTGAAGTCTACGAAGAGGCCTTTGCCAACCTTTTTGAAGGCAAACGGCAAACGGTCAGCTCGGTTGTGCCGACTTAAATTCCAGGATCATCCAACTGTTCTAAGGCATATTTACTGATGGTGTAGAGTGAAGCGGTCATTCTGAGCGAGCAAAGCGAACGAAGAATCTCTGTATTGGGCAGAAGATACAAATGCATAGATTCTTCGCCTGCGGCTCAGAATGACGCATATCGCTCTATGGCAATAGTTAAATTGCTCTAAGGCTTCCGTTTTAGATTCTCCTTAACGGCAACAGCTTGTTTGGCCAGAAAAACAGGGAGCCTCATCCCCTGCGCCTTCATGCGGTCGCGCATTACGGAACGGCCCGGAGGCAGGGGCGCAAAGCCCATCTTGCGAGCGTAGTAATTAGCCCGATAGATGTTGGCAAGTTTTTCATTCCGGAATTCAAAGTTCTGGTTTACCGATACAGAAATATCATCTCCATTCTCCAGCCAGTGAGGCGCATTGATAGGAATGTGAACCGCTTTGCCCGGCTCCAGCAGAAACGATGTGGCGCGGCTTTGATACTGGGGCTTATAAGCGGCAGCGTTGTTATCGTTGGTCCAGAAGCGTTCCAGTTCCGGCTCGGTCAGCACTTCCCTGTCGTTCTGATCGAAGACATGGATGGTTTTCTTTCCATGAATCTGCAACAACATGCTGCACTCTTTATCGATGTGATATTCGGTGATGCGGTGCGGAGACGTAATAAAGATGATGCTCTGGCTGCTTTTCGCTTCGCGGTCCAGAGAAATACCGGTCATGGCCTCGACTTCCGACAGGCCTTGCTCGAGCATGGCGTGAATCTCGGGATCGCGGTCGGCGCCGAAGATGATGATCCAGGCGTCGGTTTCGCGGATGCGGCGAAACGCCTCCTCAATCGAAAAATCGCGGCCGGGACGGTCCTTCCATTTCTGGCCGATCGCCTTTTTTCCCGCGTTCCAGTAAACCTTATTGGGGATCGGCAAAGACCGTTCCAGCAACTCGTGCAGCCGGTCCATGGTGAATGCCGAACGGCTGGCCAGGGAATGGTCCACCATGAACGGACGTTGGTTGAATTCCTGAGCGAACTTCGCCCGATCAACGGTGTAGATGCGGTCCGGCGTCCGCGGAGCGGTCCCGGACGGCATTGAAGATGCAACTGTACTGGTTATGGTCGACATTTTGTTATCCCTCGCTACTGAATCCTGTAGCCTTTCTGAAATTTCGAAATTCAACTAGCCTTGGCCTAGAGCAAAAACACAATCGCACGAGAGCCCAGACACAGAAACGCGAAACCGATGAATGCACCGACTTTTCTTTGGCCCTGTCTTCAGCAAATTCCAATGCTCCCCAGCGAGCAGGTGCATGTCTGCGCGTGGCATATCGATCGCACTCCAGCGGCATCGGACTGGAAACTGCTGAACGAGGAAGAGACGCTCCGCGCGCAGCGGTTTGTTTTCCCGCGCGACAGAGACCGTTACGTTTGCGCCCATTCCACTTTGCGTCGCCTGCTGGGAAGCTATTGCCAAATTGCTCCGGAAAGAATCTTTTTTTCTACGACGGACTACGGCAAACCGGCTATACAGCCCACTGGGGACGGAGAACCGCTGCAATTTAACCTGAGCCACAGCGGGGGGCTTGCGGTGTTGGCGGTGTCCCGGCAATATCCACTGGGCGTCGATATTGAACGCATCCGGGACATCGATCCCGATGTCGCCGAGCATCATTTCTCTTCCCGAGAATTGCAGACCCTGAAGAGTCTGCCGGCAGAGATCCGGCTGGCCGGATTTTATCGCTGCTGGACCAGTAAAGAGGCGCTGTTGAAGGGCGAAGGCCTGGGGCTGAACCTGCCGCTCGATTCGTTCGACGTGGAGGCCCACCCGATGCGCGCGCCGGCGCTGCTGGCTTCCCGCTCGCAATCCAATCTGCAGGAGGCCTGGGCGCTGTTCGCGTTGCAGCCGACGCACGACACATTGGGCGCGGTAGCCGTTCGCAATGCCGGGGCCGATCTGACCGCGGACGCTATCCAATGCTTTTCCCTCAACGAGTAAGTGCATTTTTTGCGAACCAGTTTTCAAACTGCACCTCCTTGTAGGGATTGCGGCTCTCTGTGAGCAGCGGCGCCGGTCGATTCAACAGGTAATGCGAAAAAAACTGTAACGTGTAATCTTCGATAATCCGATGCGCGCGTTGGGGAGAGATGGACCCCGCTTCTGTAAGCCGCCGCAGCGGTGAATAGAGCACCCGATCGCGAAAATCATTGTGTTTCGCGCCGAGGATTGGGAAAAAATATCCGCCGAACTCCTCCAGCGTTTTTCTCATATTCGCTTCATCGCGGAGATTCAATTCCGTCTCGCGGCGAGTCTGGACATTTGCTGAATGAAGTTTCGCGGGGTCGATGGGGCTGTCGTCGCTCATGACCATGTATGGCTTTTTGAGGCCGTAGGTGGAGACATCTCCGAACATCCAGCCATCTTCATTGACAGCAGCTTTCACTCTCGCATCCTGATAACTGGCCTGTGCGGAAACTGCTCCCCCGAAGGAATGGCCGAAGGCCCCGGCATTGTTGGCATCCACATGCTGAAACCATGGGCTGCGCGGATCGGAGTTTGCCGCCGCCAGATAGTTGAGCGCGAGGATGTCATCACCCGCCTGAATGCGGACTTCCTTGTCCCCGATGGCAATTTGCTGCGCCAGCGTAGTGTCGTGAAAATCCGCGATGTCATGGCTGTTGCCTACATGAAGAATGCGGCCATCGGGGAAAGCCATGGGGCCGGAATTGTATGGGTGATCGATGCCGGCGACGATGAAGCCGTGGCTGGCGAGGTCTTCGGTCTGGTATGTATTCTGCGTGCGCTGGCCGCCCCAGGCCGGATTGAACAACAACACCGGAAATGGACCGCCAGCCGCCAAGGGAGCGTCCATATAGGAGTGAGTCCACAAAACGTCCATATAACTGGACAGCCAGGTCGTTTCACGCCGCGTACGATAGCTGGCGAGATGTTGCCCCGACGGAGCGGCGGGATACCAGATCTGCACCATAATCTCCCGGCGCGCCGGCGGCCCTGGCACATGCGTTTCCATTCGTACCGGATCCACGAGATGGACGATGCGTGTTCCCACGGCATAAGGTCCCGTTGGTTTAGGCAGTCGAAACATCGGTAAAATAAATGTAACTGTTGCAGTTGCAACCAAGAGACACGCTATTGCCAGAGCGGGAAGGGTTCGCTGCCATTGCGGACGCTGTTTCAACAGCACAAGTCCGGCAGCGCCCAGCAACACGCCCAGATAGAGCGGCAGCAATTGCCAATATGCTCCCATCCACAGGGCGCTTCCAACCAAGACACACCCCGCCACCAGCGAAGCGCCGATCCCCACAGAAACAGGAATGACGCCCAGTAGCGCCATCACCGGCACCAAGGCGATCAGCCATCCGATGATTTCGAGCGGGCGCATCAAGCCTCCACCATGGGGGAATTTTGAATGGCCGAGGGCAATGGATCGCCACTGCTCTTGCCATCTGAAGCGACCTGGCCGGATGGATCGACACCGAACAATTTCCGGGCGCTTTGAGCCATCATTCGCGCACCGGGCAGATCAAAGATCTGATGGTGATCGCCGGGCAAACTTTCCGCTTCAACCGGCCGGCCCACGAGATCCGTCCATCCCATATTTGGAGAAAGCAGCGGCCCAACAGGCTCCTGTTCACTTCGAAAGACCAAGATCCGACCCTGCAGAGGTCCACTTTCAGAAGCGTGACCGGCGATCTTCTGCAGGAGACTGTCGCGTCTGCCCTCCTCGATTTGTTCCGCCGTCGCAGGGGCGCGATGGAGCCGTGCAAGCAGCTTTTGCATCACCAGCGTCAATCCGTGGAGGCGGATCGATGGTTCTGAACCGGGTGTCACGGAGTCGCGCCGTTGGATGCTCAACCAGCGGGAACGCTGCAGGTTATACATTGCGAGCATGAGATTGCGACGCAGAAGCGATTGGTGACTCCAATACCCCGGCGCCCATGCATCCACCACCATCAACATTTCAACCTGGCTGCCCAATTTCTCAAGCTGACGAGCCACGCCATAGGCAATCCATGCTGATACGCACCAGCCCGCTACGCGGTAGGGCCCGATAGGCTGCACTTCCCGGATCAGCCGCACGTAGAAATCGATCAGATCTTCATAGCTCATCGAGCCTAACGCCGCTTCGTCTTGTTGCAGCATCTGGACGGCATAGACGGGCTGCGCCATTCCCAACTCCGCCGCCAGGGTGCGAAAGATCATGCTTTGAGAGATGACAAAGATCGACCGCCCCGCTCCGGAGGGCTGGATGGGAACGATGCGGGAATTGGACATCCACGCTGCATGTTCCTCCGGAACGTTTTGTTTGACCGCGGCTTTCGCCTTTTCCAGCCACACCGCCAGCGTGGCGACGGTGGGATGACGGAAAACCTCCGCAGCTGCCAACTGCACGTCGAACTTCTTCTTCATGGCAATTTGAAGACGCGCCAGCAAAAGAGAATGTCCGCCCAGATCGAAGAAGTTCGATTCTGGAGTTATATCTTCGACCTTGAAGAGCTGCTGCCAGATTTCGAGAATGTTGTGCTCCGCGGAGGACAAGACTGGCCGCGGAACAGCCGCGTCAGCCGTGACAGGCGCCGCTTTTGAGATTCGATCCGCGGCGTTTTTCTCTGCATGAGTCAGAATGCGTTGCAGGACAGGCAATGCAGCGGCATTTGGACTGCGCTTCAATTCTTCAGGGCTGAGGATTTCGATCCGCGACAGCGCTTTCGTGGGTTCTGCAATGGCATGCGTGAGCAAGCGGGTAAAATGATGCGCCGCCATTTGGATCGTGGGCCGCGAATACAGCGTGGAATCATAGAGAAATTCAAGGACAATGCCGTCACCGCGTTCCACGACTCCCAATTGCCATTCACTGCCGGTCACCGATGGCGTATCGGGTAGCGATTGGACGCGAAGATCTTTCCACTGCATGTCATGCACAAACGCCCGCTGGTAGAAAAATATGATCTGATTGAGCGGATGATAGCCGTCCGATACACGCATATCGACCAGCGGAGTAACGATATTCAGTGGCAGGGAATTTTCCATTGCATCCATGGACTGCCGGCTGAATCGAGTAACCAGTTCCAGAAATGTCGTGTGTTCATCCACGTGACCCGTCAGGCAGATTGGATCCGCCAGGGGTCCGAGGATGGTCTCGGTATTTCCGGTGCGATTGGCATGGGGGGTGAGAAAGAGAACATTTTCCTGTCCGCTGTATCGCAGCAATAGCGCCTGGAACAAAGCGCCAAACACCGCGTATACGGTGGTCTGATGCTCCCGCGCAAATTTTTTCGCGGCTGAGATTACAGCCGGAGCGAGCGGGACGGCCTCCATGCCCGCAGCAACGTCACCTTCGGACTCCGATGAATTTTGCAGGTCGCGCGGCAACGCCAGCGGCTCCCAGACGCCCTGGAGATTTTCTCTCCACCAGGTCAATCGGCGCTCTTTTTCCGGACCAGCCAGCATGGCGTGCTCGGCTTCCGCATAATCCGCAAACTGGACCGAAGCTACTGCTTCAATTGCGTCCCCCGTCCCGAGCAGGCACTCTGCGTACAGCTTTTGAAGCTGATCGAGAAAAAGTCCCGTGGCCCAACCATCCACAATTCCATGAGAAAGCGTGATCGCAAGCCAGTGACGGCTCTCTTCGAGTTTCAGAAGCCGGGTACGGAATAACGGCCCGGCGGTGAGAGAGAACCTAGCAGTGCCTTCAGCATCCAGAACGGCCTGGTTGGCAATTTGTTGTTCGGGACCAGAGGCAGAGGAACTGGATTCAAGAAGCTGAAAGTCCAGCGGCAATTGCGGATGAACAACCTGCCAGATTCGACCGTCTTTCTCCTCAAAGGTGGTGCGAAGAATCTCATGCCGCAGAGTGAGTTTTTCCAGTGCGCTGCGCAATGCGCTGATTTGCAGCGGACCATTCAGTTCCAGCCGAATACGGATGTGGAACGAAGCATCGCCAGGATTCATGCCGTCCAACTGCCAGAAGCGGCGCTGAAATTCTGTTGCCGGGATTCGGACTGGATCGCGCGGCACGAGGCTGCTTCCATTTTCAATCGATTCAGAAGTACCGCCGATCCCGGCATGAACGGGGACAGCCGGCAACGCACAGCCGGCGCGGGTCGCCAGCAACGTAACGGGTTCGTCGGAATGCAGGGCGGCGATCGTCAACAGCCGCTCAAACGCTTCGAGCATAGCTCGGCCCGCAACCGCCGAAACGTTGCGATTATCCACCTCGCAGGACAGGCGCCAGCCATCCGCTCTTTCGACCATAAATACCGTCAATGGATGCAACGCTCCCGAACTGACGGACGGAAGCGCGGTCAGGGCGAGTCCTCCGGCGGAAATGGGCCGAACAAAATCCTGCTGGCAGATGAAAGCCACTGAGAACAACTTGTTTCCATCCGACCCGTTTCTCTCCGCGTTTTCGTGGGCGGCGAGGAGTTCCTCAAAACGAAAGGCAGAGTGCTCCAATGCCTCGGAAACAAGGTCGCGCACAGAGTGCAACAGTTGCGTGTACTGCTTTTCTCCGTCGACGCGGAAATGCAGCGGAGCGTAATTAACAAAAGTTCCAACGACGTTTTCCAGTTCAGCTTGATCGCGTCCGCTCAGCGGCGTGCCGAGGGCGACCTCGGGCGACGATTGCTGGGTTCGCATCCAGACTGCGAATGCCGCGAGAGCCGCATGGAAAAAGGTAGCATCGTGCCGCTGCGCCAACGCTCCCAGCCGGTCCGTGAGGCTGCGCGGCAACAGGATGGATTGGATAACGGGAAGTGCGGTCTCCGGTTCAGAATTGCGCCAGGCTTGAGGAAGATTGACTTCGCCTCGTCCTCGCAGTTGGCGCTTCCAATAGCTTCGATTTGCTTCATATTCCGGAGTGCTGCGCTGCGCATCCAGCCAGACCGCGTAGTCTCCGTAATCCAGGGTATTTTGTGCTGCCGGCGTTTTGCCGGAGAGAAGTTCGCCGTAGCATTCCATTAGATCGCGCGCCAGCAGGCCGACTGACCATCCATCACAAATGGCATGGTGCGCGTTCCATAAAAGGATGTGGTCGTCTTCACTGATTCGAAGAATGCGAACCCGGAACAATGGGGCTTGTTCGAGCGACAACGATTGACGGGCGTGTTCCAGGGAGAGCCGGGCAATTTCGGCAGACTGCACCTCCGCCGCCATCGCACGCAGATCACACCAGTCAATGGGAAGAATGACCCAGGGCGCGACCCGTTCCACAACCGCGCCTTCGTGCAATTCCAGAGAAGTCCGCAAAGCCTCATGGCGAGCGGTTAAAAGCTGCAGCGCCTGCTCCAGCTTGTCGCGATCAAGCGTGCCGGAGAGCCGGAAGCGAACCGCGACATTCCAAGCCGGATTCGCGCCGGCAGTCTTTTCCAGGCGCCACAGGCGCACCTGCAGCGGGGTGGCCGGCATCGCATACACTGCGCCAGCTCTGCTTTGTTCGCCCATCGAATCTGAAGAAGCTACCAAGGTCGACACATTCATCCTTTTCCCGTTTCAGTTGTGCAGATATGTCGTATCCATCTGCACGAGCCTGGTGAAACTCGATTTCAATCAATTCAATCGATAACTTTCTCGCGATATCCTCTGCAAGGGAATCGAAGATGTCGTCGAGAGCGCTCCATGTACCTGTTCCATATCCAATTCCGCGGCCACTGCCTGAACCGTATGCAACTGCATCAACTGCCGGGCGCTTACCGGGTAGCCTCGGCGGCGGGCACGAGACACAATCTGAAACATCCGCAGAGAGTCAGCACCCAGATCCAAAAGGCTCGCCTGCGTGCTGACGCGCTCACATCCCATTACCTCGCAAAAAATCTGCGCCAGCGCCGCTTCCGTTGGCGTAGCGGGATCGACGAACGCCTCTTCTTTTTCCTCTCTCGCCACCTGGGCATCGGGGAGAGCCCGCCGGTCCACCTTACCGTTTGGCGTGAGCGGCATAACGTCAATCGGCCTCAGAACTGTGGGAATCATGTAAACCGGCAGCTGCCCGCGCAATGCCTGCCGCAGTTCCGCCGGCGTTCTGTTTCCCCCGCCGGTATAGTAGCCAATCAGCATCGGTTCGTCATTCGCGTCGGGACGGAGGATGGCGACGGCATCGGAGACCTGCGACAGCGCGCGCATCGCGGTTTCGATCTCGCCCAGCTCGATGCGGAATCCACGCAGCTTGATCTGTTGATCGAGCCGCCCAAGAAATTCGATACGCCCGTCGGGCAGCTGGCGGACTTCATCCCCGGTGCGGTACATGCGCTCCCCAGGCACGAAGGGGTCAGCTAGAAATTTCTCCGCGGTCAACTCCGGTCGTTCAAAATATCCCCGGGCGACGCCAGCCCCAGCGATCAATAATTCTCCGGAGAGTCCCGGAGCCACCGGTTGCAGGCGTGAATCCAGCACATAAAAGCGCGTATTGGCCATCGGCGGCCCAATGGTAATCTTCGAGGCGCCGGGTTCGACTTCCGTCACCGAGGACCATACCGTTGTTTCCGTGGGACCGTACATGTTCCACAAACGGCCCGTCGGCCTGCCGCCAGCGCCCAGTAACTGGGCCGCAATCGCCGGGGTCCACGCTTCGCCGCCGCAGAGCATTTTGAACCCGGTCTGGCATTGGAAACCTTGTTCGAGGAGCATCCTCCAAGTGACTGGGGTGGCCTGCATCACCGTCGCGCAAGTGGCCTGCAGGAGTTCCATCAAACGAACGCCATCGACAATATCATCCCGATGCGCCAGGACAACCGTGCCGCCAGAAACCAATGGCAACAACATTTCCAGAACTGCGATATCGAAGGAGAAGGTGGTGACTGCAAGCCAGCGGTCAGACGGTTTCATCTGCAACCGGGCGGCGAGATCCACCAGAAGGTTGACCACGGATTCATGGGTGATTTCCACTCCCTTGGGCCGCCCGGTCGAGCCGGAAGTGAAGATAACGTACGCCCGCGCATCGGCTGGAACCTGGGGCAGCGCCACCGCAGGCTCCCGCACCAGTTCAACGGCGTCGGCGTCCAATGCGATCACTTTCGCATTCGATTTCGGCAACATCTCCAGATGACTGGCGAGCGTAATCATCACCGGGACCTGGGTTTCTTCAACAATCTGCTGAATGCGCGCGGGCGGAAACATGGGATCGAGCGGCACATACGCCGCGCCCGCTTTCATTACCGCTAACATGGCCACCAGCATTTCAAGGGAGCGATCCATATAGATGCCGACCAGAGAACCGGAACCAGCGCCATGGCGCAAAAGCCAGGCGGCCAGCCGATCGCTTTGCTGTGAAAGTTCGTGGCGACTCAGCTCCAATCCATAAAAGTCGGCGGCAGGGTTTGAGGACATCGCGGCAAATGATTTCTCAATCAGCGCGGGAACATTTTCCACGGGGAGCGGCCCGGTGGCAGTTGCATTGAGAGTATCCAGGCGCTTGCGCTGCGCCTGGTCCGCGATTGGTAATTCCGCGACTGTCTGCGAAGAATTTTCGACGATCCCTTCGAGCAGCGTGCGATAGCAACCCAGCCAACGCGCGATGGTGGACTCGTCGTAAAGGGCCGTGCTGTAATCGCACTCCAACCGCAAGCCGTTTCCGGTATCGACGATATTCAGGAAAACATCGAAGTTGACGGCGCGTTTTCCATTGGCGCGGACTTCGGCCTGCAATCCATCGAAGGAAGCGCTACGGCCCACCTGCTCCAGGTTGAATTGAATTTCGCTGATCGGCAGACGGCCCGACTCACGCGCGGGAGCGATTTCCCGCACGATGCTGCCGTAGGTGGCGTTCTGATGCTCGTACGCGTCGAGAACGATTGGCTTCAATGCGCGAAGATAATCTTTCGCAGCCATCGCCGGATCGAGCGCAGCGCGAATTGGCAACAGATGGACGCAATGACCGATCAGAACTTTGTCCTCAATCTGTGACTGAGCGGCCGCCGGGATCATGGTTACGGGATCGGCATTTCCGCTGAGCCGCCACAACAAAATCTGCCAACCGGCCAGCAGGGTGGTGAATAACGTGCATCCTGCGCCGGCGCCCGCTTTTCTTAAAGCGGTTGCAAACTCTTTTGGAAATTCCGAGATATATGTAGCGCCGACAAAGCTACGGACCGAAGGCCGACCGCGTTCAGCAGGAAGCGTCAACAGTTCCGGCTGGGGCGTAAGCCGTTGCTTCCAATATGCCAGGTCCGCTTTCTCATGCTCCTTCCACGCAGGCGTTTGTCTCTCGATAGCATATTGAGAAAATGGCAGAACGGCGGCGAGCTCCGCCGCTTGACCACGAACCGCGGCTGAATATAACCGGCTCAATTCGTCGACAATTGCGTTGACCGCCCAGCCATCGCAGATCAAATGATGCGCGGTCACGATCAGTACATTCTTCTCCGGCGAGAGTTCCGCCAATTGGGCACGTAACAGCGGTCCCTGGACCAGATCAAAGGCCTGGGCGCCTTCGGACGCGATCAAGACTTGAAGCAGCTTCTGCTGCATCTCCGCCGAATGAGCGCTAAGATCGATCTTCTCAATTGGAATGGCACGATCGCGGTTGATGCGCATGCGATCGCCCGTTGGGACCAGTGACATCCGCAGCGCTTCGTGCCGTTCCAGCAGCGCCTGCCAGGCGGATTGCAGCGCCTTCGCATCCAAAGGTCCGTTGAACGCAAGACGGAACGACTCATTGAATGCGCAATTGGCTTCGTCGGAAACCTGGGCCGCGAGGAGGATTTCCATTTGCGGCTCTGTTAATGAAATTTCTGTAACTGTGTCTGTTGCAGTTGTTGCCGCAGGTTCCAATTTCGATGAAGGATATTCGCTCGCGCTGGAGTCCTTTGGCAGGAGGCCGTGCATCTGCAGTTCGACAACACTTTGACGGAACGCCTGGAGGACCCGATCCAAATCTGCATCGGTATGCTCCGTGGTGAGATAGGTGGGGAAGCCCTCAAGAATAAAAACTCCTTTTTCCCGCAGCAGATAAAAGAGCAACCCGCCGAATCGCGCTTCCGAATGAACTTTCAAAAACATGACGCTGCCACACTGCTCGATGTGCAGGGAACTTCCACAGTCCACAAATATTTCATTCAACTGCTGCGCAAAACGGGAAGCTCGCCGATTCAGATTGGTATAGAGAGCTTCACCCGCATTGCGAATGTGCTCAAGGGTTGCGCAAAGCGCAGCCATGGTCAGTGGATGGCGAACGAATGTTCCGGCAAAGAATGTGACTCCGGCCTCGGGAACAGAACGGTCGCCGAATTCCCAAAAGCCGCCATCCAACGCGTCCATAAATGTCGCTTTTCCGGCGAGAATTCCGATCGGCATTCCGCCGCCAATCACCTTTCCATACGTCACCATATCGGCATCGATGCCGTAAAAGCCTTGCGCGCCGCGGGGATGGATACGAAAACCGGTGACGACTTCGTCGAAGATGAAGGCTGTGCCGGACTGACGCGTAATTTCTCTGACGCGAGTGAGAAATTCTTTTGGCTGCAAAGTCGGGTGGCGGCTCTGGACTGGCTCGATCAGGATCGCCGCCAGTTCATTGGCATGCTGCTCGATATAGCGGAGCGATTCATCCGTCCCGTAGTCGAGTACAGTAATGTTGCCCACGCTGGCGCGGGGGATGCCGGGAGCAGCCGGCTGCGCGGTAAATTCGCCTTTGCGCCGCAATTGCTTCACCAGCACTTCATCGAATTGCCCGTGATAGTCTCCGGCGAAAAAGACCACGCGGTCTCTTCCCGTCACTGTGCGCGCGAGGCGCATCGCGGCCATTACGGCCTCCGACCCGGTATTGCAAAATGTGACCCGTTCAGTGCCCGTCATTTTCGTCAGCAGATCGGCGGCGTGTCCCGCGAGCGGTGTTTGCGGGCCGATGGCGAAGCCCTCGGACATTTGATTCTGGATCGCTTTGGTTACAAATTCCGGCGTGTGTCCGAACATCGTGGGCCCGAAGCCATTGAGCAGGTCGATATATTCGTTCCCATCGATATCCCACAGCTTTGAGCCGTGGCTGCGGGAAGAAACGATGCTGTACACCATTTCCTTCCATTCGGGCCGGAAGCCGCTGACAACGCGTGGGTCCGCCAGTGTGTAACGATGCTTTTGCGTGAAGTATTTGGATTGGGCGGTTTTGTTGCAATAACGCTCGATCAGTTGATCCAGAAAATGTTGCTGCTCCGCCGTCAGCGCCGTTTGACTGTGCTGCATGGGCTTTTTGTGAAGAGCATTTTCTTCGTTCTGAGCTTGAGGTACAGCTTCCGGGCTCGACGGGGCGGACAGAACGGGCGGCGCCGCAATCTTGGGCGCGCTGGTAATCGACGACCTCTCGGCCGATGCGACGGTCCCGGTGGCGCCGAGCATCTGCAACTGATTCTGTATCAATTGGGCCATTGCCTGGAGTTGTTGCTGCATCAAGATGGCTGTCTGATTTTCGGCAGGGGCTACGGCAGCCGGATTCAACGTGGCCGCGACCAAAGGCACCGGCGGTTGCGGAGCGGCGGCGCTTTTTTCAACTTGCGGCTTCGGCAAAGCATCCTGCGGCAGCCTTGCATCCAGAGATTCGGCCACCAGCTGGATAGAACTCAGTTGATCCAGGAGCTCCCGAAACGTGATCTTTACGCCGTAACTGGCTTGCAATTTCTGCGCCGCCTGGGTCAGCAAAAGCGAATCAAAACCAAGCTCCAAAAAGCTGGCGTCATATTGATCCGCGCCTAAATCCAGGCCGGACAGGTCCTCCATAATAGCGGCGACCTCATGCGAGATGCGCGCGGCGCGGCTTTGTTCCTGATTCGAGATGGAGTGGACCATCTGGGGATCTTCATTGGGGTTCATCTTGTTCTCCAAGGCATTCAAAGAAGTGAAAATCGTTTTCCCGCTCTGTGGCAGGCTATTTCCAGTGGACGCGGGCTCTGGATTTTCCGTGGCTTCGATCCAGTAGCGTTTGCGTTGAAACGGGTATGTCGGCAAAGAAACGCGGCGGCGCTGCTCGCCGGCATAGTACGTGCGCCAGTCTACAGGGATACCGCGAGTCCAGAGAGTTCCGGCGGATAAAGCCAGAATCTCCCATGCAGATTTTTGCGAATCGGCGGGTGGAATTGAGGATACAACCGCGGATGAAACAGTACGGGACAAATACTGCCGCAGCAGCGTTGTCAAGGTTTCTCCCGCGCCAACTTCCAGATAGACTTCATAGTTCTCATCGCAAAGCAGACGGGCAGCAGCGGAGAAATTTACCGGGACCCGGCAATGCCGCGCCCAGTATTCCGCGGAGGTCGCCTGCTCCGGCGTCATTGCTGCTCCGGTGACGGTGGAGACAATCCTGATGGCCGGTTTCTGGAGTTTCATCTTGCCCAGAAGATGCAGTAGCGGCTCAATCACGGGTTCCACCATTGCGGAATGGAAGGCGTGAGAAGTGTGCAACCGGCGTGTGACCACCTGGTCGCGTTCCAACTGAGTTTCGAGCGACGCGATCGCCTCCGTCGGCCCGGAGACAACTGTTAATTTCGGAGCATTGATGGCGGCTATCGAAACGGCTGACGGTAACAGATTTTGTAACTGTCGCGATTCCATTTTCACAGCGAGCATGGTCCCGGCAGGCATTGCCTGCATCGATTCGCTCCGGCGTGCAACGAAGAGGAGTGCATCATCCAACGAGAAAACGCCGGCAAGACATGCGGCGATGATCTCGCCCACGCTGTGTCCAACCATGCAATCGGGTTGAACTCCCCAATGCATCCAGAGCTTTGCCAGCGCATAACTGGTGACGAACAATGCCGGCTGGGCGTAGTGGGTCTGCTCCAGCGTTTCCACGGCCTTTTGCCGCGCGGCAGCATCGTTTGCATCGGAAATTTCCGGATACAGAACCGGCAGCAGATCAATTCCCGACAAAGACTTCAGACGCTGGCAGCAGTCGTCGACAACCTCGCGGTATACCCGCTCGGTTGCGTACAGGTCATGGCCCATTCCGGGATATTGCGACCCTTGCCCCGGAAACAGCATGACGACGCGCGGCTTTTCTTCCGATGCAAGGGTGCGATTGCGAATCTCAGCCGATTTGCCAAGCTGTATCGCCGCCTGCGCGCAGGTTTCCGCCGCGACGAAAAGACGATGCGGAAAGTGTCTTCGTCCAACCGCCAGCGTGTAGGCGGTATCCGACAGCGAAATTTCTTGATCCGACGATTCGAGATGTTGCGCAAGCTGCCGGCATTGCGCCTCCAGTGCAGCCGGGCTTTGCGCCGATAGGCAAAGCAACTGTCGGGACCTCGAACTGGGCGCTGCGACGGGCTTCGGCGCTTCTTCCAGAACAAGGTGGACATTGGTGCCACCCACGCCAAACGCGCTGACACCGGCGCGGCGAACATCCTGATCGCTGCCAGACTTGCGTGGCCACTGTCTGAGTTCGCTGGAGATAACGAATGGTTTTTCCCCCAACTCAAGCTGGGGATTGGGCTGACTGTAATGCAGCGTTCCCGGAATTTTTTCGCGCTCCAGCGACAAGGCGGCTTTGATAATCCCCGCCATGCCCGCGGCCACGTCGATATGACCAATATTTCCTTTTACAGAACTGATAACGCAAGGAGCGTTGCGTGCCTGCCCACGCGCGAAGGCCTGCGCCAATGCGGAAACTTCAATGGGATCGCCCAGCGGAGTTCCGGTGCCGTGACACTCAACATAGCCGATCGAGGACGGATCGACGCCAGCGACCGCGTGGGCCAGCGTAACAGCCTCCGCCTGTCCCCGGCTGCTGGGCGCGGCGTAGCCGATCTTTTCTCCGCCGTCGTTATTGATGGCGGCTCCCAATAGAAGCGCGTAGATATGGTCGCCGTCGGCGACCGCGTCTTCCGCACGCTTCAGCAAGACCATTCCCGCGCCCGCTCCGAAAACCGTGCCCATCGCGGACTTGTCAAACGGACGGCAGTGGCCATCGGGAGAGACCATGCCGCCTTCCTGATAAAAATATCCGCGCCGCTGCGGAAACGAGATCGATGCCGCGCCCGCCAGCGCCAGATCGGACTGGTAGTTCATGAGACTTTGCCAGGCCTGTGCAACGGCCAGCAGCGAGGTGGAACATGCGGACTGGACGGTCATCGCAGGTCCGCGAAGGTTCAACTTATAGCTGATGCGAGTTGCCAGAAAATCATGACCGTTTCCGACCAAAGCGGGGAACGATCCCACCTGATAGGAGCGGGTGAACTCCTCGCGAAATTTCGAGCTGGATGCGAGTTGCAACAGCAAGTAGGTGTTGATGCTGGAGCCTGCGAACACGCCGACATTGCCTGCAATCTTCGCCGGGTCGTAGCCGGCATCTTCAAAGGCATTCCAGGCACACTCGATCAAGAGGCGCTGCTGCGGATCGGTCAATTCGGCTTCGCGGGGAAGGAAATGAAAAAATTCTGCGTCGAACAGATCCACATTCTCCAACAACCCGCGGGCGGCGACATATTTTCCCTGGCTGCGGTCGGCGGGACTGAGCCGATCTTCGAGTTCCCTTTCCGGGATGCTCTGGATCGATTCCCGGCCGGCGCAGAGGTTTTGCCAGAATTGCTCGACGTTCTCAGCTCCAGGAAAACGCCCGGCGACGCCGATGATGGCCACCGCGTTCTGCAGATGCTCGCTCATCGGGTGCCGTCCTTTGCGATCGGAGGAACGTCCATTTTCGATGCGGAGACTCCGCGGCGCGCCAGCAGGGCGGCACGTTGACGCTGTCCGCGCTGGTCGGCCGACGCAGTTTTGTTCTCGGCTTCGAGCCCGGCAGAAAGCCTTTTCGCCAGCAGACGCGGGGTGGAAAATGCAAACATGTCCACCAGGGACGGCACATCGGTAAATCGGGCCCGCAGGCGGGAGTGCATTTCGATCAGCAGAAGCGATGTGCCACCGAGATCAAAGAAGTTTTCATCGGAGCCGATTGAATTGCGCCCCAAGAGCCGCGCCCACAATTGCTGCAGAAATTGCATGATCGCAGGAGCGGACAAGGCATCCTGCTCTTCCTCATTTTCCAGACGGGCATGGGATGCAGTGGAGACTGGTTTTTCTCCGTCGATGGCGGCCCGGGATTGCAGCAGCGCTTCACACTGGGTCCGCAACGCATTCCGGTCCAGCTTTCCGTTGGTGTTCATCGGAAGGCGTTCGAGAAAAAACCAGTGTTGCGGAATGGAGATGGAAGAAAGCCGGCCCCGCAGCCACTCGCGCAATTGCGATTCCGCAGCCCGGGTATTGCTGGTTAGAACAACACCGGCAGCCAGTTGTTTTTCTCCCACTGCCGGAGTCAACATCACAACGGCGGCCTCCACTACCAGCGGCGAACTGGCAAGAATACTTTCGATGGCATCCAGTTCCACGCGATGTCCGGCAATCTTGACCTGGCGATCGAACCGGCCCAGAAATTCGATGACTCCATCTTTGCGCTGACGGACACGATCTCCGGTGCGGTATCGTTTTGCGCCCGGTTTCGCAGAAAAAGTGTCGAGTACAAAACGTTCTGCCGAGGCTTCCTCCTGAGCCAGATATTCCAGGGCAACTCCGGCTCCGCCCGTAACCAGCTCGCCTTCTTCTCCCGGCTGAACTTCGCCACCTTCCGGATTTAGTACATAGACCGTGGTATGCGAAATCGGCGACCCGATCGGCAAAGATCCCTCGACCCGATAGTCTGGCGGAACAATGTAGCAGCAGGTGAAGGTGGTGTTTTCCGTGGGGCCATATCCGTTGACCATATGCAGCGCCGGATAGAGGCCGCGGACCTGCTCCACCGAATGAGGCGCAATCACGTCGCCCCCAAACAACAATTGATTCAGCGGTGCAAACATTTCCGGCGTGTGTTCCGCAGCCATATGGAATATGGCCGCCGTGAGCCAGAGTGTGGTCACGCCTTGCTCCCGGATGATTCTGGAGTAGTCATCCAGGCCAAGACGACCGGATGGCGCAACCACCAGGCGGGAGCCGTGCAGCAGACTTCCCCAAAGTTCCAGCGTGGAGGCGTCGAACGATAGCGGCGAATGCAGAAGAAAGCTCTGATCCGGTCCAAACTGCATGAAATTCTGCCCGGACACCAGCCGCGCGACCGCCCGGTGTGGAACCACTACCCCTTTGGGCAGCCCGGTCGAGCCGGAGGTAAACATCACATAAAGCGGAGAGTCGGGATGGATGGCGGCTTCCGGAACCGCAACGGGCTGATCTGAAACGGGCTGATCTGAAACGGGATGCTCCGAAACGAGATGCTCTGCGGCAGGCCGGGAAACACTCTCCAGCGGGAGCACGACACCCTTCGCAACAAGTGGGAAATCCATGCTCTGGCGCGCCCCTGCATCTGCGATCCAATGGCGAAGACCGCTTTGGTCTACCAGGGGAACCAGGATCGAAGCAGGAAACTCCTGCAGATTGAGGGGGACATAGCAGGCTCCGGCCTGGAGGACTCCCAGGATCGCGGCCACGGTCGGAATCGATCGATCGGCGGCGAGGCCGACCATCTCGCCCGCCCGAATCCCCTGGGCTGTCAGGCGGTCACGAAAAGCGGCGGCAAAGTTCCACAACTGGGCGTAAGTGAGAGATGTACGGCCATCGGAGATGGCAACCGCATGGGGCGTCCGGTAGACAGCATTCCGAAATAATTCCAAAATCGTGGTTTTCCAGGGATCGATTCCGGGGTCGATTCCGGGGCTGATCCCGGGAGAAGACGTCTCGAAGGCGCAGAATTCCAGCAAGCTGTCCTTCTGATGCTCGTCGCGGCGATTTGCCAGTTCTTTCGTACCCACGGTGTGTTTTTGCCTATTCACAGATTTCGTTGAAAAATTGGTTCCTTAGAGCAAAAGCACAGATACTGAAATGTGATGAGTTGAAGTTATGTGCAGCCGTTCTTTGGGGAACGGCTGCGTTAAGAGAGAATTCCCACCCCACACCCTCTGTGCTTTTGCTTTACCCCCGATGGAAATGCACGTATATTGCCAACTATTGGCAACCGAATGAGTCGCGTTTTTGCCCGTCAAAATGAGCAACTTATGCGTTTCCGCGAGTGGCTCCGCGCCCCTTTTCGCTTTTTAGAAGGATTGGCAAGGGAAAAGAGTTCCTATTCGAATACGAGGTGTGAAAATGATTTCCTATTGTCCGATCTTCTCCTTTCCAACGAGAAGATGCCTCTCGTTCATACCAAAGTAATCAGCCTCCCACATCAACCCGAGTTGGGCTGTCAGGAGGCTGTTTTCAGTGTATGTGGCCCTAGTATCAGGAAATGAATTCAGTCAGCAGCGAATAATTTTTCCCTGCAGACCGGGCTCGGTCACACGGCGTGTTGCGTTTCGGGTGTCGACAAGCAATTGCGCCTCCCGGGCAATTTGCTCATAGTCATAGTCGGAGTGGTCGGTCGCGATCAGCACACAATCATATTCTTTGATTTTCTCGAGCGGCACGGAAGTCATATTGAGGTCGTAATGGCGTCCGCGGCCAACCGTCGCAAAGTAGGGATCGTTGTAATCGACGATAGCTCCCTTGCGGCGAAGCTGTTCGATGAGGGTTAATGAAGGCGATTCGCGCAGATCGTCAATGTCTTTCTTGTAGGAAAGCCCCAGGACGAGAATGCGGCTGCCTTTCAGCGGCTTGCTTCGATCATTCAACGCAGCGGCGACGGATTCCACCACGTGGTAGGGCATGGAGGTATTTACTTCTCCCGCCAGCTCAATAAAACGGGTGCTGAAGTCCAGTTCCTTCGCCTTCCAGGAGAGATAGAAGGGATCGATGGGAATGCAGTGACCGCCCAGGCCGGGCCCAGGATAGAAGGGCTGGAATCCAAACGGCTTGGTGGCCGCCGCGTCGATGATCTCCCAGATGTCGAGATTCATCCGCAGACAGAGCAACTTCAGCTCGTTCACCAGAGCGATGTTTACGCAACGATAGATATTTTCGAGCAGCTTGGTCATTTCGGCTGCTGCGGGACTGGAAACGCGAATGATGCGGTTGAAGATGTTCCCGTAGAACGCTGCCGCCAGCTCGGCGGACTTCGTCGTGGAGGCACCGACGACCTTGGGAATATCGCTGCGCTCGACGGTGACGTTGCCGGGGTCTTCCCGTTCCGGCGAATACGCGACATAGAAACATTTCGCCGGATCGAGTCCCTGACGGTAACAGCGCAGACCTTGAGGATTGTTTGCCTCGAGCAGCGGGATCAGGACTTCTTCCGTGGTGCCGGGGTAGGTGGTGCTCTCCAGAATCACCAACTGGCCAGCCTGCAGATGTGGAGATAATGAGCGGGCCGTGTCCTCGATATAGCGGAGGTCGGGACCTTGATGCTCATCGAGCGGCGTAGGCACGCAGATGATGACTGCCTGCATGTTGCGGACATCTGCGTATTCCGCGCTGGCGCTGAAACCTGTTTCGCGAAGCTGAGCGATCTCTTCCGGCAAAATGCGCTGGATATAAGACGATCCGGCATTCAGCTTGTCCACCTTGGTGCGGTCCACGTCGAATCCGGTGACCGGGAAGCCGGCCCGGGCAAACAGCATGGCCAGCGGCAGGCCGACGTAGCCAAGTCCGACGACACCCACTCGCGCGGTGTGATTCTGAATCGGTTGCAGCAGCGGCTGGATGGAGGCGTTCGCCGCTTTCGGGTCCGTATTACCCTCAGCCGTCGCAGCGCCCGTGTTGCCGGCGTGTGAGGGGGTAGCTGAGCTTTTCTTCTGGCTTGAGTGATCCATTCCTGTTATTCCCTTCAATTCTTCTTCGATAAGTTTCGGTTCGAGTTCAAGATTTCACCATACAAATCTTTCATGCATTGCTCCGCTCGCGCCAGACTGAAACGCTCCGCACGTTGACGCGCGGCTTGTCCCAGTCGAGCCCGCAGCTCCGGAGAACGCAACTGCAAAATTGCGTCGGCCAAATCAGCGGGGCTGTCCGGCGGGATCAGAATCCCGGTGTCCTCTAACGCTTCGCGGTTCCCGCCGACTTCCGTCGCTACAATGGGCAGTCCGGCAGCCATATATTCCAGCAGAGAGTTGGAAAATCCCTCTGCCAAAGAGCTAAGCACGCCAATGTCCATTGCGGCGAGATAGGGAAAGACGTCGGTTTGGGCTCCGGCAAGGTGGATACGATCGGCAATCCCGTACTGACGGATTCGCTGTTGAATGGCTTGCCATTGCTCGCCATTTCCGACAATCAGAAACCGCAGGCTGGGATCGCTTTGCAGGGCAACATGAGCCGCATCGACAAATTGCTGCAGACCTTTTACCGGACGCATGCAGGAGATGTTGCCGACAAGGATTTCATTTTCGGCGATGCCGAGCTTCTGACGGGCGTTCTCCCGTCGCTGGGCTAGCCCGGAAAATTGTTCCAGATCAATACCGTTGTACGCGACCCGCAGTTTGCGCGGAGGCACGCATTCGATATCGCGAATGGATTCCACGGCGACCTGGCTGTTCGCCACGATATAGTCTGTCGACCGGTTCGCCAGCCGTTGAACCTGGCGAAGTACCGGGCCCATCCATTCGTTCAGGTTCCTGCGCGAGCCAACCACTACGGGCACGTCGGCCAGACGCGCCAGCCAAGGGCCGATAATGTTGCTTTCAATAAAGAAAGTCTGCACCATTTCAATCTGTTCACGGCGCATCCACCGGATGAGATCAAGACACGCCCGCCAGGTAGAAGGAGAGAATAAGCTTCCCACGCCCGCCTGATAGATGGGGCAACCGGCATGCTCCTGGCTAAGCCACTCAGTACCGCGCAGCACGGCGAGCTGGGGTTCATAGCCCAGACGGCGGGAGAGGCCAATCAACTGCAGAATCTGGCGCTCCGTGCCGCCTTCGGCGATACCGCCGATCTCATCGATGAGATAAAGGATTTTCCGCTTTGCTACGGAAGGCCGGGAAGCGGCATGAGTTGTAAAATTTTTGATCTGAGCGGGGGCGGTTGCCATCTCTGTCATTGGCCTCTCTACGCTCGTTCAACCAGGCGTGGATGCGCAATCTGCTGCGCTTCGGCATCCACCTGCACCGGCGTTTCGAGAGTGCGGATCACTCGCGCCGGGATACCCACGGCGATACTGTTGGCCGGGATGGCTTGTGTGACCACAGCGCCGGCACCAATAATGCAATTGTCGCCGACGTTTGCCATTACCACCGCGTGCGCGCCCACCCAGCAGTTGCGTCCAATGGAGATGCGGTCCCGATGCACGGGTTGCATGTGAAAGTCCTGAGTAACACCGGCTGCGGAATGCTGCCGGGCTCCACTCAATATATGCACGTCGTCGGAGATGATGGCGCCATCCCCGATATCGACCAGACCCAATTTGCAGTGCAGCCCGATGTAAACTTCTTTACCGATATGGATGTCGGAGTACGCCGGCACACATCCAAACTGGATACAGACGTGAAGCGGACAGGAGGCAAGAATCATCCTGTAATACGCATTTCGAAGCAGCACTCCCGTCTTGCCCGGGAGTAGACTCAGGGCCTGACTCTGCGCCGACAGCCAGACATCCTCACCGTACAAGCGGCGTGCGATCTTTTCCGGCAGCCATAGAGGCGCGGTCGCAACAAATCCTATCCCATACATTAGAGATTTTGCAGTACGTCGAAGCATTCGAGCCCTTTACCAATTTTGGGTTTCCAACTGGCGCAATCCAAATCCAACCGGCGAATCCAGGCCGTCCGCGTGGATCAATTCATTCTTATCCAGCAGGATCCAGGACGGGATCGAGCCCGTCCCGGATGTTATTGTATGTGCAAAGAAATTGGATCGCAGTAGCGAATTTGTCGACCCATCAGCGGATCTACCAATCGCGACGAACGCGTTGGATGACCAGGCTTGCAAGTAGTACACCGGCCGCAGCTGCGGACGGAATCATCATTAGTGAAAGCAACGTCATTGTTTTGTCCCCTCTATCGATAAAGAACAGCCTCCTTGCTGGGCAGAACCACAAGCTCTCCGATGTCCCAAATGTTCCGAGGCCGGAAGAGTGCCGCAGGCGGACCGCGATCCTCTTCCGAACCACTTCACACGTTGGCACGCCAGAGAACCCTCTGACACCAACTGGTGTTGCACCGGCATTAATGCAATCGAATGGCCGTTCTAAATTTCAGCTAAATCCGGCTGGTTCAGGGGCATTTCCACGGATTCGGTCGGGCCGCCGTGCTTATTGTTCTCTTCAGAAGGGGGCTATGCGCAGCAGATTGCACACAGCATTTCTGGTTTTTCCCTTTTTCGGCGGCTGATTTGATGCAACAGGTTAAGTTGTTACGTCTGGAGCGAGCATTCTCCTGCCCGGCCGGATTTGGTACCCGACGTGCACTCTTCACCGCGATAGTGACTCGGCCCCCCGTCCACTTTGTTAGACAGGACGCAAAACAAGATGCGAGAAGAAGTTAAGGTTTGGTGTAGTGATTTGTTGGATCGGGCTGGGCTAGTGGGTTTGGTGCGCCATGTCACGGCATTTCGCGGGGGCCTGGTGTTGGCGCTTCACCGCGTGCTCCCGGTGGAGGAGCGCGCCTCCTGCTATGAACCGCATTTGGTGCTAAGTGAACCGGCGTTCGTTTCCCTGCTGCGCTTGCTGCAGCGGGATTACCAGGTTGTTCCCCTGGAGGACCTGCTTGCGAATCCCAAGGGAATCGACGGACACCCCAAAGTTGCCATTACGTTTGACGACGGATGGGAAGATAACTACCGCATCGCCTTTCCCCATCTGCTGGCTTATCAAATGCCAGCCACCATATTCGTATGCACGCAATTGCTGGGGACGCACGGGGTTCTTCCGGAGGAGCGCTTTGCCCGTCTGTGGGCGGAGTGTTCCGCCCAGGATCGCCTGAAGCAACTGATTACCGATTTAAACCACTGGGGCATGGGCCGGCGAAAAAACCTGCATTCGCAGTTTCAAAGGCGATATTGGTCGCAAGAACTAAAGCGTATGCCACTGTCAGCGCGCCTTCTGCTGCTGGATCATTTTGAAGAGCGCTACCAGGCGCCTACCGTGAGCGCGCGAAGTTTTATGAACTGGGGAGAGGCTCGCGTCATGCTAAATACGGGCCTGATACAGATGGGTTCCCATACCAGCCGCCACGCGACACTGACTTCCGAAACCGACCGCGACGTTCGACGAGAGCTGGAGGAGTCCCGCGCAACTTTACTGGAGCGAACAGGAGCAGCTTCGGAGATATTCGCCTATCCGAATGGCATGTATAACCGCCGTGTCGTCGATCTTGTGGCTTCAGCCGGTTATAAAGCGGCGGTATCCACTCATCCCGGCACCACGACCCCACGCTCCCACCCGATGGCCATTCCCCGCATTGCGGTGGACGATACAACGGTCACACATGCCGATTTACAGCTCTCGCCAAGCCGAACTTCGGTTTATTTTTTGAGTTCGAGGCTTCGGTCCGCAACGTCTTCCTGAGATGCGTCAAAGGCAGGAGAACGCTTTTCTATAAAAAGCGCGTCCCCGGCTGGGGCAATTGCTTGATTCCGGGAAGATCGGACAAGTTCCGTAAACATCCCCGTTCCCAAGCCGGTATAGATCGCAAAGTATGCAACAGGCCCGAGAAGCGCATGCTTCCAGCCATGCCGGCGTCCCATATCGAGGGATGCGGCGATGGTAATCAGCAGAAACATGACGGCGGGAACGGCCAGCAGCGCCAGGATATATCTGCCGGAAATCGCCGCGGCCAGCAGCGAAACAACGCCAACAGCCAGTGCAGCCACTAAGACGGCGGGCGCCCATTGCGACAACGAGGCGGATTGCGGATGCTTCCTCGCGAGGCGGACGCGGCCGATGCCGTAACGCATCATCTGGCGAAAGAGACCGGCAAAATTCTGCCTCGGCTCGTAATAAACCGCGACCCTGGGATCGGTGTACGCTTTGTATCCGGCGGCATGCACGCGAGTGTTGAACTCGACGTCTTCGCAAGCATCGAAGCCGGTATCGTAGCCGCCCAGTTTTTCGAAAATTTCCCGCCGGTAGGTGGCACCGGAACTTGCCGGATGGACAAAACCGGAATGGGTCATGTCATAGATCAACGAATCGCGTCCGTGGCCCAGCGTGGAAGCGCGCGCGTCCGCGATAATTCTGGCTGTTCCGCGCGGGGAAAAAGCGATCAAGGGCTGCGGACGGCAAAGACAGTCCGCGCCAGTTTCGTTCATCAACAGAACAGTGTCTTCGAGAAGGTAGCGGGATGGAATGTCGCAATGTCCATCGATAAAAAGAATGATCTCGCCGGTGGCTTCGGCGATCCCCGCATTGCGTCCCGCTCCGGAACGAATGCCCGGATTATCGATAACCCGAATCGAAACTTTCGACTGCGAAGCCTTCTTCCACACCACTTCCCGGGTGGCGTCGGCGGAGCCGCCATCGGCGACAAGAATCTCGAAGCCGCCGGCGGGATAGGTCTGTTCCTGCAATTGGTCGAGCAAACGCCCGATGGAGCGAGCCTCATTTCGGACGGGGAGGATGACCGAAATTTTAGGCAACGACATGAGCGGCTTCCTCGACCTCGACGGAAAAGATATCTCCAAGCAGCATCTTATAGAGCATTTCGAGCAGGCTGCGCTGCCGCTTGGGAGAGAAATTCTCCTGCACGTGATATTTGGCTTCGGCCGCCAACTGCCTGCGCAGCGAAGCCGAGCGAACCATTTTCTTCATCGCCTCGGCGATCGGCACGGCCTGGCCGGGTTCGACCAGCAGACCGGTCTGGCCATTTTCGACGATCTCCGGAACTCCGCCGACCGCGGTTGCCACCACGGGTACGCCCAGCAGCATCGCTTCCAACACGGAATTCGGAGTTCCGTCGTTGATGGAAGGATGAACAAGACAGTCCATTACTTTCATCCAGGAGGCGGGCTTCGATTGAAACCCGGCAAAGCATACGGACGACTCAATCCCCAACCGCCGAGCCTGTGCCCGCAGTGAGGTTTCCTCACGCCCTTCTCCCAGAAGAAGCAACTGCATCTGCTGGCCCGGCAGCATTTTATGTAAGAGCGCAAATGCATCCAGCAGAAAGCGATGCCCTTTTTCTTTGCTGAGCCGTCCTGCAGCTCCAAACACAAAGGCGCGGCCCGTGAACCCCAATTCCTCGCGGCTTGGAACCGGCTCCTGCGCCCGAACCGTTTCCCGGGGAGCCAATACGGCGTTTTGGATCACCAGAGGCGCATGCCGTCCGCGGCGCAGACGGCCTAATTCCCGAGCCTGCGCGGGCGAAGTGCAGACCACCCAAGGGCTGCGGATGAGCAGGCTGCGCTCCAGCCGTTCATACAGCGTGACCTGCCAGGTTTCCGAAGAGAAGCCGTGGACAAAGGGAACGCTCGGGACTTCGGCATGTTTCGCGGCAAAATGCCCAACCACGTTCGCCTTATAGCCGTGGGTACAGAGCAGGTCGATCTGATGATCGCGGAGATATTCCGCCAGATCGTCCACCAGGCCGGGACGTATCCCGCCGGGAATCGACACGGTTTCGATGCCGTACCGTCCGGCGAGGGTGAGAAATTCGGGGGCTTCCGCCTGGTCCTGGAAACTGCCCAGGACAATCTCATACCCTGCGTCGCGGGTGTCACGGGCGTGGTGAATAAGCTGCTTCTCGGGCCCCCCGACAGAGTCACTGGCAACTAAATGCAATATACGAGGCAATTTTATTCTCCTTCGGTGGGCGGCCTAACGTGTCGTACGCCACCACACACTGCGATTGACGCCCACCATCGCCAAAGCCTGCGACGATGCAACCACCACCACATAAAAGGGCAACCTCAACAGACCGGCCAACGGGGCGGGACGATCGGCTGCGAAGCGAAACATCAAAATCATATAAATGAGCTGCAATCCCACGACCAAAGTGAGCATCTGCCAGATAAATGCCGAAAGAGGGGGCGCGGCCGCCAACCCCAGCACCAGGGAAAGTCCGACCAGATAAATCAAAAGGAGACGGCTGGTGGTCAGAAGCATCACGATGCCTTCCAGAGGTCTCAGCGATTTGAACGTCCAGGCGGTTTTCAGTAGAGACGGAATTCCGTGACGAAAAAGCTCCCATGTGCCGGATGCCCAGCGCACCCGTTGCGGCTGTACATCGCGCACGGTTGTCGCCTGGCGCGACCATATCCGCGCTGCCTCCTGATAATGCACAGAAATGCCCTGCTTCCCCACTTCGAGCGCATACTCCGCGTCCTCCACGATGGAGTGTGCCCGCCACGGTACTTTTTCGAGGGCAGTACGGGCGATGCAGATCCCATTTCCCTGAAGCAACTGCAGAAAACCCATCCGCTCCCGGGCGCGGTAGACGAAACTGTTCTCCGCGGCCTTGCTGATGGCGGTGAATAACTGCAGCCAGTTTCGGCTGTCGGAGGCCTGAATAAAGTCGTAACGCGCCTGCGCCACCGGATAGCCGCGGCGCATGGAGGCGTCCATGGCAAGGAAAAAGTCCGGCTCCATGACGCTGTCGGCATCGATCACGCAAGCGGCGTCCCAAGGGAAATTTACGGATTGAGCGAATGCCCAGGCCAGTGCGTATCCCTTGCCCCGCCGCGTCGGATCGTTGCGGACCAGGACGTGCGCACCCGCTGTGGCGGCGAACCGGGCGGTATCGTCGGTGCAGTTGTCCGCAATCACCACACAGTGAATGCGGGCTTGAGGATAGTTTTGCGTCAGCACTCCGGCGACCGTCGCGCTCAGCCCGGAACCTTCATTGTGGGCCGGGATGCATACCAGGAAATTCGTAGTACAGGCTTTTTCTCCGACAGGAATTTCAGCCTGTCCGGAGGTGAGAGCTTTCCGTCCCGTCCAGATTCCCACCACCGCGAAGACCAGCGCATACAACGTACCCAGCAGCGCACAGACAGCAAGCAGCAGGGAAAGCAGTCCCAGCCAATGCGGAGCTCCCGGCGGGAGAGTTAAGAGCGCTGCAAGAAGATGCATCGAAGTCATCAACGCGCTCCTCGACCACAGAGAGCAATTTTTACGGTCTTAAACAAGATCAGCAGATCGAAGAACAAGGAAGCGTTCTTGACATAAAACAAGTCGTATTCGAGCTTGGTCCGCGATTCTTCGACGTTCGATCCATAGTCCGCGCATACCTGCGCCCAACCGGTAATGCCGGGACGAATGCAGTGCCGCAGATCGTAGTAAGTGATATTTTTCTCAAGCATGCGCACAAAATGCGGTCTTTCCGGCCGAGGACCGACCAGGCACATTTCTCCACGAAGAACGTTGATAACCTGGGGCAGCTCATCGAGACGCAGTTTTCGCAGCACCGCCCCGGCGCGGGTGACGCGCGAATCTTTTGTGGCGGCCCAAACCGGGCCGGAAGCGCTCTCGGCATCCTGCCGCATGGAGCGGAACTTAATGACGCGGAAGGTGCGTCCGCCCAGACCGACGCGTTCCTGGGTGTAGAAGACAGGACCCGGAGAGTCCAATTTGACGATCAGGGCTACCAGAAAACCGATGGGCGCGAGGAGGGCCGTCAAAACAAGCGCCGACAAAAAGCTGACCGCGCGATGAACAGCCCGCGTAAAGCGAGTCGGAATCAGCGCCTCTCCAAACGCCAGAGCGTTCGATCGAACCGATTCCACCGGTACCCTGCCGGTGACCGACTCATAGAGCTCTCCGGCATCCTGCACACGGATCCCGACCCGGCGCAACGCCAGCAGATCCGCCGCCGGAATGGTGGAGACTCCAATCTCCGAGCTGATGACAATTCGATCCGGACGAAAAGAGCGGGCCAGATCGCGAAGCCGGTCCACGGTACCAACAACGGCGAAACGCAGATCACGTGGAAGCGGGTGGGCTTGATCGACGACAACTCCCGCGAGCTTGAGCGGCAGGCCGCACTTTCCAGCCAGCTCGTCGGCAAGACGCCTTACGGTTGCGCCGGAACCAACCAGCAACACCCGCTGGCCTTTGCTCATCCGGCGAAGCCACCAGTCGGAAACCCAGCGCTGCAAATACAACAGAAGAAGAATCAAAGCCAGAAACGGTTCAAGAAAATGATGCTGAAGGCGATCGCGCAGGGAAAACCACGCCAGCGGAGTCAACAGGACGGCGCTGATTCCCAGACCTCGCAGACCGGCAACCAGGACCATATGCTTGCTGCGAAGGATGGAACTCTCGTACAGATCGGAAAAATAAAATGACCATATCCCGACGATGGCGGCAAACAACGCCAAAGCATATATCTGCAGTCCCTGAAGGCCATCGGCGGGCAACGACGGACCGAGCAGGAGAAAAAATCCAACCGAGAGCAGCAGGGCATCCCCGACGATCAGCAGCAGTTTGCTCGAAGGAACGTACAAGTTGAACACACGAATCATTTTTAATTCCCCACGCGGCTCGATCCATAGCCGTATCCATATCCCGCGTTACGGTAATATCCTTCACTCTTGAGCTGAGTGACACTGTTCACGATGCAGCCGGCCACTTTATCATGCAGCATCAGCAAGGCTTCTTTGGCGGCACTGATGGGCGTCTTGTCGGCATTCACCACAAACAAAGCGCAGTCGACCAGTGGAACCAGGGATTGTGTGTCGGCGACGGCCAGCAGCGGCGCGGAATCGAGGATAACCACGTCGTATTCCGACTTGGCTTCCTCCACAAGTTTTTCGAGCCGGCTGCTTTGCAGCAACCGGTCTGGCTCTTCCAGCGGGTGAAAGCCGAACAGAACATCCAGTCTGCGATTGACCTGACAAACCGATTGCTGCCAGGGTGCGTCTTCCCTGAGTGGAGACGCCGGTTGCAGATCGGCGGAAACACCGAAGATGGTATGCAGACTCGGATGACGCAAATCGAAATCGATTAACAGAATCCGCAAGCCTTCGACGCGGCTCAGCGAGCCAGCCAGATTCGCCGATACAGTCGTCTTTCCCTCGCCGGGGAGGGCGCTGGTAACCAGCATGGTGCGCAGCTGAAAATCCTTGCTCAACGCTTTGACACGAGTCCGCAACAAGCGGAATTGTTCCGCCATCACCTGTTGTTTAGGAGCAAATTCGGCGCCGGCGGGGGCAAGAGTGACGAGGGATTGGCTTACGCTGGACACGGAAATCTTCCGGACCGGCCTCCCTTTGTCTCCGATCGGTTGCGAAATACGAGCGGGCATTTCCGCGTCGACCCGGATCGCGGTTTCTATCTGTTTCATCACGGCACCTTCCTGCTTCATGTTCGTTACCTTCACGTCAGTTCTCCGTTTCAATGGCGGCACGCTTTCGAGATGAGCACGAGATTCGAGCATTACGCTGTTTTCCCCTTGGCCGCGGCGATCTTCCATCCTTCCTCGGAAAACGGCGGAGACTTTGGCAGCGCCACAATGACCGGTAGCTTGAGATATGCGGCAGCCTCGTCGGCATCGTGAATAGTGTCGTCACGCAACTCGGCAAAGGCCGCGCACATAAACCCGATCAGCAATGCGATCAGCACAACGCCCATGTGCAGCAAAGTCGGATCGGGCCGATATGGCTTGAAGGGCAGATTCGCAGGTTGCAGGATCATGAACTGCTCGCTGTCATTGTTCTCATCCAACTGCGCCGCCATTTTGGCCTCTTGCTGCTTTTCGACCAGAGTGTTGTAGTTTTTCTGCATCTCCTGATACTGGCTGTCGAGACTGGAGAATTCCGTCTGCACAGCAGGAACCACGGCCATCGAATTTTGCAGTTGGCTGATTTTCTGCTCAATCTCCCGCTGGCGTGCCGACCTCGCTTTAATTTCCGTATTCAAACCGGCAAGCTGTCCTCGCAGCAGATCGGTTTGCGAGGGTCCATTGGCCTGCGTGACCGCCGAGAACGCAGCCGGAGCGGCCGACTTCGGCGCCAGCTTTATCTGCGCCTTCAGCGCAGCGATATCGTGTTGCAGTCGAATCACATCCGGATGCTCCGGCGTATATTTCAGTAAATCGGCGTGCAATTCCGCCTGCTTCTGCGAGAGTTCAATCTGCAGAGGCGTGAGGGCCGCCGGAGCCGAACTTTCCTGATTTCCGTTCGGAGTCACATTGAGCACGGATTCCAGATATACGCGCTGCTGGCTGGCCTGGTCGATCGCGGTGCTGTTGCTTTGAAGAGCCGCCTGATATTGAGCGATCAATCCCAGATTGGCCTGGGCCTGCTCCGGCAAGCTGCCCAGGTGCGCGTCTTTAAAGGCCTGCACCTTCGCCTGCTCAGTGGCAAGCTGTTGCGCGGCTTCGGTAACCTGCGTCGATAGAAAAGCGTCAGTGCCTTGCGCCCGCTGATGACCTTCCCGTGTATTTTCGGCTACAAAAAGATCAGCAATCTGCTTGGTTGCCTGTTGCGTCTTCTGTGGCGTGGGGCCGATGTAGGAAATCGTGAAGGCTCCTACATTTCCCTGATGATCGGTGGCGTCCGGCGCGACACTCACGCTGATGTCTTTGCGCATAGCGGCAATGACCTGGGCGGTGCTCGCCTTCTTACGCAGCTCGGGATACAGATCGAGGCTATTGATGATGCGAGAGAAACCGGTACCGTTCATGACTTCCAGGCCAATACGGTTCAGCCGATTTTCCACGTCGCTGGTGGACGGCCGCACATAGGCGGTCGGCACCTTCTGCGGCACCACCATAATGGTCGTAGTCGACTGATAGGTACGGGGAACAAAATGGCCGAGTACGACTCCCAGCGCGGTGACAATCACAAATGGAACAATGATCCAGTATTTGCGACGTTTGACGATTGCGAGAAAATCGCCGATCGATGAGGGTGGTTTTCGTTCCATTACTGCGCACCTCCGCGCGTGATTGGATTGCCAAGATTGAACCGGATACCGGCGCCGAACCTGTTTTGTGTGAAGTTGTAAGAGAGCGGCAAGTTGCCGGAAAAATCCTGAGACATCCCGGAGTAAATTGCGTATATCTGGGCTTTCGATCCCAACAAGTACGAAATCTGCCCTGAGCCGCCGTAAAGTTTCCCTGAAAAATTCTCCGTGCCTGTGTCGTAGGTAAAGGAAGCCGCCGAAGTGAAAAGCAGCCGGTGCGGCAATGGCACATAGGCATTCAAACTGGCCTGTTGCGCTGTCATTGAGGGAGTGAGGAAGCTGACGACAAACGCACGAGTGTAAGCCAGCGAAAATTGAGACTGGCGCGCCTGATGCGAGATGGAAGCGTTGACGGCATAACTGATGTCATCAGTGCTGCCATACAGGTGGCTCGTCGATTGGATGAAAAGAGGTCCGGCGGCGCCTTGTATGGTTGTTGTCCCGGTCAACTGACGCTGGTATGTAGCCTGCAATGTTTCCCCGGAGGTATGACCGGCGGGTGTGAGCCCAGCGATATAGATGGGAGTCAATGCGGCGCCGACCATATCCCGCAAGGTCCATTGGTACTCCATCCGAAGATCGGCTCCGCCGGCGAGATATCGTTCACTATCTCCCGGGACCTTCCCTGAATGAGATGGAACCAGAAGGAAGTAGCTACCCGTCAGCGTTCCGGTAAATGTCGTCCGCGCGCTTTTCAAGTAGCGAAAGCTGACGTTGGTGGCGGCGTTGGTATTTTCCGAGCTGTTCTGCAGCAGGACCGACTGCAGTGTAGGAACCACAACGCCAATCCCGCCAATGCCCAGGGTCTGCGGAAGAAACTGGTTCAGGCTGAGATACCGGGCCGCTGTCAAATTCCATGCAATGCCGAGGTGCTCCGTAAAGATATGATCCGCGTTGACAAAGACACTTTGGTGGAAATTGTTCACATCCGAGAACTGCGGGTAAATGTTGTATTGCGGTTGGTACAGCGCGTAGAAACGAGAACGATTGGTGCGAAAAATCACCCCTCCGTCGGCGGATAAATTGATATATGCGGCCGTCACCTGGCCGGTTTGGGTGCCAAAAAAGTTGGTTTGCCCACCTCCTTCGGCCTGGAGCGCCAATCCGTAACGATCGAACGCCTCGTTTTCGGCAGTGATTGCGCCCACTCCCTGGTTCAACGTCAGGCTTGTTCCCAACTGCTGGCCAGCGAGCGGCTGATCCTCGGGACTCGTGTCCCCCACCGGCCACGTCGCCGCTGGGACCGCCTGAGCGGCAGCCTGGCGGACCGCCATAAACAGCAGAAAAATTGCAGAGCAAAACAGGGCGGCGAAACGCAATGACCCCCGGCTGCGCGGCTCGAAAAAGATGCGATCAATCACGGGACCACCACCGTATCCAAGGTTTGGAGCAGGAGATCTTTACTGCCTTTTTTCCCCTTCAAAACGTTGTTGTATTCAAACTTGATGCGCTGCCGCTGGCCATTTGGCAGGGTGCGGAGCACATAGATCTTCTTTGCCTTGGCAAATTCCCTCAGACCTCCAGCCGTAGCGATGGCATCGATCACGGTCATCGGCGGAATCAACGGATAGGTGCCGGGGCGCATCACCTGACCGAGAACATTGATGCGTTGGCTGCGTATTTCCGAAACGATGACGCTGACCGACGGGTCGGTCAGGTATTTCGAAAAGCGGGTTTCCAACTCATTCTTGAGTTGGGTCGGCGTCATGCCCGCGGCGTGCACATCACCAACCAGCGGCAGAGAGATATTGCCATCCGGACGGACCGGCACATTGCGCGAAACTTCCGGTTCGTGCCAGACATTGATCGTCAGCACGTCGTCCGCACCGATCCGATAATTCGCGCCGACCCCAGGGGTAACTCTGGTTTCAGGCTGGACCAATGTGTCTCCCGCAGAATTAAAGCTGGTGCCCACCGGCGCTGCCGGAGTGCTCGCGGGCGAGCTGAACACAGGCGGTACATTATTACCGGACTGCGCCGGCAAGGAACCACAGACCAGGCCCGTCAGTACTGCAACAAAACTCAAACGCCGCATCCGGCGAAATACATTTCCTCTACTCAACATTTAATTCTCCTCAGACGGATATGGGACGGTATTTGCCTGACGCAGGCGTGGCAGCCCCGCATCTTTGATTTTGTAAAGCAGCGCGCGATAGCTGATATCGAGAGACTGGGCCGTTTTGCGGCGGTTCCAACGATGTTCATTGAGCGCTCGCAGGATGATCTGCCGCTCGAGTACCCGAACAGCTCGCTGGGTCTGGATTCGCAGTGGAAGATGGGCATCCGGAACAAATGGCGAGGTTTCCGCAGCCGAATCCCGTTCACTGAGCGCTTCGACGATCGCCTGCTCCGTGCCCAAAACCACATACCGTTTGACCAGGTTTTCCAGCTCTCGAACATTTCCCGGCCAGTGATAGGCCTCCAGCAGGTTCATTACGGATTTCGAAAGAGGCTGAATGGAGCGGCCAAATTTGAGCTCGTAGTGGCGAAGAAAATGGTTCAGGAGCATGGGCACATCCGAGCGATGGTCGCGCAGAGGCGGCAGTTCGATCGAAACCACGTTAATGCGGTAGTAAAGATCGGATCGGAACCGGTTCGCCTCCATGTCGGCGCGCAGATTGCGGTGCGTGGCGCAGATCAGCCAGATATCGACCGAGCGCTCTTCCGCTCCGCCGAGGCGGCTGAAGCGAAAGTCCTGGAGCACCTGAAGCAGTTTGGCTTGAACGGTGACGTCCAAATCGCCGATTTCGTCCAGAAACAAGGTTCCGTTCTGCGCCTGATCGACCTTCCCGCTGCGTGCCTGGTTGGCTCCGGTGAAGGCTCCCTGCTCATAGCCGAACAATTCGCTTTCGATCAAGGTGTGCGGCAGCGACGGGCAATTGACCTGAACGAGCGAATGATCGCGCCTGGCCGAGAGCAGGTGCAGGCTCTGAGCGACAATGTTTTTTCCGGTTCCGCTCTCCCCTGTAATGAGAACCGGCATTCCGGCTACCGCTGCCTGTTCCACCTGACGGCGAACCGCAGCCATGGCCGGCGAGTTTCCCAGCAGGACGGGCATCGAAGATAAGGATGGAGATATTAGTTGCATAGTTTTTCCCATTCACGGGGGGACTATGCACGTACTGCGCCAAAGTATGGCGGGCCTCCCCGGGCCTCAGACTTGCCCCTCAAAAGCTTTATTATTGGCCCATTTAGGGAAAGACGGCGATCAACAATATGAAATAGTGCGCTTCAGAGGGGCATTGCGCTTTTAAACTGATAAGAAATCAATCGGCAAGGTAGAGATGGGGCTTGAGGCGGGGGCGGGAAATAGGAAGTTGCCTTCGCAGTGGGTAAAACTTTTCACACAGGAAGTGGGGCGAATCCGGGGCCGTAGGAAAGACGCGCGGACCGGATACAGTGTTAACTCGGAAGACATGAAGCGCGTTCATTACTGGCTGTGGGTACTCTTTTTTAGGTTACTAAAAGTCTATTGTCAACCGGATTCAGAAAGGGCAGAATCAATTTCAGCAACGAGGCACCGCAATCAACTTTCTGCCTCGAGAAATGTAGCTGTGATACAAGAAGGGCGACTCGATCCTACAAAGACGAATTGCCTGTGGAAAGCCGGGATTGCTTTACGGAAGAATTTTTGGGGGCAGCAACATTTCGGCATGGCGTCGCGTCTAAAGCGTTGTACGAAAAGCATTGATTTTGTACGACTACATAATGAATGCGATGCCGGCATCACCGTGCTGTTTTACCCGAACAAAAACACGAATTTTTAAGATACATAATAGAAATTTTTCAATTTCCTTTGTTTCTTTGTTTAGTTTGCTGTCTGGGCTCTCAAGTTCTCCTTAGGTGACATCTCGTCAGGCGTCGTCACGTGCCCAGTTTAAAGTTCATGCGTTCCTTGAGCCGCATGAAGGTTCTCAATTTTGCCTGGGGGCGGTGGCTTGTGGCACATCAACTTCGAGTTGTTCTGGTCGAAGACGAAATTCAGGTACGCGGCTATATCCAGAACCTGCTGGAAGCTTTCGGTTGCGCGGTGGAATCGCTGGAACCGACCGATATTGCTGCCACCTGCCGCGCGGCTGCGCTGGCCGATCTGGTATTGATTGACACGACCCTGCCGGACATTGATGTTCCGAGCACGGTTTTGCGGATGCGCCAGGCTTATCCCGAGCTCAGCGTTGTTTTGCTGCTTCCCGCCAACCATCAGTCGGGGTTTCTGGCGGCGGCGCGGGAGGGTGTCTACGATGTTCTTCCCAAGCCGTTTCTGCGGCACCAGCTGGACGCGATTCTGCGCCGGGTTCAGAACCGTGTAATGAGCATGCACGCGCAGGCTTCGAGCAGCGCCATCATTCGCGAAGATCTGGGTAACGGCACGTTTTTCCTGGCGGCCACCCCGGCCATGAAAAAGATTTATGATCAGGCTGCGGCCATTGCTCACGCGGACATTCCTGTTCTGATCACCGGCGAAAGCGGAGTGGGCAAAGAAGTCGTAGCTCGGCTGATCCACCGGCTGTCACGCCGGTCGAACGAAGAATGGCTCAAGATCAACTGCGCCGCACTACCCGTGGACCTGTTGGAAAGCGAGCTTTTCGGTTATGAGGCCGGGGCCTTCACTGGCGCAACGAAATCCAAACCCGGCAAATTTGAAATGTGCGACAAGGGAACCCTGCTGCTGGATGAGATTGGCGAGATGAGCCCCCAGTTGCAGGCGAAACTGCTCCATGTATTGCAGGATGGCACCTTTGCCCGGCTGGGCGGTCGCGGAGAAAAGCGCACCAATGCGCGCATCCTGGCGGCGACGAACATCGACATTCAAAAGGCCATGGCGGAAAAGACGTTCCGCGAAGACTTGTACTACCGGTTGAGCACTTTTGTGCTTCACATTCCTCCGCTACGCGAACGCCGGGAGGAAATCCCTTATGTGCTGACGCAAATGTCGCAGCAGCTGGCGACCATTCACGATTTAGAACCAGTCAACTTTTCGCCCCAGATGATTGCCGCATGTGTGGCGTATCACTGGCCGGGCAACCTGCGGGAACTGGGAAATTTTGTAAAGCGTTATCTGGTGATACGGGACGAACCGGCGGCGCTGGCAGATCTGGAATCGAAGATTCCGGGCTATTTCCTGCCGGCTCCCACGCCAGCCAGCACCGTGACTGCCACCAGCAGCCCGGATCTAAAATCGATGGTCCGCGGCTTAAAGGACCAAGCGGAGATGCAGGCAATTCGAGAAACGCTGGCGGAGACAAAATGGAACCGCCGGATCGCCGCTACCCGGCTCAACATCAGCTATAAGGCGCTGCTGTACAAAATTCGCCAATACAATCTGTCCGCCCCGGCACAGTCTGCATAGATAGCGCAGGGTGGGTGTCCTGCAGCTGAAAGGAAACAATGCTTCACACGGTTGTCGTAAATCTGAAGAATTCATCCGTGCTCCACGGCTACTACCGGACCGACGATTCGGCTGTGTCCCCGAACACGATTCCGGTCGATCTTCCGGCCAGCATGGTCGTCGAGCCGGAGGACGGAACCGCGCCGGTAACAATTCGACTGAACGATGCGAAGGCTGTATTTTTCGTGCGCAGCTTCGCAGGCAGTCCGACACAGCAGGATGTACGGTTTTTCGACTCCCTTTCCATTCATCCCTATCTTTGGGTCCGCATGACTTTTGAAGACGGCGAAATCATGGAAGGTCGCGTCTCGAACGGAATTGACCTGATCACGAAAAACGCATTTCGACTTTTCCCGGTCGATGAATTGACGAACAATCGCTGCCTGTTCGTACCAAAAGAATCGCTGCGCAATTTTCAGATCATTGGATTGCTGGAAGAACAAAGCAAACAACTTGAAGTCGCCTAGCCTTACATTTTTGTGAATCCGGGTGTACATTTCGCACCCAGGCGGTCGGCTCTCCCCTCGTAAGAAGCTTGTCCTTTCCCCCTCTTTCACCACGTATTTCAACCAAGGAAATTCCTTTCCGTGGATATGGGTAAAGTATGTGCCACGAGACAAGCACAGATGCAAACTCCTGCGCATAATTCGGGCCATTTCGCGTTCGGCGCTCCTCAGTCATTGCCACAACGCAGCAACGCAGCGATATGCACGCATATTTTCGATGAAGCGGGTTTGGCCACGCACTTGCAATCACATGGGCTAGAGCAACTTCAACCTGCTCGAATTCGAGAGGCAGTCATGGATCACAATACGTCCTCCCCGCTAGGTAAATCCGCTGTGGTTCTGGCCGTGGTTTCGATAGTTGCGGGAACGTTGAATTTTGTTTTTGGACACGCTCTGAATATTGAACCGATTGGTTTACTCAGCTTTGGCCTGTTTTGTATCGGTTACGGAATACTCATTCCTTCGCTTTCGCACGGCCGTACTCTGAAAGAAAATTCTGGGCATCCGGGAAACTCCCGCCTGCCGGAACAGATCCGGCCCGTGATTGTTCGAGATGGCTCTTCCAGGAAATTCCACCTTCCAAACCCGGGCATCCGTCCCTGCCACGCATTGACGATTGATCTTGAAGACTACTTCCATACCGAGGTCGCCTCACAGGGAGTTTCCTTCTCTGAATGGGAGCAGCAGCCCTCACGGATTGAGGCCAGCACCCACCGGTTACTGGAGCTGCTGGACGGCAGTCAGACCCGCGGAACATTTTTTGTTCTGGGATGGGTTGCCAAACGCTACCCACGGCTGATCCATGAAATTCATCAGCGGGGGCATGAAATCGGCTGCCATAGCCTGGACCACCGCCTGGTATGCCGTATGAGTCCGGCGGAATTCTACGAGACAACCCAAAGAGCAAAAAATTTCATCGAATCGATTATTCAAGAGCCTATCTTCGGTTATCGCGCTCCCTGTTTTTCTATTACGCCTGGTAGTGAATGGGCGTTTGAGGCACTATCCAAACTCGGCTTTTCGTATGACTCGAGCGTTCATCCAGTCCATCATCCGCTTTACGGAAATCCAACCGCGCCCAGAACGGCATACGCAGTAGCCCATGACCGCCTGCTGGAGTTCCCAATCGCTACCCGGAAACTGGGGGGACGCAATCTTTCAATCGGCGGCGGAGCTTATTTGCGGCTTTTGCCCTATCAGTACATTCATGGTGGATTGACGGCATGGGAAAAGGAGATGCAAACTTCCGCCATGCTGTATCTGCATCCCTGGGAGATCGATCCCTACCAGCCATACATTCCGCTCAATTTTCAGTCCAAGATTCGCCAGACATGGGGAACGACCACCATGGAAGACAAGTTGCAACGTTTGCTGAACCAATTCAGCTTCGGCCCGGTCCGCGAAGTACACAAGAACCTTCTCGAGAGCTACGGACTTCAGCCGCTTAAACAGACTTTCCAACACGCGAAAGCAGTGGAGCAAGTCGCGGGATGACAATAAAGCCAATCACCACTGCGCCGAGATTCATGTCGGACTTTACCGCGGGGATAATCCGCCGGGTTGTGCATCCCTTGTGGGCAAAGCGCACTCATCCGGGTTATGGACATTATCTCCGCGAATTTGAACGGAACCAGTACCTGCACCCAGACGACTTGCGAACGCTGCAGATTCGCCGTCTGCGGCAGCAGCTGATGCATGCTTACCGCTACGTGCCCTTTTACCGGCATCGAATGACGGAGGCGGGGCTAACGCCGCTCGATATTCAAACTCACGACGATTTGCGCCTGCTGCCCGTCTTAACAAAACGCGCGCTTCAGGACCATCAAGACCTGCTGGTTGCCAGCGATGTTCCCGCAAGCGAACGAGTCAGCAACCAGACCGGCGGATCGACGGGCAGTCCGCTCCAGTTTTATGTGGACCGCGATCGTTTCGATTCGCGTATGGCCAGCACCGAGCGGCACAATGCCTGGGCCGGATTGCGGCCGGGCGACTGGTATGCCCATCTTTGGGGCTCGCGCTTTGATGTCGGCGATAAACCCGATTCAAATCCGGCATGGCGTCAGAAGTGGCTCTATCGAAATCTGACTTTGCATACCGCAGCAGTCAGCGAAGAAGCGATGGCGGAATATGTCGAGGTGCTGCGCCGCTATCGCCCGCGATATATGGTGGCATATGCGCAATCGGCGGTGCTGTTCGCGGAATTCTGCCGCAACAACGACATCCATGACATTCGATTCGAATCGATGATCGTCAGCGCAGAGATGCTGCTGCCCGGGAAGCGTCAGATTATCGAGGAAGCCTTCGGAGGCAAGGTTTTTAACCGCTATGGCTGCCGGGAAGTCAGCGTGATCGCAAGTGAATGCGAATATCACAGTGGACTGCATGTGAACGCGGACGCGTTGCTGGTGGAAGTCGAATCGGCGCCAAATCTTCCGGCCGGCATGGGCCGCGTTCTGGTCACAGATCTCTTAAACAAATCGATGCCGTTGATCCGATATGAAATCGGCGATCTGGCCAATCTGGATTCCAATATGCGCTGCCCGTGCGGGCGCTCTTTGCCGCTGATTGGGAATATTCAGGGACGCACTTCGGATTTTCTCCGCCTGCCCAACGGCCGAATGATTGCGGGTCCTTCGCTGGCGCTACTGGCAGCCGATATGCGGGACGTGCGGCAGGTACAGTTTATCCAGCCGGACCCGGAGCACGTGACCTTGAAGGTGGTTGCCGGTCATGGATATAGCGTGCTTACAGAACAAGAACTGCGGCGGCGTATGCAGCCGTATCTACAGGACGTAAGCAATCTCACGATTGTTACGGCGGAGTCGATTCCATCAGAGCCATCCGGTAAATACCGGTTTGTAAAAAATACAGACGACGCCGTTCCGACGAGCGTTGCGAATTAAGAGATGACACCATGAGCTGGTTTCATACAAATCTTTTTTTGCCTTTTGCCGATCCTGATCGTTGTTCCGGGCTGTCTCGACGCCTGCGGTCGATTCGCCGCTTCGAACGCCTGCCGGAAAAAGCGCAGCGTGCCGAGCAGCAAGTCCGCCTGCAGAAACTGTTGCAGCACGCCTATGACACGGTGCCATTTTATCGCCAGCAATTCGAAGCGGTGGACTTCCATCCCGCCGATGCACGCGTAGACTGTCGACTGCCCTTGCCGGTTCTGACACGCGAGCATGTTCGTCTCGCGTCCAACTCCCTGCTCTCAAACGCATACAAGCCAAACCATCTGCGCGCTGCTTCGAGCAGCGCCAGGGCAGGAATTCCGGTGCGGTTTCACCGCGACGCAGAAGGCGTGCGGAACAAGGTGGCTCTCAAGCTGAAGATGGATACGTGGTCGGGCTTGAATACGGGTGATTCTGTCATGATGCTTTGGGGCGCAAACTGCGCGCCTTCGAGGGAATCAAACTGGCAGTGGCGCACATTCGAAGGAGTCTTCATGCGCCAGAACCCGGTTCCATCGGGACCGGTCGGCGAAGAGATACTCGACCGGCTGCGCTGGCGTTTCGAAAGGCAACGGCCCAAAGTTCTCTACGGCCGCTCTTCGGTGCTGACGGCCTTTGCTTCCCATTTGCAGGAACATGGCGTGCGGCATCGTCCACAGACAGTGATCGCGACCGCGAGCGTATTGACCGCTCAAGATCGCAGACTGCTGAAATCTGTTTTCAAAACCGCTCCTTACATCTACTACGGCAGTCAGGATGTGGGAATGATCGGAGCCGAATGTTCCGAGCATGAAGGAATGCATTTCCATCCCTGGGGGTCCTATGTTGAATTCGACCCAATCGGGGAATCGCACGAAGGCACCGTGTATCGCCTGCTGGTGACCGATCTGCTGAATTATGGACAGCCCTTCATCCGCTACGACACAGAGGATTGTGTAACACTGGCGCCGCAAAGCTGCAGTTGCGGCCGATGGTTTCCGCTGGTCGACCAGGTGCTTGGCCGCATAGTCAATGGGGCAGTTTATGCGAACGGGAAGCGCGTGACGGACGTGACCTTGCATGAAACGAACCGGAAGATAGAGCCTATCCTGGCAAGCTCATTTGAGCGAGTAACCAGAAGCCGTCCCGCGCATCCGCGCGCCGGCCGCAGATTCAAAGAGCGCAGCAAGACTGCCTGAATCCAGCAATATCGCAGGAGTGCCTCCGGGAGAAGTTGATGAGTTTTCTGCACACACATTTCGTATTGCCGCTGGCTGAGCCGGATCGACACGCCGGACTGGGTCGTCGGCTGCGCGAAATTCGCCGCTATGAACAGCTCCCGGAAAAAGCGCAGCGCGAAGAACAGCAAGAGCGCCTGCGGCGCATCCTGCAACACGCTTACGACACAGTGCCGTTTCATCGTCAGCGATTCGACGATGCAGGCTTTGATCCTTCGCGAGCGCGCACCGATCGCCCACTGCCATTACCGGTGCTGACACGGGACGATTTGCGCAATGCGGGAAACGATCTGCTCTCGACCTCCTACAAATTGGAAGACCTCCGTCGAGCCGGCAGCAGCGGCACGACCAGTACGCCCATTCAGTTTTATCGGGACACCGAGGCCCTACGCAATAAAACTGCCTTGCAGTTGCAGCTAAATTCATGGTCGGGATATCGAGCAGGAGACTCCGTACTGATGCTTTGGGGAGCTCATCGGGATTTGGTTTTGAAACCGAGCTGGCGCTGGCGCTTATACGAGCAGGGGCTAATGCGAATCATCCCGGCTCCCAGCGGAATTATCGGCGATGAAATTTTAGAACGTTTTCGAGAGCGATACGAACAACACAAACCAAAAGTTCTGTACGCGTACTCCACTGTGCTGGCCGCTTTTGCTGCTTTTCTATCGAAACGCGGAATGAAACATAGGCCGAAAGTGATTATTGCAACGGCCGAGGTAATGAATGATGAGAATCGCGCGCTAGTGGAGTCAGTCTTCGGTGTTCCAGTAACGATGCATTACGGGAGCCGAGAGGTAGGAATGATTGCCTCCGAATGTTCCCATCACACCGGTTTGCACTTTCATTCGTGGTCTTCGTACACGGAATTTGATCCGATCGGAGATACTCCTGATGGAGCAGCCTACCGGCTCCTGGTAACTGACCTGGTAAACTTCGGGCAACCATTTCTTCGCTACGACACCGGCGACTGTGTCACTCTCAGGCAACAACGCTGCAATTGTGGACGATGGTTTCCGTTGATTGACAAGGTGTTGGGCCGTGTATGCGAAGGCATCGTTATGGCCGATGGCGGCATCATCCCGGGGATTACGCTGGGCACCCAGATGGCGCAGATGGGCCACACTTTCCGCTCTATTGCCCAAGTCCAGTTTGTGCAGAAAAGCGTGGAGCACATCCACCTGCGCTATGCAGTGAAAGAAGACTCTCGTTTTCAGCAGCCAGAACTTGATTCAATCCGCGCAGCCATCAATGCCTTGATGAACACTCCCATGAAATGGTCGCTCGAGCAGGTCGACGATATTCCACGTGAACGATCGGGGAAAATACGCCTGTGTGTATCGGAAATTCCGGCTCCGGATTCCGGCTACGCTCGGTCGCTGCTGACCCCGGAAAAAGCGGAACTGGTTCACTGATTCACTGTCGTTCGACAGGACTGCTGTCCATCAAATCCAGTACGTATACTCGGCCATCATCGAAAAGGTGTCTGCGTGTTTTAGCCAATGTGGAGATATTGTCCTGAAAGTCCAGGGTAGTGATCACCTGTTCACGAGCCCATGGGCGCTGTATCCAGGATTTTATTTTGCTGTCGAAATAGGCATGCGGAAATCCTGCCTGGTCGTAGTATGAATACGCCACATAACGAACAGAATGTTGCACGAGATAACGGGCGAGAGCCTCTGGCCCCTGCCCGACAGGCAGGCCAGGCGGCAGACTAGCCATTCCGGGAAAATCCGCAATTAAAATAGGATTGCGATTAAAGTCGGCGGTGTAAGCATGCGTCATGTGGGTAAGCAGCGGAGCACCCACGGGAATAGTAGCCTGAAGGGCCGCAGCTTCTTCCCTTTCTCCCGGTGCCCAGAGCGGTTTTGAATGCAGGAGGCTCGCACAGGCTGTCTTCCACGATCCGTATGCCCCGTTGGCAATCCCCGCCATAAGAGCGAAAACCAGCGCCCAGGCAACCCACACCGCCGAGATCGGGCGCATCCATGCCGAAAGTTTTCGAGGCGCCCGCTCGGATTCGGATAGCGTCGCAAATAAAACAATGGCAAGAAAGATGTTGGCCGGCCACATTATCGTGATGCTGTAACGAAGGATGGAATCGCCTTGCGTGGCATAGGACAAAGCCATGGTTCCCAAACCCGTTCCCAACAGGACCGCCAAAGTGACGGTGCGATAGGCGTGCGGCAGCTTCCTGGGATATAGAAGAATGAAAACGACCATCAACAGGTAGGGTATGGAGACAATCCCTGTCTTGATCGCCAGCGCCGGTAAAGCGCCCGGCGGTACGTGAGGCAAAGAAGAATACGCCGTAAAATCGTAGCCCCGACCTAGAATCGGATACAAGGCTGTGCCGGATTTGATCTTTGAGTCGATCATCCATGGCCCCATGCCAACGCAAATCGCCGTTCCAAAAGCCGCTGCGGCGCGGAACGCCTGGGAGATGGACGCCCGAAAAAATTCAAATGCCAGCAACGCTGCGCAAATGAGGGAAATGCCTGGAATCATTGTGGATTTCAGGGTACAGATTCCAGCGACGGCGAGCCCAAGCGTGAAATAGCGTCGTAAGGACACCGCCGATCCAAATTCCCGCGTGAGAACGATAAGGAAGCAGCCCATCACCAACGCGGCCGGCAATACCACGAACGTACTGTTCACACGGTACTCCGGCGTTAACGCGAAAATGGTGAAAACGCATAATATTTGACGAATATTCAATCGAGCCAATCGACACAAGGAAAAACAAACGACTGCAAACAGCAAAAGACCCAGCGTCCCGTCCGGAACATTGATGGCGCGTAGATCGTTATTGACGCTGAGGGCAATCGCCTGCAGATAAACCGATCCGCCCAGCGATGCCGTGACTCGCCTTTCCGAAAATGGGTCGGCTGCAAAATTTCCTTTGGCCAACATCTTTAATGGAAATGCGAAGTACGCATCGAAGTCGTCCGTCTCATTAAAGTTGCCGGTATAACTCGATAATGCGGCGCGCCCCAGAATCAAAAGAAGGAGCAGCAGTCCTATACTCGCCAGCCATCGCGGGTGCAATTGAGCTAAAAAGGATTGAACGCGGAGATGAACAGCATGAAACGATTCGCGGACCCGATAAATAAGAAGTAGGTTGCCGAGGACAATGATGCCAATCAGTATGGAGGGCCGAATCAGGTGCGCGAGGTTAAGAAAGCCGCCCAAGGCGATGAGGATCGAGACGCCGAGAACGGAGGCAAGGGCCCAACCTCCATTGCGGCAACCCATCCACCGTAAGGCCTCTTTTCCAAACCCAACACATGCCAAGGCCATCCATGCGGCCCAAAGAAGAATCTCAAAATATTCCATTGTCCACTACGCTAAATTGATTTTTTATATATTCGTTCAACGATGAAGTCGAAAAATAAGAAATCGACGGGCAGTATTTTAGAGCACAGCTCCATTACGGATTTATAACGATCAAGTTATCTATTTTCTATACAGGTTTATAGTATGTTCCGCATCCTTGGTGGGAAAAACCTCCAGAAGGGTCGCATCTGGAATTCGTGGCGCATTATTTGTCAAAAGTGCAAAATGGATCTCTTTTGTACGTTCCGGGTTGCGGGGCGCAAGATCTAAAACTGCCGCCGTCGGCTCGTAATCATAACCGGGAAGATATGCATAATATGCTTCCCAATTGTCATTCACCAAAATCGTTGCACCGGCGGGGACCTTGGAAGAGACGCCAATCAAAACAGGCTTCAACCAGGATTTATAGAGCGTTATTGATGGGCGCTGCATCCATTCTTGCGTTCCAACAGCGACCAGCACAAAAACCGCCGCGACAATTGCAATTGGGCGTTTACCGCCTATGCCTGCCGATAACCAGTCATGAAATAGCAATGCCACTGAGATCAGGAAAAATAAAAGCGCCTCGGAGATATAAGTGTCAAGACGAAAATGGTCCGCAATGCCCAATGCAAATGCCACGACGGTATAACTCATAAATACGATGGTGACGATCGAAAACCTGCGTTTTACAACTAAGACGATCAAGGAAAAGACCGCAAACGCGAAGAGTAAAAGCAATGCTTCATGCCCGCTGAAAAATTTTCGGTATAAGCCCGCTCCCGCGTCGTGGCTGCCGAAAGCTGCCTTGTTCTTGAACAATACCGTGGAACCTGTAACGCCGTAGCTTTCCAGATATCCACCACGAAGCCACCCGCCGGGCCAGAGAAGAAACATTGTTCCCAGAAAAACTGGAATCGCCTTCAGAATGGAAAACGCGAGACCCTTTATATCTCCCAATGCGCCCCGATCCAATAACCATTGCAAAGCCAGCGCCAACGGGATTGAAGCGATCAACTCCAGGCTGAATTCAAGAGTCGCAAATGCACAACCCAGGAATATGGCCGCTATAACTAGAGTTCGAAAGCGGCGTGTAGTTAGATAACCGGCGAATGCAAAAAGAAAAATTACCGCGAACAGCATATACCAGCCATGCGGCGATGGGGCGACGCTCACCTCCACATAGCGACTCTGGATGCCGGCAACCAATGCTGTCATACCCGCTACGGCAAGAGGAACACCAAAGGTAGACAGGCCCAGGACCAATACTCCGCATGTCGTCGCAGTAACCAGAGACGAGACGATGCGCTGGTTTGAATCCGCAGAGGTAAACACAGACACGATATGCATTGGATAAAAGCTAAGCGGCGCATGAAAATGCCGGATGGCGGCATTGTCGTCATGGAAATAGAGGTAATCCCAGGGATGAGCACGAAATGCGGGATCATGTCGCATCGCAAAAAGTTGAATCGGGGATGCGCTATCCGTATTGAAATAGGTCCGAAGAAATGGAGAATGAGAGGCGCGCAGATAGTCGGCGGAATCGCTGAGGAGGTAGTTGCTCTTTGAATACTGAGCGTGAAACAAAAAAACTAAAAGCGCAACCAGCAAGGCGCAGACAACTCTACCCGCGAGCGGCGTCCGCGCGGGGGTAATGCTATTGGAGTTTCTTTCAACTATTGCTGAGTTCATTTCTTCGCTTTCCACTCGCAAGCACGTTCCATACTTCATAAGAACATGCTTGCGAGCTTCCGGTTAAAGAATCGGCATTGCCAGCAATAGCTTATCAGTACAAGATTAATTTCCCTTTCGATCGCAGGTATAGTTAAAGCCGCCCCCGATGGATACAGTAGCGGTCGAATATGACAAGCAACTTACCGTCGGGCTGGGGATAGCATCTTGTATCGTGATTGCCGGGGGCACAGAACCGGACTGTCCATAAGAATAATCCTGTGCCACAACCGTTGGGCCCGCGGAACAGCTCCACGTTTGCCCCGATTGCACCGTAAATGCCCCATAAGGAATGTCTCCATTCCCTCCTATAAGAAGACATGTAGGCGCAATGAAGTGATTTCCCTGGAATGTGATGCTGGGCGCGCTGGCAGCTTCCAGACCCAGCGCATTTGCAAGGCCGCCCGAACCTGCCGGCGCTGAAAATGTATTCCCCGAGATCGTTCCCGTAACCGTCGAGTTCATATCAGTCAAATCCATTGCTGTCGATGCACATGCTGACGCCGGTGTGGTGATCGTGTTGTTGGTGACCTGGAAATTGGTGGACGCTGTTGTTCCAGATTCCGTACTGTTAGGCCAATCGTAATTTTTAATTCGAATGCCATAGGTGCCATCAAGTTCGCATCCGCTGTATTCGGAATTATTGGTTTGTTCGGCCACATTGACGGTGTTGTGGTTCAAGATAAAGCCAGAACTTTCCGCATCCAGGCCTCGACCACGGCCAGTAATGGTATTGTCATGAACGTTCTGGTTGTTCATCGTCACGATGACGCCATAATCGTTGCTGTAATAACTGGTTAGATTGATCTTGTTGTTGTAGATCTGAGAGCCCGCCACGCCATCCGCAACTCCGCCCTGCGGCGAACCATTGAATGTATTGCCGGAAATATCATCGGGTTGAGGTGTGCCCGTCCGTTGCTCATCGGTATGGATCACGTAACCTTGAAAGGCCGCCCGCGCTCCGAGGGGCGATTGTCCCGGTTGCTGGATATTGGTGACGTTGTCGTTCACTACGTTGTTCTGAATCTTGTAACCACCGCCGTCAATCTCTCCGTGGAAGAACTGGCTGCCGACGGATTGGAAGGTCGCGGTCAGGTCATGAATCGAGCCACCGCCGGTACCGTTTCCCTGGCCCATCCAGAAGACTGGGCTGAACGGCGCAGCATTCCCAGACTGAACGATCGTTCCGCCATAGACGGTTAGATTTGCTCCCCCTCCCAGACACTGCGCAGCCGTCAAGCCGGTGTACCACGAAGAGCAAGCGGAGAAAGCCGGCGTAGGAGCGGTGCCTCCACCGGTGCCATACGTAATCGTATGACCGTTCAAATTCAAGGTGATGCCGTTGGCGCCGAGCGGGAAACAGGTTCCTGCACTCGATACATCGCTCGCCAAATAATAGGTCCCCGATTTCGTAATTGGCCCGCAAGCTGTTAATGCAGTTCCAGTTGCCGTGCCCGTGCCTGTTCCAGTGCCAGTACCTGTGCCTGTCCCGGTGGTTCCAGTGCTTGTGCCGGTTCCAGTCGTTCCTGTGCTTGTGCCGGTTCCAGTCGTTCCCGTGCTTGTGCCGGTTCCGGTGGTTCCCGTGCTTGTGCCGGTTCCAGTCGTTCCTGTGCTTGTTCCGGTTCCGGTGGTTCCCGTGCTTGTTCCGGTTCCGGTCGTTCCCGTGCTTGTGCCGGTTCCGGTCGTTCCTGTGCTTGTGCCGGTTCCGGTGGTTCCCGTGCTTGTGCCGGTTCCGGTGGTTCCCGTGCTTGTGCCGGTTCCAGTCGTTCCTGTGCTTGTTCCGGTTCCGGTGGT
>Ga0134128_10000436_pt1 | contig 58198 bp, 88 predicted proteins | sample KB31754_FD_96462 | JGI IMG/M metagenome (GOLD analysis project Ga0134128, IMG submission 96462) | Terrestrial soil microbial communities with excess Nitrogen fertilizer from Kellogg Biological Station, Michigan, USA - KB3-175-4 | ecosystem: Environmental > Terrestrial > Soil > Unclassified ... | reverse complement strand
GCCGGAAACGCCATCAAGCAGTGCCGCCGGACTGATTACAAGGAGTTCGAGTGGCTCGGCGACACCGTCCGACTCTGTCCACGCCACGCTTCGTGGCTCGCTGCGATGGGAGTGCCCGAGTGAGTAACACCACGATTCAGGCGGGAAGCAAGGTGGTCATCACCGATGCGGACGGCGTTGAGCACCTGACCGAAGCCCTTAGTGGGATTGAACAGAAGGGTCACTCATTCCCGATCGTCTGGGTCAATCGCCCCATGCGGACAGGCGGCTTCGAACCGACCCCTTGGCCCGCGGAAGCTGTAAAGGTGGCTCCTGATGCGTGAGCAAACGCCAACCCAGCGGGCTTCTGCGGAAATGGCAGCGGCCGTCTTTGCAGACCCAGAACTGCGCGAGCGGTTCCAGTTGATGGCAAAGGAAGGCGAGGCGCGACCCTTCGTGCCCGATGACTTCGCGTGGCTTTCACCTGACGCCAAAACCGTCGTCCTGGCTCCCGAGGAGGTGCCGCCGAGTGAGTGAGACTTTCAACGAGTTTGCCGAAGCGCTGGGTGGTGAAATCGGGGGTCATCTCGACCGGACGACGGGTCGCTGGACGTGCGCCGACTGTGACGCCGAAGGACAGGACTACCAGCCCAATCGTCTCGGCATCGGCCTCTATTACCACCGACTCGTCGCCCATGCGGAGGACCCATCGTGACTGAGGACGTAGCCCGAGCGGCCCCCACGGCAATCAACGCCGGTTCGTTCGACGTGGCGCTTCACTTCCATCAGGAGGCGGAGACGTGGTGGGCCGATTCGCCGGACCTTCCCGGCTGGACGGCCGCTGCCGACACGTTTAGTGAACTGATGGACCGCTGCCGAGAGTCTCTCATTGAGATGGGTAAAGCCCGGTTCTACGCAACCTGGGAGTTGGGGGAGCGGCCGAGCGAGGCTCCCGACGAGGTAGCCGAATCAGCGGAGTACAAGCGCGGGTGGAATGACTGCCGAGCGAAGCTGCTGGAAGCAGTGATGAAGCTGGCGGGGGATGCTCTGCGAGCCCATCGGGAGAAGGAGGGTCGATGACTGTTTGCGACGCGTGCGGGGCCATCGGAAGCCTTGTGATGCACATGGTTCATTACGACGGCCCTCGTCGGTGCCGCCAGGAATACCACTGCACCGAGTGTGGTTGGCGGTCTGACCTGGCCGCCCATCGGGAGAAGCGCCATGGGTAACTGGTGGGAGGACGATGAAAGCCAACCGTGCACCTGCGTGGCGGCGCTGGTTCGGAATACCGACTGCAAGCGACACGGCATCTTCGCCCGACTAGCTAGGAAAGCGATTGCGTCAGCGGGGGAGAAGCGCCATGGGTAGGGACGACATTCTGGCTGCGAACAAGCTGGCTCACGACCGCATCGCCGCCCTCACCCTCGACAACGAGCGCCTACGGCTAGCGCTCGGCGCACGCAACACTGAAGCCGAACTGGCGTGGATCGAAGAGAACGAGCGCCTACGGGAGCAGCTCGCCGCCGCAGAACTGGAAGGTCAGCACGCAATCGAGATGGTGGGCCATTGTGTGCGAGCGTCTGGGGGCAAAGTCGTGATCCCGGATGCTTGGGTGATCAGCCCCAAGGGTGTCCTCTCGGAATGGCACGACCCTGCTGTCCCACGCACCATTTTGACGTGGCGCATCCTGGCGGCATCCGACGACGGCCCTGAGGAGACGCCGTGAAAATCGCAACAGGAACTGCCAGCTACACGCACACTGTTTGCGGGCAATGTGGCACCGTTCTGGCCTGCTCAGAAGCCACGGAGGATTGGGGACGCGGTACTGGCTACGGCTGGGACCCGCACGATCCTGATGGCGACACCAGCGTCTTCGTGCCTTTCACCGCTGCATGCTGGCATCTGTGCGGGCGTCCTGCGGCGGAGCAAAGCTCGCCAGCCAAGGATGAATCGTGAACGCGCATCGACACCGGTCGGACATCAGCCTCACCGGCTGTCCAGCCTGCATGGACGAGGGACGGCGGGCGCTCATGGCTCAGGGCTATCGAGAACAAGACGCCGAAGTCTCCGAGACAGTACGAGCCTTCTTGCCGCTGCAACTGGAAGCTATGGCTGCTCAGGAGGCACGGGCGGAGCAAAGCTCGCCAGGAGACGGGCAGTAATGGAGTTTGCGCCAGACAGGCCAGGAGCAGCGTTCGATTGGCCCGGTGAGCAGGCTCAGGTCAAGAGCGGCAATGGGAGGCATCGCATCGCCTTCGACCGCCTGGGGATGCTCACGCCCGAGCGCGTGGAGCATCATGACGGCAACGGGAAACTGATAGGCGTAGCCAGCCAGGCAGCGGTCGTCTACCAGTGCGACGAGTGCGGTGCCCTGACGGCGCAAACGGCGATGCACGAAGCGTGGCATCGGTCATTGGCCCTGCCGGGCTCGCCAGGAGACGAGACGTGACGACAGTGCCGCATCAGTTCGAGATGGAGTCGAAAGGGCCGCTGGCACGCCATCGCCGCGCAAGGTGCTCATGCGGCTGGCACTCGGAATGGGTTCACTTCCCGGCGGTAGCAGCGATCGGCTACAAGGATCTGTGGCACACCTTTGCGCGGGGCGACCTGTGGGTGAAGTGGAACGACCATGTGCCGCATGAGCCGGTGGCGACGTATGTCATTTGATTGGCTGGACGACGTGACCAAGGAGGCCCGTTGAAGGCAAGGCACGAACGCGAAGTGTTCACGCGGCTCCAACGGAGCATCAGCGACCTCGAAAAGCTATCCCACCTGTTCCCCGACGTCTGTGCCCGCGACGACGAACCGGCAACCATCGACGGTCACCGCACCAGCTCACGCGGCGAAGGTGGCTCACGTGGCACCGGAGATCCCACGGGCAACAAGGTCGTGGTCAAGGTCGACTTCGGCACCACACGTGACCCAGTCCACAATGAGGTAGAGCGCCTCTTCGCCAACCTCCTGGCCATCGCCAAGGGAGTCGAGAACAGCCTGAACATCGCCAACCACGTGCTCAAAGTGGCACCGACGTTCGAGCGGGTCCAGGCGGTGCCGGATTGCACAGCCTGTGGAGAACTGGCGCTGCCGAGGCCGAAGTCGGGTTATTGCGGCGCGTGCTACGAGGCATGGCGCAAGTTCCGGGTCACCAAGCACGACCGGGCTGCGTTCGAGGTGCATCGGAGGGCACAGAAGGCCGAACAACTGGAGGTTGCGGAGTGAAACGTCAGCCCTGCTCTGCCTGTGGGATGCCGTATCACCGGTATTCGCCGGAAGACCCAGAGCATGAGCACGTGCCAACCGCGTGCTTTAACTCGCTCAATCACGAGATGGACCGATTGCGGGCAGAACTCGATGCCGCCAAGCGTGCCCTCTGGGTCTGTGCGTTTGAGGCTGGCGAGGATCAAGAGGGCGACAGCTACCACGTGCTTACGAGCCCGTCGGTAGAGCAATACGCCATTGAGGCTGTGCGCTGGCTCCGACGCGAATACGAAGGATGTCTGGACCAGTTGGACACCTAGCCAATCGACGGCTTAACACCACAGACACCATCACCGAACTCCCTGGTCACGGCGTTGAACTACACCGTTGTAACTTTCATATGCCAAACTGACATTAAAGGGGCGGATTCGTCAAGGGTGGTGTCCACGTGGTCCTTCTCGAACACCCGAACGACGGCTGGCTCCCCGACAACTGCTTGTGGGACAACCCGTCATCCATCGACGGCTTCATGAACCACCACCCGCAAGCCCCCCGCACCGACGCCCACGGCCGCCGCATCCACCTGATGTGCTGCGACTGCAACCAGATCCCACCCAACGACGCCGGACTCCGCTGCACGTTCTGCGACTTCAAGCACCAGCGGAGATTGGCCGCGGCGACGCGGGCGGGGTGATTGGCAGAGTGGAATGCCCTCACACCGACTGGGTTGTCACGTCCCACGGCGACATCCTCGGCGTTCCCGACGAGATCCAGTGCGATGAGTGCGGCGCTACGGGTGAAATGCGTCCATGGTGGCGCAGCGCTGATGACAGCTCGACGACGTGACCAGGGAAAAGGCAACTTTCCCCACCGACCGGTAACCGTCCACAGGCCCGAAACACCATGACAGCCCGAAACAACCACACTGGCCGCATCGAGCGAGACATCGACCAGGCCAGGCTCGATACCGAAGCAGCAGAGCTGCGAGCCAAGCGCTGGGGCTACCAGCAGATAGCCGACCACCAGGGGTGCTCGGTCTCGACCGCCTACGAGCGGGTCAAGCGAGCGATTGAGTCCACGCCCTACGAAGCCGTCGAAGAGTTGCGCCGGGTCGAGCTCGAATCCCTGGACGAACTCGAGCGAGCCGCAATGGCCGTGCTCCGCACCCGCCACGTCAAGGTCGACCACGGCCGGCTCATCGTCATCGACGGCGAACCGCTGATCGACGACGCCCCGGTCCTGCACGCCATCCAATCCATTCTGCGCATCAAGGAACGCCGTGCCCGTCTGACCGGCATCGACACGCCCGTCCGGGTGGAGCAGCGCCACACCGTGGAGCACAAGAGCGAGCTAGATGCCGAAATCGAGCGACTCCTGGCAGGAATGGGACCCGTGGAGCAAGGCCAGGCTCCGGTGGAAGCTGCAAGCGAGGCCGAACCAGCTCACCCCTGACGGCGACTGGCTCGTCTGGCTCCTGCTCGCCGGCCGAGGCTTCGGCAAGTCGAGAACCGGCGCCGAGGACATCTCGGAGTACTGCCGGACCCATCCGAACTCCCGCGTGGCCCTCGTCGGCCGGACCAACATCGACGTGCGCGACACGATGGTCGAAGGCGAATCGGGTCTGCTCGCCGTCCTGCCCCACGACGTGGTCAAGACGTGGAACCGCTCGCTGGCCGCCCTCGAGCTCGACCTGGTGAACGGCTGCCACATCAAAGGGTTCAGCGCACAGCATCCCGACCGCCTGCGTGGTCCCCAGCACCACCGAGCCTGGTGCGACGAGGTGGCGTCGTGGGAATACCCCGAGACGTGGGACCAGCTCATGCTGACCATGCGACTCGGGGAACGCCCCCAGGTCGTGGTCACCACCACCCCGCGCCCGACGAAGCTCATCCGCCAGTTGATCAGCGCCGAGACGACGCACCTGACCCGCGGCTCGACCTACGACAACCTGGCCAACCTCGCCCCGACGATGCGCGACCAGATCCTCGCCCGCTACGAGGGCACGAGGCTCGGCCGCCAGGAACTCGAAGCCGAGGTCTTGGAGGACGTCGAGGGCGCCCTGTGGTGGTACTCGATGTTCGAGGCCGAAGGATTCCGAGTCGAGGAGCCCGACGTTGGATTCAGCCGAGTCGTGGTCGCTGTTGACCCCGCGGTCACGGCTCATGAGGATTCTGACGAGACCGGAATCGTGGTCGTGGCCCGAGGCCGAGACGGACACGGCTACGTCCTCGCTGACCGAACCTGCAAGCTCTCCCCTGACGGTTGGGCTCGTCGAGCCGTCCAGGCTTACGAGGAGTTCGGCGCCGACCGGGTCGTAGCCGAGGTCAACCAGGGCTTCGACCTCGTCGAGAGCGTGATGCGCTCAGTAGCGCCGGGATTGTCGTACAAGGCCGTGAAAGCCAAGCAGGGCAAGAAGCTCCGAGCCGAGCCCGTCGCCGCTCTCTACGAGCAACAGCGGGTCCACCACGTCGGACCAGCTGGGGTCTTCGCCAAGCTCGAAGAGCAGATGACCACGTGGACCCCCGAAGATCCGGACTCCCCGGACCGCGTCGACGCCTTGGTCCACGGCATCACTGAACTAGGCCTGGTCTCACCCGGCGCAGCGGCGGCCCGAGACTGGCTCGAAAGCCTCCATCCCCGTGTCCTCAATGCGGAATGCCCAACGCCGCCGATGCCCAACGGTGCTCGAAGTGCGGACGTGGTTTGGGTGGCACTGATGACGGCAAGGCGTCCGAATGGTCCCCCTGGGCATCGCCACCTACGACGCTGATGCCAGACCAGACTCGGGCGGCCCTGGATCTGTTGAGGAGTTTGCCGCCGACACGCCTGCGCTGATGTATCGCAGGTCGCCAAGGAGCATGGCCAGCCTCGCTGTGGGTTCGATCTTTTCGATGTAGCCGATGCGAATGTTGCACTCCATACAGAGAAGGCCGCGAGTACATCGGACGCAGCCACGCTGGCAACATCCGTGATCGTGGTCGATCGCCAAGCGTTTCACATGACCCCGCTGAGGATCTACCTGACTTTCGGCTCGGCCACATCTAGCGCACACCAACTCGGCAGAGCTGGGAATGCCGCTCAACGCAAGTCGACGTCTCCGTTGCTGGTCATCGCCACACCTCCTGCAGATCGTGCGAACCCCCTTCGTCTCGGTGGGGGAGTGGAAGTCCGACCAAGGCTTGCGCTGAGAGCATCGGCCACACCAGCGAGTTTGAGTCTCCTCGTCTTTCTGGCGACAGGCGGGACAGCGTTTGCCTTTGCCATCACCATTACGCCGCTCACCCCCGCACTCGGCACAATGAGTAAGGGTGCGGGGGTAGTTCTTGATGTGGTACTCCGCCATGTACTGGCGGTCGCATTCGGCGCACCGGCGTCGGTTCGCTCTCTTGAAAGCGGATAACGGCTTGGTCTGGCCGCATCGGGAACACGTCTTCCTGTCCATGTGGACCATTCTACACGAACAGGTGTTTGCCTCACCTCGCAACGAAGCAAAGGAGCCAACGCGTGACCGAAACCGCCGCACCCGAACGCGAGCCCCACGCCGCGGAGATTGCCAAATGGGAAGCCGAAGCCGAGAAGGCGAGGGCTGAAGGGGAAGCCGCTCGGATCCACGCCGCAGCGGAAGCGGAGAAGCTCAAGGCTGAGGCGAGGCTGGCCGAGGTCGAGGCGCAGACGCAGGAGGCGAACCTGGTCAAGGTTCGCAACGACGCCGACCGGGAGGACGAGAAGCGCAAGCGCGAACTGGCCGACCCGCATCACTTCCACACGTACAACTTCCACGGCGGCGTGGACAGCGGTGCGGTGCAGAAGTGCATCGACCAGCTCAACTACTGGCGCCGGACCGACCCGCGTGACGAAGACGGTACGCCACCGCCGATCGAGCTGTCGATCTTCTCGCCCGGTGGCTCGGTGTTCCACGGCCTCGCCTTGTGGGATCACATCCAGGTCATGCGAGCCGAGGGCTACCACTTCACCACCGTGTGCGTCGGCATGGCCGCCTCGATGGGCGGGATCCTGCTGCAAGCGGGCGACAAGCGGGTCATGGCCAAAGAGTCGGTCGTGCTCATCCACGAAGTCTCGTCGCAGGCCGTGGGCAAGCTGTCCGAGATCGAAGACGAAGCCGGGCTGCTCAAGATGGTGCAGAAGCGCGTGTACAAGATCTTCGCCGAGCGCTCCAAGATGTCGGCCGTGGCCATCGAGCGCAAGGTCAAGCGCACCGACTGGTGGCTCGACAGCGACCAGTGCCTCAAGTTCGGTTTCATCGATGAGGTCCGCTGAACACCGCCGGCACCATCTGTCCGATGTGCAAGGTGGCCGAGTTGACCCTCTTGCCCAACGGCATGGCTGAGTGCTTCCACTGCGACGTGCGCCACGACACCAGCCTGTGCCCGTTCTGCCCGATCGTGGCTAGCTACCTCGGCACGGGACCGTCGTCGGAAGACCTCACCCAAGACGAGCGCGCCGAGCTTCGTCGCCAGCTCGTCTTCTACCGGCCGGACTGACCATGCGAAAGACCCACACCACCCACCACACCGTGCGGGCCAAGGCGCACAAGGTGAAGAAGATCGCCGTCCACCACCCGGTGGTCAAGGCCCACGCCGCGGCCAAGGTGAAGAAGGTTCACGCGAAGAAGATGCACGTGGCCAAGGCCCGGCGTCGCAACATCGTGATCGAGGGCTAGCGCAAGCTCCGTAGCCACCTGGCGATGAGCCGCACCCAGCGCGTCCCGCCGAGGTCGACCAGACCGCAGCGGCGACAGACGCGGGTCATCTCATACGTGGTCGCCCAGTCGTGATCGGCGTACCTCGGCCCGCAGGTCAACACCGCATTCTACCCCCCGAAAGGCCAGCATGGCGCCACGATTTCTGCGCCGACGCGCGCCCGCCATCGACTACGACGAGCTGGCGAAGGCCCTGACCCCAGCGATTGCCCAGGCCGCGGCCAACGGGCGGGGCGGCGTGAACTACACCCCCGGCGGCGCCACCTACCCGGTGCCGACCCCGTCGTCGCCCTTCAGCCAGACCGGCGGCGGGACGATGCAGACCCCGCTGCCCCGCGTCGACTCGACGTTCAACAGCCTGTTCGGTCCGGGTTATCCGATGGTGCCCGACTCGCTCGACCCCACGGGTCGAAACGGTCGCACCGCCCCGCGCCGGTCCGAGTACCTCGTGGCGTGGAACCTGCAGCTGGTCGACCGCCAGGTGCCGTGGACCATGCTGCGGTGGCTGGCCGAAGAGTGCGACGTGGTCAACCGCTGCATCCAGTTGAAGCAAGACGAGTTGTGCGGCTACGACTGGTCGTGGGGCTTCAGTCCGACCCTACTGCAACAGATCATGGCGGACACGGGCGAGACCAACTCGGCCCGCGCCACGGCCATCGCCCGCGAGCAGCACGGCGACGAGCTCAACCGGGTGCAGCAGTTCTTCGAGAGCCCCGACCGCGACATGGGCCAGACGTTTTCCGACTGGCTGCAGGCGTTCATGTGGGACCACCTCGTTTACGACGGCGTGGCCATCTACCCGAGCTACAACCTCGACGGCAGCATCCGCAACCTCGAACTGGTCGACGCCTCGACGGTCAAGATCTACCTCGACAACCGGGGCCGCGTGCCCCAGCCGCCATCCCCGGCGTACGCACAGATCCTCTACGGCTTTCCCCGCGGCGAGTTCCAACAGACGCCGGGCGAGGCCGACGACGAGTTCAGCCTGGACCAGCTCGGGTACTACATCCGCCGCCCGCGCAACACGTCGATCTACGGCTACCCCCAGGTCGAAGAAGTCATGGCGCTGGCCACCACCTACCTCGGCCGCCAGTCGTGGATGCGGGCCGAGTACACCAACGGCGTGGTGCCGAGGGTGTTCATGGAGACGGCCGAGACCGAGTCGTGGACGCCTGAGCAGCTCGCCTACTACGAGCGGGTCATGAACGACCGGCTGACGGGCCAGATCGAGCGCCGCCAGTCCATGTTCATGCTGCGGCCCGGCTTCAAGCCGACGATCGTCCCCCAGATCGACGAGCACTACAAGAGTGACTACGACGACTGGCTGATCGGCCAGATCGCCTCCCGGTTCGGCGTGGCCGCCCAAGCGCTCGGCGTCCAGCCCAAGCACGCGCTGGCCTCGGGCAAGGGCCAGACCGAAGGCCAGACCGACCAGGTGCAGGAGTACAGCACCAAGGCCATGCTCAACTGGGTCATCGACGTGCTCAACGACCTGGCCCGTCGATTCCTGGGCATCGGACCCGAGATCACGGCCACCGTGAATGGCGCAGGCGACGACGAGGACCACCTGCAGCAGACCCAAGCCGACGTGGCCAAGGTCGGCGCCGGACTGCTGAAGCGCAACGAGTGGCGAGCCAAGGCCGGATTGCCTCTGGCCGACGAGCCCGAAGCGGACCAGCTCGCCATCACCACCGCCCAGGGCGTCCAGTTCCTCGCGGGACAACTCGAAGCCCAGCAGGGCGAGTTGGAGGCCCAGGCCGCGGGTCACCAGATGGCCGTGCAGATGGCCGAGAACGGCCAGGTGCCGGGACAACCGGCCGAGGAGAACGATGACGGCTCAGGTGATAGCAATCCTGACGCTGGGAGCGGTGGCGATGACGCTGGCGATTCTCAACCGCCGGCCAAACCCGCCAACGGGAAAGCGCCGTCGTCAGGGAAAGTAAAGGCCGACGCCAAGGCGGCGGAGAAGGCCGCGTACGCCCGATTCCTGGCCAAGGACCACGACCGGGAGTTCGTCTTCCACCACCACGACCCCTACGAGGTCGCCCTTTTAAAAGCCGACGCCCTGCCGTCGGGCGGGGCCAAGCTGACCAAGCAGCAGGCGAACTATCGACCGTTTGACCGGGCCGACGAGACGTGCCACGTCTGCCGTTTCCGGCTCGACCAAGGCGACGCCCCGAGTCTGTGCGCCAAGGTGGACGGCACGGTGGACCGCCGGCACGTGTGCGACCTGTTCGAGCCTGAGGCCGCCAAGGCCGCCTACGAGGACCACCCAGGCCACAAGCTCCACGACAAGCTGGTCGAGCACTACGCCCCGCTGATCGCCGACGCGCTCACGGCCAACGGCATCCACGCGGCCATCACCACGGCCAAGGCCCGGCTCAACAAGGCGATGAGCCCGGAGGACCAAAAGGCCGCCGCCGACGCGGTGAACCAGGCCGTGACCATGGACCCCGCGGAACTTCGCCGAGTCCTCGCCCGCCTCTACGGCGAAGCGGGACTGGCGGGCACCCACGCCGCGGCACAAAGCATCGGTGCGGGGGCCACGGTCGTGGCCGGTGTCGTCGACGTGGTGGCGGGTATCGACTGGGCGAACTGGCAACCCGGAGACGCCAACGCCGCATCGCTGGTGGAGCGTCTCGGGCTCGATGGGTTGCTGGACACAGCCGACGTGACCATCAAGGGGATCACCGACGCAGCCATGGGCCGGCTGACGACGGCCCTCGTGTCGGGACTGTCGAGCGGCGATTCGGTGGAAACCATCGCCCGTGACATGTCCGACGTGGTCGCCGATCCGGCTCGCTCGCTCATGATCGCCAACACCGAGACGGCGCGGGCCATGACCGAGTCCACCATGAACACCTACGCCGAGAACGGCGTGGCCCAGTGGCAATGGATCGCCGAGCCCGACGCCTGCCCGCTGTGCCTGCCCCATGACGGCCAGGACTACGACGTCGGCGGCGACGACGAGAAGCCGCCGCTGCATCCCAACTGCCGCTGTGCCGCGTTGCCGGTCGTGAATGTGAGTTCGTAATGAGAGTCGCGCTCGACCTGGACGGCTCCATCGACGCCGCCCCTCGTCAGTTCCAATCGCTCATGTCCTCGCTGCAGGCGGCAGGCCACACCGTCACCGTCGTGACCGGGGTGTCGGACACCGAGGTCACCCCGCAGGACTTCGTGAACAAGGCCAACTACCTGAACCAGCTCGGCTGCGGCCAGTGCTACGACGACCTGGTCGTGCTCGCCGCGCACCCCGCAGGCGAGGTGGACGACCTGCACGACCGCAAGGCCCAGTGGCTGACCGACAACCACGTCCATGTGTTCGTCGACAACAGTCGGCAGAACGCCAAGTCGGCGGTCGCCGCGGGCGTACCGCTGGTGCTGGTGCCGTGGGCCAGCCGAGAGGACTGACGAATGCCCGAAGCTAGCTTTACCGTGCGCGTCAGCGTCGAGCCCGACGTCGTTGAGCCATCGACGGCCGAAGGACTGTCCGGCATCGTCGTGAAATCGGCCGACGAGCAGAGATACACGCTGACGGTCGCTTATCCAGCCAACAAGCCCGACGTGTCTGTCGCCGCCGACGGGCACCGGGACTTCGCATCCGCCGCCGCCGTTGAAACCGCGGCGTGGAACTACCTGCGCAAGTCGCCCAAGATTGGGCTCTGGCATCGCGGGGGTACGGATGGCGCGGGCGACGTGGTGGAGAGCTACATCTGGCGCGGCCCGGACTGGCACATCGAAGCGGCTGACGGTTCAGAGCAAGTCGTGAAAGCGGGCGATTGGCTCCTCGGTATCCAATGGAACGAGGAGACGTGGCCGCTGGTGAAATCCGGTCGGATCGGCGGCGTCTCGCCGCAAGGACGTGCAAAGCGACGCGTGCCCACCGCTGAGGCCGTCGCCAATCTGAGGAGTTGACGTGGAAGTAGCCATCACCGAGCTGGAGGAGTTCGATCCAGACCGAGTCGACGGCGTGAAATCCGGGGCCAACGGCTTTCCGGTGCTCATGCTGAAAGCCCTCGACGAATCCGGCGAACCGACCGGCCCGGCATTGACAGAGGACGACGTGCTCGAGCTGACCGAGAAGGCCGACGCCGAGAAGGCCGACTGCAAGACCTGTAAGGGCAAGGGCACCATCATGGCGGGGAACCGCAAGTGCCCGGACTGCAAGGGCACCGGCAAGGTCGCCGCCGACTCCGACAACGCCGAGAAATCGTGCGAGTGCGCGTCGTGCATCGTGTTCAGCGACGTCAAGACGTACACCAGCGAACTCGGCAAGGCGACGGTCTCCGCGGCCGACCAGAACGACCTTCCCGACAGCGACTTCGCCTACATCGAGCCGGGTGGCAAGAAGGATGCGGGCGGCAAGACCACGCCTCGCTCCAAGCGCCATTTCCTCATCAACGATGCGGCCCACGTCCGCAACGCCCTGGCCCGAGCCAGCCAATCGCCGTTCGGCAAGAAGGCCATGCCCAAGATCCTCGCCGCGGCCAAGAAGTTCGACATCGAAGTGTCCGACGACTCGAAGAAGTCCATCGAGATCGAGGTGACCAAGGACGGCAGCATCGTCTCGGGCGTCAACCCGCTGTTCTCGTCGCCCACCACGACGCCGGTGCCCGGCTCGCCGGCGTGGGAGGCCGAGGACGCCCAGTGCGCCACCGACGCCGCCCAGTACCTCATGCAGGCCGCACAGCTCATCTCCAACTTCGGTGAGCGCGAGAGCATCGAAGTGGCGGCGGGCGAGGGCAACGACGTGTTCGACGCCTGGGACGCCAACTGCGCCCTCGACGCCGTGACCCACGCCCTCGGCATCATGGCCCGCCTCGCCTTCTTCGAGAACGCCGAGGCCCACAAGGAGTCGGCTGAGAAAGCCGGCAAGCGACTGTCGGCCAAGTCCGTCAGCCAGATCGAAGCGACCATCGCAGCGCTCAAGACGTTGCTGGCCGGAGAACAAGCGGCGTCGGACGACGACGCTTCCAAGTCAGGAGACATTCTCGACATGACCAAAGACGAGCTCATTCAGCTCCTCGACGAGCGCGATGAAGCTCGTCGAGCCGCGAAGGAAGCCAAGCGAGCCGAGAAGGCCGAGGCCAAGGTCGCCAAGGAAGCCGAAGCGGCTGCCCAGCGCGAGGCCGAGGACGCCGAGCGCGCGGCCAAGCGGGCGGAGATGACGCCCGAAGAGATCGAGGCCGAAGAGGCCGCCGAGGCGGAGGCGAAAGCCGCCACGAAGGCGGCGAAGGCCGAAGAGAAAGAAGCTGCCACGTTGGCGGCGGTTGCCGTGGTCAAAGAGGCCGTTGACGGGTTCATGGCGAACCTGGACAGCCTGAAGGACCGGCTGGCGACCGTCGAGAAGATGGCGGCACCGGGCGGGCCGGTCAAGACCCGCACCACGGCGGACCTGAACAAGGCCACCGAGCGCGACGTGCTGGACCTCCAGATTGCGGAGTTCGAGCAGCGTGCGAAGGAAACAACTGACAGCGACCTCCGCAGAGGCTACCTGGACAAGGCCAAGGCCGTCCGGGCGCGTCTCGCCGAGACCGCTTAACTCCCCGAAAGGTAGAGCCACATGGCTGCTGCACTTCCCCGCGCCAGCGATCTGTTCGCTGATGCGGCTTCCCCGGCGGAAATGGCCGAGCGCAAAGACGCTCTGGTCAAGGCCGCCACCGACTCGACTGTCTCGGGTCTGACCGGCGAGACGTACTTCGACGGCCAGCACGAATCCTCGGGTGCTCGCATCGCCAAGCGTGCCGACAAGCGCGCCGAGGTCCGCAAGGCCCTCGAAGAGCTGGAGATGGCCAAGTCCCTCGACCCGTCCGTCATGGCGGCGCTCAACGCCCAGTTGACCGGCTCCAAGGCCGAGCTGCTGAGCAAGGAGTGGACGCTTTCGAACCCGGTTTCGACCGGTCTGGTCCCCTTCGACCTCGAAGCCCCGGCGAAGCTGCTCACCCCGCGTCCCACGCCGCTGCGTAACAGCATCCCGCGTGTGCGCGCCCAGGGTGCGTCGCGTCGGTTCAAGGTCATCAGCGGATTCACCGGCACCGGAACTGGCGGGGCAACCACCCTGCAGCCCGGTATCACCGAATCCACTACCAACACCGGTCCCGGTGGACTGGCCTACGTCCGGCCGCCGTACATCAGCTACGACGGTTACGACGTGGTCATCAGCTACGTCTCGTGGGGTCTGTCGGACTCCGTGTCGTGGCAGGCCGAGTACCAGGGTCAGGGCTTCGAGGACATCCGGTCCTTGTCGAACACCGCCCTGCTCTACTCGACCATGCTGATGGACGAGCGCTTCGACCTCTACGGTCGTGGCACCACGGGCAACGGCTACGCCGGCGCACTGGCTGCGGCCAGCATCACCAGCGCGGCCTCGGTGGCAGCGTCTGTCGCCCCGGCGGGCTCTTCGACCCTCACCGCGGCAACGTGGTGGGTGGCCGTCGCGGCTGACGCGGGTGACCTGCTCGGCACCAACGGAACCACGATGCACCAGGGTCCGGTTTCAGCCGGTGCCTCGGTCGCCGTGGGCGCCGGGAACGCCATCCAGATCGACATCAAGGCCGACGTGGCCGGCGCGCTCGGGTACAACCTGTTCATCGCTTCGGCATCGGGCGGGACATACTTCTACGCCGGACGCACCGGGTACAACGTTGGCTTCATCACGTCGGCTCCGACCAGCGGACCCAGCACCGCGGCTTCGGCTGCGGACCAGTCTGCGGTGGCCACGAACTTCGACGGGTTGCTGACCAACATCGCGGCAAGCGGTGGGTACGTGAACCGGCTCAACTCGACGTTCTCCACCTCGACGCCCGGCATCGAGTTCCAGACCCTGTTCTCCACCGTGTACGACTCGGTCAAGGCCGACCCGGACGAGGCGTGGTTCAACGGTCACGACCGCAACCAGCTCTCCAACGCATTGCTGGCCGGCTCGAACGTGAACAACTACAAGTTGTACGTCCAAGAGCCCGCAGGCGGCGTGACCGCTGGCGCAGTCGTCCAATCCATCTACAACCAGGTGACTGGGAAGGTGCTGGACTTCTACGTCCACCCGTGGATGCCTCAGGGCAACGTGATGGTGCGGTCGGTGACCCTGCCGATTCCTGACTCCAACGTGACCGAGACCTCGGTCATGGCGATGGTGCAGGACTACGTGGCCATTCAGTGGCCGGTCCAGCAGTTCACCTACGACGCCTCCACCCTTGAGATCGGCACCATGGCGCACTACGCGCCGGCATGGTCCGGGCTCATCCAGGGCGTCCAGCAGTCCGGCTAGACGCACCTAGCACAACAGCTCGGAGAGATCACTGCCCACGACGCAAGGGTAGATCGCCGAGTTACGTCGCAGCATCCTCCCGTGTTGGCACGGCGCGTCGGTTCGATTCCGACGGCGGGAGCGCCTGCGAAAGCAGATGTGGTGGGCCGTCGTAGCCGCGACCACTAACCAGCTCGGTCACGCCGAGAGCCGTCGGGGGTGATGACCCGCGGACGGCATCTTCGCTCGATCCCCGGAGGTGTGTCTTGCCGCGCATGTTCCCTTCCGACGCCAGCGCCAAGGGGATCACCGTCGAACGCCGCAACGGCAAGGTCACCCGCTACGACAACGACCGCCGGGACTTCATCCATGTGGACGACGTCCGTGACGCTCGTCTGTTGCGGGCTGCGGGCTACGTGCAGGCGGGCAACACCCCGGCCACCGGCAAGCACTACGTCTGCGAGTGCGGCTGGACGGCGTGGATCAAGCACTGCCCACGGTGTGACCGCGACGACCTGACGAGGGTCGAGGGTTGACCAAGATCGCCGCGTTCTCCACGGACTGGCGCTTCGAGACGATCCCCGGCACTCGGACCAAGGCGGCGACCTACGGCGGGACGTACTTCTATCGCTTGGCCATGCCCGCCATGGAGTTGGCCAAGCACGGCTACGACACGATGCTGTCCTTCGCCGTGCGGACGGCCAGCGACGGCCACCTCCAAGTCATGGGCACCGACCGGGTGTGGCACGACGACTGCGACGTGGTCATCTTCCAGCGCTGGATGCACGAGGACGGCGAGAGCAGGGCGAAGCGGGCCATCGCCTGCGGCCAGATCGTCGTCAACGACATCGACGACCACTTCTGGGCGCTGCCCAAGACCAACCTGGCGTACCACACGACCAACCCGGCGACCAACCCGACGTTCAACCGGGCGCACTACCGCAAGATGCTCGAAGCATCCTCGGCCATCATCTGCTCGACGGCTCCGCTGGCCCGCTTCTGCGAACGGCTCGGACCGCCGACGTTCATCTGCCGCAACGCCATCGACATCGAGCGCTGGCAGGTCCACGACCCCGGCCGCAACGGCATGGTCGGCTGGGTCGGCGGCATCCAGTGGCGGGCGAACGACCTGGGCCAACTCTGCGGCATCCTCGGCCCGTTCCTCGAACAGAACGGCTTGCCCTTCTACCACGGAGGCGACTCGGAGGAGAAGGGTGTCCCCAAGGCGTGGGACCAGCTCGGTCTCAACCTCAACAAGACGTCGGTGGCGGCGAACCCGCTGGTCCACATCGCCGATTATCCCGAGTTGTGGGACCCCATCAACCTGGCCCTGGTCCCGCTGGAAAAGTCCGACTTCAACTACTCCAAGTCGTGGCTGAAGGGGCTCGAAGCCTCGGCGTGCGGTATCCCGTTCATCGCCTCGCGCACCCCCGAGTACGAGCTGCTCGGCGTCGGACGGCTCGCCCGCACACCCCGTGAGTGGCGACGGCACCTGGACGACCTGCTCGACTCCGAAGTGCGCCGGGCCGAGGGAAAAGCCAACCGGGCCAGAGCGGAAGAACTGAGCATCGCCAACCAGGTCCACCAGTGGCTGTCGGTGCTGTCGGAGATTGCCCCCAACAGGGAAGCGGTAGCGGCGTGAACCATGACGACCTCGACCTGTCCATCCGAGCACAACTGGACGCGGCGGGCTGCACCTGCACGTCGCCCGAGATCGAGGTCGACCTGGCGTCGAACCTCGTGGTGATCTCCCACGTCGAGGGCTGCCGCGTCGTGCGCCACCTCATGGCCTACACCAACTGATGCACCAGAGCGTCGGCCGGTACGTCGAGGGCTACGTGCGTTCGCTCGGCTTGGCCGGGCGCTCCGTGCTCGAAGTCGGCTCGTACAACGTCAACGGGACCGTGCGGGACTACTTCAGCGGCGCCTACCTCGGCGTGGACATGCAAGCCGGGCCGGGCGTCGACCAGGTGGCGCTCGCCCGAGCGCTCCCCTTCGGTGACGAGTCCTTCGCCGTCGTCGTGTCGACCGAGATGCTCGAGCACGACCCCACGCCGTGGCTCTCGGTGGCCGAGATGGCCCGAGGGCTCCAACCCGACGGCTACCTCATCCTGACGGCCCGCGGCTACGACGAGCGCGGCGTCTTTCCGCTGCACGACTACCCCGGCGACTACTGGCGGTACAGCACGGGCGGCTTCACGGCGCTGTTGGTGGAGAGCGGGCTGGAACCCGTCGACGTGAGAACCGACCCAGAGGCGCCAGGCGTCCTCTCTGTGGCTCGTAAAGCGAGGGTGGCATGACGATCGCCTATGCGCCGTTCAACGCCTCCTACGGCCAGACGTCGGCCTATCTGACGACGGTGGAGTACGACAACGCCCCCACGGCGATGGACACGTCGAACCTGTTGCCCGGCGGCACCGGCCCGGCACAGACCATCGCGCTGCAAGAGACCATCGGGCGGGCCTCGTCCATGGTCGACACGTACTGCCTCGGGGCCTACGGAACGCTCACAGCCACGCTCAACACCGAGAACGCCCGCATCTGGGGCAACAACTCGGGGCAACTGATCGTCCACCCGCTGTTCTGGCCCATCATGGAGGTCCGCACGTTCACCTACGGGGCGACGGTGGGCACGTCGGCCTCGGTCGTCCCCGCGGGCAACATCTGGATCGAGCCGACGCAGTTCATCGTCTCGCCCGGTGGCGTGGTGGGGCTCGGGCTCAACTCCTTGGCGGGTATCGCGCCCCGCCAGCAGTACCTGTGCCAGTGGACCTACGTCAACGGGTGGGTCAACTCGGCCCTCAGTGCCAGCGTGGCCTCCGGGGCGAGCGCGATCAGCCCGACGAGCGTGCTGGGCATCTATCCGGGCTCGAGCCTGACCCTCTACGACGTGCCGAACGACGAAACGATCACGGTGGCGTCGACCTACGTCCCCGGCGACGCGTCGGTGCCGCTGGTGTCACCGCTGGCCAACAACCACACGACGACCGCCGTCGTCTCCAACCTGCCCAAGGTCGTGAAACAAGCGGCCATCCTGCTCACCACGGCGCTCATCAAAGAGCGGGGCTCGGGGGCGCTCATCGTCAGCGACATCGGCGAGGTGTCCCACGCCGCGCACATCCCCCAGGGCGGCGACGAGGACATGGCGCTGGCGTTCTCCATGCTCGACGCGCTGCGCCAGATGTTCGTCGCGTACTGAGCCATGCCGAAGTCCGAAGTCCGGGCGGCCATCGCCAACTACCTCGACCCCGTCAACTCGAGCATCACGTACCTGGGCAGCGTCTACCAGGCCCTGCCGCAGGTGGCCAACGAGTCGGACCTGTTCTACCTCCAACCGGCTGGGCAGGGCATCGGGGCCGTCATCTACGTGTTCATCGAGTCGCAGTTGGAGCGCCGCATCGCCATGGACGGCCCGCACAACGGCCGCAAGCTCCGCCCCTACGAGCTGGCCCTGCTCTGCATCTTGAAAAGCGACCTGGCGTCCTCGCTCGGCGGCCAGGTGGCCTTCGACACGTTCATCGACTCGCTCACGGCCTACATCGAGGCCGACCGCAACGCCGGAGACCCCGCCGTCATCTTCTCGTGGGGTGAGGGCGAGGCCATCGGCGCACCCGATCTGCACTTCCAGTACCCGGTTCCGAAGACCTCCAAGGGCGGCGTGACGCTGTTCCAGGCGGTCGGGCGGGTGACGGTTCTGGAAATCCTCAACACCTAGGAGCGTCATGCCCCGATATCGGTTCACGGGCGACGTTTCCGTCGTCTTCTGCGACCTCCAGACCCCTGACGGCTCGACGTGGGAACCCCAACCCGGCGACGAGCTCGACGTGGACCACGAAGTCGCCCATCCCCACCTCGCGCTCGTGCCCGAGGCCCCCAAGTCGAAGCCCGTCGCCGCCGAGAAGGCCGCTGACGCCCCAGAGGAAGAGTAGACATGCCGTTTCTCGTAGCGAACTCCTATTTCGGCATGGCCGTCGAGGTGACCCGCGGCACCGCCGCGTCGGTGTCCACGTTCACGCCGGTCATCGGACCCCAGCTCGCCCCGGACCTGAAGTGGCTGTCGGACGACGCCGACCGTGGCTCACCGGTCATGGTCTACGACCAGGTGCCAGGTGTTCGCTTCGACAAGTGGACCGGCAAGGTCTACCTCTACGACGACATCTACCCGAACCTGCTCCGCTCCGTGCTCGGCTCGACCGACACCGTGGCCTCGGTGGGTGGTGGGGCGTCCACGCACACCATCGGCTTGCTCAACTCGGCGTCGACCGGCTCGCAGCCGCCGTCGTACACGCTCGTCAACAACTCGGTCGACAACACCTACCAGATGGCCGCCGGGCAGTGCTCGGACATCTCCGTCAGCTTCGGCGTCGATGCCGCGGTCGAGACGACCGTCAACTTCATCGGCAACCCCGAGACGACCGTCACCGCGCCGGCCATCGCCGAGACGACCGAGCACATGATCCCGGCGTGGGACCTGGCGGCGTCGATCGCGGGGACGGCGGTCACCGTGCTCGAATCGGGCACCCTCGACATCAAGCGCAACGCCACGTCCATCTTCACCGCCGGGAACCAGTCGCCCTATCGCAACTGGGCCGGACCCATCGAGGTCACCGGCAAGATGACGTTCGTCGTGGAGGCGAGCCAGACCTTCTTCGCCAACTCCCTGACCCGCGCCCAGCAAGCCGTCGTGCTCCTGTTCACCGACCCGGTGAGCTCGCATTCGGTCAAGTTCCAGATGTCGGCCTGTCAGTTCGAGGCACCCCAGATCAAGCAGAGCGGGAAGGCCTACATACAGCTCGACGCCAACTTCACCGCCGTCGCCAACACGACGGACGCGGTGAACGGGGGATTCTCGCCCATCACCACAGTAACCACCAATGCCATCTCCGCTGCGTACTGAGGCAGGAGGCTGAATGCCACGACGGATAGAGCTGCCCAACGGCGAGTGGGCCGAGGTCAAGACGGCGTGGGAGGTCTCGCGCGGGCAACGACGTGACCTGTTCCGGGCCATCCGTGCCGAAGGCGAGGACGGCGACAGCGACGTGCAAGTCATACAACTCATGATCACGTCGTGGTCACGGTCCGAGCCCGTCACCGCGGCAACCATCGACGCGCTTCCCGTGCCGGTGGCCAACGTGCTCACCACCGCGGCCGTCGAGTTCGTGAAGGAACTGTCGCCGGACTTCAGCCCCGATGCGATGGCCGACCCAAAAGCGGTTACCGACAGCTCCGAAAGCTCCGCGTCGTAGCGTCGGGACAGACCCTCATGGACGACGACGGCGTCGACCCCGTCGTGGCGGACATGTGGAACGAGTACCACTACCGCAAGCAGATGGGCATCTCCCACGAGGACTACTTGCGTGAGCCCGCCCCGATGGTCGAGTGGTTCGGCCAGTTCGCTTCGATAGGCGGGGATTGACGTGGCCGACGGCATCTCCGTGGTCTTCGAGGGTCTGAGCGCCTTCCGCGACGCTATCGACAAGATGATCGTCGACGCCGGGGTCACGGCGCGCCGGATCGTCACCGACGGTGGCCATCTCATCGAAGCGGCGGCCAAGGCGCGGGCACCAGTCCAGCGGGGCACGCTGCGCCGGTCCATCCGCGTGGCCGAGGTCACGCCCATCGGCGCCGGCGCGTGGCTTTCGCGTACCGGCCCGACAGTCATCTACGGGCGTCGCATCGAGTTGGGGTTCAAGGGTGCCGACTCGCTCGGGCGTGTCTACCACCAAGCGGGTCGGCCCTATCTGGCGCCGGGATTCGACGAGGTCAAGGGCAAGCTCGGCGCACTGGCCGAGGCTCGCTGGCGAGAGGCGCTGAGAAGCTAGGTCCGACGTGGTCGCCTGCCGTAGGAACCACGAACCGGCGCGTCAGGGTTGACCGCTCGCCAGCGCCGCGCGGCTGCTTCTCTTCCACAAGCCCTACACTTCCTGCTCCCATCAGCAGAGAAGTAGGTATTCGCCTCGTCATAAGGGTGACCGCGCTTGCAGTGGGTCTTGTTCCGATTACCCGCGGACATGCCGACCCTGTCTCCACGTCGAGTGTTCTCACCCTGCGTCACGGATTCCAAGTGATCGGGGTTGACACAGGCACGGTTTCGGCAGAGGTGGTCAATGGTGAAACCGCTTGGAATGGGACCGATGAAGTGCTCATACGACCAACGATGGGCGCTGATAGACGCTCCATCCACGCGAAAGCGCCCGTAGCCGTCGGGTGTGCGGAATCCCATCCACGTCCAGCATGGGGCGAGATGGCACCTATCAACCTTTGCCCAAAATCGCTGCTCAATAGTGCGGCGGCTGTAGTCAGTGCGAGCGGTCACGAATCGGGGGTCGCCGTGCTTCCACCACCTCATGTAATGCCGGCGACACCAACCCCGAGCAACCGCCGGCTGGCCGCATCCATCCATCGAACATTCATGCTTGGAGTCTGACATGGCAGGAATGATCTCCCCCGTGGTGGCGGAACTCAGAGCCAGCATATCAGACTTTCAAGGCAAGATGATGACGGCCAAGGCCGAGATGGACGGTCTCGCCAGCCACGGCTCGTCCGTCTCGTCCAAGCTCGCCAGTTTCGGCAAGGGCCTAGCGCTCGGGCTCGGTGGTGCCGCGGTCGCCCTCGGCGGAACGTCGATCAAGATGGCCGCGGATTTCCAGTCGTCCATGACCCAGTTGGTCACCGGCGCCGGGGAATCCAAGGCCGCGCTCGGCCAAGTCTCCGCCGGCATCCTCGACATGGCCGGCAAGGTGGGCCAGACGCCCGCGCAACTGGCTCAGGGCATGTACCTGATCGAGTCGGCGGGCTACCACGGCGCCGCCGGTCTCAAAGTCCTCAATGCGGCGGCCCAGGGTGCTGCCGTCGGTGGCGCACAGATGTCCGACGTGGCCAACGCGCTGACGTCGGCCTTGCACGACTACCACATGCCGGCTCAGGACGCGAACCAAGTCACCTCGGCCCTCATCACGACGGTGGCGCAAGGTAAGACCCACCTGCAAGACCTGGCGTCGTCCATGGGCATGGTGCTCCCCGTCGCCTCCGCGGTCGGCGTCTCGCTGCCCCAGGTCGAAGGCGCCATGGCGACGATGACCGTCTCGGGTATGAACGCCCGACGGGCCTCGATGGAGCTGTCCAACGCCATCCGCTCCTTGGCCGCGCCCTCTACGACCGCGCAGAAGTCCATGAAGGACGTCGGCCTCACCGCCCAGCAGTTGAAAGACACCATGTCGAGCCAGGGCTTGACGGGCGCCCTGCAACTCATCGAGCAGCACATCGGCAACACCTTCCCGGCCAACAGCGTTCAGGCCGTTACCGCCATGAAGAACCTCATGGGTGGGGCAACCGGCTACAACGTGGCCCTCATGCTCGGCGGCCAGAACATGGCCACCTACGAGCAGAACGTGAAGAAGATCGGCGCCTCGCTCCACGGCTCGGGCAAGTCGGTCAAGGGATTCAGCGACGTCCAGAAGGATTTGAGTTTTCAGCTCGACCAAGTGAAGGCCACGGCCGAGGCCGAGGCCATCAAGATCGGCAACGTGCTCATCCCCATCGTCGAGAAACTCTCGCTCGACGTGGAACACGCCACCGTCTGGCTGAGCAAGCACAAGGACGTCCTCTACGCCCTGGGTGCCGTCACCATCCCCCTTGTTGCGGCGGCCCTCGGCGCCTTCACCATCAACAAGATCGGCGACTTCGTCAACTCGCTCAAGTCGGCGTTCAACACGCTCGACTCCTTCGCCTCCAAGATCCTGAACATCGGCACCGCGTCGCAAACCGCGGCAGGCGAAGTAGCCGGACAAGCGGCCGCCATGGAGGGAGACCTCCAGGGCGTCGCCACTCAGGCCGACGAGACCAGTGCCCAGATGAAGACGGTGGCCACCGGTTCCGCTGGCGCGGTGGGCGGCGCCACGACGGCAGAAGCGGGCGCACTCACCGTAGACGGTACGACCGCGGCTGCGGAGATCAAGGCAGCGGAGATCGCCGGAGGTAGCGAAGCCGCTACCGCCATCGGTGGGGCGGAAAAGGCCGGGGGCGTTACCGCCGGAGCCGACATCGCCGGAGCCGAAGCAACGGGTGGCGTCACGGCGGGGGCGGAAGAAGCGACGGCGGTTGCCGGTTCGGCTGGGATCCTGGGATCGTCGTTTGCGACCATCGCCGCACCCCTGCTGGCGGTGGCCATCGCGGACCACTTCAAGCCCCAGCTCCAAAGCCTCGATGACAAGGTCGTCCACGCCCTCGGCGGCGGTTCGGCGTCGGTGATCCCCCCAGCGATGATTGGCCCCGGCAAGGAATACCAGCAGTCTCAGGGGTTCTTCAAGAACTTCATCAACATGTTCACCGGGGGCGGCGGCGGGAAGCAGCAGGAGACCTACATCCAGGCACTCACCGCCAAGGTGGCCAAGGACAGCACCCTCACGTCGAAGTTCGACACCCTGGGTGCCGCGCAGCAATCGCAGAACGCCACGCTGTCCCAGCTCAAAGTTGAGCAGAGCAAGTTGGCTCAGGACGGCAGCATCAAGTCCACCGAAGCCCAGTTGAAGGAACTGAAATCGACCCTGGCTTCGGAGAAGACCGTGGGCGCGTCCAAGACGGCCGTGGACCAGACCAAGCAGGCCATCAAGGACGCCCAGCAGCACATCGACCAGCTGAAGCAAGTCTCCACCCAGATAACCAAAGTGCAGACCGTTCAGGACCAGACCAGCCAGCTCAAAGCCAAGCTCGAGAGCGTGGTGAACGCCCAGAAAACCGTCTCCAACGACCTGCACAACGGCGTGAAGATCACCAAGCTCCCGCAGGTGAAGTTCAGCGCCACGGGCGCCGTCAAGCTGAACGTGGGCTGACGTGGGCGACGAACTGAACCTGTCCGGCGTCACCTTCGACATCGACGGCGCGGCGCTGGCAAAGAAACTCATCCCGCACCTGGTCACCGCGCTGGCCGACAACACGACGCTGCAAAACGCGCTCGTCAACGCCATCATGCCGGGCTTGCGTGACCAGATGCTTGCCCTGGCCCGCTCCACGGCGAGTACCGGAACCATTACTCCAAGGACTGGGCCGTAGTTGTCGACCAACTTCCCGACATCGCTCGACACGTTCACCGACCCGAGTGGGACCACGGGCACCTCCACGCCGTCCCATGCCGGTGGACACGACAACATCAACGACGCGATATTGGCGTTGGAGACGAAGGTCGGTATCAACGGGTCGACGGTCACCACCACCCTCGACTACAAGACGACCAAAGCGGCGCTGCTGCGCGAGAACGTGAACACGGTGGCGTCGTCGGGGACGGCCTGCACGCTTCCCGACGTGACGACCGCCACGCTCAACAGCGTCACCCTGACCGGTAACTGCACGTTCACCTTTCCCACGGCCGCCGCGGGCAAGGGCTTCGCCATCCAGTTGACCCAGGACTCCACCGGCTCGCGCACCGCGACGTGGCCCGCGACCGTGAAGTGGTCGAACGGCACCGCGCCGACCCTTTCCACCACGCCGGGGCACGCCGACGTGGTCTCGTTTCTTTGCACAGACGGGTCCACCTGGCTCGGGAACCACGTGCCTCCGAGCACGTCCGGCGGAAGCAGCGGGGGCACGAGCACCAAGGCGATTTTGTGGTCAGGCGCCGACGCGGTCGCGTCGATGACGCAAGCGAACTGGAACACCCTCTCGTCGTGGGGTTTCGACGGGGTTATCGCGGTCATGGGCGGAAGTGGCCAACCGGCCGGTCTGCCGTGGGGTCCGGCCGCGAGCGGCACGAGCGAATGGGGCGGTGGCTACGCCTACGGAGCTTCGCCCGGAGCCGGTACGCAATGGAACCAGCAGAAGGCGTTGGGGCAATCCGGCAGTACCTCCGCCCAGTCGTATTTCGCCCACCACGCCACGCCCAACCCGATGAAGGTCTACCTCGGGTTCTACCTCGAGAACAACAACGACCGGGTCGCGCCCTGTACCGGGGACTGGTTCGCCTCGAGCTGGACCGACTGGGAAACGACCTGCCACGACATCGCGGCCGGCGCCGCGTGGATGGGCTTCGACGGGTTGGCCTTCGACACCGAGGGCGACGGGGCCATCGACTGGTCGTGGAACTACAGCGGCAACACCCACACCCAAGCCCAGACGAACACGCAGGCCAAGTCCGACGGCGCGTCGATGATGACCAACATCGTCTCCGGCTTCGGTTCGGACTGTGAGTGCCTGATCTACTGCTCACTGTTGACGGGTGCCCAAATCGCGGGCGGGTATTACGACACCTGGGCGACTTGGTACGACGCGAACGAAAGCGGCACCTACGGCGCGGCGTCCGGGTTCGTGTTCCAGTATTTCGTCGCCGGGCTGGCGTCGAACACCACGGCCGCCGTCGTGTGCGGCAATGCCCTGTTCTACGACGCGATCAACGTGACGTCCTACGGCCCATACGGGAGCCACGGCAACGGCTCGCTGACGCCGTGGGCGGACGCCCTGAGCGATGAGGTGGCCGGGCAAGCGGCATTCCAGACGCTGTTCGGTTACACGAACGTCTACCTGTCCCCATTCGTCTGGCTCACCGACAACAGCGACGCCGGTCAGGGACAGTGGACCCAGGCCGAATGGGACGCCGCAGCGCCGACGATTCAGGCCAAGTCGCAAGACAACACCTTCTTGGTGTACCAGCAGGCAGCCCCGACCGCCATCAACTACTCGTCCTACAACGGCGTCAACTACACGCCGGTCGATGGCGGGAGCGGCGGCGGCGGCGGGAGTGCGCCGACGTTCACGATGGCCACAGGGTTTCCGGTGGTCAGTGGTACGAACCCCGCCCCGACCTCGGTGTCCTACACCGTTCAACAGATCGGTGACCTCATCGTCATCGCGGGCGAAGAGAACCTCGACCAGCACATCAGCGCCGTCAGCGGCGGGGGTGTGACGACGTGGCACCAGGTCACCTTCGAGAACAACGGCCAGGGATTCGTCGCCTCCCTGTGGTACGGCGTCTCCACCAGCACGGGCTCGGTCTCGGCAACCCTCACCTGGGCGACGGGCGGCTCGTCGCACGACGGCAACGTCGCGGTGTTCGAGGTCACGCCGAGCAAATCGGTGACGTGGGCGTTGTCCACCGACAGCACCACGAACAGTGCCAGTTCGGCCACGATCACCTGGCCGAACCTCAGCTCGGGGTCGAGCAGTTCGACCGGTTACTGCTACTTCGGTGTCGCGGGCTTCGGGGGTAGCACGCCCACGGGGGGGACGGCCGGGTTCACGTTCGCCAACTTCGCATCGGGTGGTGGGGATTTCGGCGAGTACTGCTACAACCTCGCCCTGGCGCTCTCGACCGGGTACACACCGTCGATCAGCCAGGTAACCGGCGCCGCCTACAACGCCGTCGGCGCCATCTTCTCGGCGTCATAAAGGGACTCAGTGTCTACGAACTTTCCGACTTCGCTCGACACGTTCACCGATCCGACGGGGACCGAAGCGACCAACTCGGTCAGCCACGCTGGCCAGCACACTAACGCCAACGACGCCATCGCCGCCTTGGAAGCCAAGGTGGGGGTGAACAGTTCGTCGGTCTCCACGTCGCTCGACTACAAGATCTCACGGGCCGCGCTCCTTCAGGAGAACGTGAACACCGTGTCGTCGTCGGGTACTGCGGTGACCATTCCAGCCGTCACGACGGCCACCATCAACCGCGTCACGCTCACCGGCAACTGCACCCTCACCTTTCCCGCCCCGCTGGCTGGCACGTCATTCGTTCTCGAACTGATCCAAGACGGCACGGGCTCTCGCACCGTGGCGTGGCCGAGCACGGTGAAGTGGGCCAGCGGCGCCGCTCCGACTCTGTCGGCCACGGCTGGTTACCGGGACCTGACGACGTTTCTCTGCGCTGACGGCGCCACCTGGTTCGGGAACCTGGCAGGGCTCGGCTACCGATGACCCCACGCGCGGCGGAAATGCTGCTCTATCAGAGTGGCGGCGGCGTCCTCGTACCCGCGTCGTTTCGCCAGACGCCAGCGCAGGCACAGAACTCGACATCCGGTGCCATCATCGTCACCCTCACGACGGTCCCGTCCATCGGCGACTGGATCTCTGTCCCGGTGTTCATCACCTCGTTTACCGGCACGGTGTCCCTGTCAGGGTTGGGCGTTCCGGCCACGGGCACTGGCGCGTGGACCAAGACCGTCGACTCGGCGCCGTCGGGCGCCCTCATGCAGACGTGGACCGGAGAGGTCACGACCACGCCGTCGAACGGCACCCTGACCTGCACGCCCTCGGCCGGCTATGCCTTCGCTCAGGTCTACGTGTTCGACGTCGAGGGCAGCTCGGGCGTCGACACGCAGAACACGTCCACGGCCACCAGCACGACTCCCACGATCCCGTCGATGACCCTGGCCTCCGCAGGTGAAGCGGTGACGACCCAGACGTGGATCCAGGGCGGCGCGGTCAGCGCGGTCAACGACCACGGCTTCACCGACAGCTACAACCCCATCGGCCAGGGACCGGGGAACTTCCAATCGTGGATCGCCCTCGGCTCGGCGAACTCCTACACCGCTGAGACGTACACCGCCCCGTCGGGTGCCTGGTACTCCCAAGCGGTCGCGTTCAAGTCGGCATCGGGTGGCGGGAGCGGTGGAGGAGGCGGGGGCGGCGGTAGCGGGACCATGAGCGCGCCGTCCTACTCGGGTTCGACGTGGACCAGTGGCAACAAGACGTTCGAGGACCAGTTCACCATCGTGCCGGGCGCGGCGGGCTCGTCGTGGAACTTCGGGATCACCGACAACAACGCGTCGGGCTCCGGTGGGGGTTACACGCCGTGGGCCGCGTCGGGCTCGTCTCCGAACTGGGGCAGTTCCGAAACCGGATCCAGCAACACCGGCAACCTGGATTACGACTTCCCCGGCAACGTGTTCCAAACGACCCACGGCGCGGATTCGTCGCTGTTCGGCACCTACACGCCGCAGACGTTCGACTCCTCCGGTTCGGGCCTGTCCATTCAGGGCCACTACCAGGGCCACTACACGGTCAACGACGTGTACGGCACGCAGTCCTTCTCGTGGTCCTCGGGCGCGATCAACACCTACAACCATGTGAGCTTCCCCGTCAGCCCGCACACCGACTGCTACGTGCAGATCAATGCACAGATGATGGGCTACAACGGCTCGAACAACGGGACCTGGAATGCGCTCTGGTTTCTCGGGCAGGGCAACGGCTCCCGAGAGATCGACCTGCAAGAGACCGGGATAGCGGGCCAGAGCCCGAACTACCTCTGCAGCCACCTTCAGTCGCCGCAGGTCGACATCGAGAACTACCTGGCCAGCTCGGACCTCTCTGCCGGTTACCACATCTACGGGATGGAGATCATCGGCTCGACGAACACGGTCAACATCTACCTCGACAACGTGTTGCGTGGCACGGCCAGCCTCGGTAGCGGGAACGGGCCGTACTTCCTCATCATGAACGGGTCGATCGCGTCGGGCACCTTTAGCGCGTCGCCGAGTACCAACGTCGACATGGTCATGAACGTCGCGGAAGTGCAGGTTTATCAGCGTTGAGCATGGTCATCTATGACTCGTCGGTCCCCTATGACAGCGCGGCACTGTACGACGGCGGGGCGTCCGTCCTTCCGAGCCTGCCGACCCTTTCCGTCCAGGTGGGGTTCACCAACAACTGGGCGGACGAGACGATCGTCTGGACGGACATCACCGCGTTCGTGCGTGCGTTTCGGACCACCATGGGACGCCAGCACCAGCTCGACCGGGTGGAAGCCTCCACGGCGCAGATCACCCTCGACAACCGGGGCGGACAGTTCAGCCCGTGGAACACCTCGAGCCCCTACTACTCCTCGACGCCTGGGCAGGGTCTCGTTCCCCGCAAACCCGTTCGCATCCAGGCCACGTGGAGCGGCACGACGTACAACGTGTTCTACGGGTTCGTCGACAACTGGACCGTCACGCCGACCGACGTGCTCAACCAGGACTGCACGCTTCAGGCCACCGATGCGCTCAAACTGCTCGGCCTCAAGTACCTGGTCAACTCCACGCTGTACCCCAACACCGTCCTCGCCCTCAACCCCGTCGCGTATTACCGACTCAACGAGACCAGCGGCAACCACGCCGCTAGCGCAACCGAAGCCACGGGGCCAGCTGCGCTTTCGGGAACCGTGCAGTACGACGTCGCGGGGGCCATGGTCTACGACCCCAGCTCGGCGTGGAACTTTGGCAACGGGACGACGGGGACCGGGTGGCTGACGTCCATCTCGCCGCCCAACCCGGACACCTCGGCGTGGACGTTCGAGGCGTGGATCATGACGACCGCGCACACCCAGCAGATTTTCACCTGGTATGCCACTGGCGGCGGTTCCTTCGATCCCTCGGCCGTCTGTCTCATCGTGGACGTCAATGGACGGCTCGCCTTGGCTGACGGCATCGCACAACCACCGCCCTGGACGTCAGCCACCCCATTCCTTGCCCAGGTCACCGGCGGATACGTCAACGACGGTCAATGGCACCATGTGGTTGTAACCGCTGGTCCTCCTGCGGGCTCCACATCCACCTGGACCCTCTACCTCGATTCGGTCGCACAGGGCGCGTGGGCTGGCGAGTATTGGGGTGAGACCCACAACGCACCTCTCACGATCGGGGGAATCGTTTACAACGGGCCGAGTTTTCCTGCGGGCTCCGCGGCGACATTCGATGGCGTCATCGATGAGATCGCCATCTACCAATCGGTGCTTTCGAGCACGGCGATAACCAACAACTTCACGGTCGGTCGGTTGCTACGGAACAGCAATCTCACGTCCGACAAGATCACCGAGGCGCTCGACGTTGCCGGGTGGCCGTCGTGGACCTACACCGGCCTCCAGGCGGGCAGCCAACCGTGCCAACCCGAGGCCCAGTCCACGACCCTCACCACGGCGCTCGACTTCATCATGTACGCCAACGACACCGAGGTCGGTCTGTTCTACCAGAAGTCGGACGGCACGTTCTCGTTCTCCAACCGGTTCTACTGCTACACCAACGCCACGTCCACGACCAGTCAGGGCACGTTCGGCGACAACACCGGCACGTCGCTGCACTTCCAAATACAGGCGCTGAACATCCCACAAGACGACCTCGACCTCTGGTCCGACGTCACCGCCCAGCGCACGAACGGCATCCTGCAAGAGGCGACGAGCTCCACGTCAACCACGGCGTACGGGTGGTCGACGCTCCAGCGCACCAGTCTGATGTGCCAAACCGACGCGCAGGCGCTCAACACGGCCGAGCTGCTCCTGTGCCTGTACGGGTCGCCCTTGCTACGCGTTGATTCCATCACGTTGGCGAGTACGGCCAACAGTGGGGCGAACCTCCCGCAGATGCTCGGCCGGAACCTACTCGACCGCGTGACCATTCAGCGCCAAGGGCCGGGCGAGACCCAGTTCGCCCAAGATTCGGTCATCGAGCACATCGCCCACTCGTTCGACAGCGCGACCGGCGTGTGGCGGACGACCTGGAAGTTGTCTCCACAAGAGATCGCGAAGAACGCCTTCATTTTCGGCAAGAGCGGTTCGGACACCCTGAACGGCCCCGCCGTTCTGTTTGGATAGGGAGACCCTTGGCCTCGACCATTCCCACGCACTCATCCGGGGACGTCCTCCCCGCAGCGGACTGGAACACCCTCGTCCCGCTGAACACCCAGTCCGGGATCTACGGGGCCACCGCCGCATTGATCGGGACAACGCCCGCTGTGTCGGCGCCCAGCTTCTTGATACAAGCCGGGTTCAACGTCACGACCACCAACGTCAGTGGTATCGCGACGATCTCGTTTCCATCCGTCTTCCCCAACGGCGTCCTCACCGTCGTTGCCTGCGGTGGCGACAACAACTCGGGAACGCAGCCCGGCATCGAGGTGTGCGTCTTGCTGTCGAGTCTGGCGACCACCTCGTTCGAGGTACAGGTCTTCCACCAGGGCTCGTCGAGCACCTACTCGGGATACGTCAGTGGAACCGTGAACATTAACTGGATCGCAGTGGGGTTCTAGCCGGGTGCGGTGAACGTCCCAACCGTGACGCTCGGGTACTGGCTGGCGTAGGCCGCGCACGATCCGTTCGTTGCGGGGCCGGGTGAGAACGTCGCCGTCCGACCACCCGACGTGACCGTCACGACACACGACTCGGACTGCGTCGGAGTCGAGGGACTGGGCGGGGTGAAGTGGACCGCGGACTTGCCGGGGTACGGCGCCTTCGGGGCGCTGCTCCGCGCCGTGGTCACCACCAGGCCGACGGTCACCAACGCGACCAGCGCTAGGCCGATTACCACCAGGACGACTGCTCGTTTCATGGCTGGGGTCCTTCCCGTATTCGGATAGTTTACTAGGAGTCGGGAGTCCACCGTGCTAGGAGTCGACGCCGCCGGTCACCCGGACCCTTCCTCCTGCGTCCAGGCCGGGTACTCCCTCGTCGGCCAGTACCTGGGCGGAGCGAACGCCACCTCGCCCGCCTACGTCCAACAGGTCACCGAGGCCAACGCCGGGCTGTTCTCCATCTGGGAGGTTGGGGCACGCGCCGCCGCCAACGGGGCGGGACAGGGCGTTATCGACGCCCAGGCCGCCCTTACCAGGGCTCGCGCGCTAGGCCAGCCCAAGGGTTCGGTCATCTACTTCACCGCCGACTTCCAGCCCGCCAGCGACGAGATGGCGAACGTCGTGGGTTACTTCCGGGCGACGTCGACCGCCGTGCGCCAGGACGGCTACCTCGGCGGCGCCTACGGCGGCACCGAGACCCTCAACGCGGTGCAGGGCATCGTGGACGTCGGCTGGCAGTCCAACGCGTGGACCAACGGCGTGCAGCTTCCGTGGGTGGCCATGCGCCAGAGGCTGCAGCAGACCACGGTTGCTGGAACCACCTGCGACATCGACGACGTCATCAACCCACCCGTCGGCGCGTGGAACCTGAACGGTCTGTGGCCGTCTGACCCGCCGACCCCCCCGAACGTCTACCCAGGAGACCACGTGCAATCTCAGACCGTGGAAGTTGTCATCTCCGGGGGCCACGGCTGGTTCGCCTCTCCCGTGAACGCGGCGAACATCGTCAGCGTGGCGGCCCTCACGGAGAACCCCGATGTGGTCGGACGCTACGACCACGTGCCGGTGTCCTGGGCCATGGCCACGTCGCCCGGCCCCAACTCCCCGAACGGGGCTATCACGGTCACCGGACCGGCTGACGGCACGTGGGGACTGATTGTCTGGAGTGTTACCCCGTGACAGAGCAGCAGGTCCCGGCCGTCGTCGTCGCGTCGGGCGATACGTGGTCGGTGAAGGAAGTCTACGGGGAGCTGAAATCCGACATCATGGGTAGGTTCGACAAGCAGGACGACCGGCTCGAGTCCATCGACCGCCGCCTGGATTCGATGGCGACGAAGGACGACGTCACCCAACTCCACCAACGCATCGACGGGGTTGAGGCACGCATCGTCCCGCTCGAGTCCGGGGTGGCAAGGGAGGTGGCCATCGAGAGCAACCGCTCTCGCAAAAGAGCCACCCTGGCCTGGGCCGCCGGCATCCTTGCGAGTGCCGCCATCGTCGCCGGCCTCGTAATCAACTTTCTGCACTGACATGGCGGGTCCTCGTCACCACTGGATCAAGCGGTTCGTTCACGACTTCGAGTACAACCACCTGTTCCAGTTCAAGTTTCATCTCGCCATGATGCTGTTCTGGATGGCCAACGCCATAGCCGGAACGGTGATGCTGTTCTTGTGGCCAACCGAATGGCTGAAGATTGGCGTGTTCTACGTCTTCGTGTTGTCGATTTACGCCAACTGGGACACCGATTACGACGCGGTCAGCGCATCGCAGGCAGCACTTCACGCCCAAGGGGCGCAGCAGCGACTGGGCGGGTCGGACGAGTTGACCAAGTGACACACCCTGCAACGTCGCGGAGCCTGCGCGAGATCGCCCTTCTCGCCTTCGCCGCCATGTGTGTGCAGGACATCCTGGGCACCTGCATGGTCATCTTCGAGGCCCGATTCAACGCCCCCATTGCCGGTCTGTTCGACGTGCTCGGCTGGATCGCCGGCATCATCTGTGCCGCCCTCGCCCTTGAGGAAATCATCACCAACGGGTGGAGGACGAAGAAGTCGCTGACCATCATCGGCGCGGTCTCAGCGGCCAACTTCTTCGGCACATTTCTCGGTGTGTGGATTGGCTCCGCCATAACCCACCACTGAGCGTCCTATTGGCCTAGCTGGAGGTGCGGGTGTCGGAACCGTCGCTGCCTGTCCATGTGATTGTGCCGGACACTCAGGTTGCCCCTGGGACTCCGACCGACCACCTTGGCTGGATTGGTCAGTACTTCGTTGACCAGTTCAAGGACCGAGACTCCGTCGAGTGGATACACCTAGGCGACCACGCTCACATGGAGTCCCTGTCCAGCTACGACCGTGGCAAGCGGGAGATGGAGGGACGCAGGTACAGCCGAGATGTCGAGGCCGCCAACGTTGGTTTCGATCTACTCAATCTGCCCCTGACCCGGCTGAACAAGCAGCGTCGCAAGAACAAAGAGCGCCAGTGGCAACCACGCGGCAAGCGAATCCTGCTCGGAAACCATGAGAACCGGATCAACGTGGCGGTCAGCCTCGACGCCAAGCTCGACGGGACCATCTCTGTTGATGACCTGAACTACGGGGACCACGGGTGGACGGTCCATGACTTCCTTGAGGTCGAGGTCATCGACGGCGTCGCCTATTCGCACTATTTCCAGAACAGCTCTAACGGCAGGCCGGTAAGCGGTCAAATCGAGACCCGGATCAAGACGATCGGGTGCTCATTCGTGCAGGGACACCAACAGGGCCTCAAGGTCGGCATGGTGGAGAGCGTCGCGGGAAGGCGACGCGGAATCGTGGCGGGCAGTTGCTACCTACACGACGAGGATTATCGCGGCCCGCAGGGCCGAGGCGAATGGAGAGGGATTCTGGTGCTCCATGAGGTGGCTGGCGGTGATTACTGCCTTCTCGAAGTGAGCCTCGACTATCTGTGCCGTCGTTATGAGGGCGTTCCGGTCGCCAAGTTCATGGCCAAGCGCTACAACGCCGGGTGGGCCGCGTGACCGACGCCGACACCCTCGCCCACATTCTCGAAGCTCTGCTGTCCCGTCATGACCACTGGACCCTGGAGGAAGTGGATTGCTCGGCAATGGGAGTGCGGCGACCACGCTGGCGACTGACCGTCAACGGCTCGGTTCTACTCGACAAGCAACATGCCCAAGCCTTACTCCCCTGAAAGCCGAGGCCCTCGCCCTCGTTGACGACGAGCGGGGTCCGGTCTACGGCCCACCGGAGGAGGACTTCTCCCGCGCCGGGCGCATCTGGGGAGCCATCCTCGACAAGTGGCGGGATTCGGGCGAACCCGACGTGCCGCCCGAGCTGGTCGCCCTCTGCCTTATCGGCGTCAAGCAATCCCGTCTGGTCGAAACGCCGAGCGACCACGACAGTGCCGTGGACATCTCCGGCTATGCCCAGTGCCTCGACCGCGTGCAGCGGTGGCGGCGCGCGTGAGGAGCAAAATGACCGACGATCTGCCGGACCAGAGCAGGGTGGCCATCATCGAGACCATTGTTTCTGAAGCTCTGAATAGAAACTGGAAGCAGTACACCTACTCGCAAGCCCACAGCGTGTGTCTGCAGGTGTTCCGCGACGTTGCGAAGATTTGCAGTCAAGGACGTTCGTGAAGCTGAAGCTCTGGGCTCCGGTCTGCGTCGAATGGAGCGATGCCCACGGCGGTGACGACGGCTGGCAGCCGTTCGACCCTTCGCACATCGCCACGCCGGTCCCCATCACAAGCGTGGGACTCCTGGCCGCGCAGAATCGACAAGGCGTCACGCTGGTCATGTCGCGCAACGGCATCACGAACGACATCGCATCGTACCTGTTCGTCCCGCGGGTGAACATCGTCTCCATCCGCGAGCTTCGCTAGTTCTCAGAGGAAGGTCCGTAGGGCGTCGGGATTTTCGGCCTGGTTTCTGTCGACGTTCTGCCACTCCGACCGAACCAGGTGACGGGTGGCCCTTCCTCTCAGTCCTTTGTCTAACTATTTCTAACTGGAGGTCGGATGAAGCCTAAGCCTGTCGTGGTCAAGACCATCTGCTCAGAGTGCGACCTTCCATGGGAGGACCACGGCGAGAACCCGACCACGTCGGACTGCATCCGTCTTCTAAAATCAGCGGCGACCCAGCGTCCATCATGCGGGTGCTACGACATCCATCCGTATCGGTACTACATCTACCCGTACCAATGGTGGCCACAGCTGCAGACCACATGGACCACTGGCGGCACGCGCTACCTGTCGACCACGTCGAGATACACGGTCCAGACCCCAGCCATTGAGACCACCTGCACGGCGGTGTCGGCGTGAAGCTAGGCCGTCTGCCCGCAGTCTTTCCGGGGGGTCTCCGCGACCTCAACTATTACGTCGCCGGAGACCTGCCGAAGCCCGCACCGAGGGTTGCCGTTCCAGCGGTGACGAGTTGGGGCATGCTCGGCAACGACCAGTTCGGGGACTGCGGCGTGGCCGGGCTCGAGCACGGGTTCATGTGCGACGCGGCCATGACGCATGAGCAGGAGCCCGAGGCGACCGACCAGCAAGCCATCGCCTACTACTTCCGGTACACGAACAACCAGGACACGGGCGTCGTGCTCAGCCAGTACCTGGCCTACGTGCGGACGCACGGCTATTTCGGCCACTCGGTCAAGGCCTACGCCCCGGTGGCCGTCCACGACGTGCCGACGTTGCAGACGGCCATCATGCTCTACGGGTTCGTCTACACGGGCATCATGGTCACCGAGGCGATGCAGGCGGCTTTCGCCCAGCACAAGCCGTGGATTGCCTCGGACCTGCAAAGCCAGGTGCTCGGCGGGCACTGTATCCCCCTATGCGGCTACGACGACTCGTTCCTCTACGCCGTGACTTGGGGCGGCGTGCAGCCCATCTCCTACTCGGCGTGGCACATGATGTCGAGCGAGGCGTGGAGCGTTATCACCGGAGAACTGGTGGCCCGCAACGGGGACGCCCGCGGGGTTTCCCTCGCGGCGTTGGAAGCCGACCTCAACAAGCTGGCCGCGTAGTGGCCGAGTTCCCGAGGCTGACGATCGATCGCGAGTTTGGTTCACGTTACGTCTATTTGTCGGATCACCCCGTCGCTCGAACCATCTCATTCGATGAGGACAGCTGTGTGATGGTCGACATGGATGAGGATGGCAACCCCGTGGGGGTCGAGTTCGCGTGAACCTTCCCGCCGCCATCCCCGCCATCAGTCCTGGCCTGTACCTTAACGTCAACAAATGCTGGGCGAAGGTCGGCTACTACCAGTGCAAGCGACCCCCCGTCAACGACATCGGTCTGTGTGACGACCACCTCGAAGAGTTCCGAGAACTAGGAGAACCATGAGCCAACGCGTTCACATCACGACGACTACGACCGTCGTCACCGTCAGCCCCATCGCACGGGTGTTGCGGACGATCATCCAGACGGTTATCGCCTTCGGCGCGGCCGAGCCGACGCTGATCGGTGGACTGGGACTGACCGGCACGCAGGCGTCCAAGGTGGCTGCCATTGTCGCTGGGTTCGTCCTGACAGTGACCAGCGCCCAGAACCTCCTCGAGCACTTCGGCGTGCTCCCCGTGGCCGGCGGGAAGGTCCCCGTCGCCAAGAGCTGACCCGTGCGCCGGATCTACCCGGCGCTGCGCATGGGGACGGCCATCCTGTGCGCGTATGAGTCCGTAGCCATCGTGACCCGCCGCTCACCGACGCTCTCGCAGCTCTCGGCCCGTCACCGATGGCTCGGACCGAGCCTCGTCACCGCCCTGGCCGTCCATCTTCGGTGGCCGATGGAGGACCATGCCGAGTAACGACGTGCCAGCGCACGAGCAGGCGGTCACCCATCGCTATACGGTGGTGTACCCAGAGCATGGTCCGCGAGATGGCGACCCCGCGTACGTGGACTTCGAGCATTACCGGAAGGCGCACATCGCCACCGCGCGCTGTGCATTCGCCGTCGAGCGTGGTGGTGACGACTCCGAATGCGACAAAGAACACCCGCTGGAGCTGCACCATAGTCACGTCGAATGGGCGATGCTCAACGAGGTCGACATGGCTCTCCTCGAGCCCCGCTACCCCGGCATCTCGAAGTCAACCCTTGGTAAGTGGGCGGAGACGGGACAGAACCTCGAGTTTCGTTGCCGGTTCCATCACCGTGGGCCAGGTGGAGTCCACAACGCATCGGTATCGGACTACGAGGCCGAGCATTTCGTGAGAGGGCTCATCACGTGAGGGTTCGCCCGTCGTGGTGGGTCTTCCCACTAGCACCCGTTTTTTTCGCGATGTGGGTCATCGGGACGTGCATCAAGCGATACCGACACAGAGGAGATTTCGTGAAAAGACGGCTATTGACTGTCGTTGCCTTCGTCGCGTCACTGGTCGTAGTCGGCTCAATCACCTCTGTGTTCGCGGCGTCCAACCCGTCGGCCACGGTGGCGCTGCAGCCCGGCAACGGGGTGAACATCACCTGTCCGAACGCGCTCACGAACACAAACGTCGCTGCCAACTCGGAGACGGTCAACTGCGCGGCGAACGCTACGACCACGACGACAACTGCGCCGACAACCACCACGACGGCACCTCCGACCACGACGACTACGCAACCGTCAGGGTCAACGGTGGCCTTCGTGCAGGCTGACGACACCGGCACCTTCACCGGGAACACCACCAGTCTCGGCAGCGGGACGTACCACCAGGTGCTCGCGAAGAACACCGGAATCGGGCACACCGTCGTGCTCGTCATCCAAACGCTGACCGCTCCCGGCACGCAGACCGACACCGTCACCAGCGTCGCCTCGGGGATGGGCACGTTCCACTTCGTCAACTCGTACAACGACGGCGCCGACTACGAGATTTGGGTCTGCACCTCCACGACGGGTGCGGCTGACACGCTCACGGTCAACACCCCGACCAACGCCTGGGACGCCTTCGCCGTGGAGTTCAACCAGCCCGCGACCGGCTTCGTTAACGGTGGTGGCACGGTCACCAATCCGGGCTACCTGGCCAACCAGAGTTGGACCGTTTCGCCCGGAGCGGCTGGGAACGTCGCGCTCGTCGCGGCCGACACCGCGGATGCCTACGAGACCGGCCCTGCAGCCCCGTGGACCTACTACAACCACGGGTACTGGTCATTCTTCAACGGGACCTCCGCAGCCTGGCAGGTGGCCCAGTCCTCGGCGCCCGTGACCGCCACGTGGGAGACGGACGGCGGAGAGAGCAACATTCAGGGCGTGGTGCTGCAATACGGGGGGACCACCACCACGACAACGGCTCCTTCGACCACCACAACCACGGTCGCGCCCACTACCACGACCACTCAGCCAGCCAGTGGGGGCAACTGCACCAATCCGGTCTGGTCCAGTTCTGCCGCCCACGACACGTGGAACAACGACTCGACGGGGACCTGGTGGGTCAACCAGGACGCGTGGAACGGGGGAGCGGGGCCGCAGTCCATCCATGTGTGCAGCGCGTCGAGTTGGTACGCGGTCAGCAACCAGCCCAACGACGGTGGACAGGTCGAGACCTACCCGGACACCGAGTACGACGTCGGCGGGCGGAACACCGCCTCGACCAAGCCCATCTCGGGATTCAACTCCATCACCTCGACCTTCTCCGAGGCTTTCAAGTCGAACGGCAAGGACGGCTGGGACGCCGGCTACGACCTGTGGACGAACAACTGGGCCAACGAGACGATGATCTGGAACCAGTGGGCTGGTGGCCAGTCCTACTGGGTGACCCAAGCCAACGGACCCGGCGGATATGCCCTCACGTTGGGCGGCGTGCCGTACCACTTCTACGCCAACGGTTCCGAGCTGATGTTCTTCCGTGACACGCAGGTGTCGTCGGGCTCGGTGGACCTGCTGGCCGCCTTCCAGTGGGAGGTCGCGCACGGTTTCGCCAAGGCGAGCGACGTGCCCACGCAGCTCGAGTACGGCGTTGAGGTCTGCTACACGGGCGGCGTCAACGAGACGTTCCCGGTGACCGGCCTGACGTTCGCGTTGTCGTGATCCGCCGATGCATTGCCCTCGCAATCCTGCTGCCTATGGCCGCCGTCGGTGTGGTCATCAAGGCATGGGACCGGCGGCACCGATGAGACGGTCAATCCTGACGCTGGCCACCGTGATCGCTGCTATCGCTGTCTGGGTGGCGCCGATCACGGCACGGGCCGCTGGTGCCAACACATGGGCACCAGCGACGAACTCAACCTGGCAATGGGTCCTCGCATCTCCTCCGACAACGCTCCCGGCGGGGATCTCATGGGTTGACGTCGACGGGTTCGACAACACCGCCGCCCAGATCGCCGCCTGGCACGCGCAGGGCCTCCACGCCGTCTGCTACATCGACGTCGGCACGTGGGAGAACTGGCGCCCCGACGCTTCTCTGTTCCCTCGTCAGCTCAAAGGAAGGAACAACGGCTGGCCGGGTGAGAAGTGGTTGAACACGAGTCCGGCGGGTCCGTACTACGCCACCCTGCAGCGGCTCATGACCGCCCGGTTCAAGATGTGCGCGGCCAAGGGATTTGACGCCGTGGAACCGGACAACATGGACGGTTCGGAAAACACCACCGGGTTCCGCATCACGAATGCGCATCAAATCGCCTACGACGAGTGGGTGGCTGCCGAAGTGCATTCGCTCGGCATGAGCGTGGCGCAAAAGAACTTCAACGACCAGTCGTCGGCGCTCGTCAGCCACTTCGACTTCGTCATCAACGAGCAGTGCTACCAGTACCACGAGTGCGTCAACCTGCAGCCCTATGTCAACGCCCACAAGGCCGTCTTCGACGTCGAGTACCGGACCCCTTGTCCGACCAAGCAACTTGTGCCCGGCGTCAACGTGATGCTCCGCAACCTCAACCTTACGCAGAACGGTCGACGGGTCGTCTGCCCGACCCCGCTTTAAGGAGAACCCTTCCAATGTCCAACCTCATCATTCCCGAGCCATACCACTTCCGCGATCCAGAACTCGAGGAGTTGGCCGAAATCGCTCGGCTCCTTGGTGCGTCGATGGCGCTGACCTACCTGTCCGCCACCTACGCGTCGAACATGCTCGGGCAGATCACCACGACCGGCTTGTACATGGGCATCCACACAGCGTCACCGGGCACCACCGGAGCGAACGAGATCGTGGGTTCCGGCATGATCGGTTATTCCTCTGGCGGGTACACCGGCACCCGTATGGCGGTGACGTGGGGTTCAGTGAGCAGCGGCGTTGTGTCGTCGAACGACACGCAGACGTTCCCACTGCTGGCCACCCAGGCCAGTGGCATCCCGTACTTCAGTCTGTGGACTGACACCGGGGCCACGTCGCACGCTGGCACGTACCTGACGGGCGGCGCGACCTCTGGTCTGTCCGGGTCGATTCCCAACGGCGCCAACGTCACGTTCACGTCCGCTATCACGCTCACCCAGGCCGGCTAATGGGCGGCGTTCAGATAGGCATGACCGCCGTTGCCGTTGGAAGCTGGCAGATGCCTGAGAGCGATGACCGGGACGATGATGACAGTCTCATCGAGCAGATCATCGAGCTGCACCAGGAGCTGTCAACAGACTAAGCGGGTCGGCACGTGAGCCTCTCGCGGGCGACCGCGCCGGCGATAAACAATGGGAGTTGGACCGGGACCAATACAGTCTCGGAGACTTCCAAGACGTTCTCGCCAGGGGCTGGCTCGGTCATCATCGTCACTGGCTACGCCCAGGACGACTACGGCCCGAACGGGTGGAACGCGACCCCGGCCACTATCACCGACTCGCTCGGCACGCACCTGACGTGGACGAAGTTTCTGCAGGTGGCCAACACCACCTACGAGTCGGCGGTGACGGCGTGGTGGGCCTACACCGCTTCGTCCCAGACCAACATGACGGCCACCGTGACCTACCACGCGGGCGCGGGCTACGTGCAGGTGGTCGACGTCTCGGTCGACGTCTGGTCGAACGCGGACACCTCCAACCCGATCGGCGCGACCGCCTCGGGGAACTACGGCGGCCAGACCGTCTCGCACGCCCTCACCCCCAACGCCAGCGGTTCGGCGCTGGTCATGAGCGGCAGCGACGGCGCCAACACCGGCACCCCGACGGCCGGGACCTCCTGCTACATCTTGGACGCCGATTCGACCAACAGCCTCGCCGGCGAGGTGTGGCTGGGCACGTCGACGTCCGCGTTCACGCCAACCACCGGCGGCACGGCCGCGACGCTCAACCTCAAGGGCGGCAGTTCGTCGGCCCAGTGGGCGTGGATCGCCTACGAGGTGCTGGCCGCGTCTACGGGTACGCCCGGCACGGCCTCGCAGTCGATCACCCTCACGTCGACAGCCGCCGGAACTCTCGCCGGGACCGCTAGCGATTCCTTCTCGCTCACTGCCACGGCCACCGGTACGGTCACGGTCGCGGGCACCGCGTCGGACTCGATCACCCTCACCTCGGCAGCCGTTGGAGCGGTGGGGGTCGCTGGCACAGCCAGCCAGACCATCACCCTTTCCTCGTCGGCGGCGGGAACCCTTGCAGCCACCGGTTCGGAGTCGTTCTCCCTCACTGGGATAGCCGTCGGTACGGTCTCGGTTCCGGCCACCGCGGCCAGCACGGATACCCTCACGGCGTCCGCGACGGGTAAGGTCGGCGTCCCCGCTACAGCCAGTCAGACCATCAGCCTCACGGCAACGGCCGCGGGGACTCTGGCCGGAACCGCGTCGAGCTCAGACAGCCTCACCGGGACAGCCGCGGGAACCGTTCACGTTCCAGCCACTGCCTCGCAGGCCATCACGCTCACCGCGACAGCCGCGGGAACCCTGGCCGGGACAGGCTCGCAGTCCATCAGCCTGACCGCGACGGCCGCGGGAACCGTTCACGTTCCGGCTAGCGCCTCACAGTCCATCAGCCTGACCTCTACCGCCGCTGGGGCGGTCACGGTCCACGGCACGGCCGCGGAGACCTTCTCGCTCACGGCGACCGCCGTGGGGACTGGTGGCACCGGGGGGTCGGGTTCGTTCTCGGCCTCGCTGACCAGCGCGGCCACGGGTGCGGTCGGTGTTCCGTCGACGGCGTCCGAAGGCTTCTCGCTCACTGCCACGGCGGTGGGTGTCGTCACCGTTCCCGCAACCGCGGCGCAATCCATCTCGCTCACCGCGACAGCCGCAGGGACTCTTGCCGGGGCAGCGTCGGATTCCATCAGCCTCACCTCTGCCGCTGTCGGAGCGGTCAAGGTCGCGGGCGCGGCATCGGACTCCATCACCCTCGCCTCGACAGCCACGGGAACTCTCGCGGCCGAAGCGTCACAGGTCGTCACCCTTACGGCAACGGCCAGCGGGACGACCGGGGGCGTCGGCACGGCCGCGGAGACCTTCTCGCTCACGGCGAGTGCCGTTGGCGTGGTCAGCGTCCCCGCGACCGCTTCGTTCACGGCGACCCTCACCGGCTCCGCTGCGGGTGTCGTCGCTGGGACCACGACGCCCACCGTCATCTTCGCGGCACCGACCCGTTCGCTCGTCTTCGTGGCCGAGGCTCGTGCGACCACCTTCGCGGCCCCGACCCGCTCGCTCATCATGGAGGCCGTCAGCCAATGACCATCCTGGTATCGCCTCCGTCGTTCGTCATGCAGTCATCGGAAGAGCTACCGCTGGGCTTCGACGCCACGGCGCTGCTCCTCTCGGGCCAGACCGTGTCCTCACCGACCACGGTGCTGACCGACCTGACGACGAGCACGACGATTACGCTGGCGAACGCCCCGACCGTATCGGGCAACATCGTCACGCAGGTGGTCGTGGGCAGCCAGCTCACCGCGGACCACGTCTACCGCTTGGTCGTGACCTTCACGGCCGGAACCGATACCACCTGGTCGATGCCCTTGCAGATCAGTTGCCCGTTCTAAGCATTTACCCGGACTTCGCGATTGCCCCTCAGTCACGACGACTGGGGGGCATTGTCGCGTCTAAAGCCCGAACCCCCGCAACACCTTGCCTAGCACTCGGTTCGTCGAGCGGTACGCCTTGCGCCGCACGACCCGCTTGCCGTAGCTCGTGGGTCCCTTCTCGGCTGCCTGGACGTTGCCCAGGTCTCGGGCGGCGCGGTAGAGCTGGCTCCGTAGGGATTTACGACGTGGCATCACTGGCCTCCTGAAGCATCTGATATACGGCTGACGGGGTCACGTCGAGACGTGCCGCCACCTCAGCGGCGGGCATCATCTCTCGGAGCGTGGCCACGCACTCGGCCTTCTCCTGGGCGTACTGGCGCATCCTGCTCCGCATCTCCTCTATCTGCTGGTTGTATCGGCGGTAGTCGCGGACGAGCCGGGCGATTCGCAGGTCTGTGTTGTCACGTGGCAAGGCTCAACCTACCGGCGCTAGAGGATCGGGAGATGGTCGATGCAGAACGCTCGACCGAGGTAGACCGAGTCGGCCATCCTGCGGCACTGGGCAGCCTCACAGCTACCGTCGAAATCCTCGGGATCGTCCACGAGCAGGAGATTCGCTAGCTCGTTGTTGTGTAGATCGCCGTTGATGTGGAAAACCTCCATCTCTCCTCCTTCTGCTGCCCTAGGCGCTGGTTATGGGTCAGCGGGCCGACAAGTAGCGCCAGAAGGCCATGCCTGCGCGGTAGCGAACGTGAGCTGGGTACTCACGCAAAACCTCCATGCCGTGGCGGTAGAGGTTCAGCCGGACACTCAGCTCGTCGCTCATGCTTTGCATCGTCTCGTCCTCCTCTGAGGTTGCCCATCAACCTCTACTAACAACTGTACACCCTGGGGTGTAAACTGTCAACCCTGGGGTGGAGGCATCAGCACCCGCCCCAACAACTCGGCGGCCTCGCGGTCCCGTTCGGGCAGGGCGTGGGCGTAGACCCGGAGCGTCATCGACGGGTCGGCGTGGCCCAGCCGTCCAGCCACGGTACGCAGGTCCGTCCCCGCGGCGACCATCTGCGTGGCGGCGAAGTGGCGGAGGTCATGGAAATGGTACGGCAGTCCCATGTCTTTCATCAATGCCGCGAACCGGTGACTGAGGGTGTCAGGGAGCATCGGAGCGCGACCATCGCCACGTGGCGATAGGACGAACGCGTCGGCGGCGAGGTCGGTGCCCACGTGTCCCGCCAAGTCGAGTGCTTCAAGCCGGCGTCGGCTGAGAACTTCCTGGCCCGTCTCATCCAAGGCGATGACCCGCGCCTGGTGGGTCTTGGTGCCGCCTTCGTGGACCTTCTTTCCGACGACCGATATTGACCGGGAGATAGTGAGGACGCCAAGGGTTACGTCGGTCCACCGAAGGGCGCAGATTTCTCCACGTCGCGCTCCAGTCAGGGCGGCCAGGGCGACCGCGGTGGCGAGGGTTTCGTCTCGCCTCTCAGCCCTGGCGATGATGGCTTGGATCTCCTTCGGAGTCGGTACGGCCAACTGGACCCGGCGAGCGCTGGGCGGGCTCGTCCGCACGGCGACGTTCTCAGCTATCCAGCCCCACTTGACGGCCTGGTTCAGGGCGGCAGACAGGATGGCGTGGTACTGACGCACGGTGGTGGGGGAGAGCCCGCTATCCAGCCACTCCCGGTAGCGGGCGTCGATAACGTCGGCTCGGAGCCGTCCGAGACGTATCGAGCCGAACGCTGGCCGGAGAGCGTGTTCGATCTTGCGCCGGTAGCCGATCATCGTGGTGACCGAGCGTCGTGGCTCCGAGTGCTCCAGCCATCGGTCGAGGAGCTGTCCCACGGTCACCGTCGAGGGGTGGAGCTTCTGGGCGTCCACCTCGGCCACCAGGTTCGCCAATGCCTTGCCCGCCGCCCGCACGCCACCAGAGAAGGAGCGGGACACCTGGATCGGCCGCCCCCGGCTGTCCTTTCCCACGTAGACCCGGAGCTGCCAGTGGCCCGGACTTCGCTCCCTCTTGGTCCCGGTCATGGCACAATGGTAACCTACTTGGTAGGACATTGCTAGGCCCTGCCGAGCAACCCATGACAGATATCCCAGTCAGGGGCCGTAGCTCAGTGGTCAGAGCAGGGGACTCATAAATATTGCCCCGGCGTGGAGTGAGAGGCAGCCAAGTACCTTTAAGCGTCGCACGCTGCACTAACGTAGAACGTAGGGGCGCGCAGACGAAGGGAAACCCGTCTGTTACTAGGCCCGATGGTAGGACAGAATCTAGTGCGACCGCCTCAGCTCGCCGTCCACTTCCCGCAGCCCTGCGCCTTGAACGCCACGGTGCCGCTCGCGATCTGCACCGTCACGGGACCCGATGGGTTGTCGTTGGAGATGATGCCGTTGCCGTCGAAGAGGAAGTCCGAGTCCTGCTCCCAGTAGCAGTTAGCACCCCCCGGAGCGCTGTACGTGCCGCGAGCGATGTCGATGCCCACGGCATAGACCCCGTCGCCGAACGTCGTCACCTGGGGACCCGATGACGGTAGCGGTGACCACGTGCCGCAATCCTGGCTCTTGAAGCCGGCATCGGCCGGGAGAATGGTGACTTCGGCTTGTCCCACGACGTTGTCGTTGGCGATCAGGGCGTTGCTCGACCCGGTCAGGTCGCTGTCGCGTTCCCAATAGCAGTTCGGTCCTCCGGCCGTTCGATAGGTGCCGGGAGCGATATCTTTGTTGACGACCCAGGTGCCGTCGCCGAACTTGGTCTTAGGACCGGCTGGGGCGGTGGTGGGAGGGGCGGACGTGGTGGGGGGGCTACTGGTTGCCACCGGGGCTGGCGTCGTGGCACTCACGGCCGTCGTGGCACTCACGGCCGTCGTGGGCGGCGCCGCGGCTGGCGCGCCACCTCCACAGCCAGCGGCCACGAGCCCCGCGATGCCCAGGGTCGCGGGCACAATCGCCCGTCGCAGCATTTCCTTCTTCATGGTGGCTGACCTCCAAGTGGCGGGGCGGTTTTATTCGGATTGCCGACCTTGACGTTAACGGCGACGGAGCGTATGCCTGCGGTGGCGGATCAACACCCCAGCCTTAGAATATCTTCTGGCGAACGGGTGTTCGTGGGCAGGAGGGCCGACATGGTCGACGGGTGTTGGGCGGATCGGGACCTTGGGGCAGAGATAGACCAGCTCCGGTGGGAACTGACATGGGTGAAGCGCCTGCTCGCATGCCTCGGCTCGCAACTCGTCATCGGGCTCCCCGTCGGCGACCCGGCTTCGGCTGAACAAGGCCCCGATAGGCGTTAATGAGAAGTTGGCGCCCCTGATCGTCTAGCCGCTGGTCGGTCATGACTGCGAGCTCGACGGATACAACCTCAGCCACAAACCCAGAGCGCACCAGCAGGCCGCCTCTCGGCAGATCCAGAGCGTCCTCGAGTGCCGCAAGGTCGTCTAGATCGGGTGCCCGCCCTGGGGATTCGTTCTCCCAACGCGAAATCACCGACTGGTCGATGGTCGTCTTGGGGTCCCGCTCTCGAAGGCGATCCTTCAGCTCGGTCTGAGTTAATCCGGCGGCCTTCCTACTTCCCCTGATTGCTGCTCCAAATCCCACACCCCGGATCCTACGCGATGCGCATATGCGTTTGCCGTATAGACGTAACTACCCCTTGGTGATTTCACCAAAGCCCCTGGTGGATGGGGCTTGCAATCTATGACGCATACGCATATGCTTATGTCGTGGTCGAAGACATCAAGACTGCCCTGGCCAAACGGATCCAGAAGAGGCGGCGCCAGATATACGGCACGCAGGAACGTTTAGCCGCACAAATCGGCAAGCCTCAGTCCACCGTTTCGCGGTGGGAGAAGGGCCTTCAGACCCCCAGTTACGAACACCTCGTTCTCCTCGCGGGGGCATTCCAGATGACGGTGGCCGACCTAGCGGGGTTTCCCGACATCACCCCGGACATGCCGGACGAGCAAGCAGCGTCGTCGTGACCCTCGCCCAGCTCCCCCCCGACCTCATAACCATTCCCCAGGCCGCACGTCGGCTGGGAATCGCGAGCAAGACGGCGTACGAGCTCGCGGCGCGTGGCGAACTGCCGGGCGCCTTCCGACTCGGTCGCCGCTGGCGCGTGTCTGTCATCCGACTCGAAAAGCACATCCACGGAGAGCCCTCATGAAAACCACCTTCGCCCTGTGGCACTCGCTCACCCGTGGGGACCTGGCCAACGATGTCGGCTGGTGGCGGGACCACGGCCGGTCATGGCACGACGTGGCCCGTCACCTCACGGCCACCTACGGCGAGGACATCTCAGCCGAGACCATTCGGCGCTGGAGTGTCAGGGGCTGGCTGTGACCGACCAGCTCTACAAGTGGCTCAAGACCGACCGGACCACGCCGTACCAGGGTACCAAGTGGCCGGTCAGGGCGAAGGCTTGGACACCGGATGTAAAGCCCCATCTGTGTGCATCCGGCTGGCATCTCGCAACGTTCGAGGGCATCGGTGAGCACTGTCGCATCGGTGCCGAGCTGTGGACTGCCGAAGGACGCGGCAAGGAAGTCGCGGCTAGCGACAAGATCGCGTTTACGTCAGTGCGGTTGCTGGAAAGGGTCGGGGTCCTAGACCAGCGCACAGCCGTGACATGGGCGGCCGCATGTGCCAAGCGTGTCCTCAAGCACTACGAAGATCGGTACCCGGACGACAAGCGTCCGCGGCAAGCCATCGTGGCGGCTGAGAAGTGGGCGGCGGATCCGACTGACGCCAACGCCGCCAACGCCCGCTACGCCGCCGCCAACGCCCGCTACGCCGCCGGCAACGCCCGCTACGCCGCCGGCAACGCCCGCTACGCCTACGCCTACGCCTACGCCGCCGCCAACGCCGCCGCCAACGCCCGCTACGCCGCCGCCGCCGCCGCCGCCGCCGCCGCCGCCGCCGCCAACGCCGCCTACGCCCCACGGGAGCGGCAGTGGCAGTCCAAGCGCCTGCTCGAACTGATGGGCTGGCTGTGAGCTACACGTGCCCCTGCGGGATGCCGTGCCTGCCCACCGAGGGCTACCCGCTGCCGTACTCGTTGCCGTGGCACGAGCAGCACTACGACCGCCACCTCGCAGCCTTCCCCGACGTGGACGAGACGACGAAGGACAACCTGCGCCGCGCGGCACTGAGCGCGCTGCTCATGGAAGGACGCCAGTCGTGGTGAGTGAACCCACGGTGCGTCGGCTGGACGTGCAGTCCCCGTCGGCTGGTGGCTCATGTGTCTGCGGACATTCGAGCGAGGCGCACGTGGAGACGTGGGCCTGGGAGGCGTGCCTGGATTGTCTGTGCGACCGGTTCGAGGCGGTTGAGTCGTGAAGTTTTCTACCAGTCGGGGCGTGGCAGGGCCCGGCAGGGCGCGACTCGGCGCGGCATGGCTTGCCAGGCTTGGCCCGGCTCGGCTCGGCAAGGCGGGGCTCGGCCAGGCGTGGCTAGGCCGGCGTGGCATGGCCCGGCGGCTCTGGGCATGGCGTGGCACGGCACGGCAGGCATGGCACGGCTAGGCCTCGCTGGGCAGGGCATGGCAGGGCGCGGCTGGCATGGCCTATGCGTGGCTGGGCCTGTCAGGGCTCCGCTGGGCAGGGCCGGGCATGGCCTACAGCCAACAACCAAGAGGGAGGAGTTTTCGAGGTGACTACGGCAACTGAGGTCAAGACGAACGGGAAGGTTCCGAAGGGGACCAAGGTCGCGACACCGGCTGAAACTGGATCGGCTGCGATCTCGATCCAACGCATCGAGCGACGGACCGTGCTGGTCCCAGTGATTGGCACGGCGCCGTTAATCGTTCACGCTTGGAGCGCCAAGGCGAAACAGATCATGCTGGACGCCCAGCAGGGTCGGAAGAAGCAGAAGACGATCCGCGATCCAGAAGGCGACTTTCAAGAGTCCATCTACCGCATGGCCGACGGCAGTGTGGGATTCCCTGCGGCGGCGTTCAAGTCGGCCGTAGTGGGCGGTGCCCGTTTCTACGACAAGTCCTCAGTGTTGGCGTTGGTCGATGCCGGAGGCACGGGCGATGGCGTCGGCGAGTGGCGCCCGGAGAAGGGTGGAACGTTCGGCACCTTCCAAGTGAACGACGAGTTGGAGATTGTCGAGGTGGCGGGATGACGACTGACGCCACGTCCGTTGTAGAGGCGGTGCTGGAGGAGCTCTACAAGCGTCGGGGCGAACTGCGCCCGGTCGACTTGGTAGAGGAAGCTACCGACCCCGACCACGCACTACACGACCGGTTCGAGTGGGACGACCGCCGAGCAGCTCACGAGTACAGGCTGGACCAAGCGGCCCAGCTCATTCGCTCCGTCCGCGTCCGCTTCATCGTCGGCGACGAGGAGGTGCGGGTCAACCGTTACCACGCCGGTCGAGACACCGGGGTTTCTGATCCCGGTAGCGGCGTCGAGTTCGTCGACGTGTGGTGGGACGACCCACTGCCTGACCGCATGTTCGCCGCCATCGCGAGTGGGGACCTGCCGTGAGCGCCGTCGAGTACCACCGCATTCAGGACGGGGACCCGCAAAAAGACGAGCGGTTGGCGGAGTGCAGTTGCGGATGGAAGTTCCGCCACTGGCACCGCGGCGAGCGCCGTTACCAGATCTACGACCACCTCCGCGAAATGGCAGCCAAGGGGAGGCTCAGTGAGTGACCACGAACTGACGATTGACCCCGCGCCGGACGACAAGTACCGCGCGACGTGCTTCGAGTGCGGCTGGTTCGCCGAAACCGATTCGATCGAGAGCGCCTACGCCCAGCACGACACGTTGGCCGACGCGTGGGGGGTCACGTCGTGAAGCGCGGCGGCATCCTCAAGCGGTACACCCCACTGAAGCGGAAGACCCCGCTACACGCCGTGGGCAACCGGGGCGCGGAGTTCAACGCCGAGCTCGACGCCATGCGCCCGCTCATCCACCAGCGCAGCGAGGGCCGGTGCGAGTACCCCACGTGCGACCACTGGGCGCATCACGTCCACCACATCACGCTCCGCAGCGCTGGGGGGACGAACGACCTGAGCAACCTCTTGCATCTCTGCTGGTGGCACCACAGCTACATCCACGACAACCCGGCCGACGCCGAAGCCATGCGACTCATCGTGCGGCCCCGCACGTGGAGCGAGATTGAGAACGGCGCGCTGCACAATGACTAGTTCTGCCCCAGTCCCGTCCACAACGGCTGTCTCCCCCTCGCCACGTGCAGGCGGGACTGGGGCGGTTTCGCTCTGCGCCAACTGCGGCGAGGAGATTAAGCGGGTTTGGTTCGGCCACGTCCACACGCACGGCGTGCGCACGTGTGCCACGTTGGCCGACCTGCCGACCGAAGCAACACCAGAGAGGGAGATAGGGGAATGCTGAGAGAGAGGACGCTGGTCCCGGCTCGGCCGTACTCGAAGATTCGGGGCACGGAGCCGAGCGTCACGACGATCATCGACATCCTGTCCAAGCCCGGCCTGTCGTGGGGCGCGGCACGCGAGACGGCCATGTACGCCGTGCTCCACCACGACGAGTGGCTGCACATGGACGTTGCGGACGCCATCGACAAGCTCCGCAAGCACCACGCCGGGATCTGGAACGGCCGGGCGGCCATGGGGACGCTGTGCCACAAGGTGCCCGAAGCGTTCGCGGCAGGTGAGGACATCGACATCCAGGCGCTCATCGAGTGGACCATCGCCCACGACCACAACGCCCGCACGTGGAAGGACCGCAACGCCGACGAGCTGACCGAGACGGCCCTGGGCTACGTGCTCGGCATCGAGGCATGGTGGGCCGACCACATGCCCGAGGTCATCTCCACCGAGACGGTGGTGCGCTACCCCGGCAAGTACATCGGCACGGGCGACCTGCGAGCCCGCATCGTCGGGGACGACTGGTTGCTCGACTGGAAGGGTCTATCTCTCGACACCCCGATTCCAACCCCAGCGGGTTGGACCACGATGGGCGCGATCGCTGTCGGCGACAGCGTCTTCGGTCACGATGGCGCTCCTGTTCGCGTCGTAGGGAAGTCGGCCATCCATGAGAAGGACTGTTACCGAGTCACGTTTGACGATGGGTCATCGGTGGTTTGTGATTACGACCACCGCTGGCTGGTCACGCATATGGCTACTGGGACGCGCAGCGTCAAGACCACAATCGAGCTTGCTGACGACATTAACGCCAGGGTGGGCCGCGGTGCCCGACGTCGTTACGGCGTTGTCAATCCAGCCCCGCTTGATTTGCCCGACGCCGACCTGCCGTTAGACCCGTACCTCCTCGGCGCATGGCTGGGCGATGGAACCCGTTGTGACACGCGGGTGAGCCTGCCCGGACTCAAGGCTCCGGTTGCGCAGGCGTTCCGTGATGCTGGTTTCACGCTCTCAGAGAATCCTGGTGAGTCGTGGAACGTGTTGGGCTTCCGTCCTTATCTACGAGCTTGCGGTCAGATGGGAGCCACCGGAGACACAAGCATTGATAAGCATGTCCCGAGGTCGTACTTGCGCGGAAGCCAATCCCAGCGCCTTGCGTTGCTGCAGGGGCTCATGGATACCGACGGAACCTGGAACAAGAAACGACGCCAGGCCGTCTTTGACGTTGTCGACAAGCAGCTTGCGGCGGACGTATACGAACTGGTCGTCTCGCTTGGTTGGCATGCGTCTCAGTCCACGTTCACCAAGCATGGGTTCGGACTGGAGGTGACCGTCTATCGGGTGGCATTCACCCCCCACCGAGACAACCCATTCCGCCACGTGGCGCACAAGCGGGACGCCGTTCGGGTTGAGGGCACCGCGCACGGCCGTCGCCGCCTCATCGTCTCGGTAGAGCCAACCGTGTCGGTGCCCACCCAATGCATCGCCGTTGACAGCCCCGACCACACCTATCTGTGTGGCGAACAGATGGTGCCGACCCACAACAGCACCAACCAGCAGGACGACGGCAAAGGCATCTACGTCGATTCGTGGCTGCCCCAGCTCACCGCCCTCGCCTTCGCCACCGAGACCGTCGAATACGAGGCGTGGGAGGAGGACGGCAAGGTGAAGGTGCAAGAGGTGGGCACCGGGCCGTGGTCCCCACCCGACCGCCTGGGTGTCATCCACCTGCGAGGCGACGAGGGCTACACGTTCTACGAGTTGCCGCTGGACAAGGCCAACCACGACGTCTTCTTGAAGATGGTCGATCTGGTCACGTGGCGCAAGGGTCTGCCCGAGGTGCCCGACGTGGTGTCTGTGGGAGGTGCGTGATGGCCGAGGATCAACGACTCGAAAAGCTGCGGGAGCCGTTCCCGCCCGGCACCGTCGGGATCTTGCCCAAGCCGTACAAAAAGGACTCGCCCAAGGGCAAGTGCGACGTCTGCAGTGGCTACCACGGCCTACCCGCCGCGCACTTGGACTTCGTCGGCCACGCTGCCGTGACCGACCGGCTGTTGAGCGTCGACCCGGAGTGGACGTGGGAGCCCCTGTCCCTTGACGCATCGGGCCTGCCCGCCCTCGACCGCGAGGGCAACCTGTGGATTCGGCTGACGGTCTGCGGGGTAACGCGCCTCGGCGTAGGCGACGGGCCTTCGATGAAGGAGCGGATCGGAGACGCGCTCCGCAACGCTGCCATGCGCTTCGGTGTGGCGCTGGATCTGTGGGCCAAGGACGGGTTGGAATCCGGGCACTCCGAGGACAAGGCGACGAACGTACTGCCAGCCAACGGCAACGGCTCCACGACGAACCGCCGAGCCCAGGGAACCGTGCGACGTGCCCCCCAACCGGCGCACGATCCCGAGACGGGGGAGCTGAAGGAACCCAGCAAGGGAAAGCCACAGCCCCGCTACGACGAGTCGCTAGAGAAGCTCTCGGAGGGCAAGGTGCGGCGGCTGTGGGCCATCTCCCGCGGGAGGGACGTGGACGCCAACCTCGCCGCACTCCACCTGTTTGGCGTCAACGCTGAGGAACTCGACTGGAAATCCGGCACGTGGCTTACCGAAGCCATCGAGGGCGGCTGGAAGCTGCCGGACGCAGTCACCGAGTCCGCGTCGTCGCAACCTACCGGTGAGGAGCCGTTTTGATGACCACCAGTTGCATCCCCGTCCACTACGACGCGGAGTTCGACCTGTGGGTGGCTGAGTGCCGACAGCACACGTGGAAGCTCGAGCTGCGGATGGAGGAGAACGCCAGGCTCGCGGCACGTGGGCACTGGTACTTCGCCAACGCCAAGGGAGGTGTCGCGTGACCAGCCTCGGCAACATCGTCAAGGCCGTCCTCGGCTTCCCGCTGGCCCTCATCGTCTGGCTGGCGTGGCGCAAGAAGGGGACCACGACCACCACGCGGTGGAAGGGTGAGGACGGACAGGTGTCCGCCGCGCTCGTCGTCGTGGCGGTGTTCGCCTCGTTCCTCTACTGGGCCACGTGGTCCAGTGGGATGGCCCCGTTCTTACAGGTGCTGGTCAGCGTCGTCATCCCCCTGGTCGGTGGTGTTGTCGTGTGGTTTGTGGCGGTGACGCCGTGACCGGCTACTGCCCCGATTGCGGGAACACGCTCTGCATCTGCGACGACGAAGCCCGAGAGGCACTGGTCAGAAGGGTCGTCAAAGCATTCGGAGGCGAGAACGCACTCAAGCTACGGGAACTGGGTCACGCTCACGCTCGCCTCGACGCCAACGCCCGGTACTTCCTCGCTGGAATAGCCGTGGACATCGTCCTGGAGTCCATCACCGACGCCCGCGCCTTCGTGCAGGACTACGACGCACGGGGAGACCGCGAAGTAGGGCCACATCGCTTTCGCCGGATCCTTCAGCCAGTTGGCAAACGGGTCGAGCCGATCCTTGTTGTTCACGACGTCGCCTCCTCGTCCAGTGCGGCCAGGCTGGCGCGCAGGGCGTCGACGAACCGGGGCTCGATGCGGCCGGTCCACATTCTCGACGATCCCCAGGGTTTTGTCGACGCCCTCGTCGAGGCCGGGGTGCTGCGGCAAGTGCCGGGGCAGCAGACGCATGAGGGTTGGGAGTACCACTACGCCGTCATCCTGCCCAAGCCGCCGCACGGCCACGAGTGGCGGGTCGATGGAGTCGAACCAGACGTCGTTCGGGTGCGCTGTGCATGCGGCGCGAGAGCGAAGCGACCCAACCGCCTGCCGATCGAGGTGCCGTTCTGATGACTCTGACGACCATCCTCGCCATCTTCTGCTTCGGCGTGGCCCTCTACGGCCTCCTGCTGTCCGTCGCTGGCCACCGCGGCTGGAAGCACCCGCGATGAACGACGACGTGTGCCCCGTACACGGCCTCCGTGGGCGCTGCGTGGCCATCGACCGACATCGGGACCACGTGGCCCACAGCCAGCCCGTGTGGGGATTTGGGGCGTGGCTCCGACGATTCCGGAAACACCCGCGATAGCCAGTCGTTAAGAACATCCCTCCTCTGGACCTGACGGGAGAACGCATGAGCGACAGACAGTTCCGGCTCCCCGGTTGGGAGCGCGACGTTGAGTACATACGCGACCCCGGCATTATCCCGCCAACGGGCTACTACCTCCGCGCCACGTGCCCCGAGCACGGCCAAATGGAGCCGCTCACCGAGGGCAAGGTCATCGCGGATGAGTGCTCGGCCATCTTCCGCTGCCCCGTCTGCCGCGTGGACTACCAGGTTCACGTGTTCATGAAGCCCGTCGTCCCGCAGGTGACCGCCAGATGCGGCACACCGGCCGGGGCCATGCGGCATCGAAGGAGCGGCCAGGAGCTGTGCGAGCCGTGTCGGGAGGCGTGGAACGAGTACGCGCGCAGGGGCCGAGACTTGGTGGCCACGTGACCTCCCACTGGTTCCACTACGCCGAATGCAAGGGCCTCGACCCCAACCTCTTCGTCCCCGCCCGCTGGGACGCCAATGCGAGGGTTGCCGCCAAGACCGTCTGCGCGCGCTGCACCGTGCGTAACGACTGCTTGGAGTACGCCATGGCGGACCTCAACCTGGATGGCATCTGGGGTGGCCTGGGCCACGGGGCGCGCCGGAAGCTCCTCACCGCAAGGAACAGACAGAAGAAGGGAGCTGCGTGAGTGGCGCCACCAAAGCGGCCTTGGTTTCGGTTCTACGTCGAGGCCATGCGAGACCCCAAGATGCGGCGTCTCACGCCAAGCGAACGGTGGCTGTGGGTGGCCATCCTGTCGGCGTCCAGGGAGTCCTGTCGCCCCGGCTGGCTGCTCGTCTCGGAGAGGGTGCCGTTCACGGACACCGACTTGGCGGACTACGCCGGGATGAAGTCGGCCGACGTGAGTAAGGGAATCAACCGCATGTGTGACCTCGGGATGATGGAACGCGACACGGATTTGGGCTCGTGGTTTCTTCCCAACTGGTGCGCTCGTCAGTACGAATCTGACGACGCGTCCGAGAGAGTCGCACGTCACAGGGCTAAGAAGCTCGGAAGTAACGGTGATGTAACGGTCGCGACTGTCGAGGATGTAACGCCCCCAGAGACAGAAGCAGAAACAGATACAGATAAACCCCCCGTAGCCCCCCGCAAGCGGGGGAGCGTTGTGCCCGCCGATTGGAGACCTAGCGAGGAATCCATCAGGTGGTGGAAAGAGCAGCCCGGCCGCAACCACGTCAACCCCATGATCGAACTGCAGGCCTTCCGGGATTACAGCGCTGCCAGCGGCAAGGCCTACCGGGACTTCGACGCCGCCTGGAAGAACTGGATGCGTAACCGACTCCCAGGAGGACGCTTTGCCTCCCGCTGAACGTGACATCTTCTGGGAGGACGAGCGGAACCGCTCGGTTCGTCCGCGGTCGACGTGCGCCCGCTGCGCGGGCTCTGACTTGCCGGGGTACATCGACCAGACGCCAGGTGATCAGCAGGGCATCCACGACTGGGTTCCATGCATTGCTTGTAACCCGAACCACAAGATGCACTCGCAGGAGTCCATGACCCGGCTGGGCTCTCGGTCTCCCCAGGTGGCCGGAAAGGTTGGGATGCCGGACGATTTCAAGGACACCGCGAGGCGACTGATCGAAGAGGGGGCTGGTCGTGCAGCGAAGATGCGCGCTGAGGATTTGCAGCGAGATAGGGAGCGTCGCCAGTGAGCAAGTCCGACCTCGAAGCCGACTTCGCCCGCCAAATCGACTGGGCCGGTCTGCCAACCCCTGAGCGCGAGCTGGTTTTCGCCAAGCCGCGCAAGTACAGGTTCGACTTCGCCTACCCCGACCGGATGCTGGCCGTCGAAATCCACGGGGGCACGTGGACCCATGGGGCACACAATCGCGGATGGGGCGTGGCGCGTGACGCCGAGAAGATGACGCTGGCCGCCACGCACGGCTGGACAGTCCTGGTGTTCACCGCCAAGGAAGTCCGCGACGGCTCGGCTTTGTCAACGCTCGAGGACATGCTGATGAGGGAGCCGACGTGACCCAAGGCCGACTCGTCCCCGACCAGCTCTGCCGCCATTGCCACCAGCCCATAGCCCAAAGCGCCGTAGAGCCGGACTACTGGTGGCACGTGCTCCCCAGCGGGAACCTCACGCACGCTTGCGAGTTTGTCGCAACGCCTGAGGTGCCAGTCGAACTCATCACAAGGTCTGCCGGGGAAGGTGACGAGCGACCACACTTCGCCGGGGAAGGTGACGTCTTGCTGCACTTCTCACGGGAGGTGGGGGACTCAGATGCCCCAGCGTCACTTTCCCCGGCAGTCAACGACGAGGAAGCACCCGAGGATTGGCTGGACGGGACGATTGAGAAGGAGTTGCGATGACTGAAACCCTGCCGCGGTCGAACAGCGATGAGCGGACGACGCCACGCTGCCCTTACTGCGCCCAGCCCTTCAAGACGTGGCAGGCGCTGGGGAGCCACATCCACTGGCGTCACAACGAGGGTTGCCCGATCTGCGAAGGCGGGGAGGGGCAAGCGTGCTGGAGCCACTTCCTATGACCGTCAAGTCCGTTGCGCGAGAGAGTCGTGGCTGGTGCGCTATCGGCATCGAGCGGGGCAAGACACCCGCCAACCTTGGAACCCTCTGGCGCTCAGCGGTGTGCTTCGGGGCGGCGTATGTGTTCACCGTGGGCCAGCGCTTCCAGCGGGAGGCTGCCGATGTGTGCAAGTCGTGGCGCAATATTCCCTGCTTCAGCTACGCCGACTGGCTTGACTTCGCAACCCACCGACCATATGACGTGCCGCTCGTCGGAGTGGAGTTGACGGACGACGCCAAACCGTTGGAGTCCTTCTATCACCCAGAGCGGGCGCTTTACCTGTTGGGTCCCGAGGACGGCTCGCTGTCTCGCCAGGCGCAGGATCACTGCGAGCACTTGGTCTCTTTCACCAGCCGGTACTGCCTGAACGTGGCGACGGCCGGAAGCATCGTCTTGTACGACCGTCAAACCAAGAGGTGGGACGCGTGACCGTCGAGTCCCTCGCCACCCAGTTCACCTACGCAGCCTTCGACCGGATCCGCCTCGAACAACTGCTGAAGCTCCAGCGGAAGCTGAAAGTCGCCAGGCGCGCCAACCAGACGCTGGCCGAGGAGAACGTCGAACTATTGGCCCGTCTGAGCGCCGCTGTGCCCCGCGAAGTCGAAGAAGCTGCCGAGGTGCCAGTGGAGCTCATCAGAGCCGCAGGATCGAAGCTGAAGGCCATCAGAGAGGAGACGGGGCTTTAGATGACGAAGGGGAACGAAATGACATTGATCGAGGACCGCCTGTCTATCCTGGACGACATTCTGCTAAAGAGCGGAGGGCACGCCAACCTGGAGGAAGGGGCGTGCGCGATGGAAGTCGTCAGCTACCTGGCCGGTGAGCCGTGGAGTGACCGTCCCAAATGTGCCAGTCCGGTCATCTCGGCGTTCATGCGGTCGTGGAACGACGCGCTGGACGATGAAGGCAGGCAACGGCTTAAGCCCTACCTGCCCAAGTTGATCGGCACGAAGGGAACGAAGGCGCAGGAGAGCAAGCGCGCGTGGATGGCGGCGGATTGGTTCATCCGAGTTCAGACGCCAGCCTGGCTGGAGTTGGCCGGTTGCACCGAGGTCGCCCAAGCGGTGCGGTCGTTGCCGCCAGTCGTGTCAAGGCAGACGGCCAAATCTGCGATGCCCACACTGGAAGAAGCTCGCAAGCAGGGGGCTGCGGCGTGGGATGCGGTGAGAGATGCGGCGTGGGATGCGGTGAGGGCTGCGGCGGGGGCTGCGGCGGGGGCTGCGGCGGGGGATGCGGCGGGGGCTGCGGTGAGAGATGCGGTGAGAGATGCGGCGTGG
>Ga0134128_10000434_pt1 | contig 58220 bp, 65 predicted proteins | sample KB31754_FD_96462 | JGI IMG/M metagenome (GOLD analysis project Ga0134128, IMG submission 96462) | Terrestrial soil microbial communities with excess Nitrogen fertilizer from Kellogg Biological Station, Michigan, USA - KB3-175-4 | ecosystem: Environmental > Terrestrial > Soil > Unclassified ... | reverse complement strand
TAGTGTCCTGAACCGTAAATAGCTTTCAGTGTGGCTATCTTGTCCAATATTTTATCGGCGCTGGCTGTCCATGTGAATTGATGCGGATTCCGATTGTAATTGTCCACGTATTCGTTAATGGACTGGACCAGAGCAGGCACCGACTTGAAGGTGCCACGACGGATCGTCTTCGCTGTTATCTCGCCGAACCAGCGCTCGACGAGGTTGAGCCATGAAGAACTGGTCGGAACGAAATGAAGATGAAAGCGCTTGTGCCTGCTGAGCCATCTGTTCACGTTTTCATGTTTGTGCGTTGCGTAATTATCTACAATCACATGCAGGTCCAAATCTTTGGGCGTTTCCTTGTCTATGAGTTTGAGAAATTTCAAGAATTCATCGTGACGATGCCTGGGAAGGCATTGTCCGATCACCGTTCCGTCCAACAGGCTCAGGGCGGCAAACAAAGTTGTAGTTCCATGCCGCTTATAATCATGGGTTTGTCTCGCAGGAATACCGGGCCTCAATGGTAGCTGAAGCTGGGTACGGTCAAGCGCTTGTATTTGGCTCTTTTCGTCGACTGATAGCACAATTGCCTTCTCTGGCGGATCCATATACAATCCCACGACGTCTCGAAGCTTTTCGGCGAATTGAGGGTCATTGCTGAACTTGAAGTTTTCCACGAGATGAGGCTTCAGTTCGTGAGCGTGCCAGATCCGCACAATTGTGGATTGACTGACTCCCTGCGCTCTCGCCATTTCTCGTGTTGACCAGTGAGTTGCATTCTTTGGCCGAGACTTCATCGTCTTCTCAACGATTTTGCTGACTTTAGAATCACCTATCACTCTCGGCCGACCAGGGCGTGGCGCATCTGACTCTATGCCGTCAAGTCCGTAAGCAGCGAATCTTCCGCGCCACAGGCGAACAGTAACAACAGAGACACCAAGACTCTCGGCAATCTCTTGGTTTTGAAATCCTTGTGCCGCTAACAACACAATGTTGGAGCGAGTGACGAGCCGCGCTGGCGTTGTCCTTCCGCGAGTCCATACCAATAGTTGCTTGTGTTCATCGTCTGCCAAGCCAATGCTCTGAGCAATCCGCACCGTGCGCCCCTCCATCTGATACAGTATATGGTACCAGCCTAGCGGGACAAAAGCATACCGACAGAGATTAAAGATTCAGGACAGTAGACTAATCCGCTAGCCCGAATGCAGGACAATGGTTCGAGAATACAGGTGGGGAGATGACGCGCCGTAAACCTGGAGTCGCCAACTTCGAAGTGGTGGCACTGGCATCTTCAGCAGGTGGGTTGCCGGCGTTGAGTCGCATCTTGTCGGAGTTGCCGGGCGAGTTTCCGGCTGCAGTTCTGATCGTACAACATCTGGATCCCAGACACCGCAGCCTGATGGCGGAGATACTGAGCAATCGAACCAAGTTGACGGTAAAGGAAGCCTCGGAAGGAGATCATTTGGTGCCGGCGCGCGTATATATCGCTCCGCCGAACAGGCATTTGCTCGTTAATCAGGACGGCACTATCTCCTTGTCACAGTCGGAGCTGGTGCACTTCGTCCGTCCGTCGGCCGACTTGTTGTTTGAGTCCTTGGCCGCCAGCTACAAGGACAGAGCAATCGCCGTTGTCCTGACCGGCACCGGCAGTGATGGCGCCATGGGCGTGACGGCAATCAAGAAAATGGGCGGCACGGTCCTCGCCCAAAATCAGGAGACGGCTGAGTTTTTTGGTATGCCTGAGGCGGCAATTCGCACCGGACACGTAGATTTCGTTCTGCCTCTTGCCGATATCGCGCACTCTCTGGTTACGCTGGTAATAGGCGAGGGTTAGAAGCTAGAAGATGGCGAAGCCTGCCAGAACCTCACATAACTTCGAAGCCTTGTTGAGTTATCTCAAAAAAGAGCACAACTATGAACCGCCGGCGGATTCATTGGCGGTGCTCGAGCGAACGGCAGAGCAGCGACTCAAGGCGCTCAAACTTTCCTCGGTCGAGCTTTATACCGACTTCCTGCATAAACACCCGGCGGAGACAGCCAAGCTCCTCGATGCCGCGATTGGTGAGCGAGGGCGTTTCTTCAGGGACGAAGCAGACTGGACTTTGCTGAAAAACGAAATACTTCCGCGTTTGAAGATGCGCCAGCAGGCCGGATACCTGCGGTTCTGGACGGTCGCCTGTGGCCAGGGACAAGAGTCCTACAGCCTCGCCATGTTATTGTGCGAATTGTTCGGCGAGGATTACTTTCGCAAGCGCATCAAGATTTTCGGCACGGACGTCGACGAAAATTCTTTGCAGGTTGCACGCTCTGCCCGCTTTTCGCAGTCTGAGATGGAAAATGTCCCGCCTGCAATGCGCGAGAAGTATTTTACCTTGGTGGATAAGCGCTTTGTCTTTCGTCACGAACTGAGGCGTTCGCTCACGTTCGGTCGCCACGTTCTCACAGAAGATCCGGCGATCTCTCGCCTGGATCTCATTTTGTGCCGGCAGGTGCTTGTCTATAGCAACATCGATACGCAAAAATCCATCGTGGACAGGCTGGCGGCAGCCCTGAAGGAAGACGGTTGGCTGCTCCTGGGCCGCGGAGAAGTCCTTCCCGCCAACCCAGCTCTGCAAGAACTGCAACGAGAGCCGACGGTTTATGCACGCACCACCCGCGGTGAGCCGCATCGCTTTGGCGGCGCCGGCAGCCGGCACGGGGACGGGGACGAAAGGGAGATAAACTACTTCGAAGCAGCTCAGGACTGCTCGCCTGTAGCTACTATTTGCCTGGACAATAATCGTTTGCTGACGGTGGCCAATGCCCGTGCCCGCACTACTTTCGGCCTGGTCAGTCAGGATCTCGGGCGCCCGCTGCAGGATCTGGAGATCTCGTACCGCCCCCTGGAATTGCGCTCCTTGCTCGATCAAATGGACAAAGGCGAGCCCATGTTCCTATCAAAGCGTGTTTCCAATCGCATCGACAATGGTCGCGCGCAACTCTTCGACGTCTACATTTACCCGCTGATTGATCCGGCCACCAACCAGCGCGCGGGCTTCAGCATTCAATTCAGTGATGTGACTGAATTTCACGAGGCCGAAAGCAAACTCTTCGCAGTCAATCAGCAATTGCAAACTGCCAACGAGGAATTGCAGTCAGCTCACGAAGAGCTGGAAACCACCAATGAAGAGCTGCATTCGTCCAACGAAGAGCTGGAAACGAGCAATGAAGAGTTGCAATCAACGCATGAAGAGCTCGAGACGATGAATGAGGAGCTCCAATCCACCAACGCGGAGTTGGCGGAAGCCAATGAAATGCAGCGCAGCATGGCCGAAACCGTAGACGACACCGGATCTTTTTTGCAGTCCATTTTGAGCAGCATGAGCTCTGCGGTGATCGTGCTGAACGATAAATTGCAAGTAGTGCTCTGGAACGACCGTTGCCGAGACTTCTGGGGGCTGAGAGGCGACGAGGTGATCGGGCGCAATTTCTTATCGCTCGACATCGGGTTGCCGGTGGATAAACTGAAGACGCCCTTGCGCACTTTTATGCAGCTACACAAGGAGTTCGAAGAAGTTATTTTGGATGCCACCAATCGCCGCGGTGCTGACATTCTTTGTAAAGTCAGAATCACTCCGCTTGCCGATCTCGATCAACAAGGCATCGTGCTCCTGATTGATGATGACGGCAGCGACAGCAGAGGCAAGCCGTGATGTCTGCGGATGAAAGCGATACACAATTTGAAATCTTGCTCGAGCACCTGAAACGCATCCGTGGCTTCGATTTCACCGGCTACAAACGCGCCAGCCTCAGGCGGCGAGTGAACAAGCGCCTGCAGGCGCTGGGTATTGCAGGCTATGTCGAATACGTGGATTATCTGGAAACGCACTCCCGTGAGTTTTCCGATCTCTTTGACACCATCTTGATTAATGTCACCTCGTTCTTTCGTGATCGGGAGGCCTGGGACTTCCTGGCGCGGGAGATTATTCCCCGCATTCTTCAAGCCAACAGCGGCGAAATTCGCGTGTGGAGCGCCGGCTGCGCCTCAGGACAGGAGGCTTATACTCTGGCCATGGTGATGTGCGAGGCTATGGGCGCGGAAGCATTTCGAGCCCGAGTGAAGATTTACGCAACCGACATCGACGAGGACGCTCTGTCGCAAGCCAGGCATGCCACCTACACCACCGCCGACCTCGAGGACGTGCCACAGGAGCTGCGAGAAAAGTACTTCATCACAGCAGAAGGTCACCATACTTTCAGACCGGACCTGCGGCGGTCGGTGATTTTCGGGCGGCACGATCTGGTGCAGGATGCGCCAATCTCCAGACTCGATCTTCTGGTCTGCCGCAACACACTCATGTACATGAACGCCGAGACTCAACAGCGCATCCTCAACCGCCTGCATTTCGCGATGAAAGAAGACGGCTTTCTCTTCCTCGGGAAAGCCGAGATGCTGCTTACCCACGCCAATCTTTTCAGTCCGGTCGAGCTGCGCTATAGAATTTTCACCAAGTCCGCCAGCGGGCGCGTAAGAGACCGTCTGCCGGCGCCCGGCATACCGGCTACAGAAAATGCTGTCACGGCGGGAGACAGGCAGGCTCTCCTAAGTCAGCTAAGCTTCACCAATGGCATAGAAGGACAGATAATCGTCGATAATGCCGGGCATCTGGTTTTGGCTAATGACCAGGCATGCCGGTTGTTCAATCTTAAGCAGCAAGATATCGGTCGACCGCTCAAAGACATGGAGGTATCGTACCGCCCACTCGATCTGCGTTCGCTTGCTGACCAGGTGCTATCCGATCGCCGCACAATTCGCCTGAGCAGCGTCGTCCATAAGACAAACCGAGCGACAACGCATGTTCTGGATGTGCATGTGATCCCGGTGTTTGGGACCGCGTCAGCACCGATTGCGGTCAGTATCGCCTTCCTGGATGTAACCAAGTTTCATGAGCTGGGTGAAAGCCTGAAGACCTCTCATCAGGAATTGGAAACGACGAATGAAGAGCTGCAGTCCACCAATGAAGAGCTGGAAACCACGAATGAAGAGCTGCAGTCCACTAATGAAGAGCTGGAAACCACAAATGAAGAGCTGCAATCAGCCAACGAAGAATTGGAAACGACCAATGAGGAGCTGCAGTCAACCCATGAGGAACTTTCGGCAACCAACGAAGAGCTGCGAGTGTTAACGCAGGAGAAGAACAGCTCGAAATCTTTTCTGGAGTCAATCCTTGCCAGTGTGCCTTCCGCAGTGGTGGTGCTCGACAGATCGTGGAATGTGCGCGTCTGGAACGACACCGCGGCAGATCTCTGGGGCCCGCGTGCAGCCGAAGTGTTCGGGCGGGATTTTTTCCGACTTGATATCGCTCTGCCCACCGATGAGCTCAGAAAGCCGCTGGAAGACTTCGTGGCGCAAGGCGGCACCTATGAGGTTTTGCCGGTCGACACAGTCGATCGCCGCGGCCGGAGGATCAAGCTTCAGCTGCGCGTTACTCCCCTCACCCGACATCCAGGCCAGCACATTGGTATAGTGCTGCTCATGGACAGGGTCGTACACGTCGATCGGTAATCCGCGCCTGCCTTGTACACGTGGTAGGCGCCTTTTCATTCGTACGCTCAGCTGATCGCTGTTATAGTAGTGCATGTAACCAGAGGTATGCTGGCGGCACCGATGCCTTCTCGAAAACACATAGCATTCAAACAACGCTGTGAAGAAGCTGCCGCCCTCTTCGCGAGCATGAGACATCGTCTTCACTCTGGCGGGTTAGAGCCGGCTGAGGTACTCCAGGAGTTGGGAAATGTCCTCGAGGAGCTCGAGGTCTCCTCGGAAGAGCTGCGAGTCCAATCCACAGAGCTGAAATCGGCCCATTCCAAAATCGAAGCAGAGCGGCAACGCTACGAAGAACTGTTTGAATTTGCACCGGACAGCTATCTGGTGCTTGACACCAATGGTGTGATCGTCGAATGCAATCGCGCCGCAGCCGCACTTTTGAACCGCGATCAGTCTTATCTAATGGGCAAACCGTTTGCTCTCTTCATCGCGGCGTCCGACAAGAAAGTGTTTCGCAGCCGGATCGCCCACCTTGTCCATCATCCGCAGTCCGGCGCGCAGCTTTTTGAGCTCGAGATCCAACCGCAAAGCCGTAGTGCACTGCCGGCCTTCACCACTATGGGATGCATTCTGGACGCCAATCAAGCTGCCATCGGCATTCGCTGCATTCTGCATGACATGAGCAGCGTCAGGCGCTTGGAAAAAGAGCGAACCGAGTTGGCGGCTATGGTGGAATCATCCAACGACCCCATTTTCGGCGTCGACGGTCGCGGGATCATCAGAAACTGGAACAAGGGCAGCGAGCGGTTGTTTGGCTATAAAAAAGAAGAAATTGTCGGCAAACATGTGGACTGGCTGCTGCCAGTGAAGCAGGGCGGAAGTCTCTCAGAGAGGATCAATGAATGCCAAGACCATGCCGAATTTGAGATGGTCTGTCAATCGAAGAAAGGCACGGATATGGATTGCCTGGTTACGGTATCCGCGATGCAGCGGTCGGCGGCAAACGAGCAACTTTTCGCGGTTGTCATCCGCGACATGACGCAAAGCAAGAGAGCCAATCAGCTGTTGCAGACTGCCTTGCGTCGCGCTGTGGAGGCCCAGGAGGAAGAGCGTCAGCGAATCAGTCGTGAGCTGCACGATCATCTTGGGCAGGGTGCCGCCGCTCTCATGTATGGACTGGCATCGTTGTCCAATTCCGGTCCGATGTCCAGCCAGCAGCAGCAGGAGTTGAGTGAACTGCACAACCTCAGCTGCAAGCTGGCGAAGGACGTACATACCATCTCCTGGGAGCTACGTCCGGCCGCCTTAGATGACTTGGGGCTGCCGGCTGCCCTCGAGCAGCTGGTACGCACGTGGTCCGACCGCTCAAAGATTGCTGCAGAGCTGGAAATTGCCGGTGTTGGTGAAAAGCGTTTTTCCACGCTAGTGGAAACAAGCATATTTAGAATCGCCCAGGAAGCGCTGACCAACGTTCTCAAACACTCGGGCGCCAGCCTGGTCAGCGTGGTCCTGCGCCAGGGCAAAAACGGTCTCCTGCTAATTGTCGAAGACGACGGCCGCGGCGTCTTGCTCAAAACCAACGCCAGCAATGTCGGTTCGCAACAACTGGGACTAACTTCAATGAAATACCGGGCCGCTTCTGCAGGGGGCACTCTCGAGATCGAATCCAGCCCCGGAAAAGGTGTGGCCATATTCGTGCGCATACCTTTCGCCAATTTAGCTTCAGCCTCGGAGCCGCAAGCATGAGCAAGCTCCGCATATTCCTGGTCGACGATCATGCACTCGTGCGCGACGGGCTCAAGATGGTGATTAACGCCACTAACGAGTTTGAGGTTGTCGGCGAAGCCTCCGACGGACAGTCCGCGCTGCAGGAAATTTCGAGGCTTAATCCGGACATTGTCCTCATGGACGCAGCCATGCCCGGCTGGTCAGGCGCTCAAGCCACCAGGCAAATGCGCCAAACCTTTCCCGGGCTGAAGGTGCTCGGTTTGTCCGCGCACGAAGATCTCGCGTATGCCAGGCAGTTTCTCGACTCCGGGGCCTGCGGCTATGTTCTGAAAAGAGCGGCCGCCAAAGATCTGCTTCAGGCGCTTGAGGCGGTCGGCAGGGGTGACAAGTACGTAGACCCGATTTTGGCAGCACAAGCGGTTCAGGATGGAAACGACCATTCAAACCGAGATCGAATGGCGGACGCCAAAGCACTCAGCGAACGCGAAACTAAAGTGATGATGCTGCTCGCTCAAGGGCACAGCAACAAGGAGATCGCCAAGGCATTGGGCGTCAGCCTGAAAACCGTGGAGACGTACAAGTCAAGATCGATGAGCAAACTCGGACTGGTCGGCAGGACGGACGTGATCCGTTTTGCTTTGAAGCATGGCTGGCTCAGAGATAACCCGGGCGAAGATGTGATCTGACCAATGATGTCCGCGACCTTGAGCATATGGGTCACGGATAACCACGCTTGTTACCGGTAATCCCGACAGACGCAGCGCGTATTCCTGACACAGCAGAGACTGGCCGCAGAGGATACTTGAATGTATGGATGTGCGTACGGCCACTCGGCAGCTTGAGAGAGCTCCGCAGCAGCGCATTCCCAACTACTAATATGAGACCATTCTATGGAAGAGAAGTTGCTGACGTGCAAAAACTGTAAAAACCAATTCGTCTTCTCCGTCGCCGAACAACTCTTCTTTGAGAGTCGACAATTGCAGCACGAACCGAAGAACTGTACCGACTGCCGGCTGTTAGTGCGTGCCTGGCGCAAGGGTGAGGTTGCTTCGATAACGGAAGTGTCCTGCACCGAATGTGGTGCCACTACACGAGTTCCTTTTGAACCCAAAGGACATAGACCGATCTACTGTTTAGCTTGCATGCATGCACAGCGAGTACAACGGCAGGCACCAGGCTTGTAGCCATCTGATTCTTGCCGGCTGAAGCGCTGCGCGCCGCCGCAAGTCTGACAGTTGCTCGAGTTCGACTGCAGTGGAATAGAGTTGCCGGCAAAACTGTGTCATAATGGAATTGCCTGGTCTTATTGGATTTCGCCAGACTAGTCTTCATCAACTTTTCATCGACTTGAATAGCTACTTGCTGACCAACCAGCAAAAATCCTTGGATTACAGCGAGGATTTGCTGAGAGGCAATGTAGATGCACGTCTTGCACATTGACGATGGTGCAAATTATGTCCCGTGTCTGGCGGGCTTGCAACAACGCGGGCACCGCGTACAGACGGTGCACAGCTTGCAAGAGGCGCTGGAGCGACTAAAAGCAGAGTCGTTCGATATAGTTCTCATGGAATTGTCTCAGGTGGACAGCTCCGGCATCGAAAGCCTCGAGAAGGTGAAGGTGCAGTGTCCGGATCTGCCGCTTGTGGTGATCACGGCGATAGACGATATACCATTGGCGGTCGAAACCATCAACAGTGGCGCTGAGGACTATCTCCTGAAAGGGACGGTGAATGACGATTTGCTGCTTCAGCGTCTGCGATTTGCCATCGAACGCAACAGGAAGCGGAAGCGGTCGAATCAAAAACTGGAGCGGTTGGTGCAAGAGCGCACAGAGAAATTGATGCGCAGCAATGAAGAGCTACGACAGTTTGCTCGCATCGCGTCGCATGATTTGCAAGAGCCACTGCGCGCTGTGCAAGGCTTCGCCAGTCTCTTGGCGGAGAGCGCGAAAGCCGGCACGGACAGCAGTTCTGCTGAGTTCATCGATCAAATTCTTGCCGGCACCGAACGCATGACACATTTAATCAAGTCAATACTCACGCACTCGCAGATAACCAGCGACGAGTCTGAGAATCAGCTGATCAGCTGCGACTCGGTGATCGATGAGGTGCTCAACGATTTCAGCTCTCTCATTAAAGACACGGGAGCACGCTTCGAAATAGGCACACTTCCCCTGGTTGCCGTTGAACGATCGCAAGTTATCCAGCTATTCCAAAATCTCATTGGTAATGCCCTCAAGTACCGATCTTGCGATCAACCAGTCATCCATGTTTCCGCACAAGCTAATCACAACAACTGGCTCTTCTCGGTCCGAGACAATGGTATCGGCATCGAGCCGCAGTATGCGGACAAAATTTTCGACATGTTCGTCCGATTACACGGCAAGCTGGCCTATCCGGGCACCGGAATGGGGTTGGCGATTTGCAAGAAGGTGGTCACATCGCACGGTGGCACAATCTGGGTGGAATCCAAGCCCGGAGAAGGCTCCATTTTTCTGTTTACTTTACCGGCCGCAAAAACTTCCAGGAGAACGAAAATGCAAGACTGTATCAACATCCTCTTAGTCGAGGATACGCCATCCGACATTCGCTTGACGGAGGAGGCGCTCAAACGCACTGACTTAGTTTATGAGCTAACCGTGACCAACGACGGTGTGGAAGCAATGGAGTACCTGCATCAGATAAAAGACGCGGCGGCAAAAAAATTGCCGGACATCATTTTGCTTGATCTGAATATGCCACGCAAGAACGGACACGAAGTACTCCACGATATCAAAAACGATCCGCAGTTGAAGTCCATCCCGGTAGTGCTTCTCACCGTTTCAGAAGATGACCATGATGTCGAAGAAGCACTGCGACTGCGTATGAGCTATTACCTCGCCAAACCTGTCAAACCGGAGAGACTGTATGTTTTAGTCGAAGCGATCAAAGAGTTGCACGCGGCGGCGGCGTCTGGTCAAAGTCAGCACAGCAACGAGGAGACGCATGTCCGCCAAGTGCTGGCAGGAAATCCCCACACGGCCCAGGTGGCGCTCAGCCGCCTAGCGGCCGATGAGAATGCAAACATACGCAGCCGCGTTGCGGCCAATCCGAACGTGCCGCTGCCTGTTTTGCAAAAGCTTGCCGAAGATGAAAGCGCTGAGGTACGCCTGAGCGTCGCTGAAAATCCTTGCGTGCCATTGGCAGTGCTGAAGCGCCTCATACATGACCGCAACGAAGACGTGCGGCTCGCTTTGTCCGGCAACCGACACCTGCCGGTGGATCTCTTAAAGCAGCTCACCCAGGATGAGAATGTTCATGTGGCAGGCAGTGCAGTAAATACACTTGCAGGACTGCAGCAAACCGAGCAACCGACCAGCAACCGGTGACGCAGGCGAAAAAAGGGCCACCTTACGGCGGCCCTTTTCGTAGACGTTATTGCAGCTGGTTAGCTTTTAACCGCTTGCGGCTTCGGAGTCGATACATTGACGGTCAATGGGTTGCCGCGCAGATCTTTTCCGTGCACGGCGGTGATAGCCGCTGTCGCTTCTGCTTCAGTACCCATTTCAACGAAGGCGAACCCGCGCTGCGCATGAGTGTCGCGATCGGTTGCGATACTGACGGAAGTAACGGCGCCTGATGGGCTGAACAGGTCTTTGAGTTCTGTCTCGGTTACTTCAGCCGGCAGATTGGCAACATACAATTTGGTATTCATTATTTCTCTTCGCTATAAGTTGATGCGATCCATATCGCATCAACGTGGCTCACTTAGCTGCGGAGCCATTAGCAGTATTCCAGGATCGGATTGGGAAAGGCAGGATTTATCCGATTTCGAGACTATTCGACTTAATTCTCCATGCGCACATGTTTTCGAATGCGCCGATCGTGGTAGCTGATACGTGCACCATATCTGGTTGCATTGCCGGGCCCAGCCTCGATCTCGTCGATTGTTTAGTCTGGTTGGGTCTGGTTGGGTCTGGTTCGAGCTTTCCAAGAATAACCTGCTACAATGAAAGAGTGACTGTGCACCGAGTACCCGCGGGTAGGTAAAACATGGCTGCCGGCGTGATGAAATGGGGTCCACTGACGATCCATCAAAATGGGCAAGTGGTGAAAAGCTTACGAGCCACACCAGCGGCCGTGATCAGTTCCTCAGCTCCCGTGGCGCATTCTCTAGAGAATGTTCGTTTGTCGCTGCATCTAGAGCGTTTCGAATGCAACGAACCTTTCTCAGCGGACATCAAATGTGTCATCAGGTTTGGCGAATTCGGCTACGAGCTCAAGAAAGACACGGCATGTCAGATGCGAGCTGGTCAAACACATGGCTCTGCCGTCGTGGAGGCCACCTGCATGCCTGTGGATTTCCAACCAGTCCATGGCACAGTGATGGAAGTCGAATATTTCATGGACGAGGAATTGCTCGAGAAGCAGTCAGTTAGCATCAAATTTCTCTCTCAGGTCGCCGCCGAGTAAAGGAATTCAGCGCGCCCAAGCGCGCAAGCCGGCGTCGGCGGAGGACAATCCAATATGGAACGTAAAGGCATCGTAAACGGCGTTAATCAGGGCGGTAAAGCGCCCGAGCCCGAAGATGTGAATAGCCGTGCCAGGTTCAAGAAAGACGGAAATGCCCTGGTCAGGACCCTGACCAGTATTTTGAGTGCCTTCGCTAACCTTGTCAGTCCAATCAAAGACGATAAAAAGCGCAGATAACCAGGCGCTTCTTCAGCACTATTTGCCTTGCTTTCTTTTTTTCGTTTTGTCGGCCTCGCTTTTGCGAGCACCTTCCGCTTGGCGCTGCAAATCTTCTTTCAGGGTCTGCATATTCTCTTGCAGTTGCTGAATATTCTCGAGGCGTCGCTGAGCATCCTCAGCCATGTTTTGCAGCTCGCTGTCGAGCGCGTCCGTATGCTTGCGCAACGTTTCAAGGTCGCCTTGTTGCATATGGGTTTTCGACTGAAGCGCTGAGATCCTTTGTTGGAGGATCTCAACATCCGATCGAAGCTGGTCTAGCTCTTGCTGCCCGGAGTCGGAGAGCGGCTGTTCGGCAAGTTGCTCTCGTCGCTCACTTATTTGCGAGCGGCGCTTCTGAATTTGATAGCGCTGTGACTGGATCTGCTGGCGTTCACTCTGCACCGACTGCCGGCGGGCTTCTATTTTTTTGGAGGAATCATCGTCTTCAGGCATACGCATTTTGCTCATATCGGGCATAAAGTTAGACGTGCACTATCTTCGGTGGCGCCCGCGAGCACCGGACTTCTTGCCCGCCGAAGGGTCTGCAAAACGCATGCCGAGCTGGCGACCATTGAGGTCGTGCATGTTCAGTCCTCTGATGGCTGCTTCGGCTGCCACTTGTGTAGTCATCTCGACAAAGCCAAAACCACGAGCTTGTCCGGCTGGGTCTCTGATAATCTCGACGCTCACCACTGGCCCGTATGTAGCAAATAAATCCTGCAGATGTGTTTCGCGTGTTATGGCGGACAAATTGTGCACGAATATCCTTGTTTGCATCGATCAGCGTCCTTCGGCAATGCGCGACAGGGTTTTCTCGGCGCGGTACTTCACAAACGGATTATCATCGTGCGCTAACAAATGGAGAGCCTCGGCTGGAAGCTTATGATTTTCTGCCATGCTGTAGCGCACATCTGCATCGTCATCTTTGACGAGCAGCATGATGGAGGCAAGGGGCGTCTGAGTATTACCGGCCGTCGCGATTCGAATTTCGGCAATAGCTTGATACGGCAGATCGGCGGAAGACCCACTCCTGCTGTTTTCGGTGATTTTTTCCAACAAAGCCGTCGGCGCTTCTTTGCATAGGTCTTGCAGCACCGTCGGAGGCGTCTTCGGATTCACAGCAAGCAGCCACGAAACTTGAATCAGCTCCTCGTTTGAGAGTATGTCTTGCAGGCTGGAAAGCGAAGCCAGCTTCGGCTCATCCGGGCTGTGCGACAACCAATAATCAACAAGCGAGCGCAGCGCGGCGGCGATGCGCGGATTCGGGCATTCGCACACAAAATCATATAAAAACGACAAATCGCGATTGTCTAACTTGTTCATAGACAAGAAAATCTCCAGCGCAGGTGATGCGGCGAGGATTTATCTTGCTAAAAGCTTTATCCGAGGAAACCCTGAAAATATCGGACTTATTACATTATGACACGGATTGCGATCTGATATGGTCAGCCGTAGTAAATTCGCCGGAATTGTGCCATTATGGTCAGCGGATTCGCCTGGCTGTGGCTCGACCTTCGTGTCTAGAGTAGAAGATCGATATTTTTCCCAGCCGCTCTAAATCAGAATATTCAGAGCCTGCGCTCTTTTTGCACTGTTTCAGTAGTTTTAGTCGATGTCGTTACGCTGCACCTTCGCGTGCAGGCGAGTACTCAATTATTCAGGTCAATTTTAAATGCAAAGTAAACTTTTCGTCAGAAACCTATCCTTCAACACACAGGATGCCGAGCTATCCAACCTCTTCGCCGAATTCGGCGACGTGCGTTCCGCCAAGGTCGCGGTAGATCGCGATACCGGTCGCGGACGCGGCTTCGGGTTTGTCGAAATGAACGACCAACAATCGGCGGAAGCTGCGATTCGCGGTCTTAACAGCACCGAATTCGGAGGACGACAAATTTATGTCGCCGTTTCCGAACCTCGCGAGCGCACGCCGAACAGCCGCAACTGGTAACAGTTAGGCGCACTAAACTTTTCAAGCTGGAGTAGGGGCTATGGTCACTACTCCAGCTTGGTTTTGTCCACAGGCAGACCTGCGGCAATTAGAAATACAGCGCATCGGACGAAGGGCGCAAATCGATGCGCGTCTGTTTGCCACCGCCGATAGTGCCAGGCGAAAAATGGAACGGTTAGTTGTTGCCGCTCGGGTCGTACTCGGATATCAATTGTGAGCGCACCTTGTCGCGTTCAAATTGAGTTGAACCCGGCATCGGGTGCAAAAACACGAATAATTCTGACTGATCAGGGCCGTTATGTTCACACCGGCGACGCAAATCTTCAGTCATCAGAGGCAGTTGCTTGCCGAAGTCTTCAGCTTCCCCGAACAGCACGACCGTATGCGACTTTGGACGGGATTGCGGATCCTGCCGATAGGTAACCGCGTATACCCCAGACACAATCGGACGGGCACAATGATTGAGCTGTCCGCAAGCGCCAAATCGAAATCGATTGCGCATGCCCCATGAAACTGTCGCCATGCTCGGACCTCCTGCTGTCGCAATGCTCGAGTCGAACACGGCGGTAAACTTCACGCGTATATTGCTCCATGGTAGCAGCTTTGACGCACTGACAGAGATCTCTTCCATACCTGCTCCAGGCTCTAGCATGCGCCCAGAAGCCGAAAAGCCGTGAATTAACTATCCTCTCCACCGGCGTGGACCCACGTCTTGAGCGATCACGGACATCACCGATCAGAGCCGGGCTTGATCTCGGCAATTTTCTTTTTGATTAATGCAGCGAGTCCCGGAAAGGCGCTGACGACTTCGTCGTTTTTTTCCTGGCGTTCTTTGACGCTGCGCTTACCATACAGTCCGGCGAAAACTTCAGCAAATGCTTCCGATGGTCCGCCTGCTGATTTCTGAGTATAGTAACTGAGCCGCTCCCTCGTTGGTTGGTCTAATCTTCCGAGATCCAGATAGTACACGTGCTTGAATTCTTCGGTCTGAGTCAAATCTCCCAAAAACGCATCAAGAGCATGTCCCATCTCATGGCGCATAGATCCAATTGGATCATCCATTTTTTGCCAGTTTGAATCATCATCTCCGATCAGCGCATTCTCTGCCACCACGATGTTCGGGTAACTAAATAAGGCCGGACAGTTCTTGTACGTCCGCCCCTCTTCATAGCCGCGAGGCTTTGTGTTTTTAAGATTGGGAAAGAGATCAATCATTGTCGGCGTCAATTGTACTTTTGCCTTGTTGGCTCTCAACAAATCCAGAAACTGAGGAGGAAAGCTTTCCAGCGCCGACTTCACTTGCGCAATCTCCAACTGCGAAACAGCAGGATGATTGCCCTGATTGCGCACCACGGAAATCAAATCGCTACCATCACGGGAATGTCCGGCAGCAGTGCGAGTTGTGCTTGTCCAACCCGGTTTTGTACTTTGCATATACGCAGTTTTTTCACGAGCAGCCCGCTCTGCGCGTTCCATTATTTTGGCGCATCGCTGCTGAGCTTCTTCGCGGATCTCGCGTTTTCTCTCCTGGCTGATATCGGGAGCCGTGTGCCCATCCGCGTCGATGTACATGGTCTGAGAATTAGATTTCTCGTCTTCCACTTGTTGCTCGGCTTTTTTCATTATTTGATCGCAGTCAGCTTTCGCCTTGTCCAAGGCGGGATCTCTTTCCGTCTCCCCAGGCGAATTCGACTGTTTGGAAGAGGTTGACTCTGCCGTTTCCTGAGAGTCGCCGTTGCCATTCACGTTCTGTAGCTGGCTGAGCGCCTTGTTCGCCAATGGTACCACTGATGAATTCGGAAAATTCTTGACGATATACTCGTACAATTGTCGAGCTCGCATGGGCTGACTGCTCATTTGATGGCTGAGCGCGCAGTAATAGAGGACATTTGGATTGACACTCGAGCTTGCAATCGCTTTCTCGAATTCCACCGCCGCGGCGCGGTAGTTATGTTCTCCGTACAGCTTCACGCCGGCTTCATAAGGCGAGCTAGCCCAGCTTTGGGTGCAAGCGACATATAATCCAACGGTGACGTAACCGGCGATTCTGCAGCGTTTTCGGAGCAGTTGGTTCACCCCATTTACCTCGGCAACTAATCGACTTACCCACGGGTTAACTGCTTCGGAAATCGTGGGAGATAATCTCCAAATTCTACCAGTCTAGATGCGCTCCGGGCCGCGGTCCCGGAGCCGGAGACCACTGAATGGCTGTGTCGGAAGCGGGGCCGACACCGTGCCGTTCGATCAGATTAACATTAGGGGCTTGGCTTACGGCGGGTGCATAATATTTGTGCCGCACGATCCTTAGCAGCCTCAGCTTCTAATACTTTGCCCTGTAATTCGAGCGTGCGCGAAAGACATTCGAGCGTGATGGCGACCTCGATGCCATTGTCGCCTATTGCTAATTCCAAATAGGTAATTACTTGCCTAAACAGCTTTTCCGCTTCGGCAAAGTTGCCTTGTTTGAATGCTGCTTCAGCTAGAAGTCGCAAATTTTTTGGTGGTTGTTGACTCATACGAGAGTCCCGACTTGAATCCGTACATTGCTGCTTCGGTGCGGGTTTTCACCTGCAGTTTTTCCATGATGTGTCTTACGTGCGTTTTTACAGTCTCCCCGCTTATAACGAGCGTTTGAGCGATGTCTTTATTGGCAAGTCCGTTGCACAGTAATGAAAGGACTTCTGTTTCCCTGGGTGATAGGATGTCACCTGCGAGTTCCTTGACCTCTGGTTGTGCACGGTTTGGCCGCCGTTCCGCTAGTCCGTGGAGTACCGTCTTGGCGATGGCAGGATCAAGCCAACTCGCTCCCGAAGCCACCGCTTTTATCGCTAAAACCAACAAGGCGATGCTGGTGCCTTTCAAGACGTAGGCGCTGGCTCCACTGATGAGAGCATCAATAATATCGCTTTCGCTTGAACTACTGGAAAAGATCACCGTGAAGATGCCGCGATCGTCAGCGTATTTAATCAAATGCGGATCGATGAGTTCATCGATCAACAGTACGTTGATATTGTCGAGGGTGTCTGACTCGACTTCCCTTGATGACGATACGAATCCAACGACTTGAATGTCGCCTTCGCCGGACAACGCTGTTTGCAATCCCACGCGAAGTATTTCTTCGGACTCCACTATCAGCATTCGAATCATTTCGTTGTCCTCAGCGGCATAGTTCTTTTAGCATCCGCTAGACAAAAAAAGTAGACATCGGCATAAGTGATGACGCCGAAAGATTCTTATCATCCTGTGGGATGAGGCGGTCGGTCGCCTCGGCTTTGATGCAGGCTGGACGCGTTATGCATGAATGCCGCTTATGATGCGGTCTCTGCCGATCTACCGGTGTGAGAAACCGCACAAAGTTCTAGTGAAATTGGCACTACGCCGAGGAAAAATCACGCACACGGCACGTCAATCTATCCACAGTGTTACTCTAGCATGGAGGACTGATCATGCCGGAACGTGGATTTGGTGCAATGGATGAAGACAAACAAAGAGAAATAGCAAGTAAAGGCGGCAAAGCTGCGCACGCAAAAGGCACAGCGCACGAGTTTGATTCGGAAGAAGCAAGAGAAGCGGGGCAGAAAGGCGGAAAAGCCGTAAGCGAAGATCGCCAACATATGTCCGATATCGGACGCAAGGGCGGTGAGTCCTAGTTGGCAGCGCTCGGCTGCCATGCCGAGCGCTTTTAGTAGTGTGTAAAACTCAACTCACCGGTTGTAGAAGTACACGCTCTGCATTCGCGACTAGTGCGGATTTCCTTTCCTGCAATTTTTTGAAGTGAGCGGTTTGGTTATGTCTGTCGAGAGCTGATTCGTCTGCCCACTCTTCGACAAACCAAAATATGTCTTTGTGTGCTGGATCATAATTGAGATCGTATCTCAGGCATCCGGGTTCTTTGCGCGTCGGTTGCACCATCAGCTTCAGCTCTTCGAGCAGCCCTTCCTCATTGCCGGGCTGCGCGGTTAATTTGACCAGAAGGACTATCTTGCTCATGGTTTTTTCCTCGGCGAATTTAATCGCACCGTGCTCGGTGCCATGATATCACCGACGAATCGCCTCTGGATTTAACAAGTTCCAAAAAGTGCTTTTATGAGGCGTGGTAATCTGAAATAAGAGATCTCCAATCAGCGACACATGCTCACGGCCGAGCTTTTGTTTTAGTGAAACGCGCAGCAGCAATTGCAATTTTTATAGCAGTCGTCGCAGCATGCTTCGTCTGCTTCGGACACAGGCCGGCTGCGCTTTCTGCCGGTATAAGTCAAATGCCGCCGATGCCGCCGCGCGTCCAACCGGTGACGGCCGCCGCCCCGCGAGCGGCGGCACCCAGGTTTGCCGTTCTCTCACCTCAGCAATTGAAAAAGTTGGTGGCGCCCCTGGCGCGAAAATATCCCGGTGCTCTCGTCGTCGGACTGGTGAGCCCGGAGGGACAATCGGTGACTGGATTCGGCAAGGATCTTCAGGGACATGCCGCAAACGGCGACACAGTGTTTGAAACAGCATCGCTGAGCAAAGTGTTTAGCGCGCTGCTCCTTGCCCAGGCCGTGAATCGTGGTGAATTGCAATTGGATGAGCCTGCTAAGGACGCCGTATGTTGGCGGGTTCCGGCGTACGGCGCAACAGAGATCACAATTTGTCAGTTAGCTCAGCATATGTCCGGACTTCCTGACTGGCCTGACAATCGCGGCAACACTACCTCGCCCTATTCGAGCCGCGACTTGCAGTGTTATCTCGAGCATGGACAGCTTCAGTTTCCGCCAGGCGAAGGCATTATCTACAGTAATACCGGATTTGCGTTGCTCGGGGAAATCTTGGCGCAGAAAGCGCATACATCATACGAACGACTCCTTACCGAAAATGTCTGCAGGCCGCTCGGGATGAACGACACGCGCGTGCATCTGACGGCTTCAATGCGAAACAGACTGGCGATCGGGCACAAGGCTAATGGAAAGCAGATGGCGTCGAGTGCACCAACAGCCGGCGGTGGTGCGGACGGCATACGGTCGACAGCTAACGACCTGCTCAAGTTCGTCTCAGCATATGCCGGAATAACGCAACCGGATTTTGAGAAAGCCATCTGTGATTCTTACCGCGTGCGCGAAAACGTCGACGAAGCAAACGACATCGGGCTTGGCTGGTATACGCGCAGGGCTGATGGCATAGTGTGGAAGGGTGGATGCATCGCCGGCTATCGCACTTACCTCGGTTTTATTCCAGGCAAGCACTTGGGGGTTGTGGTTCTTGCCGGCTGCAATGCGTTTCCATCTCCCGATTTGGGCAAAGATTTATTGTTGGAGATGGAGCAGGCGCTAGCCTCGCCCATAGCCTCCGATAACTAAGGAACTCATCTGTTGGCTGTGCCGTCATTATCTTGTCTCGATAGACGAGGACAGGTTATGGCTAAGTTCGCTCGGATAGGCACTTTAATATTGGGCGTTGTGATGGTTGTGCCGGCAGTGGTTACGGATTTCAATCGAAGGAGTGTTGGCAACGATTATCCAGTGACGCCGATGCGAGAAGCCGTATCGACATCGAATGTTTTGGAGGTGCCATCGATCTTTGTCGGCGGCCGTGAGTTTTCGATAACTGCTTATCAGGCAAAAGCTTCGTCACCGGTACATCCTCGGCAATCGAAGTTGCCTCCCAGGCTTGCCTATCAGAGGCCAATAATCGATATGACCGCCACTAAAAGCATGCCGGTACAACAGGCGGCAGCGCAGCCTCTGTATATCGTTCAGGAAAAGCCGCAACGCCGTGGCTGGCGACGCCTTGTATCCCACGTATTCGGCGGCCTACACGATCGTTGGATATCCTGGCGTTCTCGCTCGAACAACTAAGCGAATCTTCGATTCGCCACTCCAAAGTTACTTGAGCTCGTGCTTGTCAATTTGCTCATCTGCTAGATTGCCACCAGGCAGGCATGCCGTTTGACGCTGCAATTCAACATGACTGGACTATGCCAGCTGAGAAAGATGCGGGACCACGACGATGCGATTCACTTCGCCATTGGCGTAGGCGCGTAGAAATTCGGAATAATTTTTGAATACCAGGCAACCGTTCGATTGGCCGCCCGGTCCAAGCATGTAGGTGTGCGCCAGAATTCCGTCGCGCCCGTACATTTTGCTCCCGCTTTCGGGATTGAGACGCAGAGCGCGCACGCCGTGGAACAATTCGCCTCGCGGCGTCAAATCGTAGATGTTCGGAGGCGTGGGACCCCGGTTTGAGTACGCGATATAGCGAGGATCGTCTTTCATGTGTCCCAATCCCGAATGTGCTTCCAGCCGTTGTCCGTTCGGCATATAAACGGTGTGCGCGGAAATGTCATAGATCGCTGTACCGCTGCCCGGACCGAAACGCGAGCTTGGATTGGTGGGTGGTTGCTTCTGCGCGTCGCTGCTGTTGGGTTGATCTGCCGGCGGCCGCTGGTCTACCGGTAGACGTTGCTCTACCGGCGGCGGTTGGTCTGCCGATGGACGCTGGTCGGCGGCTTTTTCAGATGGTGGCACGGTTTCCGCCGGACCTTGGATGGGTGCACCCTGTCCGGTCGTATCGCGTGGGGCCGCGTCCTGCCCAGGAGGTCGTTCACTATGTGCCGGACTGCGATGATGAGGGGTGCCTCTTCCCTCGTGGGAATGACGAGAGCCTGCATGGTGATGTGGCCGCTGATGTTCCCCACTGTGGCCGCCATGGTGGTGCTCGTGAGTGCCGTGTTTCCTCTCAGCCGACGAGTGCCTGGACTCCGCTGTGTGTTGTCGGTGTTTCTTTGCGTGTTCAGTCCCATGGTCTGAATGGGCTGGGCCTTCGTGGTGGCTATGACGGTGATGGCGGGATACGGCTGGAATAGCCAGCTCCATACCAGGCTTCAGTCCTTTCCCATCACGGTGTAACTGCGGGTATTTGTCGTGGTTGCCCGCGATGATGTGTCCGGATAGCCGCTCGATGTCCTTCGCGCGATGAGGCATTCCATGGTGCTTCAACTCATGAAGAGCGATCGAGTTTACCGTTTCGCCCTTCCGTACGTGATGGATTCTCGAGATTGGGTGGCCGTCGGCACCATGAATATGAAGATGCGGTATGTGTTTTTCGTGATGTCCATCAGCCGGAACGTGCTTGATATGATGATGGTCCCCCGTCCTGTGTGACCAGGCATCATGCGAAAGATGGCCGGCGCCATCGCCGGCGTGCTTTCGATGAGGCTCATCAGGGCCCAAGCGTTCTGCTCGGTGTGTATTTCGGGACACGGATTGCTACTTTGGTGGTAAGTAGCATTACTTTATAAACAGGTGGTGGAAAATTTGTGAAATTCGGCGGCATTTGCCGATCTGTAGCCATTCGTCGGTATTTCGAAGTGCGCGTCGCAGATGGAAAGACGACGACAGGTCACGAATAGATGTAGCACCAAAGTAGGTGCATTGGGCAGCTTATGGTGCGGGAGAAACTGGCGAAAGCACGAGTGCTTTACACCATTTCCCCGCTACCAATGCATGTGCGCCGTTCGTATAACGATACAGGAAACCCAATCCGCCTGAAGACCAAGAGACTCAGGCACAAGGCGGGTCATTCTTTGTAGTACCCTCAGCTGCGAATGTTTGCCGTGAGAATTTTAGTGGCCGAAGACAATCTAACATTGCGCTGGCTCTTTGTGCAGCAGCTGGAAAAGCTTGGAGCTCAGTGCGATTGCGCTGCTAACGGGCAGGACGCGGTCGACTGGTTCGAAAAGCGCGGTGGCGACTATGCACTGATCTTGATGGACGTGATGATGCCGGATGTAGATGGCTACGAAGCAGCGCGACAGATTCGTGAAGCCGAACGCTCGCAGAATTTACCGCGGACGCCGATGGTGGCATTAACCTGCGTCGACGAGCCCGCTGATTGCTTGGCCGCGGGTATGGATGCCCATTGCAGAAAACCCATATTTCCTCAGCACTTCAACGAGATCGTGAAAAAGTGGGCAGGCAAATCGCCTGACGAATCAATCACCATTGGCTAATAGATGCCTGTTGCAGATCTTCATCATTCAATCATTCTGCCACGGAAATTTCACGAAACGCGATCCACCATGTTTGCTGCGTTGGCTGGAGGCGTGAATTATGTCATTAACGACTGAAAAGAAGAAGGCACCTATCCTCGGCGATCCAAAAACTCGCGCAGAATCACTGCGGCCGCTTCCATATCGACCAGGTCGCGGTTGTGACCCGTCTTGATACCGCGTTCGACCAAAGTTTCAATGGCCGAAAACGTGCTCAGACGTTCGTCGTGAAATTCAATCGGTCGATTGGTGGCAAATCCGAGTTTCTTGGCGAACGATCTTACTTTCAGGGCCTGCTCACCTTCAGTTCCATCCATATTCATCGGCAGTCCAACCACCACCATATCGGCTTCTTGTTCCGTAACAAGAGTCGCGACTTTCGCCACATCGGTTTGCATATTTTTGCGGTGGATCGTCATGAGCGGTGTTACGACAAGCCCGGTTGGGTCGCAGACGGCGACGCCGATCCGTTTGTCTCCGACATCTAAGCTGAGAATTCGTGCCATTCGGAATACTGAAGTTAACGCTCGTTGTTCTTGCTGGGTCGCATCAGCTGACCGTGCACTTTTCGCTCGGCGCCGACGGACATCTCAGCTTCGGTTGCAGGCTCGCCGGTGAAGTCCTGCTGCATCTCGGCGAGAAACTCGTCACCGGGCTTGATGATCACTTCTTCGCCCTTGACGGTGGTGCCCTCGATCAAAAAGCTCCCCGGCACTCCACTCAATGCAGCCCAGAAGAAACCCTTGAGGCGTCTGTGCCTGACGTTGCGGCCAATCGGCTTGCCGAAAGCAAATGATGGATTTGCAGCACCAATCAGTCCCAGGGCAACAGGCATAGCACCGAACGAAAATACTCCAGCCGGAGTCATCGCAGCATTCAGTCCCATGCGAATGGCCATGTATTTTACTTGCATCGAATATGGTGCGGCAATTTCACCTTTTTCATTGACGCCGAACACGCGTCCTTCATTCTTATTCTTGACGGTAAGCGGGGCGCGAGCAGGTTCTGCCACTAGTGGAATGTGCTGCGATTGCTCGTTTATGATTTGATCAAACATCAGTCCGACGCAGCCGGAAGTCATTGTCCAGCGATGCGTGCTAAGCGTGCAGCGCACAGGCGTGCGAGCTTTGAGTGCATAATCGACATGGCCTTGCACCAAGGAGCCCTTGGCCGCTACCAGGCGATCGCCGATCTTCAAATCATATTTCAGTCGCCCCAGGACCGGATCGCCTACTCGGGCCGTTTTGCTGGAAATTTCCGACGCGAGGACAATTGGGAAACGCGCACCAACTCGTACGTGGGTAGCGCCCGCGTCCGTGAGCAAAGGTTGATATTGGATGCCGGTTTGCTGCTCCGTCTGTTCGTCGTTGTCGATCACGATTATCGGCGGTAATTCCTCAGTCGCGCATATGCCCGGCAACTGGATCACAGCAATCATCGTGGACAAAGTGATGCCGCACACTGTCAGTGCGCGGAGCGGTGTAGAAAATGCTTTTCTGCGTGCCATAGAGCAGTTATACAATGCATATCGCCCGCTTGGCTACCGGCTGCGTGTTAATTGTCCCAACGGCGCTCAACGCTTGGTATGGACAAAATGCTCCGGCCGGGTGTCAAAATGTTTGATGCCGTGACCAACCATGGAGATTCTGAGATTGCCGGCGAAGCCCCTGAAGATAGTACTGATCGCGGATATACATATCGGGAGGGCACAACCCGAGCCGTGCACGAGGCTGCCGGAGCGAGCCCGCGGACTACTGAAATATGTGGTGCAGCGAATTAATACCGAGATGCGTCCGGACTTGGTCGTGCAACTTGGGGATCTCATCGAAGCCGAGGACGAAGAAACGGATGAAGAAAACTATGAGACCGGGCTCGACCTTTTACGTGACTTAAAAATGCCCTGCTATCAGGTGGTCGGCAATCACGATCAGGCGAATCTCAGTGCAACCAAACTAGCGGGGTTATTGGACCGCCCGAAGCTTTACTATTCGTTTGATGCAGGCGCGTTTCATTTCATCGTGATTTTTGGACAATGTTCGGATGGCCGCGCTGTTGTGTTTGATGAACAGCAAAAATGGCTGCAGCAGGATCTGGCGGCAAGTGAAAAACCAGCTATTGTTTTTACCCATCTGCCGCTTCACGATGAAGAAGAGCGGGCAAATCCTTCGGGGGAAACAGAACCTATAGCTTTCTCAGCAGAACAGAAGCGAATAATCCGAAGTATCCTTGCCGGATCAGGCAAAGTTCGCGCGGTGTTCTGCGGGCACCTACACAAGAATGAACTGCACACCGTCGACGACATTTGCTACGTCGCCATCCAATCGTTAGTGCAGAACATTTCCCGGGTTCGCAAGGATGCAAGCGAAACGTTTGCCGTCGTTAGCCTGGCAGAAAGCGCTACCAAAGTTGAAGTGGAAGGAATGGAGCCGGCCGAATATCACTTCTAGCTCTGGACGTTCACCTAGTCCTTCATAGTCAGCGCGATTCGGTTGCGCGCTAAGTCAACGTCCATGACGGCGACGTGCACCTTTTGGCCCACTTTAACAACTTCGTGCGGATCTTTCACGAAGCGATTTGCAAGTTGGCTTATATGCACGAGTCCGTCCTGGTGGACGCCGATGTCGACGAAGGCACCAAAGGCGGTGACATTGGTGACGATGCCATCGAGCTTCATGCCCGGCCTCAAGTCCTCAGGTGTGTTAACCCCCTCAGCAAACTGCACCTGTTCGAGCTTTTGCCGCGGATCTCTGCCCGGCTTGGCAAGCTCCGACAAGATGTCCTGCAACGTCGGCAGCCCTACGGTCGGCGTAATGTATCGCTTCAAGTCAACCTTTTTGGCCAGCGATTCATCGCCGATCAACTCTTTAACCGACCGTGCGTTGTCATCGGCGATTTTTTTGACGACGCCATAACTTTCCGGGTGAACAGCGCTGGCATCGAGAGGATTATCGGCGTCCCTGATGCGCAAAAAACCGGCGGCCTGTTCAAAAGCCTTTGCCCCTAGACGTTTCACCTTCTTGAGCTGCTCCCTCGAGCGGAAGGCACCATTGGCCGTCCGGTGTTCGACTATTGCCCCTGCCAATTGTGGTCCCAAACCCGAAACATACATAAGCAGCTGTTTGCTTGCAGTGTTCACCTCGACGCCTACGCTGTTCACACAGCTCATAACAACATCGTCCAGGCTTTTCTTCAATGCGGATTGATCAACATCGTGTTGATACTGCCCGACTCCGATCGATTGTGGGTCTAGCTTGACGAGTTCGGCGAGTGGGTCGAGCAGCCTTCGGCCTATGGAAACAGCACCACGTACGGTGACATCGTGATTGGGAAACTCTTCGCGTGCCACCGGCGACGCGGAATATATCGATGCGCCGCTCTCGTTGACGGACAAGATCGGCAAGTCCTTTTTAAGGCGGCCGCGTTCCATCAGTTGCCGCACGAAGGTCGTTGCTTCTCTGCCGCCCGTTCCATTGCCGATTGCAATCGCCTCTATGGAATATTTTTCGACCAGTGCCACCAACTTAGTTTCAGCTTCGGAAGCTGCGTTGCCCAGCAGATACAGTACATCATGATGCTGGAGTGCGCCTTGTTCGTTTAAACACACAACTTTGCAGCCGGTGCGCATTCCAGGATCAATGGACAGAACGCGCTTCTGCCCGAGCGGCGGTGCCAGCAGTAGCTCGCGAACGTTATTCGAGAAGACTTTGATGGCTTCCGCGTCCGAACGTGCTTTAACATCGTTGCGCAGCTCGGTCTCCATCGATGGTGCCAGCAACCGCTTGTAACTGTCCTGAACAGCGAGGATTATTTGATCAGCCGCCGCACCTCTTGTAGTGACGAAACGGTGCTCGAGGCGTGACAATGCCTCTTCGGACGGAGGCGCCAGTGTGACATTCAAAAAACCTTCGCTCTCGCCTCGGAACATCGCAAGCGCTCGATGGGAGGGAACGGTTTTGGCCGATTCGTTGCAGTCAAAATAGTCACTATACTTTGCGCCTTCCGTCTGCTTGCCGGCTATCGCCACAGATGAGATTGTGCTGCGCTGCGCCCAATAGGAACGCATTTCCGCACGCGCGAGCACGTCTTCGCTTATCCACTCCGCGATGATGTCACGGGCGCCGGAAAGCGCCTCGTCGGCTGAGCCAACTCCCTTGTCGACATTGACGAAGGCGGCGGCGTCGGCAATCGGATTGGACGATTGAAAACTAAAAATCCGCTGCGCCAGTGGTTCGAGCCCCTTCTCTCTTGCCACAGCCGCGCGCGTTCTGCGTTTGGGTCGAAAGGGCAAGTAAATGTCTTCGAGCTCGTTCAATGACGTTGCTCGCGCCAGACGTTTGGACAGATCCTCTGTTAACAGGTTCCGCTCTTCCAGCGATTTCAGAATCGAAGCGCGGCGCTTGTCAAATGCGTCGAGCGCTTCGGCGCGATCCCGTATTGCTGCGATTGCCACCTCATCAAGCCCGCCCGTCGCCTCCTTGCGATAACGGGCGATGAATGGCACCGTCGATCCATCAGCCAGCAATTTCAGGACGCCATCGACGCTGACGGCAGACAGCCGAAGTTCTTCGGCGATTAGTTTTGTATTCGTTTTGGCGTTGTCAGCAATTATATTCATGAGATTAGTATTTTACTTCGCTCCACGGCGGCAAAGTTGATGCAACGCCGCATCGAAGGCACTTGCGAACCTGCGAATTGCAGTTTCATCCAGAGGTGGTGTGCGCGTCGTCACCTCGCCCACATCTCGCAACTCGCTCATCAAATCGCGACGTGAAAGCAAGTCTGCAATGTTGTCCGGTGTAAAAAGCGTGCCGCGCGGAGCGATGACGATTATCCCTTTAGGCACCAGTAGTGCTGCAAGTGGGATGTCTTGAGTGACTACGAGGTCGCCGCCTTTCGCATTCTCTTCGATGTAGCTATCTGCGGCGTCCGGAGTCGCCGGCACTTGCACTGAGGAGAGAAAGTTGGATTGCGAAAGCAGAACAGGTTTGTTTGCCACAAAAATTGCCCGGACGCCTCGACGATGCGCGGCTCGTGCGATCAGATCGCGGATACGAACCGGACAAGCATCCGCGTCGACAAAGATGATGTTGTCCGCGGGTGTTTGCACTTACCGTTGCCTTTACTGAGCGGCGAGGACTACTGATTGCGCTTCAAAAGTGCAAACTCGACTCTCTGCAAGGCCATCGTGCACAACGATCGATTTGCTTGATCGTCGGACATTTTGAAGATCGACAAGGCTAGCTGATATCGGTTGCGGGCATCTTCCAAGCGATTCTTACGCTCCAAAAACTGAGCGTAAGTCATCAGGCAACGTGCAACGTTGAGGTCGTATGGACCAAGGTCGGTTTGAACGCTTTTCACTGCCTTCTCGAAGAACGATTCGGCTTCCTCGTTTTGGCCACGAACATCCGCCGTTATTGCCCGATTTAGATCGTCTGACCAGCTCATTTACGTCTACTGCTTGTGATTGGCTATTCTACACCGCCTCGCAAGCAGCCACTGGCTTTTCGGAGCCGGGATTTGCATATGAGGTATGATCTTGCCGAAAACCGCATGGGCAGACTGTCGAATGGGTGCAGGCATTTGCCCAAAACTACAAGGCGGATGCGCGGTTCGATCTCGTTGTCATGACCGGACATGCATTTCAAACGCTTCTAGACGACAAGTACATCCTCGCAACCTTCTCAACGATGCGTTGCAGCGCCCGATGGACTAGCTGTTTTCGAATCGCGTAACCCGGCAATAAATTGGGCGGCCCAATGGGATTACGAAATGGGATTGAGAGACAGCGGACTCTGCGTCGAGCGGGTTATCGGCGACTGGGATTCTACTGCGTTTAATGACGAATTGTCATCGGAGATGGTCTTTGTCTGCCGACGTGAGCGTTGACCTCGAAAGATGTGATAATTAAGGACAAAGGACGGCGGACAAACCTGAACCCATGACTCAGCTTCGCAAGCAACTTATTCAGAAGTTATTGGAAATCGAAGGTCTGGAAGAGCGCGCTTCCACCGTTGCCGGGGGATCTGCGCTCTTTTACAAAGGCAAAGAGATTGCTCACTTCCACAACGATCATGAAATCGATGTGCGTTTGACGAAGGAAGTAATCAAAAAAGAAGGATTGACGCATCCGATCGATTCCGAGGTGCATAGTAGCCGAAAGCCCGGGTCGCAATGGTTCGAAATCAGATTCCGAAGCGCGGCGCAGGTTGAAGAGGCAGTCAGGCTTTTCAAGCTTGCCTGCCAACAGTACTGAACTATGTCAAGCCATATCGTCAATGATGAGGTGCAGCAGCATCACGATAATCATCATCAGGTCGACCGAGCGGACGCAATTCGTATTGTCGCAGTTGGCATTGTCGTGCTTCTCTCGATCTTGAAAGTTCCTCAGTGGTACTGGCTTGCTGTGGCAGGTACGGTTTTAGGCGGACTGCCGATTTTCGAGGAAGCCTGGGAGAACCTCCGTGAAAGGCGAATGACGATGGAACTTTCCATGTCCATCGCTTTGCTGGCGGCGCTGGCAATTTCGGAGGCGTTCACGGCACTTGTAATTACTTTGTTTGTGCTGATTGCTGAAGTGCTGGAAAAACTGACTATGAAGCGAGGGCGAAATGCGATACAGCATTTGCTTTCGCTTATGCCGCAGGAAGCATTTATTCGCAACGGTGAAGCCGTCCAAAGCAGAAAAGCTACCGAAATAGCGCTCGGTGAGATTGTGGTGATCAGACCCGGAGCTCGTGTACCGGTCGACGGCACGGTCGTGACCGGACATTCGTTTATAGATCAAGCACCGATCACCGGTGAATCCGTTCCATCTGAAAAAGTCGCGGGCTCGGTTGTTTATGCAGGAACAATCAATCAAACAGGCACACTAGATGTAGTGGCAACAGGAACAGGCATGGACACGGCGTTCGGCAGGATAATTCACGCCGTCGAAATGTCCGAGCAGCATCAGGCGCCGATTCAAAAAACCGCCGACCGACTTGCCGGCTATCTGGTTTACTTTGCGATCGGCTGTGCTTTACTTACATTTCTCCTCACGCACAACGTCAAATCAACCATCTCCGTCGTCATAGTCGCTGGTGCATGCGGTATCGCAGCGGGAACCCCATTGGCGATACTTGGTGGCGTCGGACGCGCGGCTCGAAATGGCTCAATCATCAAGGGCGGCCTCTATTTGGAGCTGCTCAGTGCTATCGATACCGTGGTCTTCGATAAGACTGGCACTCTTACGTACGGACAACCGAAGGTTATGCTAGTAAGCCCGGTTGCCGGCATCTCCGACAGCGAGCTGCTTCGAATCGCCGCCACGGCAGAGTCAGTCTCCGAGCATCCGCTTGGACAAGCAATCGTGGCAGAGGCGAAGCAGCGGGCAATCATTCCCGGCCGCGTTGAAAAATTTGCATATGAGCCGGGGCGGGGTATTTCGTGTGAGGTTGACGGCAGCGCTGTTCTTGTCGGTAATCGATCTTTAGTGCGGCAGCATGGCATCGATATCGCCGGCCTCGAGCAGCCGCATGACGCGATCACTGAAGTGGTGATCGCCCAGTCAGGACAGTTGCTGGGTACTATATCTATCGCCGACGAATTGCGAGCCGAAGCGAAGCAAGCCGTGCAAGAGCTGCAGTCAATGGGTATTAAGCCCATACTTCTAACCGGTGACACCAAATCGATCGCGCAGGCGATAGGTCGGCAGTTAGCCATCGATGAGGTTGCGGCCGAAGTTCTTCCTGACGAGAAACAAGGGTACATAAAAAAGCTCAACGACTCGGGACGCCGTGTTGCCATGGTTGGTGATGGAATCAACGACGCAGCGGCACTGATCGAGGCGAGCGTAGGAGTGGCAGTTGGTTCGGGAACGGATGTTGCTCGCGAGTCCGCTGACATTGTATTGATCGGCAACGATCTGCGGCGCTTTGTCGACACCGTAAAGATTGCCCGGCGCTGCCAACGAATCATCATGACCAACTTCGTCGGCACCCTACTCGTCGACGGCTTTGGTGTGTTGCTTGCCGCATTCGGCTTCCTCAACCCGCTGCTGGCCGCGTTCATCCACGTTAGCTCCGAGTTGATCTTTATTCTCAATTCGGCCCGATTGTTGCCGGCGAAAGGCCGGCAGTAACGCCGTCGATTAGGGATCTGTCTTGAATTGGCTTGCGTAATAATAGCCGGGGAGGAGATCGTTCCAATACCGGGAGAGAAGAAACTGGGCGAATAGCCAAACCATGCGCTTGTCGGCTATACCTCGCGACGGATCGAAAAGTGCGTTTCTATGAGCGGCGTACCGAATCTTTTCAAGGCTAAGCGGGCGCCCGTCCTCGTCGAAATCCTTCTGAGATGAATCCACGGCAATCGAACCGTCGCCGACGAATGTGATGGTGCGAATCGCTTCACATTGGTGCGTTGAAACAATTTTGTTCTTATTCTTCGCCACTATGGTGAGAGTGCCTTTCGACTCCATGATGATCTGATTCTCGGCCGAACTTACGAGTTGGTTGGAAGTAATGCGAGAGATGCCGAGAGTCTGTCCGAAATCCGAGCGCACCAAAGACGAACGCAGCCCCGCATCCCAGACGTCGCCTTTGCTGTCCGGCAAGTAGCCGTAGTCGGATGTTGAAACCTCGATTTGAGGCGTGGCGTTGCTGTCTTCTTTGCCGCTCTTGTAGTCCAGGTGATAGTATTGCGTAACGTCCTGCCGCTGCCACGTACCGGTGAGCCAGCGCGGAACGCGATACCACTCATAGTCCACGTATGGCTCGGCATTTGATTGCGAAGTCCTTCCATCTGCCGGGACGGCCGTTATCTGGTCGAAGGTGCTCGCTTTCACCGTGGCACCGGATTTCAAATCGTCCGGGACAGGCGGCAAGAGATCGCTGTGCTCCACGCCGCCCGTGAGCGTAATTGATTTTTCTTGCGAACCCAGGGCTGCCGGCAAAGCTATCCCGACCAGCAGGATTGCAATTGCTAAAAAATCGTAAGCTCTCAATTTCATTGCATTGGCTCTGCGTGTAATCCTAACAAAGATCTCGGCATGTTGCTTGCTTCCTGCATTGTTCCTTCTAACCTACCGCTTGTCGATGATCCTGGGAATTTTGTGCGAGTGGGCACTTTTGGTCAGTTGGTCGATTCCAGCAACTTCAACTTCCGCTATAAACAAGCCGTGATCGCTCTCGATCATGCGGTGCAGCCGTTGAGCCAGTTCGTTCATTTGTGTGGCGTCAGGGCTCTGGTCTGCAGGTACGAGGCGAAAGACAATTTTGTCCATCTTCTGCTCTTGCTCGTAGGTCAGGACAATTTGGAACTCTAGCAGTCCGGCAAAGAGTTCGCCAAACTCGCTTAACAAGTAATATTCGCCACCAAGTTGAAAGGAGCGATCCTCCCGTCCACGAAATTCGATCACATTCATTTCCTTGTTGCCAAACCGTTGCGTCGACAACCTGACGACATCACCGGTGTTGTACCGCAGGAGAGGAAATCGCGTTCTGATCAGGTTGGTGACAATCATTGTCCCGAAGCCTTCCTCATCGACGTTGGCAAGTTCAATGTGCACCACCTCTGAGGGGCAGAGGTATTTGGCACCGCTCAGATGTGCCGGCTTGATGCCAAACGGTCCGGCCTCTGCCGACCCAAATACAGCGCTAATATTCTGCGCTCTCAGGTGCTCTTGGATGAACGCTTGTTTGTATGGAGCCATGGACTCGCCGGCGAAAATGAGATCGGAAAATTCATGCTGCTGCTCATCAGTCTCGGAAACGTATTTGGCAAATTGCACCAGCCGAGAAACTGTTCCGACGACGCAATTGGCTCTAAATTTGCGTGCGAAAAAGAGAGCAGCATCATCGGCGCAATGAGCCGAAACCGGCAGCACAGTCGCCCCTGCACGTTCGCAGTAATCATTGAATATCTCCGCTGATCTGTACATCATCGTGCTGCCGAACAGGTTGAGAACAATGCTCTCTTCGGTAAGCAATTTCGCTTCATTTATATAGGATGACATCACGGCGCGTTGCAGGTGATTTTCGCGAATGTCGGTTGGGAAATGCAGGGGATTCCTAGTGCTGGTGCCTCCAGTCGGACTCACATAAACGCCTTTATGGAAGTCCGGATCGTTGGCGCACATCGCCAAAGAAGCGTAGAGCATGTCTTTATCAATGATGGGCGCGTCTTCAAAGGAACGCGCGTCCGCAAGCGATTCCTTGTATGCGCGGCAGCTTCGTGCGATTTCGAATATTCGTTGGGGCGTATGTGCGTCCGCCTTCGTTTTTAGATTGTTCATCAGCATTGCCTCGGAAGTATAAGCAGTCCCAGCTTATCCTCAGGCTTGTTAGGACGCCGTTAGGAGCCCGTGGAGCGGTGATAGCGGGTTTTTCGGCGTCCTAACGAAGTCCTAACTCTTCGGGCCGGAATATGAGCTCATCAGGCGAGCGCCGCTGCCCGCCACCAGGCAAATGAGCGACCAAACAAACGAGGAGTCGACCATGAATTATCAAAGCACCCTAAGTAATGTGCAAACAAGTGGGTCTTGGGTTTTCCAGGGCTACAAACATTCAGGCAATCCGGAGCGTGGTCTATTATCGAATCCCGGCACAATAGTGAATATAGAGAAGTACTCTCTCGATGTGCGCCATGCCGTGGTTGATGCGCTCACCATTTACGGGGTCGCACTGTGCAAAGTTAACTGCGCAGACCCTCAAGGAACAGTATTCCAACAGTTGGTGTCCGAAATCGGACAGGCCGAGACTCACGACAGCTTGGGCAAGAAGGTATGGGACATCAAATATGATTCCAGCGTCAATCAGAAGGTTGGAACTCGTTCGTTGACCTTGCGTGAGTTCGAGATGCATACGGATGCTTGCTTCGAATCGCCGGCGCCGAAATACATCGGAATGTATGTCGTGCAGGAAGATGCCCTGGGCGGCGGCATCTCGCAGATGATCGACGGTCGAAAGGTTCTGGCTCGGTTGTCCAATGAAGCGAAGCACACTTTGAAAACGAAAATGTACAAAGTGCGCGTGCCGCAAGAGTTTCTCAAAGATCAAGACTACGTTGAAATCCCGATTCTTGATTCATACGGCAATTTCAGACTGCGTCGTGAAATCATCGTGCGCGAAAGCTGCTCGGCAGATCAACTAGAGGCGCTCGACCAACTCGAATCAATCCTCAATGATGAGAGCCTGGTCGAGTCCGTATTCCTTCGCACAGGCTGGATGCTGCTTCTGGATAACCACAAGCTGTTTCATGCCCGCACCGAGGTGAAAGACAAAAATCGTCACCTGCTGCGCATGAGATTCCAACCAAATGCCCGGGTATTCGGCGCGGCGATGATTCACTAAATAGATTTGTCAAAAGGAGAGTACGAAAATGATTAAGGCACTTTCGCCGGTTCAACGTCCGGCCACAACAGAGCAATTCTCTTTGCATAGGGATGAATTTATGCGGGCGCTGCCGATACCCGCCGGCACATTTACAGCGGAATCCTTCCATCCATATCCGGTGATTGTATCGGCTGATGAGTACCGCCAAATGGCGCGCATCCAGCGCGCTCTGTACCGCGGGATAAATGCTGTAGTAAGCCACTATTTCACTGACTCGCGAATACGGGACATCATTCGCCTGAGCGAGGAAGAAACGTCGCTATTGCGCGAAGTGGTTGGACAGCAATGCCGGGTTGGAACCTATCGTCCGGACTTTCTATATGATGCCTGCGGAAACATTCAAATATGCGAAATCAATGCAAGATTTTCTTCCAATGGCTATGTTATCTCCCAGTATCTGAAAATGGGTCAGCGCCTGCAGTACTTGCCAAAAAACGTTCAGCCTAAGGCGCACTGTGATGGTGGTAATTATCTGCGCGCATTCATAAACCGGCTGGACTCTTCGTTGCCTGTGTTCATTGTGAAAGGGCGAGAGAGCGGTGGCGAAATCCATTTCCTTTGCAGTGAGTTGAACAACGCGGGCTATAGCTGCAGGTTCATTCAGCCAAGTCAGCTCAAGGAGGCGCTCGCCACGCACGACAAAGCTTCCTGTATTTTGGAATTGCATCAGGATGAGATTCTTGATCCTGCAAATCGAGCTTCGATTTTAGAAATGGCTCGGCGGTGGAATTACTTCAATGACTTGCGCACAATTCTAATTGCTCACGACAAACGCATGCTCGCTGTATTCCATCGCGAAGACATCATGCGTGATTACCTTGAGGCAGGCGACGCCGGACTGCTCAGAGAACACGTGGCGCCCACCTACGTTTTGCAAGAGGACAGTCCGCAGTTGTCCGACGCTCTATCGAATCGGGCAGAGTGGCTTGTGAAACCTATCCGCTCCGGAAAAGGCGAGGGCATTGTTCTGGGCAAGTCGACTGATCAAGAAACATGGGCTCGCTGTCTGGACAAGCCTCAGCACGAAGGATATGTACTTCAGCGTTATATCGGACAAAGCCGCATTTCGATGATTGAGGCCGTCGGCAATCAGGTATTCGACGTACCGATGAACGTGGTAGGACTGATGCTTTGTTTCGAAAATGAGTTTCTTGGCCCCGGCGTCTATCGTGCTTCCGCCAGCGACGTGGTCAATGTTGCCAGCGGCGGGCTGATCGTCAACGCGATCTGAAATGCTGCCAACCCCTTCTAGCAGGCTTTGCAGTTTTGCGGATCGAACTTTTCGATGACGTTTTTCAGCTCAGTGTACATGAGGGGCTTCTGAAAGAAATCATCCATGCCCGACCGTATGCATTGTTCACGCGTTGCGTATCCGGCCGTGATACCTACAATCGGAAGCTTGTCCTTCCTTTCCTTCGTGCATTGCCGAAGCTTGGAGGTGAGCTCCAGACCGTCAATGTCAGGCAGTCCGACATCCACCAAGACCAGGTCATAAGTGCGGTCGCCAAATTTATCCAGCGCCTCCTGGGCACTGATCGCCAGGTCCGCGATGTACCCTAATTTGTGCAGTTGCATTACAAACGCACGTCCAAGAGTGGCATCATCTTCAACAATTAATATGCACATGGCTCCTCCTTATTGACTCCGCTGACCTGATCCTTTTAGCTGTTTGGCCGCCAGAATTCCTTGGATAATTTGCCAAGGATGCGGGGCGCATCCGGGAATGAATATGTCGACGGGCAAAACGGGAGATACACCGTTCGCCTCAGTGTAGCCACCTTTGTGAACGCCGCCGGAAATTGCGCATGTTCCGCATGCGATCACGATTTTAGGAGCGGCCATGGATTCATAACAAATGCGCAGTGCCTCATGCATTGCTTTTGGTACCGGTCCGGTAATCAGCAGTGCATCGGCAAACCGTGGCGAGGCGACGATGCTGATGCCGAAACGATCCATGTCAAAAATCGGATTGCCGGCCGCAGACAGCTCCAGGTCGCATGCCGAACAGCCGGTGGAGACAACGCGCAAGGCGAGGGAGCCTGTGAATATGCCTGTTTCAGTAACTGCGGGCTGAGAAGCTGTCGGCGTCGTTTGAATTAGTTGTTCGCGCGTACGTGTAAAGGTTATTGTGGAAAGATCGTTTTCCAATGTTCCGCTCGGACACACGGTAATGCATTCAGCACAACCAACGCATGCGCCCCGGTCTAACTCAACCTTTCCGGCGGACAAACTGATAGCTTCAGTTGGACATTGCTGCGTGCATGCGCTGCAACCTGACTGGCAGGGCACCGAGTTGACCTTCGGCAAGCCGATTAGCCCGTCGCGGAGTGCCGCCGGAATTTTTGCTTCTGTTACTACTCGTTTGCCGAGCAGATACGCTAACAGTTGTAACATGGCTGCCTCACAAATCGTGTCCGCTGTACGAGAGGCTGAAGCTCTTGTTGCACAGCGGAAAATCTGCCACTACATGGCTGCGCACCGCAATTGCCACCCCGGTCCAATTATTGACGCTCGGATCTTTGATACAGTATCGGTTTATCAAACCGGCATCGTCGGTGGTGACAAGATGAATCAGCTCGCCGCGGTGTGATTCAACAATTGCCAGACTCGAACGCCCCGCCGGCAATTGTGACGGCAGCTGCACGCGTGAAACTGCTGTCGTGTCCGCAACTTCTTGTAAGCATAGATCGAGCAGGTCGAGACTTGTGGCGATCTCTGCAATTCTGACTTTCGCTCGGGCAAGGATATCGCCGGAGTCTTCCACTGCGATCGGCAAATCGCGGTTGGGGAAGGTCGCGTAGCTCGAGTATTTTCTGCAGTCATTTGGCAAGCCGCATCCACGCGCGGCAACGCCGACGAGCCCAAAGTCGCAGGCAAGCTTTCGAGAAATGCGGCCTATTCCATCCATTCGATCAACTGCCACTTGATTGTCGAGATAAAGTTCAACGACGGGATTCAGTTCTTCTTTCAAGCGGATGATAGCTTTTCGTATCTCGTCTATCGATTCTTTTTCAACCGACCTTGTCACGCCGCCTGGGCAAATGAAGCCGCGCAGGAAGCGATTTCCCGACAGCAAGTCGGACATGGCGAGCGCAATTCCACGCAGCCTCGACATTGAGGATGCGATGCCCAGAAATCCGACGTCGGTGGACAGTCCGCCCAGATCGCAGATGTGCATCGCCACGCGTTCCACCTCAGCGGCCGCCGTACGCAAGAGCAATGCTCGTCTGGGAATTTCGACGTCGAAGAAAGACTCAAGTGCAGTCGCATTCGCCAGTGCATTCGCTGCTGCCATATCGCTTGCCGTCGCTTCGGCGACGAATCTGGTTTTCGCCCAGGGAATTTCGGTGAGTCGCTTTTCCACACCGCGATGAACATAGCCAAGACGAATTTCGAGATTGACTATGACCTCGCCATAGCAGCTAAATCTAAAGTGCCCGGGCTCTATGATGCCGGCATGGATCGGACCTACAGGGATCTCGTAAACGCCGTCACCCTCCACCTCGAGAAATTTGTATGCACGGTCTGATGGTGGCGCTGACCCTTCCGCCAATGGGTACGGCATGCACCCATACGTCTCATGCAGGTGAGTATGCTTGAGCCGCGGGTGCCCTTCGGGAAAGAGACCGAACATATCCCACACCGTCCGCTCGAACCAGTGCGCCTGCGGGATGAGCCGTGTGAGTGAAGGATAACTCTGTCCGCTCACTGGCGTCTCGAAGCATTCAACCTTGCCTGTCTGGGCCTAGGATAGAACCGTTAGAATTTGCTTGCCATCTATCGACGTAATGAGAGACAAATGCGCTCCTGAATCCATCGCCTGCTTAATGGTTGACAGGCGATCATCCGCGTTCAAGAGTGTCGTTTCCAAAATCATTCGGCTACCAGAGGAATTTCGGGATTACAGTCAAACCACAAATCAGCGTCAGCACTATGAGGCATGCCGGCACGAGGGTCGATGATACCGGGGGTAGCACCACGGACTGTTCGCGCGGGGTGCCACAGACGACCTTGCCGATATGCATGGTGATCGACAGGAAGCTTAAAGCGAGCGCTCCTAAGAGCACGACGAATACGAGCCATAAATTGTTTTGCGCCACTTGAGCCAATAATTGCCATTCGGCGATGAATGCGCCGAATGGCGGTGCACCGGTGACGGCAAAAACTGCCAGAATAAGCGTTACTGTCCAGTATGGATTGACACTGAGCAAACCGCGAATTTCGCTTAATGATTTGGTGCCGTTTGCTTGAACGATATTGCCGGACAATAAGAACAGGGCCACTTTGGCAGCGCTATGATTCAAGGCGAGAATAAAAAACAGTGGTGCGGAATTTAATCCGATCGCCGTAAGAATAAGCCCGACGTTTTCGATACTGGAATAAGCTAACAATCGTTTGATGCCATGCTGCCTTATCAAGAAAATGCTGGCGAACAAAACGGTGACCACTCCGGCGGATACGCCGACGATTTGCGGCAGCGCAGAGTGGCCGCTGGCGTTAACAACTTGAGAAATTCGCCAAATGGCGAATAAGGCACAATTCAAGAGACCTCCGGACAGCATGGCGCTAGCCGGAGCCGGAGCCTCGGCATGCGCATCGGGAAGCCAACTGTGCAGCGGAAAGACGCCGGCTTTTGTGCCATAACCAAGTAAACAGAACAGGTATCCGAGTTTCAGCAGTGCATAATGCAGGTGTCCGGCGTTGGCCAGCAAATCGCTCAAGCGAAGAGAGCCGCCTTCCACCGCGCCATGCTGACTCGACGCGAAAAGAAACATGGTGCCGAAAAGCGCAAAGGCGATACCAACGCTGCAAATGATCAGGTATTTCCAGGTTGCTTCCAGCGCGTGTTTACCTCTGTGGAAATATACCAGCGGCGCCGAGCACAGCGTTGTCGCCTCGACGCTGATCCACATAAGTCCGAGGTTATTGCAGAAAAAGACCGATGTCATTGCCAGCAGAAACAATGTCGCGCATGTATAAAAGAAGCGCAATCTCTGCGCAGTGCTCGGTTCATCAGGCTCGTCGAATTTAAAGAAAATCACGGCATGAGTCATCGAACTGGCAGCGATCACCTGGGTGAGAATAATGAACATCGAACCGAGCCGATCCGCGCGCAAATCACCGCTTAGTATAAGTTCCGGTTGTGTTCCAAGCGCTACGGGTAGAACATTGGCGGTCACAATCGCTACTTGCAGCCAAAACAAAACCGCAGATATGCGCGTCATCCAGCTATCATTGCGGACGAGCCAAATCACGCTAATTAGCGCCAATGGCACGGTCAGAAATTGCAGCAGCAGTTGCAAGTTCATTCCTTCAACTCCGCAAGCCTGGTGACATCTATGTGCTCGAAATTCTTCTTAATTCGGAAGACAATCAATCCCGCGATCATTACCCCAGTCAAAACGTCAAGCATAATTCCCATTTCGATGAGCAGTGGCATGCCGCGTGTTTGCCCAAGTCCGAATAGGTAGATGCCATTTTCCATGACCAGGAATCCGACGATCTGACTCAATGCGACCCTTCGAGTAAGCATTAAAACCAGTCCGGTGCAGACGAGCGAGATCGCCGCCGTGGCGGTTGGCCATGCCACCGGATCTCCTGGCGGCGTTGGAAGTTGTTGTGCAAGCAGGTAGCTTACAACCATGAATCCGATGCACAGGTGCATGGCAATGGGTGTAGGAACCAGTGTTCCGCTGTCGCGTTGCACGTTGATTTTACGGATAATAAAAGCGAGAAAACGGGGCACAGATATCGCTTTGACCGAGAATAGCAAGATAGCTACGACCAGCAGGTTGAAGTCGGACCATTTGGCTGAATAAAGTGCAGTAACCAGCGATAGCAAGGTGGTTTGCACAGAAAACAACCAGAGATTGACGCGAAGATGTGTAGAGCCCACCATCAACACTGCGCTAAGCGCGATTAACAGGGCTATCGAATCTATCGGGGTGAGCGTCATACGGCACCGGCCCCTAGCGCGACAATCGAGGCGATGAACGCCAGCGTCAGTGCATAGGCTATGAATTCAGGAGCCTTTCGCCAGTGCAGTTTCACCGTCAGCGACTCAAAGGTGCCTAATGACACTGCAAGCAACAGAAGCATTGTTATGCTGGCGGCGGCCTCGACCACCGATCCATTTGCGTACAGGCGAGGAAATGCATGTAGAAAGCATTGTGCCGAAACGCCGAGCAAAACAGCAAACTTCAGCCAAGTTGCGCCCTCCAGCAATGCCAGGTTCTTGCCCGAAGCTTCCAAAATCAAAGCCTCATGCACCATTGTCAGCTCAAGGTGAGTAGTTGGATCATCAATTGGCATCCGCGACAAATCGACCAAGCCGGCGAGCAAGAATGCGGAGCCCGAAATCACCCACAACATGCCATTGTGCGGAGCGCCGGCTCCAAAAATCAGATTGAGATCCGAGGTATGAGCAGCCACCGCCAATGCAGCGAGGCTGAGCACAGCTGCCGGTTCGACCAGGAATGAAAGTGTTGCTTCGCGGCTCGCTGCGAACGTACCGAATGGCGAAGAAGTGTCAAGAGCAAGCAAAAGTGTCAGAAAGCGAAACGCCGCCAGAAGATATAGAAACAAGAACAAATCGCAGGGCCCGAGCCTCAATTGCGGCGCCGTCCACGGTGAGGTGACAGCCAAGTACACGGAAATTGCCATCGCGGTGGCGGCTGAAAAACGAAAAGCCCAAGAGGCTGTTTTGCTAATGGTTTCGTCTTTACGGAAGAGCTTGGTCATGTCGATGAATGGTTGCCACAGAGGCGCACCAATTCGATTCTGTAACCTGGCTTTCGTTTTGCGAATCGTGCCAATCAACAATGGTGGCACGATCAAAATGGACAAAACGGAGACAACAATATTAATTATCTGTTCTTGCATTTTGCCACCGGATTCGCAGGTCTCATAAGCGAGCCCCCAATGCAAGTAAGACAATGAGCGCAATACATACGTAGGAAAGATAAAGGTGTATGCTTCCTGTTTGAAGTTTGGCGACGAGTTGAGAACACCTTTGGATTAGCCAGGCGAGGGGTCCGTACACGCGTGTCTCCAAGAGCGATACCATCGATGGTTCTACGATAATTTTTTCTGGAAAGTGCCGTCTGTCATGTCCGGAGATATCGACGGTGAGGTGATATTGAAGTACAGGCGTAAAGATGCGGGCGATTGGCTGGGCAAAGCTGTCGGCGGAAACCTGGCTGCGTAAAGTGGTTGTGCCGAATCCGCAATCCCATGTCTCGAATCGCGCTGGTGGGCGCCGAAAGGCGACAAGATAAATTACTCCGATTAATGAAGCCGACACCAGAGCCACCTGTGCCAGGGGAATCGACGCGAACGCCGCTGAGGGCATTCGTCCTAATCCGACGGCCAGGGAAATCGGATCCAGAAGAGTCACCAAATATGGTGCGAAGGCGCCGGTAAGAAAGCATGCTACTGCCAACGCCAGCTGAGGCAACTGCATGGACAGTGGCACCTCGCGCGCGGCAGAGACCTGCGCCGATCTTGGTTTACCGAGAAACGTCAGTCCGAGTGCCTTCACAAATGAGGCAACGGCAAGCGCGCCCACTCCACCGAGCAAACCGATAAGTCCAAGGCAGATAGCTCGGCTGACTATATCCGGCAACCCGAAGGAACAGTTGAGCAGAGCTTGATAGATAGACCACTTGCTTGCAAAACCGTTCAATGGCGGTAAGGCACAGATAGCCGCGCTGCCTACCGCAAATGTGGCGAAGGTCACGGGCATTCTCTTGCCCAGTCCGCCGAGTTTAGACAGATCTCTCGTATGTGCGGAAAAATCGACGGATCCCGCGCAGAGAAACAATAGCGATTTGAACAGGGCATGACAGAACACATGAATGAGCACGGCCATCAGCGCGAGCCGGCCAATCACGGCCAATTGCGCATTCCTGCCCAACAGAAGGACAGACAAAGAAATGAAAATCAACCCAATGTTTTCAACGGTGCTATATGCAAGTAAACGCTTCAACTCGCGCTGATTCAGCGCAAACAGAACGCCCCAGAACACCGAGACGGCAGAAAGCGTGAGTAAAAGATAGGGAAGCCACGGGCACGTCAAATCGCCGAAGACAAAAAGCCGCAAAGCAGCATAGACTGGTAACTTGACCATGATACCGCTCATCAAGGCTGATACCGGACTTGGTGCCTCGGGATGTGCATGAGGCAGCCAGATGTGGAAGGGCCAGATGCCGGCCTTGATTATCAAGCCTAGAAGTATCAGTGTTGCCGGCAACCAGGTTGATGGTGATGAGAAACTCCACGACGTGAAAGAGATATCGTGGAATTTGGAAAACATCAATAGGAAACCGGCAGTAAGGAAGATTGTGGCGATTCGCGTTGCCACCAGATAGATGAATGCTGACGTCTGCGCTTTCTGTTTTTGGTACTCAGAAGCGACCAGTACAGCAGATGATAGGGACATCAATTCCCAAGCCACGACGAAAGTGGGGGCGTTTGCCGCAAGCAGAACAAGTACCATCCCCAGCATGAAAATGAAAAGACAATTCCAGTACAAACGCGGGGATATTCGATCGCTCAGGTGCGAAATGTATTGGGCGGAGAACACCGCGCAAGCAGCCGACACCACGCCGAGTAGCGTTAGGAAGAATGCCGACAACGTGTCGCATCTTAGATCGATCGGCAACCAGCCCAACGCGAGCCATTGAGGCAGCGCCAACACGACCGTTTTGGACCAGCAGCACGCCCCGCCGATACAAAGAAGCAAACTGCCGAGGAGAAACACCGCCGACATAACCTTTGCGTGCGGTCTGCCCATCAGGCAGGCAGCAAGGCTACCCGCCAGAAATACGGCAACGGCGCAGAGGACGATTGATTCTATCGACAAGTCTTTGAATTCACAGTATGAAGAGTTGCAGAACTTCGCATATGCTTAGAGTCTAACACAGCACTTGCGAACCTCAGAAGCCTTGTGACGACATCCTCATAGGAAGGCTCGGTTAGAGAGACTCAAGAATTCGCTTTACGCCGACCAGCTGGTTGTTGAAGATTTTTTTGGCCACATCCAACAGTTCAAAAATGGCCGGATCTGTGCATTTGTAAAAAATGTTGCTGCCTTGCTTACGGCCCTCGACCATGTTTTTTGCCCGCAATATGGCTAGTTGCTGGGATAGGTTGGTCGCTTCCACTCCCAGTCGCTCTTTCAATTCCGAAACTGTGTGCTCACCGTCTCGCAACTCGTCCAAAATTCGAATGCGCAGAGGGTTGGCCAACGCTTTGAAAAAGTCGGATTTGAAGTCAGCTAGTCTGGACCTATCTACGGCGGTTTTGGCTTTGCTTGCGTGTTTCACTGTGTGTCCTGCGCACAGAGTCGGCTGTGCAGGCATCTTCTAAGATTCGTATATTCGCAAGTCTATCTTAATCGGTTAGTTGTTGTAAACGCAGATACATCCTGATGTCGCCCGATTGTCAAGTGCGGTTTGCTTGGTACACTCATGGGTTCGCTGGAGGACGTTTGTGAAAAAACTGATTTCGGGTCTACACGAGTACCAACATCGCATATTCCAGTCTCAAAAGGCTCTGTTTGAACGATTGGCTCACGGACAAGCGCCGGAAGCGTTGTTCATCGCCTGCTCAGACTCGCGCATCAATCCAAACATGATCACGCAGACAGGACCTGGGGAGTTGTTCATCCTCCGAAATGCAGGCAACATCGTGCCGGCCCATGGTTCAGGTAATGGCGGTGAAGCTGCCACCATCGAGTTCGCTGTCGAAGGCTTGCGTGTAAAAGACGTGATCATTTGCGGTCACTCTTTGTGCGGCGCGATGAGAGCTTTATTCAATCCCGACCAAGTGCAAAATATGCCAGTGGTCTCTGCATTTCTTTCGCATGCAGAAGCGACGAAACGAATCGTTTCGGAAAACTATGGCGATCTTCCAATGGACGATTTGTTGAACATCGCTTCGCAAGAGAATGTTCTTGTTCAGGTGGAGAATCTGCGAACTCACCCATGTGTGGCCGCTCGCCTGGCGAAGGGTGATCTGAACATTCACGCCTGGATGTACAAAATGGAAACAGGCATGATCTTCAGCTACGATCCCAAGGATGGACAATTTTTGCCCGCTACCGAGCTGGACGATCAAGCCGGTAAGTCTCGCGGCAAGCTTGTCGGGCTGTAAACGCTAGTCCCTTTCTTTCATTCGGCGTTCGCGCTGGCTGAGTTCGTCATCGCGGTTATCTTGCGCCGCTTGTCTGAAATCCTGAGCCTTCGTTCTATTGTCGATGGCTAACCGCTCAGATACAGCCAGCTGCCATCGAACGGACGCGGTCGACATATCGCCGTGCAAAACTATGCGTGGCAATGGACTTTCTTTGACCAGGCAAGGCGTAGAGCTGATCTGTTCGGACGCAGCAAGCTGCGGGTGCTGCAATACATCTATTACTGTCAGCGCATAGCGGTTGCTGTCGCCACCGAAAAGGCTGGCGACGTTGGAAAGCAAGGCTTCGCTTGCTTTGCCGCAAATATACAACTTGAGCGAAACCACGTCTGCACTGGAGAAAACGTTGTCGCGCACCACAACGGTGACGTCTTTGCCTAACTTTTGCAACCACGACATCAACATGTCGACACTGAAACGCTCGACTCGTCCTTGCACGACATCTGATATGCGCGGTTGCCCCACGCCCAGAAAATCGGCGGCCTCTGCCTGAGTCCATCCTTTCTCTTGAATTATGTTGGTGACGGCCAGCATCAGTTCGCTGCGAGCCACAACGTTGGCTGAAAGACTCTCTGTATCCTTACGTGGTTTTCTCTTCTGTTTCATGCAAGGTCCATTATAGATTTAATTATATCGGAACAACGGCCCAGTTCCTTAAATCATCGCCATAACGTTGTGGAACGGGCTGGGCAGGCGGAAACAAATGGTATAGAATTACTTCTATAACCGGGTACTTTGTTTGAGCATTGGAGAGGCGATGCTGGTAAAAGAACTGATTGCCGAGCTGCAGAAGTATCCGCCCGATACGCTGGTGACGACGGCCTGTTACGAATTCGGATTTCAGGCCTTGACCAAAGTTCAACCAGTCACCTTGTGCCGCCTGCCGGTTCCGGCGGCTGTATCGGCAACCCACGTTTTTGCTAATTGGAGCGACCACGGTTCAGAACCTATTTCCGCTGTTTGTTTGGGCGAACTTGAGCCCGGCATCGCGGAAGGGTGCGAGCCTCAACAATTAGAAAGTTCCGTTTGAACCATATGGCTAGAATACTCCTTGCCGACGTCAGAACTGGAATAGAGCGGCTCAGCCAGGCGCTTAGTGGGGAGCACGACCTCCATCGTGCCACCACCGGCGAGGAAGCGCGGCATATTCTCAGACGCGAGCCAATCGACCTCATCGTTTGTGAATTAGATTTTGATGAATCGAAAATGATCGATTTCTTGATGGACCTGCAACGCGACGAGGTCTTCAAACGCATACCTTTTATTTGTTGGCAAAACGAGCAATCGTCGCTTTCGGATTCATGCATCAATGCATCGATGCAAGCTGCGGCCGTTCTTGGTGCCTGTCTATGCCTGGACTGGAGTCAGGTGCAGGCGATGACTAATGACCAATTGAAAGCAGCCATAGAGAAGTGTCTCATGGACTCGCCGGCGCGAATATTGGCAAAAGCAAGGTCGCCTTGGCAAAGCTCTCATGCCAACGATTCACAAGGACCCGCCGCCCATTAGAGCTGCATACTGTAGTATTGTGGCAATTGTCGGCGGGGGCTGTTTATCGGCGTGAATGAAACCAGCCTACCGAAGCTCGATGAGCCGGGCGCCGGACTGCCCCCTGTGGAGTGGGCGGTGGCGCGATTCATTTTGATTCCCTGGTACCTTGGCACCACGACACCGCAGCATGCTTTTGCTGAAATGGAGCAGCAGGCAAAAACCATTTTGCAAATTGCCCGCTCATTATCGCCGGATAAACTGAGCAGCCGGATATTGGTGCCACGCTTGCCAGGACTGGAAGACAGCTCGCGCTACTGGTCAGTGGCGATGACGGTGCAGCACCTCGTCATTGTGAATCAGCAAATGATGCGGGTGGTAATCAGTCTGTCGAATGGCAAAGTGCCCCGCAGCATCGCATCCACTGCCGCTGTTAAACCATCACCGGATGTGGTGCCGGATGCAATTTTGTCTGAATACGAAAAACAACTCGAATCGCTGTTGGAAACCTTTCGCACGACCGATACCGAGCGCTTCCCGTCGGCAAAATACAGCCACCCGTGGTTCGGAGCCCTGAGCGCACGCGACTGGTTATTGTTTGTCGCTTTGCATCAACGGGTGCATATTCGGCAAATTAAAGAGATCGTCAGGCGGCTGGATTGACTAGTACCCAAAAGCAGCTTCCAGCTGAGCCAAGTCCATCGTTTGTCCGAATGATGTGGTTTGCATGTCAATCAAGTCCATGAGATTAGAACGTTGATTGCGAATAATTGGGCGCCAGGGCGGCGGTGCAACGAGCCAGTTTCCATCGCCATCCTTCATGTGGGAACGGTCTGAGGAGAATACGGACACAAATTCGTCTGCGTCAATGAGGCGAAATATCGGACGGAATTGTGCGGGCAGGTCGGCTCCTGCAAACGTAGACTCAAGATATTGAACCATCGGAGTGGGCGTGGACAGCAACGTGTCCAGATCATAAACTTGCCAGCCTTCGTTCTCGAATAGCATTGCAACGTGGTAGTCCCAGAACACGGGCTCGCCCGGCGCAATGCACGCGCGCTGGTTCCACAGAGGGCAGCTTCGTCGCTCGTTCGAGATAATCATCACCTTGCGCTGGAAACGTCGAAACTCATCCTCCTGACAGAGATGCCAGATGTTCTCTTCGCAATAATATGGGGCGTATCGGTAAGCGTCGCGACTCATTTAGCTTTGGTCGAATGGTTAGGTGATTGTCCTGATAGTATTAGTGCGCAAGTTCAGGATACCACCAGCAAGATGACAGCTTCGAAATATCGCTATTGGCTCAGCGTGCCGTCTCTTGCCTTGGCGATCTGGGCGACGGTGCAGGCTGATATGCTTGCGAGCACCATGCAAGACGTATCAACGGCATGGTCGGACGGCCGCTTTGCTGAAGCAATCGCCGCATTCGACGAGCTGCCGGCCGTCGAGCAAACAAAGCCAAGTGCATTGTTCATAGCGGGAGCAAGTTATTTCAGGCGGCATGATTTTAAACGAGCCAAACCGCTCTTGCAGCAAGCGGGGTCAGGCAACCTTGTCCCGCGTCAAGCCCAAAGTGCGCAGGCGATGCTCGCGCATATTCACACCCTGGAGCAATTGTGTCCGCCGTTTCAGAGAAGCTACAGCGAAGGAAGCTACACGATAAATTTCTATGCTGCCAAGAATGCGTGGAGCGATCATTTAGCAGCGCAGATGCCGCAGTTTTTGCAGCATGCCGTCGCCGCATTCGGAAACGAAGCGGCCGCAGTCAATTTTTACCTGTTTGATCAACGCGCTGCTTACGATGAGTTTTTCAATGCCTGGAGAATAGGAGAACCTCTGCCGGAAAAGCATCGTGGAACGGGCGGCATGCAGATCGTTGAGTTCTGCAAGTTCTATCCCAATGGAACGGTGGTCGGTGCTAACAACATCAACGATCTCTATTCCAGAGTGCTGCACGAGTACTCGCACGCGCTTTGCCACACTGTCTATGGCGATCGATATGGATTTGACTGTCCCCAGTGGCTAAATGAAGGAATGGCTGATTATTTCGGTTGGCAGTACCGACCCGAACTGTATGACCTGCAAGCAGAGCTTTTGAGGAAAGCGGCTTTGACCGGTGCCGCCCCTACGTACGAACAGATGAGTCACGGATTTTATAGAGTTGAAAACGGATATCTGATTGCTAACGTTCTTGTCGAGGAGTTATTGAGGGGGCAAAACATGCGCTGCTTCCGCAAAATCATCGACACAGCCAAATCAAACGGAGGCAACTTCGAGGCTGCAGTGCAAGAGGTGACGGGCAAAGAGCCGCGCGCCGTTTATGCCTCGATCGTGCGACGGTACTGGGGGTAGCAGCGCCGCCGGGCTGCTATATGCGATCGATCGGGTTTTGATATCAACTTGTCGACAATACGGATATCGAGAAGGCGCGAAGATGTATAGCCACCACATATGGTGCTAATACCGCATACAGTGCTAATACCACATATGGTGTTGATACCGCATATGGTGTCGGTACTATATGCGGTGGCTATACCATATGCGGTATCACTACTCGACAACGTCCAAGAGATCGGCCGAAAGTCTGATAATGGACCGTTTTTCGCCGAAAAAACGAGGAAAAAGTGAGGGATCGAAAACGCCAAAAGGCGCACGGGCTGGGCGCTTCGGCGTTTCGGGCGTTCTGAAGGGCTTTTCTAGATCACCTTTTCTATGGCTTGCACGGAGACGGCATCAGTTGGTGAGATAGACAATGCCACCACGCCACCTGTCACCGAGCCTTCAACAACTTTCGCGTTGGTGCGCGGCCCATTGTCCACATGAACGATGGCTGCGACCGTCGCGCCCGTTAAACACCCGAGGAGCGCACCGCATAGACCTGCCATCGAATGAGCGACAAATTGCGCGACGGACGAGGGTGCGGCGGTAGGGCAAGCAAGCAGGCCGCCGAGTGCTCCGACTACGGTGCCTACCGCACCGAGAACCAATATAAGCTTGTTGAATCGAACCGTGCAGATCGGTGCGATCGCATTTCTCAGTTCGTCGCAGTCGAGTCCGACTACGATTAACTGTTCCGCCCGCGCTCCGATGCCGGCAAGGGCGATTAGCGCCTGCTCTGCTTCTTTGTAGTCAGCGAAGACACGGTGAACCCTCTTCCCGTCATTAATAGTCTTCGGCGTGGAGCTTTCTCTCAGGATAGCCTTCCGCACGCCGGCGAGAAAGAAGCCGAGTGCCAAGCCAATGTAGGTTGTCGCGATCGGCAGTATCCCAGGAAAACTGATGTCGCGATGGGCAACATGCGGCAGCAGCACAATTCCGAGAGTGCATCCGAGCAGTGCGCCTGTCAGTCCGAAAGAAATCATGTATCGATGGTGGTTTAGCTCGCCAGTCTTGATGAGTAAGTCGAGCACAGGCTGTCTGTTCACAGGAAGCACCAGTGGAGCGGCTGTTACGGCCTCTGGGGCTGTTTTTTGCATGGTCATTACAAGTACCTCCTGTGGAATTACCGATTATTGATAATTGATAATAGGTTATCAGTTATCATACTCGAAGTGGCAGGGTTATGAATGGTTGTGAAGAAGCAGATCAATAAGCGACAGTCGACTCGCGAATACGTCAAGGAAGCGCTCATGGGGCGTATCCTTGACGGTCTATATGCGCCGGGCGAGCGCCTCATCGAGCTACAGATTGCGCAGGAGCTAGAGACCAGCCAGGGGCCGGTCCGCGAGGCTCTAAGGGATTTGGAAGCGCTCGGTTTGGTCGAATCACAGCAGTACAGAGGTACTCGAGTCAGGGAAATCACTGAGCAGGAAATCGAGGACTCTTACCAGGTTCGCTCGGTTCTCGAACAACTCGCCGCTGAGCTTGCTGCGCCAAAATTGAAGGATAAAACTGAGCTTTTGGAGAAGCAATTGCAATTGTCCCAGCAGGCTGCTTCCCGACGAGATCTGAAGCGCTACGCCCACCACGATATGGAGTTCCACCGGCTCATAGTGGAAGCGGCCGGCAACGAATTGCTCGCAGAATTATGGAACTCAGTTGTGCTGGAAAGCCGCTTCATCGCTACCATCAAGCGACGCATCGGAGAAGAAGAGTTGGAGCATTTGGCCGACGCGCACGAGCCGATTCTCGAGGCGATCCGTGCCGGCAACGGTGTCAAGGCGGGACGGTTGGCACGCGAGCTAATCAACACGTTTCACTCTGCTAAACAACAGGGCAAATAGCCGACACTGCAGAGTCGTTTAATTAAGATTGCATCGCGGGAGCCAGGGATATCGCCAGTGGCGTTCGTGTTAGCCATGCAAGTATTGAAAGTGCTCTAAATCCGCTTCGGAGTTGCGTTAGAGTGAAAACGGCTCTGGACGCAAAATGGTATCACGCTATGACAAACAATCTTGCGACCGTTCTGGTTGTTGATGATCACCCAGTCAACCAGAAAGTACTACAGCTGCTTTTGGATCACATGGGATTTGCATCCGACGTGGCCGCCAATGGACGACAGGCGGTCGAGATGGCTCAGCGTAATCGGTACGCGGTGATCTTAATGGATGTGATGATGCCTGAAATGGATGGGTTCGAGGCAACGCAGAAAATTCGGGACTACGAATTTGATAAAGCCATTCACACACCAATTATCGCGGTGACGGCTCTAAGTGAAGATCGAGTGCGCGAGAAATGCCTACTGTCCGGCATGGACGATTACATCAGCAAGCCGATTGCTAAAGAGATACTGTTACACAAGGTAGAGCGCTGGATGCAGCTCTCGACTGCAGCGGTGATAGCGGACGACCAACAATCCGAGGCGATGGAGGCTATGGGCGAACATCCAATTGATAGCGCTCGATTGAAATTGCTCTACGAGATGGAAGATCTGCAACCGATTTTGCACCTGTTTCTGGATGTCACCGAGACGTTGCTACAACAGTTAAAGGCTGCCATCGGCGAACAGAACGCTTCCATGGTGGCCTATACTGCTCACGAGCTGAAGGGATCCAGCTACGCAGTCAGCGCGCGCGAAATGGCGAAACTTTCTCTTGAACTTGAGCATGCCGGCGGCGAAGGGCGATGGAACGAGGCACTAAAGATCTATGCCGCATTGGCTTTAGGCTTCTGTCGCGTCAAAGAATACTTGCAAAACGGAAATAATGTGCCGAGCGAGCTAAAGATGTCAGATTGAGCTATGGTTTGAAATACGATTCCATCTATACAGTATCATTCGCCGGAAGTTCCGCTGGCATTTTAATATGGACATACTGTCCGATTGTAGCCCCAGGGAACTCCCTGTGAGCGAATGACAACGCCGTCGGTGGTGATCGCAACGGTTACGATCCCAACTCGTGCTTGAGTTCGCTCATCTTGCGGTGAGTGCCTTCTTGCCTGTCGATGAGTGTTTGCGCTACTGTGCGAACGGCCGGGTCATCGTCTTCAGCAAGTTTGCGATATTGGTCGAGTCCCTTATCCTCGCCTTCTTCAAGTACGCCGATTGCTGACTTCTCGCCAAATGTTTTGGCACCACCTTCGGCTATTTTTGAAATGGCACCCCAAACGCCCGAGTCTTGAGCCGGCTTGCCGCCCATCGCGACAATCTTTTCGGTCAAAACTTGAGCGCGGTCGGCGTGACAGCTACGGTTGTCCTGCAATACTGAAGTAATCGCCGGATCTTTTACAGCATCGATAGCCTGATTGTACGTTTCCACGGCAGAGATCTCGCCTTTCAAAAGACCGTTCAATTTGCTTGCGGCATCATTCATTGATTGCATTTACGTTCCTCCAGCGTGCGACGCGCGCCATTAAAGCGCCGATCGAGTGACGCGGCGTACTGACGCTAGTTCCATTAATTGCTGGCTCACAAGGACGCGCCGTGCAACAATATGGGCACACAGTTGTGAGGATGCACCATGACCACCGACGATCAGAGCGAGGCGAATCTATCTGGCGAGCAGAGCACGACGGCACCGAGCGATCATAAGCGAAACTCAGTTTGGCAATCTGCCGCTGAGACCTGGGGCTTCATGAGAGAGGCCGTCTCGGACAAGTCAATTGTTCTGCGCGACGAAGATAAATTCTCCAGCCGAGTTCTTTCGGTCTTTCTCTTCGTAGGACTGGCTGTGATCTGTGTCGCCGCCTACGAACAGGATTGGGCATGGCTGCGTACACGATTGGGCGCCGGTGGCTTCACGCCGTTTCGTCCTATCAATTTGATAGTGCTCGGCGCCGTTGATTTGTTGTACTTCTTGCCGTTACTCTGGTTTGTCGGACACCGTATGGGCATTCTTCGGACGATGTCGAAGCGGCACGCATTGATTTCCTGTCAGTTGATGATTGGTGCAAGCATCCTCACCGCTCTTATCTGCGTCAACATTGCGGTGGTTATTCTGCTGGTTTGTTTAGGCAACAGCATGAAAATGCTGGTAGGCTGAGCTCGGCAGGATTTCAGTGGCTGTCACGGTTTGCAAATAGGCCTATGTTCTAGAAACTCGGGAAAATACCGACCTGTTTATAACGTTTCCCCGCTATAACCCAGTTGGCTTTCTTCGTATAACTGTTCTGTGAACAGCGGGGGATCCCGACAATGAACGAACGCGAGCAACCGATCAAAAAGACGATAGCGAGAGTCTGCAGTGATTTAAAAACTCACCTCAAGACTGCTCCACGTGTGGACAAGGCGACCAAGCAAACGGTCGAGTGTTCCGATAACGTTTGCAGTCTGACTGATTGGAAACCACGTAAGCAAAGCGCAGCCTGATAAGCGCTTCTTTCCTCGCACAAACGGCCCTGCTTGCTAATGCAGCAGGGCCGTTTCATATGCTTTCTCGGCACTGAACGCGGCTGTTAGCATCGACATTGGCGTGCAAAGTGAACTAGCGGTGGCTCATACTCGAACGCAACGCGAAGAGCACTGCATTGCCCAGTCCCCAGCGGCGTAGTTGGGAGAATGGCACACCGGTGAGAGGTTGGTACAGCGCGCCCATCGGCAGTATCGAGCTGAGCGCTTGAATCCGTCCGGCAGTGGTTTGTTCGGCAATAGCACCCACTTGCAAGATTGTGATCGCCACGCCACAGGGCGGTGGAAATTCGCGCGTCCCCTGGGCCATTGTTTGTTCTGATTCGCGGACGTTTACTTCGCCGTCTGTGATCACCGCGATCAGTAGCGGCTGATTCATGTGCGCTCTGTGAATTTGGAAAGCCTTTCCGAGGGCGGCCTCGAGGCGAGTACCGCCGCCCGGTCTCAGACTGCTCAGCACTTGATTCAATTCATCGACGTTGGAAATTTGGAACACTTCGGGATTATTGTCGAAGGTGATCAACGAAAATCCATGCGGCATTGAGGCGATGATCTGATTGGAGAAAATTGTCAGTTCATCCACTACCCACTGCAGGCGCGAGTTGAGCCCGCCTGGAAAGCTGAAGCCAGGGCAATCGCGTGTTTTCATCGAGCCTGAATGATCGATGACGATCATCAAATCCGAATTGGAAAGCGCGCGCTGATCGGTGGGCGAAAGCTGCAGGATATTATGCGACTGACCGCTGAAGAAGTCTGATTTGAGAAACTTGCCCAGGAATTGACCAGCTGTGGGACTGGATGTAGTGGAAGGCGGTGTCATTTGCTGCGGACGTACAAAAAACGTCGGCGGCTGCGGCGGCAGCGATTGCTGCTGTTGCGCCGGCGGCGGAGTTGCAAACGCGTTGGAATCCACCGCATCATTGCTTTGCTGCGCTAATGCAATGCCGCTACCCAGAGCAAGAAAAGCTGCCAAACATAAGGCGGAAACTATTCGGTTGGTTTGTGCCACAGCAATGCCTCTATGGGCATTGTATCGCGACCTGGGCTATTTGACGCCGCCACCGACGGCAATCCGTCCGGCGGGCGGCGATTTCGCCTTGTTTTTTTGCAGGCTCTCAAGATACTCATCGTACGTGCCGTAAAAGTCCGTCAACTTGTCGGGCGTTATTGAGATAATGCGCGACGCCACCTGGGAAATCAGATCGCGGTCGTGTGATACGACGAAGACGGTTCCTGGAAAGTCGGAAAGTCCCTCTGCCAGGGCAGAGACGGATTCGAGATCCAAATGATTCGTGGGTTCATCGAAGATCAGGATTGGGTTTTTCTGCATCATCATACGACACATCAGCAGCCGGGCTTCTTCACCGCCGGACAGCGAGTCGGTGGACTTCATGCTATCGTCGCCTGAGAAGAGCATCCGTCCCAGCAAGCCGCGCACCACATCGTCTCTGTCATCGCCGGTGAAAAACTGCATCAACCAGCTGAGCGCCGTAAAGCCTTCTTTGATCTCCCTGTGGAAGTCTTGTGGGCAATAACTCCAGCTTGTGTTGTCTCCCCACTTGATCTCGCCATGATCCGGCTCCAATTCTCCAATCAGGCAGCGCAGAAGGGTCGTCTTGCCGATCCCATTGGCGCCAATGATGGCTACCTTGTCGCCGCGGAAGATTTCGAATCGCGCATCTTTGAACAAGGGCTTGTTGCCGTCAAAAGCTTTCGTCAGCCCTTTCACAGTGAGCACTTCGCGACCGATCGCTCGCTCTTGAGCGAAACGAATGTATGGCCTCTGGATGTTGGATCTTTTCAATTCCTGCGGTGCCAATCTGGCCATCTCTTTTCGACGCGATTGTACCTGGCTGGAACGTTGTCCGGCTCCGAATCGAGCTACGAATTCCTGAAGCTGGGCAATCTTCTTTTCTTTCTCGCGATTATCTGCTTCGATGGTCGTGCGCGCCTGAATCTTTTGCGCGACCATATCGTCGTAGCCGCCGGGGTAGACGATGACCGTATCGTAATCGATATCCGCAATGTGCGTGCACACAGTATTGAGGAAATGCCGATCGTGCGAAATGACGATCATCGTTCCTTCGTATTCGTGCAGGAATTCTTCCAGCCAATGAATGGTATCGAGATCAAGGTGGTTAGTGGGTTCATCGAGCAGCAAGGCTTGAGGTCCACCGAACAGAGCCTGGGCCAACAGCACGCGAAATTTGAAATCGGTGGGCAGCGTACTCATCAATTCAGTATGTTGCGCATCCTCAATGCCGATCCCTCGCAGTATCTCTGCCGCTGTAAACTCGGCGCTATAGCCGTCCTCATCAGCGATGATTGACTCCAGATCGCACAGCCGGGTGGTCTGCTCTGCAGTCAAGTCGGCGACTTCGCACAGAGCATCTCTTTCCTTAAATGCATTCCATAAAGTCTCATTGCCCATCACGACAGTGTCGATGATGCGCTCGGCGTCATAGGCGAAGCGGTCTTGCTTCAATACACCGACTTGGCGCGGACGCTTGACCGTGCCCCGATTGGACGGTTCAATCTCGCCGGAGAGAATTTTCATAAACGTTGACTTACCGGCGCCATTCGGACCGGTCAAGCCGTAGCGGTGACCGGTGCTAAAAGTCACGCTTACGTTTTCAAACAGCGTGCGGGAGCCGAATTGCTTGGTGACCTTGTCGACGACTATCATTGAGGGATTCCTTGCCAGGGTTATTTGACGCCCAGTTTTGCGCGTCAGTCCCAGGCATTATAGCGGTTCTCAAGCGCCCGGTTGCACGGCTGTACTCGAATCTTTAGATTTCGTGTGAATAATCTATTCATACATTGCCGGTGGCTGGAGGGCGCGGCGGCGGACCCTTGCCCGGTTTGAGGTTGAGCTTCGGTTGGCGCAACAGTCCCGCTTCGCGTTCTTCCGATAGGCCTGCCGCTCTCGGCATCGATGGGTCGCGTGTCTGATCCCACTTGAGTGTATCGGCTATCGTATGTTCAATCCGTCTGCATTTCAGTCCGGCTTCCACCGCTTTGCTGCGATCCAGCCGCATCATGCCGGCGTAATCTTTCTTTGAGGCTGGCACCCATAACGGCAGTTCGCTCCACGGTGCGACTCCCGCTTTCTCCAGCACCGCTTCTTCGACTCGAACTAACTCGCAAACTGCTTTTCCGGCTTGGTCGCATGCGTCGAGAAAGTCGCCGAGAGTTACTCGTTGATCGGGACCCGTGGCGATAAAAATGCCTCGCTCTTGCGCCTCTGCCAGGATCAGCACAAACGCAGCCAAGTCGCGCACGTCGATAAACTGAATGAGGCGATCGAGTCGGTCGGGCACTAATATTTTTCCACCTCGCGCAAATCGTGCCGGCCAGTAAGTGAAACGATCGGTGGGGTCGTATGGTCCGACAATGAGACCGGGCCTGACGATGATGGAATTCTCGGGCATCAGCTCGGTGACGACATGTTCGCAATCAGCCTTCAGGCTCCCATAATCTCCTTCTTCTCCCGGTGCTGTGTATTTGATCTCGTCTTCTTCGTTGATTCCGATTGCAGAAAACTCGCCATAAACCGACACCGTTGAGATGAAGATATAACGTCCCACCGATCCGCGAAGAGCGTTGACCGAGTGCGCAACGATTTCGGGCCGGTATCCGCAGGTGTCGATCACTGCATCGAACGTTCGACCGGACAGCACGCTCAAATCACCTTCGCGATCGGCGATCAGTTTTTCTACTTGCGCTTGCTCTTCGAGATTTTGTGAGCCTCGGTTGAGCGTGGTTACCTGATGTCCGGCAGCCAATGCCGCCTGGACGAGATGACGTCCAAGGAAAACAGTGCCGCCTATTACGAGCAATCGCATGCCTGTACCACTTCATCGAGGGACTTGCCCTGGTGAATTATAGAGGATCACCGTGGCAACGGGAAATCCGCGCCGGCGCCCAAGCATGTTCACGACGTGTAACTTAGCTCGCGCACGGTACCACGGCAAAAACGTCCTCCCCTAGCTGATACAATTAGCCCGATGTTCTGACGCAGAGGTATCGAGATGGTAGCGCTCGCCATGAAGGCTGGTGGATTTTACGATTCGCATTCGAAAGGACAGGCTAACGTAATCCGGAACGCACACGGGCTCATAACCGGGGCGATGGAAACAGTGCCTCTGCCGGCTCCAGGCATGCCATTCACCATTGTTGACTACGGATGTAGTGAGGGTAAAAACTCGCTCTCTGCAGTCGGCTACATCATCGACAACGTAAGATCCAGACGCGCTGGGCAAGCGGTGGTAGCGTTCCACAACGACATACCGCAGAACAATTTCAATGCATTGTGCAGCCATTTTCTCGAGCCTGATTACCTGGCAATGAAGAGCGCAGGGCCGCTTTTTTCCTTCGCAGCGCCGGGATCATTTTTCGAGCAAGTCATGCCCGATGATTCGGTGCACTTTGGAATCTCCACGTCGGCTGCGCATTGGCTCTCCGGCGACTGCACAGGCGCCGTACGTGAACACGTGCACCATCTCTACGCGACAGTAGTCGAACAAAACTACTTTGCAGAGATTGCTTCGCGCGATTGGTCGGCATTTCTGCGCGCGCGTGCCGCGGAAATGAGAAGTGGTGGCAAAATGGTCGTAAGCTTCCAGGCGAATAACACGGAAGCGAATAAAACGACCATTGGAAATCCGTACGTCAAAGCTTTCGATTTGATCAGCAAGGCGGTGCTGCAGCTTGTCGACGAGAACGTCATCTCGAGAGAGGGTTACTACCGCCTGGCGTTTCCAATATACTGCCGTACGCTTGCAGAAGTAAGAGCGCCGTTCGACAACGAGCTTAAAGGCGTGCTCAACCTCGATCACGTCGAGCCGGCGCTGATGACAATCCCAATAAGAGAACAATTCGAATGCGACGGCAATGTCGAAGACTACGTTTGCGAACTGATTCCACAGATTCGCGCGTGGTCCGAACCTGTGATCAGGCATGCATTGCAGTTGGACCCTAAGGATGCGGCCATAATCGAACAAATCTATTCGCGGATGGAATCGCTTGTCCGCGACGATCCTTACGACACGTTGAGTGGCAGAGTCATGATCTGGTACCTGGTATTCTCGAAGCGCTAAACGGGCGCCGTTCCTAACATAATCCTAAGGTGGTGAGTCGTACGCTGGAAGTGTCCGAAGACACAGGAGCGCCGACTATGACTCCCGCTGGAAATAGCTCAAACCATCCGAATCAGGCGGATCATCCGCTTTCCGACAAGCCCATCCTCGAAAAGTGTATGGCTGCGCTCATAGCAGTAACTGTTGCCGTTCTGGCAGTGGACTTGCTGTCGGTGCTCGCCGTCATTCTTCTGCCGCGTTGGTGCCAATAGTGCACCGAAGGGAGTGTCAAGGAAGGTCAACCTTATATCTTGGCGCGGCTGGCTGGATGCTATGATTGCCAGGACAACGGAGCTGTCAGGAACCATCACGTGAAAAAACCAAGCAATGAGTCTGAGTCGAACAAGAGGCCACGAGCCTCGCGTATGTCGTCGGAGTCGCAAGACGCCTTCAAAGAGCGCCGCGATCGCATGTACAGCGGCGGCTATGCCGATGAAGAGCAAGCGCGGGAAGCTTCGACGGAAAGTGCAGAGGGGCGCCCTCCCCGCAAGAGAGACCAGGGCGAATCCCATCAGCCTACGCGCCGGGTACTCGTCGAAATAACGGATCAGATGGGCGACCTTGCTGAGCAAATAGCCGAAAAGACGAAAATGCCGTTTGGACAGCTGCTGTCCGAGATCTTAAGGAATGCTCTTTTTGTCTATGCCGACAAGTTGAAGATAAGCACAAAGCGGCAAAAGTACACGGCCGAGTTCTCGACAGCAGAGCGGCAACCCCGCGCGCGGCGCCCTCGCCCAGAAGAAGGTGAGGAGTCCGGATATCGTGGACGTGCCGGTGGTGGTGCGGGCCGCGGATATGCAGGCGGCGGCGACAGTCAAGGCCGCGGCAGGTTTGGCGGTGGCGAAAATCGAGAAGACCGTGGGGGACGCGGCAAGTTTGGCGACCGCGAACAACGTGAAGATCGCGGAGTGCGCGGTAAGTTTGGAGATCGCAAACCGCGTGAGGATCGCGGTGCACGAGGCAAATTTGGTGATCGCGAACAACGCGAAGATCGTGGTGCGCGGCGCAAATTTACTGGCGAAGAAGGCGAAGCTGGAGCCGGCGCAGGTCGCGGCCGATTCGGCGATGAGGCTGGCGCGGGCGCAGGTCGCGGCAAATTCCGCGGCGGCGAAGGTCGTGCCGGCGGCGGCGCAGGTCGCGGCAAATTTGGCGGTGAAGGCCGTGCCGGCGGCGGCGCGAGTCGCGGCAAATTCCGCGGCGGTGAAGGCCGTGCCGGGGGCGGCGCAGGTCGCGGCAAATTTGGCGGTGAAGGCCGTGCCGGTGGCGGCGCAGGCCGCGGCAAATTTGGCGGCGAAGCTCGTGCCGGTGCCGGCGCAGGTCGCAG
>Ga0134128_10000433_pt1 | contig 58235 bp, 51 predicted proteins | sample KB31754_FD_96462 | JGI IMG/M metagenome (GOLD analysis project Ga0134128, IMG submission 96462) | Terrestrial soil microbial communities with excess Nitrogen fertilizer from Kellogg Biological Station, Michigan, USA - KB3-175-4 | ecosystem: Environmental > Terrestrial > Soil > Unclassified ... | reverse complement strand
GTAATGACGGACTCGAAGTTACCGTGCAGCCTTAGACCGTAATCGGACTGGATGAGACTGACGTAGACTCGGGACATCTCAACGGTGCCTTTCCAGTCTCACATCGATGGCGAACTGACCGTCGGACGGCAGCGTGGCGGAGGCGGACGGGAATCGAACCCGCCTGGTCGAGTTACTCGACCACGTCGGTGTTGAAGACCGCGGGGGCCACCAGGCGCCCATACGCCTCCGCATAGGATCTTAGGCCCTTGATACGCGGCCCCGTTGGGGGGTGCCACCGCGGCCTGCCGAGCTCCACAGCTCTGAGGTCGAAGTTGCGCCAACAGTGCAGCTGAACGTGGTGCGGCATCCGTCGCAACCTATCGCATTAGCCGGCCCGGCAGTATCATTCCGCGGTCTGAAAGCACGAACAGGTGAAAGACTCGGCGGTGACTTCGATCCGACTGCTGGACTATCTGGCCGCGCGGTAACCTGGTGGCCGACGCCGCCTGGCCCAAGCGACATAACCTTCTGCTGTGGATATTGGGCTTGACCGCACCGGCTTTATCGTATGTGCACTGTGGTTATGGTGCAGCCCGCGCATCGCGTGCTTGATCGACCACTAACATTGTGTCAGGACTGCTCGCGCTGATCGCATGTGTGGTGATCGGTGCCGTTGTGGCGAGCCCGTCGCAACCAGAGCATGCTTTACCGGCAACCGGCCATCATCAATCAGCTTCTGGAAGAAGAGAGCGATCCCGACACGCTGGGAGAGTTATTTCGGTCAGCTCGTGCCCGGCGGAGAGAATTCCCCGCGGATCTGGCGGGAGCCGGTTGCGCTAATCGACGTGGTGCGCGCCGCGATCATCCAGACCGACGATCTGGGTTGGTCCCACCTGCTTGCCGAGCTGACCGAGAATGCAGTGCGCTTTTCCCCACCGGAAACGCGTATCAGGATGCGTACTCAGCGTTGCCTTCAGCCGCGTCGGCGCCCGCGGCGTACCCGGATCGTCACAGATGACATCGGCGGTGGCCCTGCCGGCTACCGGCGCCCCGCCCTAGGCCGTGGGTGTGGTCGCCCGCCCGGCGGGTCACACAAGCCAATCTGGCTCCCGAATTACGCCGGCCCAAGCCTGCTGGTGAGGTCACCTGCACCGAACGCGGTCAGCTGGCCGGGCCCAGCCCAGCAGCGGCTCACCTCCGAGCGACCGAGGGGCTCGGTCGCTCGGAGGTGAGCGACCGGGCCCGCGGCGCAGTTGACTCAGCTCACGCCTAGTTTCTCGGCGGCCATCCGGGTTCCTTCAACTCGATTCTTGATCTTCTGGAATGCGATGTCGCGAGCGTAATCGGGTGAACCGTGGTTGGGCTTCTCGTCGATGCTGAATGGTGAGAAACCGCAGTCGTCGGTGGATCCGATCCGCTGCTTGTCGATGAAGTTTGCCGCCCTGACCAGCTGATCGCAGATCTCCTGAGGGCTTTCTGGCCGGGGACTCTGCCCCACGCACACCCCGATGTAGGCCATCTGGGCGACGCCGTCGGCGTCATCTTGCAGGTTTTCTGCGATGGACTGGTACACGGGGTCGCGGTCGCGCTCGCTGGCCAACTGGATGAGGAAGTAGCCAGCATTAATCTTGAACATGCTCGGGAGCAGGTTGTTGTAGGGCACATCCGCGCTGTGCACCGAGTCCCGGTCGCCACCCGGGCAGGTGTGAATGCCGATCTTCTGGCGCTCTTCCGCGGTGAAGTTGGCCATCACCCGGTTGTTCAGCTCGATGAAGTGCGGGAGTAACCCGGCACCGGTCCATGGGTTGCGGGGGTCTTCCCTGGTGGACAGCCGACCCTCGGTGAAGTCCACGGAAACCCGGGCCGCGCCGGCAGCGAATGCTTCGCGGATGTCTTTCACGCATTCGTTGACGATGTCTTCTTCGAATTCTTCCCGAGGGTAGCCGGGCACCTCATCTTTCAGCGGGTACAGCAGGGCGATCATCGAAGGAGCAATCACGGCCTGCTTCATGGGCACGTGGGCGTACTGGATAGATTTCTTCAGGAAGTCGGCAGCGTAGTACTTGTACCGCAGAGGTCTACCGGTAAGGCGGGGTAGTTGCCGTCCGTGACCGTCGGCGAAGATGGCGAAGAACTGGCCACCTGGGCCGAGGTTGTCGGCCAGCCCGGTGCCGTTCAGGGTATCGGTAAGGGGGTAGGTGGCGAAGCTTGACACACGCTGCTCGCCGTCGGAGATGATGGGTGATCCGGTGGCCTCAAACCGCTCGATCGAATCCTTCACGGCTTCTTCTTGCTCGGCTTCCAGCGCCGCTAGGTCGATTTTGCCTTCGTCGTGGGCGGCGTAGGCGGCCTGCAACTTGGCTGGACGAGGCAGCGAGCCCACGGGCTCGGTGGGAATTCCGGTGGCCGTTCTCGGATCGTAATCGGTCATGATTGTCCTCTCTAATGATTGAGTAGGCTCTAAATAGAGTGGGAGGACGATAATATTTGCGCGCGGACTCCTTTCTCTCGCAAAAGATCGCACCGCGAATGGCGCCGCATCGTCCGGTTCGTATACCAGAAAAGGCGGACACAGACAGGTCTGTCTAGCTGTGAGCTGGATCATAGTCAGATTACGAAGAGTCGGTCAACGCCCACCCACATGGACCACAACGTTTCACTTACATGCGAACAATTGTTGCTCAGAGTTTTGCTTGCCGCCGCCGTACGTGGGTGCGCAACCACACCAACAGCCCTATCCCCACCAGGGCGCCGAGGATGATATTGCTGGCCATGCCCAGCTGATCCTGCACCCCGGCGAGGCTTGCGCCGGCCAGGTACCCCAGTGCGGCCACCACCGTTGCCCAGATCATCCCGCCGAGCATGTTATACGGTAGAAATCGTCGCCAGCTCAGCCCGCTCATTCCGGCCAAGCCGGGAACCAATGCCCGCAACAGCGCCGTGGTGCGCCCGATCAGCACGACAATCGGCCCGCGCCGGCGTATCAGATCATTGGTCGCGCACACCGCCTCTGGCTTGACCAGCCACTCCGGAAGACGGCCGAGCAACCGGGCGCCGTAACGGCGCCCGACGCCGAACCCGATCGCATCGCCGATCACCGCGCCCGCTATGCCAGTGGGAATCACCGCCCACAGCGGTAGGGTCCCGACTTGCGCCGCGGCGCCCGCCACCAAGATCGCGATCTCGCCGGGGAAGACCACGCCGAGCATGGTGGAGGCCTCCAGCGCAGGGCAGATGAAAGCCAGGATCAGCATCGGAGTCGGCGGAAGTGCCCGCAGTGCGTCGAGCACCATGCCCTGATCTTGACTCATGAACCGGTTGGGTGCCAACCCATCCCGGTGGGCGCCGGGGTGAACAGGGCCTGGCCACCGCCGGCAGCGCCGCACATATGGACGATTTTGCCTACCGCTAACTGAACGTGAGGAGGGCGGTAACCACAGCGTCGCTACCGTTGGTGGCATGAGCGCTGCTGACCTGGATCTCCATCACCGACCGGGGCTGGGTGTACGTCCGGGCGACTCCGACCCCGCGGCGATGCTGTGCCGAGTGCTATTACTGCTGCTGGCTGTCGTGGTGATGGCCGGGCTCGGATTGGCGTGGTGGCTGGCCTGATACCCGTACGTTAGGTGACGGTTTCCCCCAGCCGCCGCCACCGGGGGTTTCGATGCGGATCCGGTCACCGCGGGTCAGCTGCCAGGTGCCCTTGCTGGGCAGCTCGACCTCGGTGCCATCAGCCCGCCGCAGGATGTTGTGCCCCACCGCGCCGGGCCGCCCGCCGGCAAGTCCCCATGGTGCGTTTTCCCGGCGCTCCGACTGCACGGTCAACGTGCAGTCGGCCAGCACCTCGACCTCCCGGACCAGGCCGTCGCCGCCGGGATGTGCGCCGGCGCCACCCGACGCCGGTCGCAGCTCATAGCGCCACACCCGCAACGGGTAGTCCAGTTCCATCGCCTCGGCGGGGGTGTTCTGGGTGTTGGTCATCCCGGTGTGCACCCCGGACATGCCCGGACGGGCCGGAGTGCCGCCCTCGCCGCCGCCCAGCGTCTCGTAATAGCTGAACGCCCGGCTGTCACCATCGGAACTACTGGCACCGGCGCCGATGAGCAGGTTGTTCATGGTGCCCTGACTTGCCGCGGGTACCCGATCGGGAAGTGCCTGGGCGAACGCGCCGAGCAGGACGTCGACGATTCGCTGGCTCGTCTCGACATTGCCGGCGGCCGTGGGCGCCGGGAATCTCGCGTGCACCACCGAGCCTTCCGGTGCGCGCACGTGCAGCGATCGGTAACAGCCGGCGTTGGGCGGTGCCGCTGGATCGGTCAGCATCCGGAAGACGAACATCGCCGAGGACAGCGTCACCGCGAACACCGCGTTGCAGTTCACCGGGATCTGTGGGTCGGTGCCGGCGAAGTCGATCGTCACCTCGTCGCCGGCGACGGTCACCGCGGTGCGGATCGTGATGCCCTCACCGATCTCCAGGACGTCGGAGTTGCAGTAGCACCCGTCGGGGATCTGCTGCACAGCCGCCCGGACCCGCCGGTCGGAGTAGTTGCAGACGGCTGCCATGGCCTGCGACAGCCGCGCGGAACCCATCCGGCCGGCGAGCTCGCGCAGCCGCCGGGCCCCGACGTGGTTGGCGGCGAACTGCGCTCGCAGGTCGCCCCGCCGCTCCCCGGGGGTGCGGGAGTTCGCGGCGATCAGCCGCAGCACGTCGTCGCGCTCCCCGTTGGCGTCGGCGACGAGGATCGGCGGGATCCGGATCCCTTCCATGGCGATCTCGGTGGCGCTGGCGGGCATCGACCCAGGTGCTGCGCCACCGACATCGGCGTGGTGCGCCCGGTTGGCGACGTACCCGAGCAACTTCCCGGAATCGGTACCCACGGCGGCGACGATGGTCAGGTCTGGCAGGTGCGTGCCGCCCAGGTAGGGATCGTTGACGCAGACCTGCTGGCCGGGCTGTAGCTCACCGTAAGTGTCGAGCACGGCGCGGACGCTGGCCGGCATGGCGCCCAGATGGACTGGGATGTGCTCGGCTTGGGCGACCATCTCCCCGTCGGAGTCGAACACCGCCGCTGAGCAGTCGGCTCGTTCCTTGATGTTCGGCGAGTACGCCGCGCGCCGCAGCGCCACGCCCATCTCCTCGGCGACCCCAGCCAGCGCGTGCCGGAACACCTCCAGCTCAACGGCGGAAAGTTCAGTCATTGGCCCCTCGCTGTGCAGGCTGCATGTTTTCACCGGGCGGCCGCTAGCGCAGCACTGGTAACGGATAGTGCGTCGAGCGGCCGGTCGCGGCCTCAATGAACTCGACGGCCGGGGCAAGCTCGACCAGTAGCTGCGCGGTTTCCTTGAGCGCCTGTAGTAGCACCGCCGGTGGGTGATCTAAAGCGCGTTGCAAGTCAAGAAGGTGCACGGTGGCTTCCAGTACCAGGATCCGCAGTCCCGCGCCAAGCGTGATCACCGCATCGGACTCCGGCCAGGGCACAACCAGGGTCCGCTTGGCTTGGCGTAGTTGCCGCAGCGCCTGCGGTAGACCACTGGTCCTCGGCGTAAAGATCACCCATGTGTCGACTGTGCCACAGTCAACACACCGGGCACGAGCGCGCGACACAGCGGGCATGGGGGCGCGACACGCCGGAAGCGGTCAGCCGCGCAGGTCCACGACCAGGTTTCCGGCGTCGTCCAGCACGGCGACCTCGCCGCCGGCCAGCAGGGTGGTGGTATCCGGCTGCTCGATCAGCGCTGGCCCGGTGACCTCGTCGCCGGACGTCAGCCCGGCTCGCGAGACCACCCGAGCCACGCCGATATCGCCGAGCTCGCGGGATCGCTCCTCGGCGGGTTCCCCCTGGTCCCAATTGCTGGGCGGCTGGGACAGAATCGGTTCACCCCGGGCCACCACCCGCAGTGTGACGATCTTGACGGGCTCGTCGGGAAGGGCGTACCCGTAGGCCTCCCGGTGCGCGCGGTGCAGCAGCTGCGCCAGGTCGGCACCGGCCTCGACGGTGAGCCGCAGCTCATGTGACTGCCCGGCGTAGCGGGCGTCGGCGAGCCGGGTCACTGTGATCTCGCCCGCCACTCCCTGGCGCTCGAGCTCCTCGCGGGCCTGCGCTTCCAGCGCCTGCCACCCGCCGGTGAGGTCGTCGCCTGCCTGCGCCATCACCGTCCGGGACGCCTCGTAGCGGGCCGGCGCGAGCAGTAGCCCCAACGCGCTGAGTACTCCCGGCGCGGGCGGCACCACCACGGCGCGGCAACCGAGGTCACGGGCCAGGGCGGTGGCGTGCAGGGGACCGGCGCCGCCGTAGGCCACCAGGGCGAGCTCCGCCGGGTCGACGCCGCGCTCGGTAGAGACCTTGCGCAACGCTCGGGCCATCGTGGCCCGCACCACTGCGAGGATGCCTGCTGCCCCGCCGGCGGTGTCCGGCAGCGCCTCGATTGCGCGCGCGGCAGCGTTGACATCCAGGCGCAGGCCCTCGTCGCTGCTGCCCAGCTCTCGATCCGGGCTGAGATGGCCCAGCACGCAGTGCGCGTCGGTCACCGTCGGTTCGGTGCCGCCCAGCCCGTAGCAGGCGGGACCCGGGTCGGCGCCCGCCGACGCTGGGCCGACCCGCAGCGCACCGCCGGTGTCGACCCAGGCGATCGACCCCCCGCCGGCGCCCACGGTATGGATCCCGACCGCCGGGGTCCGGAATGGCAGGCCGCCGATCTGGGCGGAGGTGGACACGTCCGGCTGGCCACCCCTGATCAGGCACACATCGGTGGACGTGCCGCCCATGTCGAAGGCGATCGCATCGTCGAAGCCGGCGGACCGGGCTACGGCACTTGCTGCGACGACGCCCGCAGCAGGCCCGGACAGCAACGTGTGCACTGGCGCGGCGGCCGCGAACTCGATGGCTGCGGTGCCGCCCGCTGAGGTCATCACGGTGATCGTCGGATCGGGCAGCCGGGTGGTCAGGTTGGAAAGGTAGCGGCGCATCACGGGCTCGACGGCGGCGTTGAGCACGCACGTCGAGGTCCGCTCGAACTCGCGGAACTCCGGCAGCAGCACGCTGGACCGGGTGATCGGCACTTTGAGCGTTCGTGCCAACGCGTCGCACAGCCGCCGCTCGTGGGCGTCGCCGGCATAGCTGAACAGCAAACTCACCGCCACTGACTCGGGCTCCAGGCGCTGGACCTGGCCCACCACCCGATCGATCTCCTCGTCGGTCAGCTCGATCACCGCTGCGCCGTCCGGGCCGGTCCGTTCGATCACGGTGACCACCCGGTCGTGCGGCACGAGCGGCTCGGGGCGGGTGACGGTCAGGTCATAGAGTGCAGGCCGGTCCTGCCGGGCGATCTGCAGCACGTCGGCGAACCCGTCGGTGGTCACCAGGACCGTCCGGGCGATCTTGCGCTCCAGCACCGCGTTGGTGGCCGTGGTGGTGCCGTGCGGCAGCAACTGCAGCGGTGCGTCGGGCAGCGCTTGCGCGACTCCGCGCTGCACCCCAACGGCCTGGTTGTCCGGCGTGGTCGGCACCTTCACCGCCCGCGGCCGTAACCCCTCCGCGTGCACCACCACATCGGTGAATGTCCCCCCCACATCGACCCCCGCGCACCCCATCCCCGCAGTCTCCCCCTACTCCCTCCCCGACATGGAGCCATATCGGGGGTTTTCGGCTCCTTCAGGCCCGATATGTCTCCATGTCGGGGAGGGGAGACCGCGTGTCTGGTTGGCGACAGAGGGTTAAGTGGGTTACGGAGAGTTAATCTGGGGGGCGATGAGAAAGGTCGCGTGCACGCTGCCCGTCCGGTCTGCCGGACTGCTCGGGGCTGCGCTGGTCGTCGCCGGCTTGATCACCGCGGGCGTCGCCTCTGCGGGGCCGCCGTGTTCATACACTATCGACAACCTGGAACAGGCGCGCTCCGCGATCACCGCCGCCGCCCCGGGAGACACGCTGTGCTTCGCCGGTGTCGACCTCGCCGACGTCGATCTGACCATGGTCCGCTCCGGTACCGCCGACGCGCCGATCACCCTCGTCTCCGATGGGGTGACCACCATCCACCAACTCCACATCATCGCCGATCACATCCTGCTGCAGGGCTTCACGATCGTCGGTGGCGGCGAGTTGCTGCTGGAAGGAACCGGCATCGTCGCGCAGAAGAACACGGTTCGAGACACCGTGCGGGGTGGCATCATCTGCGCCTCGTGCACCGATTCCACGATCGAATCCAATACCGTGACGCATGCCACCACGGCGGGCATCGCTATCAGCGGCCAGCGGATCACCGTGCGCGAGAACGTGGTGAGTGCCACGGTGCCGGCTGATGACGGTGACGCCGACGGCGTGCGCTTTTTCGGCAACGGGCACCGCATTCTCAGTAATGTGATCGAGAACATCCCGGCCCGCGGTGCGGCCCACCCCGATTGCTTCGAGACGTTCGACACCGGCCACCCAGCCACCTTCGATGTCGAGATCATCGGTAACGCCTGCCAGCACGTCGCGGAGAACTGCTTGGTCGCCACCGGCGACGAGCGCGGCAACGGCGATGCTCCGCTGGGAGCCCGGTCGATCAGTTTCATCGGCAATACCTGCGCCACTGACGGCGATCAAGGTGTGTATCTGCGCCGGTGGCCACAGGTCGACTTACGCAAGAACGCCTTCTCCGGTCCGAACACCAAGCGCGGCATCCTGATTTCCGCCGCTTCCACCGGATGCACTGTGAGAGACAACACCATTACCGGCGACGTCCCCGCCGTGCAGATCGACGACTCCTCCAGACCGGGTTTCAACAGTCCATTCTGATTGAACGGCTCATTTGGCCAGATCGGTCACTGGCATCAGCGTTCACAGCTGACTGAACGATTGATTGAACGGCGGCCTGAACGCGGCCTGAACGCCTCCAGGATATCGGACCAATCCTGGAGGAATCATGACCGAGACCGCTGCTGTGTCCGCCTCCCCTCGGGAGGACGCGCCAGCTCACGGTGCATCGCGCACTCCGGCCGTGCTGGCACAGCGACCCGAGCCGGCGGTGACGCCGGTAAACCGCACGATGCCCACCGATGGCGGCCCAGCACCGCCGGCTCGGCCCTCGGTCTGGTGGACACTCCGTCTCGGAGTGCACCTCGCGGTGGCCGGCATTCCGCTGCTGGCGATCTCCGCGGATGTGTTCGGGTTGGTGCGGTTGCAGACCGTCGCGATCTGGGTGCTGCTGCCGCTGCTCGCCGTGCTCGCCACGGTGGTGTTCGCTGACCCGCACCCGTCGGACCGCGTGGTGCTGATCGGCTTCCTGTGCGGGCTGGTGGCCTGCGCCGCCTATGACGCCTTCCGGCTACCCACCATTTATGTGATGCACCTGTGGGGCGATTTCTTCGGCAGCGTCGGAGGATGGGCCACCGGTAGTGAATCGAACTACTTGGTGGGATACCTGTGGCGCTATATCGGTGACGGAGGTGGCATCGCCATCACCTTCTTTGCCCTGGCCGCAACGCTGCGAGTGGCGAGTTGGCCGCGACGGCGGGTCATCGCTCTGGCCGTGGGCTATGCCGTCTGCCCGGTCTGGACCGGACTCGTCGTGACAGACCTGCTTGCTCCCACCGGGCGGGAATTGTTCCCCATATCTGCGACCACCCTGACGGTGAGCCTGATCGGCCACCTCATCTACGGCCTGGTCCTCGGCTACGGATACTGGATCTTTCGCCACCATGAGACGAGCTGGCCGCTGAGGCTGACCACTCGGTCGCTGCTCGGATTCGCCGCGCGTCGTTAGCGGTGAACACCCTTGCTGGACGTCTGACCGTCAACAGAATCCGGGCTGGTCGCGGTGCCTCCCCCGCGACCAGCCCGGTCGTTGGAGCACACCCACACGACCGTCGCGGCGGGCTCGGGGTCATAGCAGCAGTACAGCCCGGTGCGCACGCAGTGGTCGAGATGCCCACCCAGCTCGGGATGCGCCCGGCTGATGTGGGTGATTGCGGAACGCAGCGCGCGAGTGACGTTGAGGCGGGCCTTCTCCGCGGTGCTGGCAGCCCGCCGGTCGCGCCCACCCAGCCCGACCGCGCGGGCCAGCTCGCTCACCAGCGCATCGATCTCGGCCTGCGCGCTGGCAGCCCGGGCCTGATCACCGGATTCCTCCGCCTCCTCGATCTCGCCCCGCAGCTGGCCTAGCCTGCGCTGGTAGGCCGCCTTGGCCTGGGCGTCGAGCATCGGCCCGGCGTCGCCCAACGCGCGGCGGTCCAGCCCCGGCTCGCCCGGCGCGTCCACCAGCCCGACCAGGTCGAAGACGTGCTGTTCGACTCCGGGGTGGGCCAGTAGCGCGGCCAGGTAGCGCAGCCCCTTCGAATTTCGCAGCCGAATCTGGGACCCTCGGTACCCGATCGAGGCGTAGCCGCCCTGCACGCACAGCGACGCCTCCACGCGGGGTGGCGCGGTGACCGAATCGGTCAGCACCGGCCCGCTGTCGACCGCTCCCAGCTCGTTGAGCAAGCGGGTCATTCCCAGCTGCTGCGCTGTCTCACGCACCTCGTCGAGCAGCTGGCGCGAGCCCTGCTGATCCCCCTGCGCGGCCCGTAGTCGCGCCCAGGCCAGCTGGATGCGGGCCGTCCAGGGCCGGGCGCGCATCTGCTTGCTGATCGCCAGCGCGCGCTCGAAATGGCGCTGCGCCTCGTCGCTGCGCCCGAGCAACTCCGAGAGCAACCCGAGCCCGTGTGCCACCGGACCATGTATATAGACACCGGCCTGCACCGGGACCGTGTCGGGGTAGGGCGCAAGCCTTACGTACAGCGTCAATGCCGCCTCTGGCACCGGCAGCAGCACGCACGCCTCGGCGAGCATCACCAGGCCCAGCAGCACGAAATGACGTGCCGTGTCGGACTGCTGCGCTCTGGCCAGGGCGAGCTGGAATACCCGGCGTGCGCGCTGGTGATCACCTATCTGGGTGAGCGCCAAGCAGGCAGCGCCGCCCAGCGACACCAGCATCGGCTGCGCTTCGAACAGGTCGGCGCACTCGGCCGCGATCTGGGCGAAGCCAGGTAGCTCGACGGCGAAGCCGACGCTGGCGGCCTGGATCCGGGGGCCGCCGTGTTCGTTGAAAGCGTTGAGCCCGAGCCGATCGGCCCATGGCTGTGCTTGGTCGAGAAGTTGGAGGGCTTCGGCGTAGCGGCCCTCCAGGATCGCGATCGCGGCGTAGCGGGTATCGGCGTAGAAGCGCCAGACCGGGCTGCCAAGCTCGACCGCCAGCTGGTGAATGCGGGCGAGTTCGGCGTCCGCCAGGTCGCGGTCGGCCCGCTCCATCGCACCGGTGAATCTCATCAGGTGCGCCTCGACGGCCAGCTCCGGCTCGTCACTGCGGTCGGCCAGCGCGAGCAGCTCAGCGCCCAGCGCGAGACGCTGCTCCGCGGGCACTACGCTCCAGATCAGGTCATTGCGCGCCCACATCACGTTCGTCGTGGTGCCGGCCTCAGCGCAGCGGCGGGTCATCGCCACTGCTTGCGCGGCCAGCGCCACCGCCTCTGCGGTGCGTGCCGGCCAGGTGATCAGCTCTTGCGCGAGGCGGCTGATGACCTGGATGCGCCGTGGGCTGTCGCCGGGCGCGAGCCGGTCGCGGGCCTCCTCGAGCGTGGCGGCCAGGTCCTCCTGCGGTCCGTACATCACGCTGTATGAGCAGCACCCCAGCGCCGCCCGAGCGAACAGGTCACCGTCGTCGATATCCCGAGCGATGGCCAGTGCCCGGCGATGGGTCAGGATCGACTGCTGCGCCTGCCCCGCCCGCCATTGCGCCTCACCGAGCTCGACCAGCAGCTCGCAGACGCGCTGCGGCGCCGCCCGGGCCTGTTCAAGCAGCCGGGCGGCGTGGCCGAGAAAGTGGGCAGCTTCCTCGTAGGCTCGGCATCGGTGGGCCTGTTCGCCGGCTGCCAGGCAATAGCCCACCACCATCTCGGTGTTCACCGCGGCGTCGCCGAGTACGGCGGCCTGCACGAAGTGGCTGGCCAGCCGGGCCAGATAGGGCTCCAGGTGGCCGGCCCGCACGGTCTCCAGGGCGCGCCCAGCACGACCGTGCAGCGCCGCCCGCTGCACCGGGGTCAGCTGGTCGAGCGCTCCTTGGCGGACCAGGGCGTGGGTGAACTCGAAGCGGTCGGCGCGCTCAGGGTCATAGCGCAAGATGCGGGCAGCGAGCGGCTCAGTCAGCAGCGCGAGCAGTTCTGCGCGGTCCAGCCCGCAGAGCGCCTCGAGTTCAGCCAGCTCCACAGCGGTGCCGAGCACCGCTGCGTCGCACAGAAGTCGCCGGCAGGCCGGCGGGAAGCGGGCCAGCCGGCTGGCGATGACGTCGCGCACCCCGGACGGTAACCCAGGCCACGTCTGGTCGCTGCCCAGCAGGCGGGTCACCTCCCCGACGAACAGCGGGTTACCGCTACTTTGCCGGTGCACCTCGGCCGCCAGCCCGGGCCGGTGGTGTCCTGGCATGGTGGCGGCCAGCAGCATGTCGATCTCCGCCACGCTCAGCCCGCCCAGCGCGATGGAACGGCCCAGCCGGGCCAGCTCGCCGCGCGTCGAGGCCAACGGGCTGTCCGGATCTACCTCGACGTCGCGGTAGGCGGCGATGACGAGCAACTGGACGCCGCGGAGCTGCCCGGCCAGAAAGCACAGCGCTCCGACCGACAGGTGGTCCGCCCAGTGCAGGTCATCGAGCACCACCAGAAGCGGCGCGCGGCGCGCCGCGATGGTCAACCCCTGAGCCAACGCGTCATACAGCGAGAAGCGCGCGCGAGCCGGATCATCGTCGGTCAGCCCGGCAGCGCTGCACGAGAGTTCCGGAATCAGCAGGCTGAGGTGCCCGGCGGCCGGGCCGAGCTCCTCGACGAGTTGCGCGGCCGGCAGATCCACCAAGACGCTGCGCAGAACCTGCGTCCACACCCAGCCGGGCGGCTGGCCATCGCCCTCCCAACAGCTGCCCCAGTGGATCCGGAAACCGCGTTGCCGGCAGGCAACAGCGAGTTCCTCGGCGATCGAGGTCTTGCCCACCCCGGGTTCGCCGACGAGCAGTGCCAGCCCTCCGCGATTCTGCAGCGCCCGGTCCGCCAATGCCAGCAGCTCGGTGAGCTCTCGCTCTCGCCCGACGAAGGTGGCTGCTCGCGCCAGGTCCTGGACCATCGCTTCCCCCAGGAGAACACACCGGGGCAACGGCGTTGCCCGCCGACAGGACTCGACCCATAAGAGCAGCGCGATCGGCATCTTGATACCGTCAGCCGGCGTGCCACCCCACGGAGCCACTGAACTCGCCATGACGCTGGACGAGAGCCTGCAGCGGCTGGCCGCCCGAGGTCGCCGGCTTCGCCTGATCGCGACCGGTGGTGGCACAGGTGGGCACACCTATCCGGCTATCACCGCGATTCGCGCCACGCGCGAGATCCTGGCCACCGCCGGGGTGGGGCTTGACGTGCTGTATGTCGGCTCGGCCGGTGGGCTGGAGGCTCGCGTCGCCGAGCAGGAACAGCTGCCCTTCCAAGCGGTATCCACCGGGAAGTTGCGCCGCTCCGCCAACCCGCTACGGATGATCTCCACTCAGAACCTGCGCGACGCCGGACGGCTGACCCGTGGGCTGGTGGAGGCCCGCCGGGTGGTGCGCGCGTTCCGGCCCGACGTAGTGCTGTCCACCGGTGGGTACGTGGCGGTTCCGGTCGGGCTGGCCGCAGCGACGGTCGACGCTGCCCTGCTGGTGCACGAGCAGACCACCAGGCTGGGGCTGGCGAACCGGATCCTGCTGCGCCGGGCCAGCGCGATCGCGCTGTCCTCGCCCACCTCGGTGGAACTCCTGCCGGCGGCGGTGCGATCGCGAGCCGTGGTCACCGGAAACCCGATCCGGGTCGAGCTACTGGGTGGCGACGCCGAGCGCGGGGTCAAGGCGCTGGGCTGGACCGGTTGGGACGCTGGCCTGCCCACCGTCTACGTCACCGGTGGTGCCCAGGGCAGCGTACAGATCAACCGGCTCGTCGAGGCGGTACTCGAATGGTTGTTGCAGCGGGCGAACGTGGTGCACCAATGCGGTGCCAGCTCGCTGGCGCAGCTGCAGCGCCGCGCCGCGCAGCTGCCCGCCGAGCTGGCCGGCCGCTACCGGGTGATCGAGTTCGTCGGTGCGGAGTTGCCGGATGTGCAGGCGCTCGCCGATGTGGTGGTGTCCCGCTCGGGCGCCGGCACGCTGGCCGAGCTCACCGCTTTGGGCAAGCCCTCGGTGCTCGTCCCGCTGATTCCCACCGGCGGTGACGAGCAGGAATACAACGCGCGTTACCTGCAGCAAGCCGGCGCAGCCCGCGCGCTACTGGGCAAGTCGCCCACCCCGGATGATCTCGCCGGTGCCCTCGACGGCCTGATCGCTGATCCCGCGCTGCGCGCCGGCATGGCCGCCCGGGCAGCGCGGCTGGGCCGCCCACAGGCCGCCCACGACCTCGCCACCGTCCTGCTCACCCTGGCAGCGCGCCCCTAAGCGGTCTCATGGATGCTTAAGCACCTTTGTCAGCCCGCCGCGGCCCGGCTCCCGGTCGCTGGTGCGGGCGACCGGGGAGCGGTGCGAGCGGTCAGCTGAAGTCGCCGGCGCGGATGCCCGCGGTGAAGGCGGCCCACTCGGATGGGCCGAACGTCAGGATCGGGCCAGCAGCGTCCTTGCTGTCCCGGATGGCGCGGTGCCCGCTGGGGAGATCGGCGACCTCCACGCAGTTGCCGGCGGCGGTGCTGCGGGAAGACTTCCGGTAGGTCGCGCCGACCAGAGCCGCCCACGGCGCGACGCCCTTGTTGGTCATGGTCACAACTCCTTAATCACAGTGTGGATCATGTCGAGGGACTCCCTCGGCGGGAGCGCCTGAGCCTGTACGGAAGCGAAGGCGTGCACATACTGGCGGACGATGCCGTCGCGCTCGTAGACGGTGAAGCTGGTCTCCCCGTCGACGTAGACGGCCTCGGCATCGTACTCGTCGGGCCACTGGATGATGACGAAGGAAGCCCCGAGCGCGGCGTGCGCGTCCGCAGTGAAGGGCACCACCTGGACGATGACGTCACACTCACGGGTGGCCCTGGTGATGTGGCGCAGCTGGTCGCGCAGCACCTCCGGGCCGCCGACCTGCTGGCGGATCGCCGCCTCCGACAAGATGGCGGTGAAACGCATCCCGTCGGTGAGCCGCTGCTGGCGGCGCATCCGTAACTCGAGATAGCGGTCGATGTCGGACACCCGGATGTGCATGGAGCCCGCGGTCATGATCCGCTCCGCGTAGTCGCGGGTCTGCAACAGGCCTGGGATCACGTGGCCCTCGTAGCTGCGGATCCAGGACGCCTCGACTTCGAGTTCGATGAGCATCTCCACCGGCTCGCTGAGAATGTCGCCGTAGTCCTGCCACCAGCCGGGCTCGGCGCAGCCTCGGCGCAGTTCGTCGAGCGCGCAGGCATCGGTTTCGGGGATGGCGAGCACGTCGACCAGGCGGGCCAGCGTGGCTGCGGTGATCTTCGTGCGGCCGGTCTCGATCCGGGACAGCTGCGGCTGGCCCACGCCGAGCTCGGCGGCCAGCGCGGTGCCGGACAGGCCGCGCTCAGTGCGGTAGCGGCTCAGCCGCGCACCGAGTCGACGGCTCCGCACGGTCGGGCGCATGACCGCCTCCCTCGAGCCGCTGGGGACGGGCGATGGTGGCGGGCGCGGTCTGGTGGCGTGCTCGCGGTCACCCAATGAGTGGACTGTATGTCAAGCATAATGCATGGCAGTATTCGTAGCGAACAGTATCGATCTCCGCCGCTAACTGTAACCCCGAGCAAGGCATTTCCAGCCCCGCGTCACGGTGCTCGGGCTGCACTAAAGACTGACGGCGGCCTTTGGCCGTGTTCACCCACTATCCGGCCAGGCCGCCGTCGCCACGCTGGCGGGCGGCGCACCAGTAATCGAGACCCAGCGCCACACCGAGCACCGTCGCGACGGCCACGCAGTACCCGCCGACGGTGTCGGTGAGGTAATGGAGGTGCTGGGCGACGAGAAAAACGGCGACGCCGGCCGCTACCGCAATCGCAGCAATCGCGGCAAGCACGCGTAGCGCGATACTTCGCGGCCACCGGGCGCCCCCGATGAGAATCGCGGCCGCAACGGCCACCGCGGCTACCGCGGTGGTGTGGCCGCTCGGGAAACTGAGCTCGCCGGACCGCAACCGTCCGATGAGCGGCTTGAGAATCAGCTCGGTGACCGCGACGGCGACAGTCGTCCCGGCGATGGCGAGCAGCACGCCCGACCATCGCCGTGCCACGGCAGCCGCACCTGCCACCACGGCGACGAGAATCGCTGTCTGTGCCGGATCCCCGAGGTTGGCCAGAACATACGTGATGGGTCGACCCCCGCGCAGCCGATGGCTGATCATCGCATCCAGGATGCGATCTCCACGTCCCGCCATGTCCTGACCTGCATAACGCATCCCCAGCGCGGCGATCACGATGAGCGCCAGCACGATGGCAGCTACCGCGGGCCCGCGCATGCGTCGCCCCAGCAGCGGCCGGTAACCACTCGAATCGGACGGCACGGTAGAGAGTATCTCGACCGGGCGTCCTGCCGCCCCCCGCTGACCGCCGTGCCGTCGACTCGGTGACAGCACGGCGGCCGAAGGCGAGCAAGTAAGCGACCGGGTGGGTCAGGCCGGGATGGCAGCGGTGGGGCGGGTCCAGACCCGGTGACCGGCGAGCACCTCGCAGAACGATTCGATGAACCCATCGGGAAGCTTCGTGCCGGCCGATGGGGCGGCCAGCACGCCATGGTCGTTGGCGACGGCCCCGTCGGCTGAGGCCGGCGTCATGACGTTGGCGGTGGCCTGCCCTACCAAGCCGGCGCCGACCCCTATCGCGGCAACTGGTTTGGAGTGCTTGATCGCCTCGGCGATGAAGTGCAACGCGTAGCCGTCGGCGCCAAGCGCGGTGACCGCCTCATCGCCGCCGCCCACGACGACCGCGTCGTACAGCACCGACGCCATGGTGGTCATCGCCCGGTCGACCGGCAGCTCTCCGCCCGACGAGGTGCGCACCGAACCGTTGGTCGCAGCCAGCAGTTCCGGAATCGCCCCCCGCTTGCGCAGCTCCTTGGTCAGTGCGGTGACCGGGCCGGCCTCGACCCCGTCGGCGACGAGCACTGCCACCTTGCGGGACCGGATGGTGTCCGTCGCGGTGTTCGCCTGGCTCAGTGCCGGGGAGCTGCGCCCGTGGTTCGGCGCGACCTCCTCGGCAGGCGGCTTGACCCCGATACCCTCGGCTACCTGCGTGGCCAGACCATGGTCAACCCGGTTGAGCTGCTCGATCACCGCCTCGCGGACGTGCATGTGGTCACATTTGCCGAGCTCGAAACGGAACGCTGCCACGATGTGCTCGCGCTCCCAGCTTGACATCGAGTTCCAGAACAGCGTGGCTTGACTGTAATAGTCCTGGAAGCTGGCTGCCCGCTTGCGGATCTTGTGCCCCTCCACCTTCTCCTGGTAGTGCCGGAAGAACCGGTCATCGGCGATCGCCGGGCACCCGCCGCCCAGAGTGTTCTTGTGATAAGCGGTGCGACCGCGGTGGATCTGGGACTGGTGATAGCCGTCCCGCTGGTTATTGCTCACCTCGGCGATCGGCCGATTCACCGGGATCTGGGCGAAGTTCGGACCGCCCAGCCGGATCAGCTGGGTGTCCAGGTAGGAGAAGTTGCGCATCTGGAGTAGCGGATCGTTCGTGAAGTCGATCCCGGGGACGATGTTGGCGGTGTGGAAGGCCACCTGTTCGGTCTCGGCGAAGAAGTTGTCCGGGTTGCGGTTGAGCACCATCTTGCCGACTGGCCGGACCGGCACCTGCTCCTCAGGGATGATCTTCGTAGCGTCCAGCAGGTCGAAGTCGAAGTTGTGCTCGTCGGCCTCCGGCACCAGCTGCACTCCCAGCTCGTACTCGGGGAACTCGCCGGTCTCGATGGCTTCCCACAGGTCCCGGCGGTTGAAGTCGGGATCCTTGCCGGCGATCTTCTGGGCCTCGTCCCATTCCAGCGAGTGCACCCCGAGCATCGGCTTCCAATGGAACTTCACGAAGGTGCCCTGGCCGTCGGCGTTGACCAGCCGGAAGGTGTGCACCCCGAAGCCCTGCATCATCCGGTAGCTGCGGGGCAGCGCCCGGTCCGACATCAGCCACATGATCGTGTGCAGCGTTTCGGGTTGCAGTGCGACGAAGTCCCACAGGGTGTCGTGCGCCGAGGCCGCCTGCGGGATCTCGTTGTGCGGCTCGGGCTTCACCGCATGCACGAAGTCGGGGAACTTGATGCCATCGTGGATGAAGAACACCGGCATGTTGTTGCCGACCAGGTCATAGTTGCCGGCCCGGGTATAGAACTTCGTCGCGAAGCCGCGGACGTCGCGCACGGTGTCGGCGCTGCCCCGGGAGCCGGCGACGGTGGAGAACCGGACGAACACCGGCGTGGTCACCGACGGATCAGTGAGGAATTCGGCCACGGTGTATTCGGCGAGCCAGTTGTCATACGGCGTGAACTCCCCGTAGGCGCCCGCCCCGCGGGCGTGCACCACCCGCTCCGGGATACGTTCGTGGTCGAAGTGGGTGATCTTTTCGCGGGCGTGGAAATCTTCCAGCAGGGTGGGTCCCCGCTCGCCGACGGCCAGGGAGTCGTCGGTGTGGTCGACGCGCACTCCCTGTTGCGTGGTCAACGCGGTCCCGTCCGGATCCACCCGCATCGCGTTCAACTGTTCCTGCTTGCCGTCGGCTTTTCGGGCCTTGGCCATGACGATCATCCCTTCCGGTGGCGCGGCCGCGATCTTTGTCAGGTGTTAGTCACCCGCTTGTTGTGCGGGCGCGCTGGGCTGATCGCTGCTGGACTGATCAGTTCTGCCGGTGTGCACCGGGATGCGCTGGCGCGTGCTGGGCGACGCCTTGGGCAACCGCAACCGCAGCACACCGTGCTCGAGGTCGGCTGCGCAGGACTCGCTGTTCACCTCGCCGGGCAAGGTGAGCCGGTAGTCGAACCGGCCGGTCCGGCGACTGCGTTGCTGCCCGCCCTCGCCCTCGCCCTGTTCGGACATGCCGTATTCCCCGCCGATGCGCAGGTCCTTGTCCTGCAGATCGATGGTGACGTCGTCCGGGCGCACACCGGGCACGTCTGCCTCGACCAGATAGGCGTCCTCAGTCTCCTGAATGTCTACTGGCGGGGACCAGGAGTTGACGCTGATGCGGGCCACATCGGGAAACGCGTTGGTGAGAATCCGGCTCATCTGGTCGAACAACTCGTCAAACGGGATAATACCGGTGAAAGGGTCCCACCGGCGAGGGCCGTAACGTCCCCGTCGCATTGGCAGTGTCATCACGGATCTCCTTCTGTGACATCGACTCGGTGGTGGTGGAGGGGTTCGGGTTGGTGCATGCAGAGGGGTACCCGCGGGGGAGGCGGCAAACGCCGACCAGCGCATCTTCTGGAGCTTCCGAACTCCTGCGCAGCCGGTGTGTGGCACGCCACGGCGCGCGGAGTTGCTGGAGTTACTCGCCGGTAATATGGTGTTGTTACCGGCGAGTAGCTGGTGACGGCACTGGTTCGGAGCGAGGACATGGGTCACTACAAGAGCAACCTCCGTGATCTGGAGTTCACCCTGTTCGAGGTGCTCCGGGTGCAGGACCGGATGGGCGCGGGTCCGTTCGCCGAGATGGACTCCGACACCGCGCGCCACGTGCTCGCCGAAGTCGACCGGCTGGCCGGCGGCCCGCTGTCGGAATCCTTCGCCGAGTCCGACCGTCACCCGCCGATCTTCGATCCCGAGATGCACTCGGTGGCGCTGCCGGAATCGTTCAAGCAGTCATACCGGGCTTTGTGGGATGGTGAGTGGTACCGCCTCGACCTGCCGTCTGAGCTCGGCGGTTACGGCGCGCCGGCCACGCTGCGCTGGGCCGCGTCGGAGCTGATGTTGGGTGCCAACCCGGCGGTGTTCATGTACATGAGCGGCCCGAGCATGGCCGTCGTGATCCACCGCAACGGCACCGAAGAGCAGCAACGCTGGGCCGAATTGATGATTGACAAGGGTTGGTCCGCCACGATGGTGCTCACCGAGCCCGACGCGGGGTCGGACGTGGGGGCCGCCCGAGCCAAGGCGATCCAGCAACCCGACGGCTCGTGGCACCTCGAAGGCGTGAAGCGCTTCATCACCTCGGCCGAACACGACCTGACCGACAACATCATGCACCTGGTGCTGGCCAGACCCGAAGGCCCTGGAATCACCCCGGTTCCGGGGACCAAGGGCCTGTCGTTGTTCCTGGTTCCGAAGTATCACTTCGATCCCGACACCGGTGAGCTGGGTGATCGTAACGGCGTGTTCGTGACGGGTGTCGAGCACAAGATGGGCCTCAAGGCGTCGGCGACCTGCGAGCTCACCTTCGGCGCGCACGGCACGCCCGCGGTCGGGTGGCTACTCGGTGATGTGCACGACGGCATCGCGCAGATGTTCCAGGTGATCGAGTACGCCCGGATGATGGTCGGCACCAAGGCGATCGCGACGCTGTCCAGCGGCTATCTCAACGCTCTCGAGTACGCCAAGCAGCGGGTGCAGGGCGCCGACATCACGCAGATGCGCGACAAGACCGCCCCTCGGGTGACCATCACGCATCACCCTGACGTGCGGCGGATGCTCATGCTGCAGAAGTGCTACGCCGAGGGCCTGCGCGCGCTGTACCTCTACACCGCCAGTTACCAGGACGCGGTCGAGCTGCGGGGTGCTGACGCCGCGATGGCCGCGCGGGTCAACGATCTGCTGCTGCCGGTGGTCAAGGGAGTGGGCTCGGAGCGGGCGTACGAGATGCTCAGCCTGTCGCTGCAGACCCTGGGCGGGTCGGGTTTCCTGCAGGACTACCCCATCGAGCAGTACATCCGCGACGCCAAGATCGACAGCCTGTACGAGGGCACCACCGCCATCCAGTCTCAGGACTTCTTCTTCCGCAAGATCGTGCGGGACGGCGGTCAGGCGATCGGTCACCTGAACAAGGAGATCCAGGCGTTCATCGACGCCGCTGTCGCCGGTAGTGTCGGCGGCGAACTCAAGGAAGAGCGGGCGCTGCTGGCCACTGCCCTGGGTGACCTGCAGGCGATGCTCGGCACCATGATCGGTTTCCTGACGTCGGCTCAGGAGGATCCGCGCAACACCTACAAGGTCGGTCAGCAGACCGTGCGCCTGCTGATGAGCACCGGCGACGTGCTGATCGGCTGGCTGCTGCTGCGCCAGGCGGAGGTGGCCTTGGCGGCGCTGACCGGCGACGTCTCCGCGAAGGACCGCTCCTTCTACCGGGGTAAGGTCGCCGCTGCGGCCTTCTTCGCCCGCAACGTCCTGCCCGAACTCACCGCCCGCCGCCACATCGTCGAGTCGACCGACAACACCCTCATGGAGCTCCCCGAAAACGCTTTCTGACCCATTCAGCGGGCTCAGCGGGGTCAGGGCTCGCAGATCACGTGGGGGATGGGGTCGTATTTCACGGTGCGGGTGTGGCGGGAGAGCTCTGCGTGGGTTACCGCGTCGCGGATCACTCTGGTGTCGGTGGTGGTGAAGCCGCGGGCTCCTGGGGTAGCGCTGCACGGCTGGCCATGGATCGTCTCGGTTTGCGGGTCGGTGTAGTCGGTGTGCGGGCCGGGGATCGACTCCACGTCGACGTGTTTGGTACCCCAGAGCGTCACCGTGATCGAGGACGGGGTCCACACCGTCTGGATGAAGATGCCGGTAGGGGAGTCGTCGCGGAACTTGACGTCGATGGCGCCCTCGAAGACGGTCGCCTCTCGGGCCGCGGGGTAGCGGCTGATGTAGTAGCTGTGCTCCTTGTGCTCGACGTCGGTCATACCCGCGAAGTACGTGGCGTTGTACAGGGTGGTGGCGAACTGGGAGATGCCGCCGCCGATGCCGCGGCTGGGCCGGCCGTGGTCGATGATGCCGGCGTCGACGTATCCGGTGGCGGCGGTACGCGGGCCGGTGTAGCCGTTGAGGCTGAACGTCTCTCCTGGGTGCACGATCGCGCCGTTGACCTGCTCGGCGACCCGGCGGATGTTCTGCCCGGAGTCGGTGGCGAACCCGTTCGTGGTGAAGGTGCTGACTTGGGTGGTGATGCCCAGCGCATTGGCCTGTTCGGTGCTCAACGTCGGGGGCAGGGTGACGTAGCTGGCCGCCAGGGTGCGTTGCGCGCCGGAGCGGTGCAGCACGTCGAGTAGCGGCAGCAGGCTGGCAGCCCAGTCGATGCCCCGTCCGTCCACCGAGGGCAGCACCACCGGCGCACCACCCTGGATCAAGACCTCGGCGTTTTTGGCCGGCCGCTGCGTCGATTCCAGCTGCGGGTTCAGCGCGGCGATCACCGTGGGATTGTCGATCGTGGTGGTCAGGCCGCCCTGGCTGTCCGGGGCGAAGCGCAGCGCCGCGGCGATGACCTCGGGCGCCAGCACCGCGTCGTGGCCTTCACCGGTGACGGCGGCCGGGGCGGCCACCGCGGGTTCGATGATGTCGTGCAGCGCGGCCTGGATGCCTGCGGCTGTGGTGCGTACCGGCTGAGTCGTCATCGGAGCGCGTACCGTGCCGCCGCCGATCCACCGCGCGTAGATGAGGTCGGTGGTGGCGGCGACGTCCAGGTGCTGGCCGGTGCGCGGTTCGACCGGGATCGGCCGGGCACCCTCGAAGCGGATGGTGCCCTCTACCGGCTCCCGGTCGGTCTGGGTGCGCATCCCCTGGACGGCGTTGGACAGAGCGGTGCGGTCCTCGGCGGTGACCACGCCCACCTCCCGGGTTCGCCACAGCGATGTCAGCCGGGTCCAGGGGCTGAGGGACTGTTTGCCCACCTGGTCGAGGGTGGCGGGCCAGTCCAAGGTGAGACCGGCTCGGCGCGGGTCGAGGGTGGTGGTGACGTCGCCGGCTTGCACGGTGATCGGGCGGCTGGCCCGCGGTTCGAATTGCTCGCGCAGCCGCCGCTCGGCCGCGGTCCGCGACATCCCACCGATCGGTACGCCTTCGACGGTGACGCCGCGGGGCACGTTGCGGGCGGACCGCACTACGTCGATGCCATAAATCACAGCCAGCAGTCCGATCGCGGCAGTCGCGAGGATCAGCGTGCGGCGCAGCCCCCGGCTGTCCCGGCGCGAGATTTCGGTGCTGGGATCGGGCTTGGTGGGAGTCAGCTCGTCGAGCAGCGACCATGGGTCGGATGGCGCCGACTTGTCGGGTGGCGTCACAGATACAGACCTGTTCCGTGTTCGACGCGCTCGCTGGCCACCGCCTGGAGGTCTCGTTCCCGCATGACCAGGTACGCGCACCCGCGCACCTCGACTTCGAATTGGTCGTCCGGGTTGAACAGCACCCGGTCACCGACCGCAACGGTGCGAACGTTGTTGCCGATGCCGTATACCTCACCCCAGCACAACCGCTTGGCTACCTGGGCCGTCGCCGGAATCAGAATGCCCCCAGTGCTGCGTCGCTCGCCGTCCTCGTCGACCGGACGCACGATCACGCGATCATGGAGCATCTGAATCTCGAGCTTGCTTTCAGCCACGGCGAAGAGCGTACGTGCTGCCCGTCTCGGTCTCGGTACTGCCTCGGTACGGCCCGTACCTCAACGGTTTGATGCCGCATGAGAAGGCCCCGTGAGGCTGCCGGGTCGGGGGTCCAACAGCATCACGGGGCTATCAGTCTCATCGCAGTGCGCCACGGCGCCGTTACAACGCTCTGCCGACCCGCCGTCGTTTCACTCGTTCGGGCTAATACGCTTGGATCAGTTCGCCGGCCTGCCCAGCAGGAAACGCCCGAAGTGTGGGACGGTGAACGCGATCTGCCCGCGCTCCCCGGAGTAGACCAGCCCTTTGCGGAGCAGGCTGTCCCGCGCCGGTGACAGCGACGAGGCGCGGCGACCGAGCTGATCGGCGACCTGCGTGGTACCGACCGGCTCGTCCCGGCCGCCGGTGAGCTCAGCCATCGACTGCAGGTACTCCCGCTCGGCCGGAGTGGCGCGCTCGAAACGCGAGCCGAAAAACCCGACAGCGAGCTCGCTTTCGGCTTCCGGTGCGGCGACCTGGACGTCGAGTATTCCGATCGGCGACGCCGGGGCGGCGTCCCAGGCGGTTTTGCCGTAGGCCTGCACGAAGTACGGGTAGCCCCCGGAGGTCTTGAACAGCGTGTCCAACGCGTCGGGGGTGATGGCGGCGTTCTCCCGCTCGATCGGGGCGACCACCGCGCGGTCGGCGTCGGTGCGGTCCAGCCGGTCGATCCGCACGTACCGGAACAGCCGCTCGGAGTAGGACTTCGACGCGCTGAGTACCGCCGGTAGGTGCGGTAGCCCGGCGCCGACCACCACCAGCGGCGCCCCGGACTGGGACAACTCGTGGCAGGCGGCGCACAGCGCGGAGACGTCGTCGGGTGCTACGTCCTGCATCTCGTCGATCAGCAGCGCCACCCCGGTGCCCACATCGGCGGCCAGTTCGGCGACCTCGGTGAACAGCTCCACGAGGTCGATTTCGATGTCGCCGGAGTCGGCGCGGCCTGCGATGGTCGGCGCATCGATGCCCGGCTGCCAGCGATCCCTCAACTTGGCGTCTTGCGGCGTGGCCCGCAGTGCGAAGGCTTTGAGGATGCCGAGCACTTCTTCCACCCGGTCCGGGGCACGGTGGCGCAGCGCCAGGTCGCGCACCGCCCGGTGCAGCGCCGCGGACAGCGGGCGGCGCAGCCCGCCGTCAGGCCGGGCCTCGACCTTGCCGGCGCCCCAGCCGCGGCGCATCGCCATCGACCGGAGCTCGCCGAGCAGCACGGTCTTACCCACCCCGCGCAGGCCGGTCAGCACCAGAGACCGCTCCGGGCGACCGCGGGCCACCCGCTCCAGCACTACCTCGAAGGCGCTCAGCTCGCGGTCGCGGCCGGCGAGCTCGGGTGGCCGCTGCCCGGCGCCGGGAGCGAACGGATTGCGCACCGGGTCCACGTCTCGGACAGTATCTGCCTATCTAGCGCAAACCGCAGATTTGCCAATAAACCCCAATCCGCGTGTCGCTCCCCACTGTCTGGTGTGTCGCTCCCCGGTGTCTGGTGTGTCGCAGCTCATTACTGCCGGCGGCGTCCGACCACATGCGCACCGCGCGCTAGGAGCTCATCGCCTCACGGGTGCGTATTGCGTAGCAGCGCAGGTTCCGGATGTCGTAGGTGAAGATGTCCAGGTCGGTGAAGCCGCATTGAGACACCAGTGCGCGCAGCGACTCGGTGTCGAACATCGTGTGGTGGGCGTTCCAGAGCCAGCGGGGGATACCGCGCGAGTCCACGCCCCGGTGCGCGGCCCGGTCGGAGTGACCGCCGAGGATCCAGTAATTCGCCTCGGCGGTGTCGATCTCGCCGCGGACCCATTGTGCGGCGACGAACCGGGCGTCGGGCACCCCGATGTCGAGCCGGGCGCCGGGTCGCATCACCCGGGCCCACTCCCGCAAGGTGGGTTCGACAAGCTCGTAGCTCTGGTGTTCGAGTACATGGTTAGCGCGTAGGGCATCGACTGAGGCGGTGGCAAACGGAAGCCGGTCGATCCAGCTGATCACTTCGATATCGGGCAAGGGCAGGATGTCGACGTGCACGTCGTAGTCGGGATGCGGTTTCTCACCCGCGCCGATCTCGACTTTCACCGCGGATCGGCGGGGGTGGTCTGGCCGGTTTCGCCGATCTTCTTGATGACCTTCGCGGGGCGGCCTGCGACCACGGTGTAGGGCGCCACATCGTCGAGCACCAGGGATCCAGCGGCGACGACCGCATGCCTGCCGATGCGCACCGGGCCGAGCACCATCGCGTGGCTGGCCACCCACACGCCCTCCTCGATCACCACGTCACGCCCGGACCGGGGGAACGTGGTCTGCCGTTGCCGGCCGAATTTGGTGATGTCGTGGGTGCCGGTGAGCACCGCGACCTCGTGGCCGAAAAAGGCGTACTCGCCGATGGTGATGTCCCCGCCGGAGACGTTGAACAGGGCGTTGTTGACGATCGCGGTGGGATCGATGTGCAGCCGTTCGAGCCTTCCGTGCACCCGGTACCGGTAGAGCGGGTCTTCGCTTTCGCCGTGGCTGAACCGGTTTCGTTCCTCAGCCACCAGGCGCTGCACGGGACGGCGCAAGACCCGGACCAGCAAGTCGTCCAGTATCGACATGATCGAAGACCTTAGCGAGCGTGCGGAGGCGCCAGCCCGGCGCGGGCCAGTGTGTCGGACAGCCGCCCGGCCAGTGCTTCGGGGCCGAAGTGATGCCGAGCCAGCGCACAATTGCGGGTCAGCAGCGCCGGGTCCGGATTGGTGAACCAGGCGGCCAGCGGCGCCGGGTCGTCGACGGGAAACCAGTTGAAGCCCAGTTTGGCCACTTCCCTGGCCACCGGGTAGTCGCTCACCGCCAGCGGTCGGCCGGCCAGTGCGGACTCGATCAACGGCATGCCGAAGCCTTCCCAGGTCGAGGGCAGCACCACCGCATCCGCGGCCGCGTAGGCATCGGCCATCCGCAGGCTGCCGGGAAGGCCCCGGCGCACTGGGCAGCGGGCCCGGGCAAGCAGCTCGGCCAGCTGCGGGCCGTAGCCGTCCTCGGCGGCTCCGGTGAGCCAGTACACCGAGCCGAGAGCATGGGCCAGTGCGATGCCGGCGGCGACGTTCTTGCGCGGGATCGCCCGGGTGGGCTGCAGGAGCAAGCGCTGCTGCGGGCCGACGCCCAGCGCGGCCCGGCCGGCGGCCCGGTCGCCGCCGCGGGGGATACGGGCATAACCGTGGTAGACGGTGGTAGCGGTGATGCCGCGACTGGCCAGTTGCAGGGTGCTGTGCCGGCTGATCGCGACGTGCTGCCAGCCGGCGTCATCGGGTGGCCAGCCGCGCAGATGTGCGTAATGATCCCGCTCCCAGGGCAGATCGTGGTGGCGCAGCACCGCGCGACGCCCCCGCAACACCCCTGCGACCACTTCGGTCACCGGCGGGTTCATCGGCAGCGAGCACACATTCTCGACCACGACCAGGTCGACGCCGCGCAGCGCCGTCGCCAGCTCACCGGCATACGGGGGACGTTGGGAGTCGAGCGCAAGCCCAGGGACGAGACGATCCGCTGTTCCGGCCCCCGCGACGGTGCGCACCCGACAGCCCATCCGGCGCAGCGCCGTAACCCACTGCGCGGCCGCCACTGACACCCCATCCGACATTCCGAGCCGGAACGACAAGACGGCGACTGTGATCACTCGTGAGTGTTTAACAGCGTCATTACACTGCTTGCCACCTACGAGGGCAGGCGCAGCATGCCCATCAGCCGGGTGGTCAGATCGTGGGACGTCTCCTCGGGGTGGTCCAGCGCCCAGTCCGACAATGCCTCGACGGCGCCGACCAGCGCGTACGCGATCGGCAACGCTACGGTCTCGTCGCCGCACGGCGCCAGCAGGTCGGCCACCCGGGCAATGATCTGTTCCCGGGCTGTGGCGATCTCCCCGGCGAACGGTTGCCGGGCCCTAGCTTGTCGGTAGAGCACAATCCAGCCGTCGCGATGTTCAGTGACGAAGGTGAAGAAAGCCAGCAGGCCGTGGTGCAGCCGCTGCTGGATGGCGGGTCCAGGCGGCGCTGCCGTGGTGATGAGCTTGATCAGGCGCCGCGCCTCCCGCCGGATGCACGCGGCGAACAGGTCGTCCTTCGACCCGAGGTAGGCATAGATCATGGGCTTGGATACTCCGGCGGCCTCGGCGATCTCATCCATCGAGGCCATGTGGAAGCCTCGCTGGGAGAACACCCCGACTGCCGCATCGAGCATCTGCCGCTCCCGCTCCTGCCGGGGCAGCCGCCGGCGCGGCGATGGGGCGGCCTTGGCCGGGGAGCGGGTCACGGTTGCGAGTCTACCTACTAGCCCGTAATGTTACTCATCGGTAGATAGCAGGGGAGTGAACATGTCGAAGGCCGATATGAATAACGTCGATCCGCGGCAGATGTCCGCTGAGGAGTTCGTCGCGCTGCTGGAGGCGGCTAACGGTGCCATGGATCCGCAGGTTTTTGCTCGGGTCATCAAGCATGCTTCTACTGAGCAGCTCAACGCAGTGCTCGATGAACCGCGGCGCCGGGCTGCGCTGCTCGATGCGATCTTCAGCAGGATGGCGGGACAGTTCCGGCCGGAGAACGCACCGAAGCGCGACTCCGCGATTCACTGGCGAATCACTGGCGGCCCCAACGGCGAGGACGTGTACGAGACGTGGATTACCGGGACGCAGGGTGGTTCCGGGCCGCAATGCTCGACCAGCGCGCAGCCTTCACACGATCCGCGTGTCACGCTGACGATGTCCGGTGATCAGTTTCTCGCACTGGTTTCCGGAAACAGCTCTCCCACGATGATGTTCTTCACCGGCAAGGTGACGTTGGACGGCGATATCGGTTTCGCTGCGGCATTGTCCAGTATCTTCGACATGCCGCATGCCTGACGTCGAGTTCGCGACGTCGGCTTTCCTAGGACTCCATCGGTGCGCGCAGGACGCCGTGTGGGGGCAACTGCTCGAGGATACCTGCTGAGCGCTCCCGCAGCCGGGCATGATGCCATCGTCGGGCCGATGTGACATGGCGGCGCAAGCGCCGCAGTGCTGAAATCTGGGTGGCCAGGTGCAGGTGATAGCGCCACAATGGCTGCCGGGTACGGAAACGCTTCGACAGCGCGTAGGCGAACTGGACGCCATCCTGGTCGATGCAATCCTCCACGTTCTCGAGCCACCGCATGCTGGTCACCGCGTTGCGCTGTATCGCATTCACCTCGGGAAGGCGCTGTTCTTCATAAGCTTTGAGTGCGGAGTGGAGGTCATCATGCTCTGCCAATTTGGTCGCCAGGGCGACTGCATCACCGACGGCCAGCTTGGTACCCGAGCCGATCGAGAAATGTGTCGTATGCGCGGCGTCGCCGATGAGCACCACGTTGTTGTAAAACCAGCTACTGTTGCGGATGACCCTGAAGTTGAGCCAGGGCAGTTTGTTGCCACTGCGAATCTGGTTGATCAGTGGCTGGCCATGCAGGTGCCGTTCGAAGATCTGTTCGAGCAGCTGCATGCTCTGGTCTGCGTTCAGTGTGGAAAAACCTAGTCCTTCCCACGTCTCGGGCGGACACTCGACGATACAGGTGCTCCGGTCGGCATCGAGGTAGTAGGCATGCAACCATATCCACCCGGCAGGTGTGCGTTCGAATGCGTAAGTGAACGCATCGAATGCCTGATATGCGCCGAGCCACAGATATTTGTTACGGCCCAGCGTGATGTCTGTTTGAAAATTGTTGGCAAAGTGTTGGCGCGTCCGGCTGTTCATGCCGTCGGAAGCGACGATCAAGTCGGCGTCGGCGAGTTCTGACAGGTCTGTGATCTCTTGCTGGAAACGGACATCGATACCCACGTCGATGGCGCGCTCGGCCAGAATGTCGAGCAGGCGTTGACGGCCCATGCTCAACCCGTATCCACCGAGGTAGGCTTTCTGATCACCTCCCACGTGCACTTCCACGCCGTCCCAGACGCCGGTGGATCGTTGTATCTCACGGGCGCTGACAGGATCGTTGCGGTAGAGACTGTCCAGGACATCATCCCAGTAGCCGACCCCCCAGCCATGAGTCACTCCAGCGGGGTTGCGTTCGACCACGGTGATCTCATGACCTGGCTGCCGCAACTTCGCCGAGATCGCGAAGTACAGGCCGGCGGGTCCACCGCCGACACACGCGATACGCAAGCGTCCTGTCATCCGTCCACCCGCCTTGCGCCCCGTGGGCAGTGCGGTGCCGCATCTTCCGTCAGCGAAAGAGGCGGCACCATTCGGTTACTCGTGTTCACTGGACGCGCACCGACCCGGTCGGCAGGTCCGGATGAGAGTATCCCGGTGAAGAGATATCGGCCAGCTTCATTCGTTGCTGGGCTCGGAGCCCGTTGCGCAGCGCGCTGACTGCCTGCCGCAACCTACGCAGTGATGAGAATTGGGTCGCCAGATGGAGGTGGTAACGCCACCGCGGATGTCGACCGCGGCGCTTCCATAGCGAATATGCAAACTGGGTGATCGGTTGATCGATGGCGCTCGGCACATTCTCGAACCACTCGGTGCTGGCCACCGCCGCGGTCTGTAGATCCAGGATCTCGGCGCGCCGCGTCTGCTCGTAATGCGCCAGCGCTTCTTCGAGGTCATCGTGGGCTTCGAGGCTGTCGGCGAGCCCGATCGCATCCTGCATCGCAAGTGTGGTTCCCGAGCCGATGGAGAAGTGTGTGGTGTGTGCCGCGTCGCCCATGAGCGCGATCTTGCCGTGGTGCCATGACGCGTTGGTGATGCGGATGAAATTGAGCCACGGAATCTTGCCGAGATCGCGCATCGAATTCAGGAGAGCGTGACCGTCGAGATGGTGCGCGAAGATTTTCTCCAGCTTCTTCAGGCTTTCGTCCGCGTCCAGGGTGTCAAAGCCGAGCCCTGTCCAGGTCTCCGGGGAGCACTCGACGATGAAGGTGGTGGTATCGGCGTTGTAGGGATACGAATAGAACCAGATCCAACCGGCCGGTGTCTCTTCGAACGCGAACATGAATGATTCGAAAATCTTGTGGGTACCGAGCCAGAGGTACTTGTTGCGGCCCACAACTGCATCAGCCCGGAAGTGCTCGTTGTGGAGGCGGCGAACACGGCTGTTTGCGCCGTCGCAGGCGACGATCAAATCGGCGTCAGCGAACTCGGACAGATCCTTGACCTCGCGCTGGAATTGGACATCGACACCGAGTCCCAGCGCTCGCTCGACCAAGATGTCGAGAAGATGCTTGCGACCGATCGCGAACCCGTAGCCGCCGAGATGGGCCCGGTTCGTGTCGCCGACGTATACTTCCTGGTTGTCCCATGATGCGGGCTTGTCGAGTATCCTGCGTGCGCTCACGGGGTCATTGTGATAGAGACTGTCGAGCAGCGGATTGGAGAATGTGACCCCCCATCCGTAGGTCACCCCAGCGGGGTTGCGTTCGACAACCGTGATGTCGTGGTTCGGATTACGCAACTTCGCGGAAATGGCGAAGTACAGACCCGCGGGTCCGCCGCCGACGCACACGATTTTCATATCCTCTGCCGCCTCCCTCATCGACGGTGAGCGAATGGACCTGGCATGACTTGAAGCGACGGCATTGCGGTCAGCCGGAGGATACTCCGTGATCGGTGTCGGGCGAAGCCGTCGGGCCACGCCCGCGTGAGCCGCGGAGCAGGCTTTGGGCTTCCCGGAATAGCCGGCGACCGGTTTCGGAGCGCCACGCCAGGTCGTAGGCCATCCGCAATCCTGCGGGTCTGATCATCTCGACCGCAGCGGGATAGCGGAACGCGGTACCCCCGAAGGTGACCTTGGGCTGGTCCGCCGTAGGCAACGAGTCGGCCCCGCACTCTGCCCCGGGCTCGGTTACGTCCAGCAGAGCTGCCAGGGTCTCCGGTCGCAAGCCGCCGAAGTCGAACCAGCGATACCCCTGCGCCTTTGCCCATCTGATCATTTCCCACCGGATGGCCGCCGGCACGGACATGCGCATCGCTTCGCTGGAGCGGTCGAACCCCGACAGCCGGCCGCGGACCATCTCGCCGCATCCGGTCATCAGGTCGACCGCGACCGGCGCACCGTCCACCTCGCCGACGAACATCACGACATGGCCGGTGGCGGCCAGTTCGCGGTACAGCGCGGTGATGTAGTCCAGCGGCAGCGGGGTGTAGCCCTGATGCTGCGCCGAGCTGCCCATCAGTTCGGCGAGCAGGGGGATGTCGGCCTCGGTACCCGGCCGGACCGTCACCCCGCGGGACTCCCACCTGTTGGTCCACGACTTGAGCCGCTTGCCGAACCTGCTGCGGATCTCCGCGAGGTCAGCCGTCAAGTCGATGCGGATCGAGCCCTGTGGGGCGATGCCGGCCGACGACGGTCGGAAACCGCGGATGAGCAATTCATTGCTGGTTTCTTCGGCGCCCTCGGGAGGCTGAATGAACAGGATTCGCAACCGCCGCGCGCTCAGCAGCACGAGAGCGTCGACGAGCGCACGCCGGATGTCCTCGGCAGCTGGTGCACCCGGTGACACGAGCGGGCCGTAAGGCAGGTAGCCGACCGAGCCCAGCACCGGAAACCGGCGGGTCAAGATCTGCGCCCCGCCGACCAGCTCTCCGTCCTGGTAGGCGAGCAGGTACAGCGGAGTGAAACCGACCCGGCCGCGCAACACCCCCCAGGCGGAGAACTGGGTGACATCGGTGCCCGGTGTGCGATCCACCAGCAGGTCCCACGCGTGCAGGGTTTCAGGGTCGGGGTTCTCCCTGACGATCACCCGGACCTTCCGGTCGCTGCTGGCGGCGCGGTTGCTGCCCATGGCGGCTCGATCCTGTGGTGTCACAGCTGCCGTAGCATTCCTCGTCCCCGCTCGCATCATCATCATGCCGAGTCCAGACCGCCACCCGGATGCCGTCACATTCACTCACCCCCGCAATCTGAGAAAATCACCGAGCAGCATCCCCTCGCGATGTTGCTTCGGCTGCGGCGCCTCAGGGGGCGGCGACTCACCCCGAACGCACGCGCATCCTGATCACCCTCAGCTAGGGTGTCGTCAACGCACGGTCAGTCGTTACGTTTTGTCCCCGCACGTGTGGCAGCGTGGGTTGGTGCGTTGTGGCGACGGGCAGGTTCCGGGTGGGCGATTCGGTGCGGCGGGCCTGCTGCTGCGGGCCCCGGATGCCCACCGCCGGCCACTGGTGTTGATGCAGCGTCGCTCGCCGTGGACACAATACGGGGATCTCTGGGGGATGCCGTGCGGCGCCCGGCAGAGCGGCGAGACACCGGTGCAGACCGCGCTGCGCGAAGCGGCCGAAGAAACCGCCGTGGACCCCGATCGAGTGCGGGTCCGCGGCGAGCGGGTGGACCGGGCCGCCGGCGATGCCTGGCCGTTCATCAGCGTGGTGGCCGACGCCGCCGAGCCGCTACCGGTGCGTCCCAATCCTGCATGCACTGAGCTCGCCTGGATTCCGGAGCGCGAGGTCACCGGGCTGAACCTGCATCCGGCATTCGCGGTGAATTGGTCCGCGCTGCGGTGAGCCGGATGGGACTCGTGGTGGATGCCGCCAACGTCGTCGGCTCGCGCCCCGACGGCTGGTGGAAGGACCGGGCCGGCGCCGCCGAGCGTTTGCTGTCCGAGGTAGCCGCAGCCGGCCCGGGAGTGCTCGCGCTGCCGGGTGGTTTCGGTGCTAGCGCTCGAACCCGCGAGCGGTTCTTCGGTGCTGATGCTCGAACCCGCGAGCGGTTCTTCGGTGCTGATGCTCGAACCCGCGAGCGGTTCTTCGGTTGGGTGGACCGCCCGGTGCTGGTGCTGGAAGGAGCCGCCTCGCGCGCTGCTGACGTACCCGGTGTCGACGTCGTCCGCGCTCCCGGCGCCGCCGACGACACCATCATCGACATCGTCACCGACCCCGGCCGCGACTGGCTGGTCGTGACGGCCGACCGCGCACTACGCGCCCGCCTCCCACCGCACGCCCACCCGCTCTCCCCGTCCTCCTTCCGCTCATGGGTGGGTGCATAACCGCAGTCTGGATGCAGACTGCGGTTTTGGGGCCCGGAAAACAGCAGTCTGCATCCAGACTGCGGTCCGGAGGGGGTCAGAACGTGAGGGCTAGGGCGGGATCGGACAGGAGGGCGCCGATGTCGGTGAGGAATCGAGAGCCTTGTGCGCCGTCGACGACGCGGTGGTCGACAGATAAGGCGAGTTGGCAGATCTGGCGAGGTACCAGGGCGCCGTCGACCACCCACGGCCGCTCGCGAATCGCGCCCAGCGCGAGGATCGCCGACTCGCCGGGGTTGAGGATCGGGGTGCCGGTGTCGATCCCGAAGACCCCGATGTTGGTGATGGTGATCGTGCCACCGAGCATGTCAGCCGGTGCGGTGTGCCCGTCCCGGGCCGTGGTCGCCAACTCGTCGAGCGCGACGGCGAGCTCGCGCAGCGGCATCCGGTCCGCGTGGTGAATCTTGGGCACCACCAGGCCGCGAGGCGTTGCGGCGGCGATGCCGAGGTGCACGTAGTCGAAGTAGACGATCTCGCCGGTCTCCTCCTGCCAGCTGGCGTTGACCTCCGGCGTACGCCGTATCGCCAGGCACGCCGCGCGCGCCGCGAACGTCAGCGGGGTCAGTTTCACGCCCCGGAACTCGGCCTGGTTCGCCAGCCGGACCCGTAGCTGCATCATCGGCGTGACGTCGACGGTGAGGAACATCGTGACGTGCGGCGCGGTGAACGCCGAGGACACCACTGCGGCCGCGGTGGCCTTGCGCACTCCGCGTACCGGTTCCCGGCGCTGCCCGGTGCCGGGAACCGCGCCCGCACTGAATCCGGCGCCGTTGCCGGTGGGCGCAGCGGCGGCCCGCCGCACATCCTCCCGAGTGATCACCCCGCCGGTTCCCGAGCCGAGCACCGTGCTCAGGTCGATCCCCAGCTCCTTGGCCAGCTTGCGCACCGGCGGCTTGGCCAGCGGCACCGATTCCCGATCGTCGGCGGCAGGATCAGTCACGACGGGCTTGCGGGGGCGGCGGGCCACGGTCGTGGTCCGCGGGCCGTAGCCGACGAGGGTGGTGATCCGGCCGCCGGGACCCTCCTCGCCGATCACGCCGGCAGCGGCAGGTTCCACCGCGGACTCACCGGTGTCGATCGCGATCAGCGGGGAGCCGACCGCAACGGTGCCACCGGGTTCGGCGAGCAGCTCGCTGACCACGCCGGCGTAGGGGCTGGGCAGCTCGACGGCGGCCTTGGCGGTCTCGATCTCCACGATGATCTGATTGAGGGTGACCGTGTCCCCCGGCGCGACGTGCCAGCGCACGATCTCCGCCTCGGTGAGTCCCTCGCCGACGTCGGGTAGCGCGAAGATGCGGGTCATAGAACGTCAGTACCGCAGCACACGGTCGACGGCGTCGAGAATGCGGTCCAGGTCGGGCAGGTAGTCCTCCTCGCACTTGGCGGGGGGGTAGGGCGTGTCGAACCCGGTCACCCGCAGTACCGGAGCTTCCAGCGAGTAGAAGCATTCCTGCGACACCCGGGCCGCCAGGTCGCCGATCAGCGAGGCCTCGCCGGGTGCTTCCGATACGCAGATCAACCGGCCGGTGCGGCGCACCGAAACGAACACCGGCGCCAGATCCAGTGGGGATAACGTGCGCAGGTCGATGACCTCCAGCTGTTGGCCGTCCTGCTCGGCGACGGCGGCGGCATCCAGCACGGTACGGACCATCGGCCCGTAGGCCACCACAGTTGCGGCCGTGCCGGAGCGCACCAGCCGCGAGCTGAACAGCGGTGGTGGGGTCGCCGTGAGGTCCAGTGCGGCCTTCTCCCAGTACCTCCGCTTGGGCTCGAAGAAGATCACCGGGTCGTCGCAGGCAATCGCCTGCTGGATCATCCAGTAGGCGTCGACGGCGTTGGCGCACGACACGACCTTGAGCCCCGGGGTGTGCGCGAAGTAGGACTCCGGGGACTCCGAGTGGTGCTCGACAGCGCCGATCCCCCCGCCGTATGGCACCCGCACCACCACCGGCATCCGAAGCTTGCCCTGCGAGCGGTAATGAAATCTGGCGAGTTGGGTGACGATCTGGTCGAAGGCGGGGAAGACGAACCCGTCGAACTGGATCTCGCACACCGGCCGGTAACCCCGCAGCGCCAGCCCGACCGCGGTGCCGATGATCCCGGACTCGCCAAGCGGCGTATCCAGCACGCGCTGCTCGCCGAAATCCTTCTGCAAGCCGTCGGTGATGCGGAAAACGCCACCGAGCTTGCCGACGTCCTCACCCATCACGATGACCTTGGGATCGGCCTCCATCGCTGCTCGGATGCCCTGGTTGAGGCCCTTGGCCAGGGTGATCGTCTGAAATCCAGCGCTGCCCGCCATTAATGATCACCCTCGGCGAACGACGCGTGGTAGGCCAGGTAATCCGCGCGGGCCGCCTGGAGCGACGGCGACGGTTCGGCGTAGATCTTCGAGAAGATCCGCTCCGGACCGGGGACGGGCATCGACGTGCAGTAGTCGCGCAGCCGGCGCGCCAGCTCGTCGGCTGCGTCGGCCACCCCATTGAAGAACTCCGGCTCCGCCAGGCCTTCCCGCACCAGGTGCACCCGCACCCGCTCGAGGGGGTCCTTGAGCTTCCACTCCTCCAGTTCGTCGGCGAGCCGGTAACGGGTCGGGTCGTCGGAGGTGGTGTGCGCGTCCATCCGGTAGGTGCACGCCTCGATCAACACCGGGCCGTTGCCGGAGCGGCACTCCCGCAGCGCCCACCGGGTGACGGCGTACACGGCCAGCACATCGTTGCCGTCGACCCGGATCCCGGGGAAGCCGTAGCCGCGGGCCCGGCGATACAGCGGCACCCGGGTCTGGCGATCCAGCGACGCAGAGATCGCCCACTGGTTGTTCTGGCAGAAGAACACCACCGGTGCGTCGTAGACGGCGGCCCAGACGAAGGCCTCGTGCACGTCGCCCTGGGAGCTGGCACCGTCGCCGAAGAAGCAGATCGTCGCTTCGCTCGTCTCACCGTTGCCGATCTTGCCGTCCAGTCGCTGCCCCATCGCGTAGCCGGTGGCGTGCAGGCCCTGGCTGCCCACCACGATGCTGTAGAGCTGGAATCCGGTGCGGACCGGATCCCAGGAGCCCTGGTCGATCCCGCGGAAGATGCCGAACAGCTCGGTCGGGTCCACCCCGCGGCACCAGGCGACGCCGTGTTCGCGGTAGGACGGGAAAGCCATGTCCTGCGGGGACATCGCGCGGCCGGCACCGATCTGCGCGGCCTCCTGGCCGAGTAGCGGGGCCCACAGACCGAGCTGGCCCTGCCGCTGCAGGACGTTGGCTTCCCGATCGGCCCGGCGGACGAGCACCATGTCGCGATACAGCGACTGGATCTGCGCTGCGGAGATCTCCAGGTCGAACCGCGGATGCGAGACTCGCTGCCCCTCGGGGGTCAGCAGCTGGACGAGGTCCTCGCCTTCGCTGGTGGCGCGGAGACCGGCGATCACCTGCTGTGGATCGTGCGGCCCGTCGATCTCCATCGCGGTACCGACAATCGGCCGGACTGTGGGCCCTCCAACTGTCGGGTCTCCGACTGGTTCGGCAGCAGGGGCGGAGCGGGATGGTGCGCGCTTGCGAGACGGCATGGGCATCTCCTTGCTGTTACGCCTCGCTCCACTTGTGATGGATACGTTGGCGACGCCGCAACGCAGCGTTACTCCCGTAGTGGGTCGCACTGCCAGGAGTCGACGCTGACAATCACTCCACCCGCAATACTTCCACGCCCACGCCGCGATCGTCACACAGTATGAGCCTGATGCGTGGGCTGCGGTCCATCCTTGCGCCGCTTGGGCAGTAACGCGCCACCCGTGATGGCCGCACCCGGGCCGAACAGGGTATCCAGCACATCCTTCACCCGGTACAGGTCCGCATTGATCTCCTCCTGCAACCGGGTCAACTGATGCAGCTCGTGGGCGCTGGAGCGCTCCCGTTGCGTGGCGGTCTCGGTCGCCGTGGCGACCAGCCGGTCGGACTCGGCGCGGGCCTGCGCCAGGAGACGATCCGCCTCGGCGCGAGCCGCCCTCGTCATCATCTCTGCGTCCGCAGTGGCTGTCCTGACCAACTCCTCGGCGGTCGTGCCCGCCACCGTGCGGATCTGCTCGGCCTCCGCTCGAGCCTGCGCCCGAATCCGTTCGGATTCCCGTTCCGCATCCTGGCAGGCAGCGTCGAGGTCGCTGGAACGCCGGCGCAGCGCATTGTCCTGCTCGGCGGCCTCCCGGTTTGCTTCGGCGCGCCAGGCGACAATCTCCTGCTCGGCCTGTTCCCGCTGCTCAGCGACCTGCGCCCGGGCTTGGTCGAGCAGCGCGGCCGCCGCTGCCTCGGCCTGAGCGCGCACCTCGCGGGCCTCATCCTCGGCCAGCTTGAGGATCTTCTCCACCCGGGCACCGAAGGTCGCGTCCGCGGCGGGTTCGCCTTCGGGCGCCCAGCGCGCCTGGCTCAGTGCGTCCTCCAGCATCGCGATCCGCTGGGTGGCTGCTGCCAGCGCGTTGTCTGCCGCCGCCAGTTCGGCGGCGAGATAGCGCAACCGCTCGTCCACCTGCCGCTTGTCATAACCCCGCAGTGCGACGTCGAATGCGGTGTCCGTTAAGTCCCTACGGTTCAAGCGATTCATGTGTTACCTCCCCGACGGTGGTGAGGCATCCTTACACTTGATCGCCATATGCTCCCCGGCAGGTCGGGACTTCCACACTCGCCCGCCAACCGCCGACGCCGGTACGGCTATCCTCGCGACTGCACCCGTAGGGGCCCGTGTGGGCTCATGGGGGGACTGACCCACAGGAGTCAACGCTGAACTATCAGGATCCGTCCTGGCGTCCGACCCAACGCATGCCCGTCACGCGGGTAGCTCCGCGAGGTCCAGTCCCGCCTCGGGGTCCAGCCCCGCCTCGAGGTGCTGCTCGGCCGCCGGTACCCGCGCCCCGCCGCCCTCGCTCGACCCGTCGCCCTGGCCGGATCGTGACGCTGATCTGCGCGATCGTCGTGCTGGCGGTGCTGTGCTTGGCGGTCTACATCGATCGATCGCTCCAGCGCGTCGACGCGCTGGCCGACTACCCGGGACGGCTGCCTGCCACCGCGGGCACCAACTGGCTGATCGTCGGGTCGGACAGCCGGGCCGGCCTGACTACCCAGGAGGAGGCTCGGCTGACCACCGGTGATGAGGCGGCGGCGGGTGGCAGCCGGACAGACACGATCATATTGATGCATATCCCGGCCCTGACCAGTGGCGGGCAGATCACCTTGGTGAGCCTGCCACGGGACTCCTCGGTGCCCCTCGCGGGCCACGGCCGGATCAAGCTCAACGCTACTTTCGCTTTCGGTGGTCCCGCGCTGCTGGTGCAAACCGTGGAGAAAGTCACCGGACTACATATCGATCATTACGCGGAGATCGGGTTCGCCGGTTTCGCCGACCTCGTCGACGATGTCGGCGGGGTGCAGATGTGCCCTACCGAGCCGATCAACGATCCGCTGGCCGGGCTGAACATCGCGGCCGGGTGCCAGGTGTTGGACGGGCCGAAAGCGTTAGGCTATGTCCGCACCAGGCATTCTCCGAGAGGTGACTTGGACCGGGTGGTGCGTCAGCGGGAATTCCTCGGTGCGCTGATCACCCGGGCCGCCAGCCCGTCGGTGCTGCTCAACCCGTTCCGCGCGGTCCCGCTGGCGTCCGACGCTCCGGGCACGATCACCGTCGACACCGGCGATCACGTCTGGAGCCTGGCCAGGTTGGGGTGGGCGATGCGCTCGCTGTCGCAGGGCGACGCGGTGACCACGACGGTTCCGTTCGCCGGCTTCGGCCCGGTCAGTGACGGCTCATCCGGCGTGCTGTGGGATAAGCAAGCCGCCGGCCAGCTCTTCAACGCCCTGGCCCAGGACCGGCCGGTGCCCCGCTAGCGCGGAGCGCGGCCCATCGTGAAGAACTCGTCGTTGGGGCGTAGCGCCATCAGGTGCGCCAGCCGGTTGGACATCGCGAACAGCGCGGTGATCGCCCCGACGTCCCAGATCTCGTCGTCGGACAGACCCGCGGCCCGGGCCTGCTGGAGATGATGCTCAGTCAGTTCGGCGGAGCGAGTGGCGATCACCAGGGCGAGGTCCACGATGGCGCGTTGCCGCGGGTTCAGCGCAGCGGTCCAGGGATTACTGGCCACGTGATCGGCAAGTTGCGGGTCCCGGGTACGGATGCGCAGGATCGCGCCGTGCGCGACGATGCAGTAGGTGCAGTGGTTGGCTCCGGAGGTGGCGACGACCACCAGCTCCCGTTCGGCCTTCGACAACCCGTCCACGGAGTCGACGCCTCGACCCTGTGAGCAGGTCTCGGGATTCATCAGGGCGTCGTGGTAGTCCAGGAACGCCCGTAGCTCGGCGGGACGGCGGGCCAGACTGCGGAAGATGTTGGGCACGAACCCGGACCGCTCGGCGATCACGGCGACGCGTTCCCGCAGATCAGCAGGGAAGTCCTCGAGTTCCACGATGCCGAACCGGCTCACCCCGGTCATCACTGTCATAGCCGAAGACGCTACTGGGCTGCGCTGGCTGGCGGTGACGGTGAGCCCGATGCCCTCCGCAACGGCCGCGACTGTCGTGAACTCGACGTTAGCGATCTCCCGTTGGCTCAGAATGTCGATGGTGTCGAGTTCACGATGCTCTCAGTTACGTGGCGGCGATCGGCCTAGCAGTGGTCGATGAAATGGGAATGCCCGACTGGGCAGGTGCCCGAATAGTGGTCGAAGCCCCAATTGAACTTGGGCGTGAGCTCCCAGTGCTCAGCGCAGAACGAACGGCCGCACTGCGGACAGTAGAACGGGACCCAGGTCTGATCGAGCGCGTGCAGTGCGGCTGCGTCGATGGTCCGGGCCGCCTGGATGGTCGCTGCGAGATTGGTCACCTGGCTGGAGAAATTCGTGTACGGCAGGAAACCGGTGATCCGGATGGTGCCCTGAGCCTCGGGAAAGACCCGGTAGATGATGTCCTGCTCGTCGTTGACGTACAGCTTTCCGCGTCGGCTCACTTCGACGGTCGCGGCCGCGCGCGGGCACCCGTCGTGCTGGCACGGGAACGCGACGCGCAGCCGTCCCGGATCGTCCACGCCCCCAGTGTCGCAAAACGCGCCGGCTAGCCTGGACGGTCGAGGAAGGCGGTGGTGAGCAGGTTCGGCAGCTCGTCATGCCACACGGGCGGGCCGAAGTGCGCGCCCCAGGCCTCGTCCGCCTCGGCGTCGCGCCACCACTGCGCCTGTTGCGGGGTGTCCACGCCCGGAACGATGACTGTCGCGCCGGCGCCGTGCACCAGCGGAATGGCCTGACGCACTGCTGGGGCGACCACCGAGTCGTTCCCGGGCCGCTGGGCGATCCGGGAGACGATCTCCGCAGCGATCTCCACTGCGCCCACCGGAAGATCTTCCAGGTAAGTCAGGTATTCCGAACCGGCGCCGGCGCCGAGCAACACGACCTCGACGCCCAGTTCGGCGAGCACCCTTACGTTGTCCAGCACATCACCGCGACCGCGCGCCAGCGTCGCCAACGGCACCCCGACCCGCAGCTGGCCGGCTGGCACGCCGGTGGCGGCCAGCGCGCTGTTGACCACCGCGAGCAGGTCTGGGTCTTGGCTCAGCCGGGGGGTGAGGTCGACACGCATCCGCGGCGCTCCACTGATCGGACAGTGCGACACCACCTGCTGCACGCGGCAGGACTGGTGCACTAGCCAGCGTCCCAGCTCGATCACCAACCCGGACCGCTGCGCCAACGCAAGGCACTCGGCGTGGTCGATCACGGTGTGGTCTGCTCGCTGCCAGTGGACCAATGCCTGCAGCGCCACGATCCCCCCGCTGGCCAGTGCGTAGACCGGCTGGTAGCGCAGTGTGATCTCGCCGCTTTCGAAGCCGCCGGGCATGTCGGCGGCCTGCCGGTACCGCGCCCGCCGCCGGGCGTCAGCCGGTGCGTCATACAGCGCCCACTGGCCCGCGCCACTGCGCTTGGCCTCGTGCATGGTGGCATCGGCGGCGCGGATCAGCTCGGCAGGAGAGACCTCGGTGGCGAGCCGGTGTACCACCCCGACGCCGGCGGAGACCGCGAGTCCGCGGTCGTCGAGATAGAACGGCTCGCAGAGCGAGTCGTTGATGCTCGCGGCGAGCTCTTGGGGGTCGAGCCGGCCTGGGCCGTCCTCGATCAGAATCGCGAAGTCATCGGCCCCCAACCGGGCCACCATCGCTCGCTGGCCGACGACCAGGTCGGCCAGCCGGCGGGCGACCGAGCGTAGCAGCGCGTCGCCGGCCATCCGGTCGATCCCGTCGGTGATGACCGAGAAGTTGTCCAGGTTCACCCGGCACAGCGTGACCATGGTCGCCGGGCCGGCCGTGCCGAGCACCTGCTCGAGATGGGACATCAGATACTGCTCGTTGGGCAGCCCGGTGAGGACGTCGTGCAGTGCCTGGGTGGACAGTTCCTGCTGCAGCAGATGCAGCTCGGTCACGTTCTCCACGACGGTCTGGACGTGGGTCGGCACCCGGTCGGCATCGCGCAACACCGAAATCCCGATGTGTGTCCAGGCGATCTCGCCGGTAGCGGCGGTGAACTTTCGCCGGTGCCGGAAGCGGGTCAACTCACCGTTGGCGAGCCTGCGGTACGCCTCGGCCAGCGTCTTATCGCCCTGTGCCTGCAGCAGCTCCGGGAGTGACGCGCCGATGATGTCGACCGGGACCCGGTGGACGATGTCGGCGAACGCCGGATTGGCGGTGACCACCGTGCCGTCGAAGGTGCTGATCGCGATGCCCACCGCGGAAGTGGAGAAGATCTCCCGGAACCGGGTTTCGCAAATCCGCAGTTCCAGCTCGGCCTCGTGTCTGGCCCGCTGGAGCGCCTGGGTGGCCTGATCCTGCGCGTCGAGGGTGCGCTGCCGGTGGGCCTGCGCGTAACCGCCGGCCATCGACGCCAGCACCCGCAGCACGGCGACCTCGCGCCGGTGGACCTCTCGAAGTTCCGCCAGCCGTGGTAGCCCCTCGGCGAGGATTTCGATGCTGGTGCCGATGTACTGCGGCTCGGTCAAACCGTGCACGATCAACTCGGCGGCCACGTCAACCGCGGCCTGGTCATCGACCGGTACCGCGGTGGCTGCCGTCGCCAGTCGAGTAACCAGCTGCGCCAGGAGCTGCTCGGTCTGTTGCCCGGACGTCGGGCTCGCCGCGTGCGCCCAGGCCGAAGCCAGCTCAGCCGTGGTCAAGCCGGGCCCGGACTGGTTGTCACCCGTCATGATGTCAGGCTTCGCTCGCGACGCGGGGGCGCGCGGCGTCCTGTCCTCGCGGTACCCAGCTGGTCAGCTGGTGCACTTTTCGCCTTTCGGACATCAAGTAGGGGCATGCCCAGAGTACTAAGCACCGCGTCGATGGGACTACCTCATCGAGGTGACCTCGTTCGCCGGCGCTGCCGTCGGACTGCTCGCGGTCAGGCGGTGGGCTGCGCGCTGCGCAGGGTCGGTTGTCGCACCCATGGCCAGGTGATCAGCGCCCAGGCTGCGGCTCCGACAACAAGCTCGGAAAGGAGGTACCACGGCCACGGCCCCAGCACGTCGAGCAGCGACGTCACCAGCGGCTTGGCGTTGAGAAAGCCGTAGTTGGTGCCCTCCGCGCGGTTGAAGACGAACACCGCCGCGCCCCAGCCGAGAGTCACCAGCACTGCGATCCGGTAGCTGCGCCACCCCGGCCGCAATCCCACTCCCCAGGTCAGGTAGATCGCCGCCAACGGCGCAAGGCTGTGTATGCCGAAAAACGACAGGAACTGCAGCGATGGGAAGTCCGGTCCGGTCAGCTCCGGGCTGATGAAGGCTTGCGAGGTGAGCGTCAGACCCCAGAAGTAGGTCAGCGCGAACGCTGCCGGGGAATGCGACCACAACGCCCACACTGCGGCTATCGCGGCCAGATCGCACAGTTGCAACGGCAGTGAAAATTTGATCCCCGGTTGCCAGGGCAGCAGGTAGTAGACCTCATCCACGACCAGAAACGCCCCGAAGGCCAGGGCTAATGCCTTGCTGAGCGACAGTCCGGCACGGCTGCCGCGATACCGCCGCCCGATGCTGACCAGCGCCGCCGCAACCGCGATGAACACTGCGACGACGGCAGCATGCGACCATCCGAAAGCCACGAACTGGCGCACCGGGGCCACGCCCGTCGAGCCTAGCCTCGATTTTTCATGCGCCCCCAGTCCCGGCGTGTCCGGCGCTAATGCACGCAATGTCGTGATCGTCCGCCCGGCTACCGCGACGACTGATCGCGTTGTGGCGGCAGGTCCCCTGGGCACTGGCGGTGTAGTGGGAGACCGCCACCACCGGACAGCGCGGATCTGCCGCGCGTACGAGTCGGCGGTCTGCGGTCACCAGAGCCGTGTCCAGTGACTCGGCTAGGGTGACGTACCACCGGTGGATCCAGGCGAATCTAGCGCTCAGCGCGCGACCGCATGCTCCGTGGTGACCAGCGCGGGTCGGCTGCCATGCACGGCACGTCACCGATTCGGGGCGCCGGAGGATTGTGATCGGCCAGCGAGATACTGTGACCTATGGGTGACGGGGAGGTGGGTTTGCCCGCCGTGCTATTGCGCGGCGTGGAGAAGGCCATCAGCATGCAGCAGGCGCCCGTGGCCGGCTACGTGGCGCGGCTGCGCCGATCCCATCCGAACGCGACACCAGCGCAGATCATCGCGATGCTGGAGAAGCAGTACCTGGCGACGGTCACCGGCGCGGGAGCTGCTGTGGGTGGTGCCGCGGCGGCGCCGGCTGTCGGGACTGCCGCTGCTGTCGCGCTCAGTGGTGCGGAGACGGTGTTCTTTTTCGAGACCACGGCGCTGTTCGCGTTGGCGGTCGCGGAGGTGCATGGGGTTCGGATCGCGCAAGTTGAGCGGCGCCGGACGCTGTTGCTCGCCGTCGTGCTCGGTGACAACGGGGCCATGCTGGTGGAGAAGATGGCGGGCCGGACCGGTGAACACTGGGGGGACCTGTTGCCCGAGGCGATCCCGCTGTCGTCGATCACCGCGATCAACAAGACCCTCGGTCGCTGGTTCATGCGCCGGTATGGGCGCAAGCAGGGCTTACTGGCACTCGGCCGGCTCGCACCACTGGGAATCGGAGCGGCGATCGGGGCCGCCGGTAACCACGCCTTCGGCCGTACCGTGGTCACCACGAGCCGTCGAGTGTTCGGCCCTGCGCCCGCGCGCTTCACCGACGACGGTCCGGTGATGATCATCGAGGGTACTGTCGGTTGAGACCTCGGGCGCGGCCCGTTATCCAGAGGCGACCGCTCCCTGTTGAAGCACCTCGGGCGGCATCGGACGGTGCAGGCACCAGGTGATCGCGATCGGTCGTTCGCCGCGGTGTTCCGCAAGCGTTACTTCTCCCAAACACAGGTATGGCGCCGAGCCCACATCGTCTGTGCGGGCTGTCCGCACGAACAGGAGCACCCGACTGCCGCCTGCGAGGTAGCGGCGGCCCGTCGGTGAGCTGAGGGACGTGTTGTTTTGGGACTCCCAGTGGAACAGGTCCGCGGCGAGGGGGTAGTCACGGTATCGGGTGGTGGGCGAGAAGTCGCCCTCTTCCTTGCGCAGTGTCACGAACAGCGCGTCCACGCCGGATTCCGAGGCCCAGGCCACGCCCGCGGCCCGCCCGTGGGGTTTGCGCGTCCAGCTCGCCCATCCGATGCCGCTGAGTATCTCCTCGCGACGGTAGCTGGCGTGGGAAAGCAACGTGACGCCCGGAATACCAAGTGGTTGAGGGATATGTCGGGCTTGGTCAGTGGTGAGTGTGACGAGCTGCGTGATCTCGGCCGCGACGGCCGGATGCGCGCGTAGCTGTGCCAGACCATGGTCGTAGGACGCAAAATCTCCGCGGTTTGGCCAGAGACTGAAGTACAGCATCCGCGCGAAGACCTGCTCTGTTGGTGAGAGGGAACCGTAGGACGGCCCGTCGGCAGCAGCGAGCCGGGCATACAGAGCGGACCGCTCCGGATCGTCCACATGGGACAGCGCGACGATTCGCCGCAGCAGACCATCTTCATCCGGGCCGGGAGATGCAGTAGGAAATCCGGCCTCGCGGCGCAGTCCGGTCCAGCTCTGACCCGGTCGCCGGTATACGTCAGCCAGGTCGCGCCCAGACTCGGACAGGAAACCCGCGAGCGGCAGGTCGCCGTACGAGCGAAGGTCAGCAAGCAGGTCGCGTCGAGACCGAGACAGCGCACCACGGACATTGTCGAGCACGATGTCGCGGGCTACCCGGTCGAGCACCAATTGCGATCCTGAGGGCAAGAAAGGGAATCCGTGTTCGATCTCTTGACATAATCGGTTGCGCGACATTCCGGTCAGCGCTCGGTAGCGCAGGTCGAACCGGTACTCGCGACGGTGCTGCCCGATGAAGTCCAGAACGGTGAGCACAGCCTTGCCCGGTGTGCGCCGTAGCCCGCGTCCGAGCTGTTGCAGGAACAGCGTGGCGCTCGACGTCGGTCGCAGCAGTAGCAAAGTGTCCACGTCGGGCAGGTCGACGCCCTCATTGAAGAGGTCGACGGTGAACAGACATCGGATCTCTGCGTGGCGCAGTGCCGTCGCGGCCTGTACCCGCTCACTGAGCGGGGTCTCTCCAGACAGCGCCCGCGAGGGAATGCCGGCCTCGGTGAACACCCTCGCCATGTACTGGGCGTGCGTCACCGAGACGCAGAAGCCGAGTGCTCGCATCCGGCTGGTGTCGGTCACTTGGCGGTCCAGCGCCTTGAGTACGAGGCGGGCGCGGGCGTCATTGCCGGTGTACAGCCCTGCGAGGCCGGCAACGTCGTAGTCGCCGCGGCTCCACCCGATCGCGGTGAGGTCGGTATTGTCGGCGATGCCGAAGTAGTGAAACGGACAGAGTAGGTCCTGATCAAGCGCCTCAGCCAGCGGCAAGTCGTAAGCGGTGCGCCCGGAGAAGAAGCTCCGCACGTCGGTCCCGTCGGCGCGTTCCGGAGTGGCGGTGAGCCCGAGCAACTCGCCAGGCTGCAGCAGGTTCAGCAGCCGGCGGTAAGTCGCGGCCTCGGCATGGTGGAATTCATCGATGACCACGATGTCGAATTGCGGCAGCGTATCCACTGTGGACAGCGACTGCACGGATGCGAACACGTGCTGCCATTGCTGCGGGTGCTGTCCGCCGACGTACAGCTCCCCGAACGTACCCTCGCCAAGCACCTCGCGATAGGTGCGCAGCGCTTGGTCGAGGATTTCCTTGCGATGGGCGACGAACAGCAGCGAGCGGTCCGGGCTTTCCTGACGCAACCGCTGATAGTCGAGCGCGGCGATGACGGTTTTGCCGGTTCCGGTGGCGGCGACGACGAGGTTGCGGTGCCGGTCATGCACGGTGCGTTCGGCGTCGAGTGCCTCGAGGATCCGTTCCTGGTGGGGGCGCGGTCGTACCTCCAAACCCGACAGCGTGATGGTGCTGTTCGCGCTGCCCTCGGAGGCCAATGCTCGCTCCAGCAGTTCGCCGTCGCGATCCGGATCATAGGGACGGAAATCCGGATTATTCCAGTAGGTGTCGAAGGTGGCCTCAAACTTGCGCACCAACGTTGGTGTGGCCACCGCAGAGATCCGTACGTTCCATTCCAGGCCATCCAGCAGCGCCGACTTCGACAGGTTGGAGCTGCCGACGTAGCCGGTGTCAAATCCGCTGTTGCGACGGAACAGCCATGCTTTGGCGTGCAACCGGGTTGATTGTGCGTCATAGCGAATGCGCACCTCGGCACCGAATTGGCGGACCAGCTCGTCCAATGCCCGGCGTTCGGTGGCACCGCGGTAGGTCGTCGTGATCACCCGCAACGGCACTCCGCGAGCCCGCAGTGTTTCGAGCTCGTCAGTGAGTATCCGGATGCCGTGCCATCGAATGAATGCACAGAGCAAGTCGACCTGGTCGGCGCTGGTCAACTCTGCGCGCAGTTCCGCGCCCAGCGAAGGCTCACCACGAGTATTGGTGAGTAACGCGACGTCCGACAGCGGCGTCGCGGGTCGCACCAGGCGGTACACCCCGGGTGCCTCGGGGAGCGCCAGCGCGAGCAGCTGCTCCAGCGCCACCACCGCAGCGGTGTCGTCAGCTACCTGAGCCAGGAGCCCATTGATCTTCTCCAGTCGCTGGTCATGCGGCGCTTCGTGCAATGTTCGGCGCACCGCGTCGGCGACATGACGCGCCAGTATCTCCGGCGCCTCTGCCGGCTCGACCTTGTTGAAATGGGGTATTCCCTCAGGGGCGGCGCCCAGCGCCTTGTCCAAAGCGCGAGTGTGCAGGGCCTCGTACGCGCCGGCGGGGAGCCGCTGATTCACGAAGGCAGCGTCGCATGGATTGGCAGACCCCGGTCATCACGGTCTGCCTACTCCCGGCCAGGCTTCGGCTTGCACGTAGAGCGGGAGCGTCGGGCCGCGGGCGGCAAACCCGAGACCTTCGCCGAGGAGACTCGCTACCCCAACGCGCGCGCCTGCGGCTCAAGCCACTGCGGGAGATAGGGCTGCGGGTGGTCCCGGCAGGTAACAGCCGGCCGACCGGGCCCCGTTCGAAGGCGTCGTCTCGCGGCTTGTGAGCACCTGTATCCTTGCGCAGCGTTTCGGCCTCGCTGCCTGAGCCGGCCCGGCAATCGTTCGATTGCGGATCAAGGAATTCCGCTGGCTCGGGTAACTCTCTGTGGTTTCTTGCAGAGATCGACATCATGTTGTCAGGCAACGCCAACCGCATTAGGTCGTTGTGCTAGAACAGCGCAACCCGACCGAGAAGAACATGATCGCGAGCTCGTCAAGCTGATCAAGAAGGTGGTCCATGGTCGACTTCTGACGTCTGGCGACCGAAGACAGCCCAGCGGGTGAGTAGCTGAGACAAGGAGCCCCTATGGATGGATCTTCCACCGGCCTACTTCGATATAAATCGGAGGGTCACGAGGAGTTCGACCTTGAGAAATTCTTCCGCGAGGGCCTTTCTCAAACGTTGGGTGCAAGAGCGCAACTCAACGTCATGCTCGCGGGGCGCGTCGGGGTAGGCAAGAGCACACTGGTCAATGCGATCTTCGGTGAGTCGATCGCCCCGACCGGTGTCGGTCCGTCCATCACTCGCAACATTCAACGTTATGATCGCCCGAATTTCCCGATCTCCGTGTATGACACTCCGGGTATCGAGCTCGGAATAGAGACAGGGCGGATAGCGGACACGTATCTCCATGAGATCCGGAGGCAGATGGGGGACGACGACACCCGAGTTCATTTCTGCCTGTACTGCGTCCGGACCCGGGACGAGCGTTTCGAGACAGTCGAGTCCCAGATAGTCCGGGCACTGGCGAAAGAAGTGCTGGTCGCCCTGGTACTCACCCAGTGTCCTACCCCCGACGACGCCCGCGCGAACCGGTTCGCCCGGTATCTCACCTCACTCCAGCTTCCGATCCTCGACGGGCAGTGCTTCAAAACGCTGGCCGAACAGGACAGTGTCGCCGGCGTCACCCTCGCACCGTTCGGCCTGCCTGATCTCGTCAGTGCGATCTATGAGCAGTTGCCGGATGCCCAGCGGCATACGTTGGCCAGTTGTCAGCGCGTATCGCTAGAGCTCAAGATCGCCGAGGCCCGTCGGTCGGTCAACGTCAAGGTGGGTACCGCGGCCTTGATCGCAGCCACCCCGATCCCGCTCGCGGACGCCATTCCGTTGAGTGCTTTGCAGATCAGCATGCTGGGTCAGATCGCCACGATCATGGGTCTGAAGGTCGATCCCAAAGCCATTGCCACTGCTTTTGCCACCGTTCTCGGGGTGGCCTCAGTCGCCCGCACGACGGCCAGCTTCTTCAAGCTTTTCCCGGGCAGCGGGACGACGATCAACGCAACTATCGCGTCGACCACGACGAAGGTGCTCGGCGAGGTGTTCATCACCTCGTGCACGAACGTGCTCACGCGTCAGATGGCCGGTGAGCGCATCCACCCGGACGATGTGGTCGCCGAGTTGGTCAAGGAGCTTCCAGTGCTGCTCAACGGTGCTGCTCGGACAATCCCAGGTCGTAGCGCCGCGTAACCAGCGCCGGTGGTGACCCTTCGCAGCTCAGCGGGGTGTGTCGGCCAGCTCGGGCAAGGGGGTGACCAGCCCTTCCCGTATGAGCCGGGCGGTGTCGTGCCGTCGGCGCAGAAATTGGCCGGCGGCCAGGGCGCCGTATATCGCGGAGAGGATGATGATCAAGAGCTGATTGGCCTCCGTGGGCAGTGTGAAGCTGGCCACGACCTGCACGCTGAACAACATCAGCAGCGTCACCGCGCCGGAGACGGTCAGGCTGAGGTTCACCAGGATGCTTACCGCAAACAACGACTGCGCGGCCGTCAGCAGCAGCTCGAAGCGCTGCTGGGTATCCAGTGGCAGGCCGTCGGTGGTGGTCGCGGACAGTGCGAACACCAGCGGGATAGTGCCGACCAGCAAGGTCCACTGGTTGACCTTGCTGGACAGCAGCGCGCCGAGGCCGTCCGATGCTTTGAGTCGCCAGGCGTACAGGCAAGCCACCAGCAGCTCCGGGGACTCGCTGGCCAGCGGAGCGACCCACTGCACGAGCACGAACTGGTCGACACCCAGCTGGCTGCCGGTGGCGACCAGGCCCTGGGCGAAGTGCTCGGCGGAGCACAGGATGACCACCGCAGCCAACGCGAACATCGTGCCCACCCGGATTCGCCGCGGCCCGCGCGGCTTGTCCCCGACCCATTGCGCAACTCCGGCAAGATCCGGCTGTTCAGCCGGTGCCTGGGACAGCCGGCAGGCGTATCCCACGAAGATCGCGACGAGCACCGCGGCATCGATCAAGGTGAGGGTGTGCCGCAGCGGCAGCGTCAGCGAGTACAGCGTGGCGATGCCGAGAAACACGACCTCGGAAGACATGATCGGGGCCAGCGCAACGCAGCCGGGATGGCTCGACGGGCTGTCGTGGCCACCGTGCCGGCGTGCCCGCAACGCGGCCAGGCTGGCGACGAGCACCACCAGCGGCCATCCGGCGCCCACGAGTACCCGGTTCGCCCCGGTCATGTTGGCCAGCGCCAGCGAGCAGGGGTTACTGCCGTCCGGTAACGGCACACACAGCCCGTGCCGGTCATAGATTTGACCAGCTCGGAAGGTGAACACGAAATCCACGGCGTACTCCGGTAGCACGGCCAGTAGCGCCAGCAGCGCGAGCGCCAGCCCGGCGCTGATGTCGACCTGGGCGGCTTCAGCGGCCCAGGCCAGCACGAATGCGGCGCCGATGATTGCTACCCCGAAGATCAGCGCGGCCAGCGATGGGGGGAGGTCGGGATGCGGCAGGCCCAGGTAATCCGCGGCTCCCAAGTAGGCGCCCAGCAGCCCTACCGCGGTGGCGACTGCGAGCTGGGGAGGGAACCCGCGCGGCATCTGTGCCGCCTAGCCGGACGTCTCAGCCTTCCGCAGGGTCGAGCACCCTCTTGGTCCAGCCCACCCCGTGGTTGCTGGCGAGTGCTCGCATGAGTGACTCCTTAGGGGCGGGTTCACGACCGATCTCGAATACCCCAACCTCGCTACGGTAAGCGCGCGCTGGGCAGGATCGTGGTTGCCGCCTCGACGTCTAGTGGCCGGCGGAGCCGCTGCGAAGCGCAGCGCAGATGCTGGTGCAGCTGGCGCATGGCGCGCCGCAGGACCCTGTCTCAGCGCCCGATGAGTCTGTCTGGGCCTGAGCGGCAAGCCGCTGCTTGTCGTCATCTGTCAGGCGCTCGAACTCCTGCGCGATGCCGGCGAAGACCACGTTGCTGAAGGCTGTCGAGCTGGACGCCTCGACGAGGCCGCACCGTCCTGCCAACACCTCATCGATCAGTGTGCGGAACTCATCGTCGTCGCTGTGCTGACTCAACAGCGTGAGCGCGTCCCGCAGTTGCTGGGACAGCTCCGGCTCCGCGCATCCGCCGTCCATCATGGGCTCGTGGTCGGCCATTGCTCCTCATCGGTGGTGGTCGCAGGTACAGCTGGTGGGGCGACCCGACATTTCGCGGTGCGCGCCACACGCCATTGTGCACGATCGCGCGCGTCGTCTACCACGCCACACAGCAACTCCAGTCACTGCTGCGTCCTGCCCATTCGTACTACGAGTATGTACTACGATTGCGGCCATGAATGAAGTACCCGTCCGGGAGCTCAACCAGAACACCGCAGGTGTGCTGGCGCGGGTCAAGCGCGGCGAAGAGGTCGACATCACGGAGCGAGGCAAGGTCATCGCCCGGCTGGTACCCGCGCAGCGGCACCCGCTAGCCGACCTCATCGCGTCCGGCAAGCTGCGGCCGCCTAAGACCCGGGGCGCTGTGCCGCGGCCTACCGGCCCGGTTCGAACCGACCACGAAGCTGGTGAGCTGGTGCGCGAGCTGCGCGACGAGGAACGCCACTGATGATCTACCTGGATACCGCAGCCCTGGTGAAGCTCGTCCGGCGGGAACCCGAGAGCGACGCCCTGGCTGACTGGCTCGACGCGCGAGCCAGCACCACGCTGGTGACCTCAGCCATCGCCGAGGTCGAGTTGGCTCGAGCACTTCGGCGAACTGAACCCAACTTGGTCGCCGCCGTGCCGGCGTTGCTCGACTGCGTTGGCCGCTACGAGATCGATGAGCTCGTCCGGACGACCGCAGCCGGCTATGCGTCTCCGGACCTGCGTTCACTTGATGCCATCCACCTGGCCACCGCGCAGGCCGTGTTCGGCGAGGCACTGACGTGCTTCGTCACCTACGACAGGCGACTGCGTTGTGCCGCGGAGGCGCTGCTTCTTCCCGTCGCCTCGCCGGGAATTGCCGCAGTGTAAGCGGGCGTGCGTCACAGAACGTAGTCAATTGATAATGCTCTGTAACGGCTCACGCTCCGCGAGCGAATAACTACGGTACAGATGGTTGAGGATGACCATCGCGAAGATGGACGGGAGATGACGCCGTGAGTGGGTACTTCAAACCATTCGACCGCGCGCGTAGTGGATGGCACCGGGACAGTCACTGCAGCCGTCACCACAGCCGCAGCCACAGTCGTCACCGCCGTAGCCGCCACAGCTACGAGCGCTGGCACCGGCATGGCTACTAGCCGGTAGCGGCAAGGCCTGACAGCAGGGGCCTCACCTCGGATCCTCGGGGCGGGGCCCCTGCTCAGGGATACGAGCCCAGCGATGCGAGGACGGGCGTTTGGTGACCAAGCAACGGGGTGAGCCGCCGGCTTGTGATTCGTCGGCACGCTGCGCGGCGCCCCACCGGGCCGTGATGCCCGCTGACGCAGCCGGCATCCGGGAGATCTTCCGCACCTTCTGGCCCGCGACTCGACCGTACCGGGGTCGCCTGCTGCTGAGCTTGCTGCTGGTCGCGGTGGGGCCGTTCTTGGACACCGCACAGATCTGGATGTACAAGCTGCTGATCGACGATGTCCTGGTCCCGCGCAACTTCGGTGCCTTTCCGCTGATCGCGGCCGCTTACCTCGGGTTCGCCCTGGCGCAGGGCCTCGGCTCGTATTGCGATGAAATGTTGTCGACGTGGCTGGGTGAGCGGTTCGTACTGGATCTACGCACCCGGCTGTTCGATCACCTGCACCGGCTCCCGGTGGACTTCTTCGATCGCCGCCAGTTGGGGGACACGCTGTCGCGGCTGACCGGTGACATCGATGCGATCGAGGCGCTGGTGCTGTCCGGGGTGACCCGCACGTTGGCGTACCTGTTCGAGATCGTGCTGTTCACCGGGGCGTTGTTCTACCTGAACTGGCCGCTGGCGCTGGCGTCGATGATCGCTGCGCCGGTGTTCGCGCTGGCTGCGCGGTACTTCTCGAAGCGGATCAAGAACGCCTCCCGGGAGCAGCGTCGGCGCTCGGGTTCGGTCACTGCGGTCGCCGAGGAGAGCCTGGGCAATGTGGCGCTGGTGCAGGCCTACGACCGTCACGCCGCTGTCACCGAGCGGTTCCACCGGGAGAGCTTCGGCCGCTTCGTCGCCGAGATGGCCGCGACCCGGCTGCGCGCGGTGTTCCGGCCGTTGACCGATCTGCTGGAGGTCGTCGGAGTTGTGCTGGTGCTGGGGATGGGCGTGTGGGCGCTTCAGCACGATCAGATCACTCTGGGTGGATTGCTGGTGTTCCTGACGTACCTCACCAGGCTCTACAGCCCGATCCGGGGCGCCGGACGGCTGTCCAACACGGTGTATGCCGCCAGCGCCAGCGCTGAACGTATTATCGACCTGCTCGGTCACGAATCCGACATCCGTGAGCCCGCGCAGCCACGCAATCTGCGCAGTGCCCGCGGCAGGCTGGTTTTCGACGGGGTGAGCTTCAGCTATCCGGGGGCCACCAGGACAGCGCTCAAGGGAGTCACCTTCGCGGTCGCGCCCGGGCAAACGGTGGCGCTCGTTGGTGCCAGCGGCGCCGGCAAGTCCACGCTGGGCAAACTGCTACTGCGATTCAACGATCCCGACACCGGCCGCATCACCCTCGACGGCTACGACCTGCGGGACCTGACCCTGACCGACCTGCGTAGCAACATCTCGGCGGTGCTGCAGGAGACGTTGGTCTTCGACGGGACCGTCCGCGACAACATTATGTGGGGCAAACCGGACGCCACCGAGGCCGACGTGGTGGCGGCAGCTGCCGCTGCGGACGCGCACGAGTTCATCATGGCCCTACCCGAGGGATACCAGACCCGCATTGGACAACGGGGTAGGCTGCTGTCCGGTGGCCAACGGCAACGCCTGGCCATTGCCCGGGCCATGATCCGCGATGCTCCCGTGCTGCTTCTCGATGAACCCACCACCGGGCTCGACGCGGCCTCTATCCAGCGTGTCCTTGCTCCGATGCGCCGGCTGATGGCCGGCCGCACCACGTTGATCATCTCTCATAACCTGCTTACCGTCACTGACGCCGACCAGATCCTGTTCCTGCGCGACGGGCGGATCACCGGCGCCGGCACCCATCACGATCTGCTGGCCGGCAACGCCGACTATGCGCATCTGTACCGGCTGCACCGCCAGCCTCGACTCCAGCCGGAGCTGATATGACCATGTCACCCGCCCTCGCGGAGCCTGCCATCGATGGCCGGGAGCTGGACGGTCCTCCGGTGCATCCGCCGGGGCATCAGCTCGCGCCGGGGTACGTGGTCGTCGAGCACGTGCGCCGCGGGGAGGATCTGGACTGCTACGAGGCCTGGAGTGTGCACCGCTACTGCCGCTGTTTCATCAAGACCCTGCGACCCGATGCCGCCACCGACGCCTCGGCTCGCCGGCACCTGGCGCGAGAGGCACGGTTGCTGCTTTCGCTCACCCATCCCCACCTGGTCCGCGCTTATGACTATGTCACCCTCGGTGACGGGCAGCCGCCGCTGCTGGTCCTGGAAAACCTCACTGGCGCGACGTTGAGCTACCTCCTCGACGGCGGCCGGCAACGACCCGGGCGCGGGTGTCCCGCCAGACTCGGCGTCCCCGACCTCGGCCACCTCGGCCAGCACCTGTGCTCGGCACTGCGCTACCTACACAGCCGCGGCCACCTGCATCTGGACGTCAAACCCAGCAACATCATCGCCAGCGATGGGATCGGTAAGCTGATCGACTTGAGCCTGGCCCGGCGCCCCGGCCGCTGCGCTGCGGGTATCGGCACGCCTGGTTACATGTCACCCGAGCAGGTCTGCGGCGGCCACCTCGGCCCACCCGCGGACGTCTGGGGCGTCGGGTTGGTGCTCTATCAGGCCGCCACCGGGCTCCAACCCTTCGACTTACCCGACCGCTCCACCTCAGCCAGCTCGTATACCTACACGATGGCCCGCTGCCAGGCCTTGCTGTCCCGCCCCGCACCCAAGATCCGGGCCCGGCGGCGGTTGCCCGCCAGGGCGGCGGAGGTCATCGATGCGTGCCTGCACCGGAACCCCGACCGGCGACCGACCCTGGAACGTCTCGACGCCGCCCTCGCCGACCTCACCGGAGTCGGGTAGCGGCGGGATGATTCACTGCCGACGTCGGTACTGGCCGGTGAGTTCGGCCTTGGCCAGCACCTTGCCCGAGAGGGCATACGGCAGATCTTTGCGCGGGCTGGCGCCCTCGGCCAGGCCGCTGGGCTCCGACAGGGCGAGCAGGGTGAAGACATAGCGGTGGGCCCTGCCCCGCGGCGGGCACGGTCCGGCCCAGTCGGTTCGCCCGTAGTCGTTCTTGCCACCGACGGCGCCCGCGGGCACCTTCCCCTCTTCAAGCCCACCGCTGGCGGGGTCGAGGCCGAACAGCACCCAGTACACCTGGGTGCCTCCCATACCTCCCGGACCGTCGGGATCCTCGAAAATCAAGACCAACTCAACGGTGCCGTCCGGGACGTCCGACCACTTCAGTGGCGGTGAGATGTTGTCACCATCACAGGTGTACTGGACAGGAACGAACTCGTTGTCGGCAAAGGCCGGGCTGGTGAGTGTGAGCGCCATAGTGGCTCGATCGTAGCGCTGCGCCGGCGCCGAACACCGTCCAGGAACTTATCGGTGCACTGGACAGTCAGATGACGCGGCGAGATCGGTCAGCGGATGCGTCGAGGAGCTGGCCGAGACGCTGGGCGAGTTGGGCGAGGGTCGTCGGCGCCAGCGTGGTCCAGGCCGAACCGTCCGGCCCCCGCAGCGGCTGCAGGGTGTAGCCGCCACGCTCGGTGGCGAGGTAGACCAGTGCGGCGCCCGCCGGATGTCGGCTGCCGTTGCGGTCGCGGCGGGCGGCACCGAACTTGCCGCCGCCGGGTTTAGGACCGCGGATCATGGCCGTGAACGACCGCGCGTCGTCGGGCTTGACCCCGCCGCGGATCAACCGGTTCTCCAGCTGCTCCCCGGTCAGCCCGGGCCTCCCGCCGCCTGCCGGCTGGGCGAGCAGTTCCGAGGGCACCGACACCGACGACCCCGGCCCGGCAGGTCGATCCGGCAGCTGCCGAGCGACCGCGGTGCACAGCTCGCCGGCCGGGCCGGTGCGAACCAGCAGCCGGTGGTCGTCGAGCATCGCCAGCACCGCCCAGTCGCCTCGTGATCCGGCGAGCAACCGCACCCGCGCAGTGCCGGCGTGCACCGATCCGTTGATCTCGCACAGGGGATTGGCCAGCAGCCGCAGCGCGTCTTCCACCTCCGGTGCCAACTGCCGGCGATCGGCCAGTCCGCGTGCTCGCAAGCTGTCAAGCGTGCTGCCCACGCGGACTCGATGCTCATCCTCGGTCAGCTCCGGCAGGCCCGGCAGGTCCATATTCCAGTGCCGGTACCCAGGTCCAGGGAGTGCCACGCAGCGCGGTACTCCTCATGGCTCAGCTCGATCGCGGTCCCGCGCACGCCGACCTCCGGCCTCAGTAGTCAGCGCCGATCACCGGTGGCGCGGTGGGCGGCAGGTCACCGACGATCGCGTTGGAGTCGTCGTGTAACAGGTACTTGCTGCGGTGCTCGCGATCCTGATCGCCCTGCTGGTTGGGGCCACCCGCGAATGGGGCACCGTACCCGGCAGGCCCGCCGGTGCCACGGGTCATGGCGGCGCCGGCGCCGCGGGCGCTGCTCATCTCGTCCATCGGATGTGGGGTGCTGGCCGTGGGTCGGGGGCCGAATTCGGTGCTCGGCCGCGGGCCGAACGCGAACTCGCTTGATCGGCTGCTCCGGCGCACACCGCCGAATCGGGTCGGTCTTGTTATGGCGCTGGCACCGCCAGCCGCACCGGCAGCGGGCGCACCCAGGACAGCGCCCCCGTCCGACGCCGGGCTGCCGGCCCACCGGCCCGGCGGTGCGACGCTGCCTGCCCGGCCTGTGGACCCGCCGGGCGCGAGCTGCGAGACCGTGGCTGCCGGGGGACTGCTCGCTGGTCGACCGGTTACCGGCATGCGGGCTGCGGCCGGCTGCGTGGCGGGGTGGCGAGCAGCCATGAGAGGGGCCGGAGCGCTGCCACCTGCTATCGCTGCCGTGGCGGCGGCCCCGCCGATGCCGGAACTGGTCAGCGGCAGCGATCCGACGCTGCCGTCCAGTGCCTGCGGAGCGGTGAACGCCGGCGCGGAGTCGATGTTGCCATTAGAACTGGCCTGGTACACCCGCATCGCCTGGCGGGCCCGTTCTGCGGCGTCCTGCGCTGCTCGCTGCTGCGTTTCCTCCTCGGAGGTCACGCCTGGGAACCAATCCATTTTTTCGGCGACCCACTCGCCTGGATCACTGAAAAAGCCTACCGATTTCGGGGCTGGTGGCACGGGCGGCACGCTGTTCTTCGCCGTCACCCAGAAATCAGCCTGCTCCTGCGCGCGCTGCGCTGCGCTGGTCGCGGTCTGGGTGACGGCATCCATCCAAGGCAACATCGCGCTGGTGGCTGCGCCAGCCGCCTCGGCCGCTGCACCTGTCCGATTCGTGAGGATATTGTTGATCACGCCTTGGACGAACAGCTTACCGGTCGCGCCAATTTCCTGACCGAGCCGCTGCCACTGCTGGCTAACGTCTTGTAGCGCACCCGAGCCTGCTCCGCCGTTGATATGATCGAAGATCACCTGATGGCTGGTGTCGTTATAGTTGAAGTTCGTCCCCATCGCCAGCGCCCCTCAACTCTTCGGTGGCAAGTTCATTAACACTGCCGCGGCCACCTGCTTAGCCAGCTCACACGACTGCTGCGGGTTGTTGTCAAATTCCTTCGCCTCGTAAGTCAGCGAGAAGCTCTGGCGCTCGGCGGGCTTGACATCAATGTCGCAGATGGGAAGGTCCGCGTTGGTTCTCGACACGATGGCGGGGTAACCGGAAACCTCGGTGAGCTCGAAAGATGGACGGTTCCGGTCTTTATTGTAAGC
>Ga0134128_10000432_pt1 | contig 58288 bp, 65 predicted proteins | sample KB31754_FD_96462 | JGI IMG/M metagenome (GOLD analysis project Ga0134128, IMG submission 96462) | Terrestrial soil microbial communities with excess Nitrogen fertilizer from Kellogg Biological Station, Michigan, USA - KB3-175-4 | ecosystem: Environmental > Terrestrial > Soil > Unclassified ... | reverse complement strand
GAGCTGTGCCGGATCACCCAGACTCTGGGCGTGCCGGTGTTCCTGAGTACGGTCGTCAGCAACTTGCGGGACCAGCGACCCTTTATCGGGTCGGGGGGCGATGCGTCCGGTGCCGCGGGTGGTGCAGATGCATCCTTTGCCGCGCGCGGCGCCGACGGGGCTTTTGCCGCGGGGGACAGCGCCTGGCGGGCCGGGGATTATGCCGCGGCGAAACGGGACTATGTGGCGGCCAGGGACGCCGATCTGCTGCGATTCCGGGCGCCATCGGCGATCGACAGTGTCATCCGGGTGTTGGCGGGGGAGTATTCCAACGTGCATCTAGTGGATGCCCTGGAGCGTTTTGAAGCCGCCTCGCCGCATGGGGTGGCGGGGCACGAGACCTTGCTGGAACATGTACACCCTAACCTTTATGGATATGCGTTACTATCCGACGCGTTCTACCGGTCGATGATGGCGGCGCATCTTTTTTCTTCGCCGCCTGCTCCGGATTCATTGGAGTTCGACAGCTTGCTGGTAAAGATGCCGGTGACGGCCGTGGATTCACTCGACGGCGCCTATACGATCCTGATGCTCAAAAGCCGATGGCCGTTCAACGAGCCGATACCTTCGGGTTTCAAACGTGGGAACTCGGTGCCGGAGCAACTGGCCGGTGGCCTCGCCGTAGGCCGGATCGACTGGAGCCAGGCGTTGAACGAACTGTATACGCTGAGCATGCGGGTAGGGGATAAGCGCACGGCGCTAAAGGCTGTGGAAGCTTTGTCGCTGGACCGGCCACTTTATACCCGGTATGCTTTATACGCCGGCAGGCTGAATTTCGAGCTCGGCGATACCAGTGAAGCCGTTTTTTATTTTAAGCAGGCATGTGCGATCGATCCTTCGCCGACCAATATCCAGTCGTTGAACATGCTGTATAGGAAAATGAACCGGTAAGCTTCCTACCTTTAGGCTATGGAGCAGTTATATACCGACGCCGCCTTCGACCGGCAGGATTTTCGCGGAGTGCCACTGCCAAAGGGCGAATACGAGAACTGTGTGTTCCGGCATTGCGAACTTTCAGGCGCCGACCTGGGGGGCATCCTGTTCGTGGAATGTGTTTTTTCCGGCTGCAACCTGAGCATGGCGAACCTGAAGGCTACGGTCTTCAGGGATGTGCAATTCAAGGATTGTAAGATGCTGGGACTTCATTTTGAGGACTGTGATACCTTCGGCCGGCAGTTCTCCTTCGAAGGATGTACGTTGAACCACGTGTCTTTTTACCAGACGAAACTGAAGAAGATGGTATTTCGCGGGGGAACCCTGCGGGAAGCGGATTTTACCGGCTGTGACCTCACGGGTGCGGTCTTTGACGGCTGCGATCTCCGTGATGCCAGGTTCGACAATACGATCCTGGAGAAAGCCGATCTCCGGACGGCTTTCAACTATTCCATCGATCCGACCATCAACCGGGTCAAAAAGGCGAGGTTCGCGCTGCCGGCCGTTGTGGGGCTTCTCGACCGGTTCGATATCCTTGTCGAGCCTGCGTAGGATGCGCGCAGACCGCCATCCGCCGGGATGCCCGCCCAGGCGTTCCGGGAGCGCTACCGGAAATACGGCCAACGGTCAACGTATCACGGGGTTGTCCGTAGTAAAAGCCCTAAAAGATCCTTGTCCTCCCGGGATAGATTGGGTGAATTTTGAGGAGTGATAAAGGCCGCATTTGGCTTATATTTGCAGACGGATGATTCGTTTTGAGCAAAACCCCAACGCCCCCAAGTCCGGCTCGCTCCTGACACTCCTGCTTTGCTTCATTGCCGGCATGGTGGCTGCCATTATGTTTTGGTGGCTGATCCGCCCGCTATAGCGTTACACTTTTCTTACCCGCATCGACCGCTTTGATGAATTTTATCAGCCCCTTCATATAGGTCTGCTGATCGTCGTACATCGACATATGGCTGCCGTTGGGGCAAATAGAGATAGCTGCCGTTCCGGACCCGCGCACCCATTGCATGTGTCTGATGTCGCGGCGGGTTGGCCGGCCGATCCGGTATGGTTACACGCGATTGTGAACAGCAGGACTGTGCCTAGCAGCAAGCTTGCCGGTTTATTGAGCGTCATTTAGAGTAGTTTTTACTAAGATAGTAGAAACCTTGTAGCCAAAAAGACCCTTTTCTTTAATTGGTCGACATCGGGGGTAGGAAGATGCATAAACCAGGCCGAATGCGGGTTATTTTGGCAACAACCCCTAAAGCCTTTCTATGAAAACTACAGATTCCTTTGCTTCCATCTATCCCCTCGAGATCCTTATTGCCGACGTCGATACCAACCGCCGGGGGGCGATGAAACAACAGCTCACCGAGTTGGGCTATACGCCGGAAGAGGCAGCGTCGGACAGTGAGGTACTGTCGATGGCCGGCGCGCGGCGATACGATGTGATCATGATGGAAGCGCTGATTCCAGGCATCGATGGGATCCTCGACTTTGCGCGCCCCAAGGCGGGGCAAAAACCTATTTTCATTGCCCTTTCCGCTTCGCATTCGAAACCGGTGTCGCTGCCGAAGCACATGGATAGTGTTATCACCCGGCCGATGGACCAGCCCGAATTCCTGTTGCAGTTGAAAGCCTGTTCGGTGCTGGTGGGGAAATGTTTTATTAAAGGATAATAAACCGCCCACGGGATTTGCTCCCCCGATCAGTTGCCAGCCGCCGACGGCTGCGCCCGGGAGGAAAGCCGGACCCTTTGCACAAGTCGGAACAACCAGGCCGCCCAGGGGCAAATTGTCCATGATAAAGTGCCTATTCTCCATTCTTTTCGTTTGCCGGTTGGCGGAGATTTGTGTTGTCAAATCGACAAAAAAAATCAACGTAAAAAATGAAAACACAATTCAATGTCCCAACCCGGGACGAAGTTTCCGCCGGCAACCAGGCAATTTTCGACCAGCTGAAAGGGGTATTGGGTATGGTTCCCAATTTATATGCAACGATGGCCTACAGCGACCATGCGCTGGGAAACTATCTTGCCTTGCAGAATGCGAAGACGTCTCTTTCGAAAAAGGAAAAGGAAGTGATCAACCTGGTGGTAAGCCAGGTAAACAATTGCCGGTACTGTCTGGCGGCGCATACCGTGCTCGGAAAGATCAACGGGCTCACGGAAGCACAAACGATTGAGATCAGGCAGGGATCGGCGACCTTCGATCCCAGACTGGACGCGCTTGTAAATTTCGTCAAGGCGGTTGCCGAAAAAAGGGGACGTATCGACGATGTGGTGCTCGACAGGTTCTTTGCGGCGGGCTACACCAAGGGAGGTCTTATCGATGTTGTGGTGGCCATTGCGGATAAGGTTGTGATGAACTATATTCACAATATTACGGACATTCCGGTTGACTTCCCCGCGGCACCGGATCAAGGCGGAAATGCAGGCCAACGATCTGGCACAACACGATTCTTTGGTCGCCTATCTGAAGATCTTTCTGATCACGGCCTCCAGGGCGAAAAGCCAACAAAATAATATTGCGGTGGCTGGACATACTCATCAACCGCGCGTATTGCAAGACCTGAAGGAACTGATAGAACTGCATTTTCAAGCTAAGCATACTGCGGCCAATTATGCTGAACTCTTGCATGTGACACCAAAGTCCCTGGGCAAGATGGTTAAGAAGCAATTTAACAAAACGATCACCAGCCTCATAAATGAACGCATCGTCATAGAAGCGAAGCGGCAACTTTATCTAACCGATAGATCGGTTAAGGAGATCGCCCATTCCCTGGGCTTTGAGGACGAATATTATTTCAGTCGGTTTTTTAAGAAGCAGGTCGACGTATCTCCACAGATCTACCGGAAAGCGGTAGGTTTTGCGCGGGAAAGGTCTTAGCCTTGTTTATGACTTCCCTTTGTATCTTTTCTATGCCAGGGATTGATTGAAACAAAGAAAAAGAATCAGTAGCTGCGGAAGACCTGCCTACGACAGACGGCGGCGCAGCATTATTGCAAAGAGAAGAGAATTTCCGCCCCATCCGGCTCAGCCAAAGTTCTAGTAGTAAGCATAATTTGCTTTGATAGACGAATGTAAACCTATCGCCCCAATAAATAAAGATAAATTAGTCTTTTATTAAGATTAATCGTACTTTTGAGATTAGAAGACATCGCGGCACTTAAATAGGGAGGTTTTTATGAGACTAAAAATCAAAAGAGTATATGAAAAGCCGGAAAAAGAGGACGGCACGCGCATCCTTGTAGACAGGCTATGGCCGCGTGGACTGACAAAAGAGAAGGCCGCCATCGATCTCTGGTTAAAGGAAATAGCTCCAAGCACAGCCCTTCGGAAGTGGTTTAGCCATGATCCTGCCAAATGGGCAACGTTCAAACAAAAATATCGCCAGGAAGTCAAAGAAAATAAGGACCAGGTCGCAATATTGAAGGAGCAACTTATGAGGGGAGTTGTCACTTTAGTGTATGGAGCAAAAGACGAAGAACATAATGAAGCGCTTGTTCTCAAGGAATGGCTTCAACCAAAGCCATCGGAATCGACCGATAGGATTACATAAATCTTAAGCTATCGAAAAAGAGAAAAAGATTAATGTCATTGCTTTGTGAACATTGGCAAAGTGCCTTTTTCCATCTGGTATATGGCGTCGTACGCAAATTTGAAGAGGCCTTTGGGTCCGGTGTCAATTCTCTCTGTTCCGGTGCGCTTCCTGAAAAAACAAAGCAATTGATTGCAGTGGCCATAGCGCATGTGACACAACGCCCTTCCATTTGGGTTGCGTTTGAATGCGTGCTGGTGCCGCTTATGCTCGTGCAACCATTGCTATGGATGAAATGGAGAAACATTGAGTTGAGTGCGGACATTAGACAATCGCTTGAAGTATCCGGCTTGTTCATTTTTTGATAAAAGATACAAATCTCTTTTATTTCAAAAAGCATTCGTATATTTATTTTTTAAAGCAATGTATGTTTTCAAAAGCATGTGAATATGCGATTCGGGCCCTGATTTTTATTGCGCAAAAAACAGAGCATGGAGGTAAAGTCGGGATTAAAGAGATCTCTCAAGGCATTGCCTCTCCTGAACATTTTATAGCTAAAATTCTTCAGGACCTTGGTCGAAAGGGCCTGGTTGAATCGGCAAAAGGCCCGCATGGTGGATTTTTTCTCGGAGAAAATTCAAGAAGGCACACGTTGGCAGATATTGTAAATGCTGTTGATGGAGACTTGCTTTTCACCGGATGTGCATTGGGATTGGAAAGTTGTTCCGAAAAGAAGCCTTGTCCGCTGCATGATCAGTTTAAAGCGATTCGGAAAGAAATGCACGACATGTTGCAATCTGCTTCGGTCGGAGAGTTTAATAAGGAGTTGGCCTTGGGTATTAAACATTTAAAACGGTAGGGATGTAGATGTGGAACAATAATTGATCTGCAAATGACCGGGGTCCCTGGAGCTGTAGGTTTTTCTAGAACTTACCATCTTCTAAATTATTATAGTAGCGGGATTCCATAAATAAGTATGAGCAAAATGTCCAATACAATACCTGCCATCATTACGCCCAGCACCCAGCGCATTGGAAGCTGTGCAAATGCAAAGCTATTGGCCATAAAAGCGAATAATGCACCAGCAGTATAGACAAATGGAGAAGCTCCTGCTAGTGAAAGGACGCCCATCATGGCGCCGGCAAAAGTCACCTGTATAAATATTCCTGCGCCGGAAATCCCTAAACGATTGTGTTCCCAGCCAGGCTCTTGTACTTTTATCCATCCTTTGAGATGTGCGAATACGCCGAATTTATTATGGTAAAAAGGCCTTTTAGACCAATGGTGCGTATCTAACGTTGTTGTTTTCATAATCGAAGAGTTTCTGATGCACAAAGTTACTAACCGCCGGGGTAGTAGTATATGACGTATGTCATACATCAAATGTTTTTATTTGCGAAAAGGTAGTAAGACTAATGATTTCTATTCTGTTATTTAGTAGAAATGTCACAAAGTACAAAGGCATATGATATTTCCTCTTTTGGTTTCGATCATTCCTTTTGCTTGAACTTTTTTCAAGATGCGAATAACCGTTTCAACGCGCAATCCACTCATGTCGGCCAATTGTTGTTTTGTAATATCTAATTCCTTATTGTCGCAATTCTTCTGGCTCATCAAATAATGAATAAGGGTTAACAAACGATGTTCTCCCTCCTCAATGGCTATTTCTTCCAACATCATCTTTGTATAGAGTAATTGTTTACATAGCATTTGTGTAACGCTAAAGTGAAATAGGTAGTCTTCTTTGAGAAGTTTTGTAAATTGTTCTCTTGGCATTAAATATAGTTCACAATCAGTGAAGGCAATCGCGGCTTCCGGGTAAGTCTGGCCAAGAATTAAAGGCGGAATGCCAAAACAATCACCTGCCTTGAATACTCCTTGTATAAACTCCTTCCCACTCGTGTTGCTATAGATAACTTGCACCGCACCTTCTTTTACCTCGTAAAAGCAGCGGGCAACGGCATTTTGATGGTAAATTGCTTCGCCTTTCTTAAACGCTTTTATTTTTGTCGGCGCCGTATTGATATCATGAGTAAACATAAATTCCTGATTAGCTCAGTTCATGAATAATTCGAATCAGGATGCCATCTAACGAGGCATTCACCGGAATTTGACAAGCTAAACGGACTGTAAGGCCTGCCATTCCCATTTTTTTTATCGTGGTTTCTTCGTTTCTGTCAGAGGCGCTCAACCCGGCTGCATTTTCAAGCAGTTCGATCAAGCAGGTCCCGCACCTGCCCATTCCCTTGCATTGACCGAAGTCTTCGGTATAGATATTATCATAGATCAGCACCATGAGGCTCCTATACTCGCCCGAATAAGTTTTTAGGCCATATTCTTTGCCGTCATAGATAATGTTGATCGTAATATCTTTATCTCGTAGTCCCATATACAGGCTCTATATTCCCATCCTCCTTTTATGAAAAATCACCACCGCCACATTATACGCGTATAGGACGGCAACCATCACCCAAATGATACCCGATAATCTAACCATTGTCCCGGTATGCATATAGATCCCTAAAACCAGTAACGGCAACGCCACGACATAACAGCGAAATTGCCAATTCAGAACATTTTCCTTATACAACTGCTTGGGCATCGGGATCTTCCCTTTTCCGTTCAGATTTTTGTACCGTTCATTCCAGACGATAAAAGGTAAGGTTTTAAACGTCATGCCTAAGAGGATAGCACTGATCCACCCAAGGAATACAAAAACGCCATAGACAATCGCCCAATGGTGATCTGCGCCATAGTAAATCGCGGGGATCAGCAGGAAACTAATCAATAGCGCCAGGATCGAAATACCGACATATTTCATTTGGAAATCAATTTTCTTCTTTACCCTGTTCCGATAGATATCGGTCAAATAAGCCAGCCAGGCCATCACACCGGCAACAACCATCCCTTCATAGAAAAATACTCTCCATGTGATTCCATTGAAATAGCCATCCAAGATAAAGGCTATAAGCCCTGTATTTTGAAGCAAAAAGGCCCACCGGAGTAACTTATCCTTTTCCGATTTGCCCAAAAGGAACATTGGTACCAATTTGGTGCTAACCCCTGCGATCAATTGCAGGAACCATCCCGCAAGCCCTGCATGGGCATGCAGCTTTAGGATTTCCAGGTGGCTTCCCGTGATGAACGGATAGCGCAGGTTAACGGCCAGGACCAGGCCAACGGAAGCTGTTACCACTAACCAAATAGCGGAACTGATAATAAAACATCTCTGAACACTGTATTTTTTACAGGAGCCGGCCGTTTTCCATGCATTCAGCAGGTAAAACAGGGCAGCGATCAAAATCAGCGATCCGCCGCCAATCATGATCATGCCTGTGCGGAAAAACCAGAAGGAAAGGATCAAAAAGGTGGCTCCGGAAGCGAGGAAGAAATAAGAGAGCAACGCGATCGAAGTGCTGTAAAGTTCCTTTTCACAAATCACCGGCAATAGTTGATAGGACGCACCAAATATGACCATTGTACCCCATCCAAGCGCCGCGGTGTGTACGATTGCAAGCAAATAAGGCTGAAAATAATGACCTTCCAGGGCTGCGGGGCAAAAGAGGATCATGAGGGTTAGAGCGAGGAAAAAGATCGCTCCTGTCCCATAAAAAGGCAGGACCGCATTATTTTTGGGCGCTTTTCCAATGTTAATACCTGCCATTATTCCTGTCGTTTTTTAAATAAAAGCAACCGGGTATCCGTATCCGAAATGGTCAGGATATGAATTTCGTAGTCCTCATCCATCAATTCCTCCAGCAGGTAGACCGGCGTTCGTTTGTGGTAGACATATAAGGCATGGTCTAGGGGAAGCTGTTTTAACGATCTCAAAATGGCATTCATCGGAAGGGGCATTTCCAAATCCTTCACATTGATGGCGTGTGTCCGGTCCGCGGGGTATCTTGTTGCTATCTCCGCGAATGTCCGTGCATCGTCTTTGAATAGCTTTTGATTACGTCCCTCCTGCGTTTCCCGGGTTGCTTTCCGGCTCTCCTCCGCTCCGCCTGCCTTTAAAAAATAGGTACGGATCTCTCCCTCGTGACCGGTTTTCGTGAAGCTCTCCGCGCCCATATCCTCCAAAAGCCGGATCAACGGAGTAGGAATAAAGGAGTTCACAATGCACAACACCCCTCCGTGGTCCAACTCTCTAAATTTTTGCACTATTCCCTTTAACGGGTCGACACCATCTCTCAACATCGGCCGGACATCCAGATCGACCGGCTTTCCTCCTGCAATCTCGAAAACCCATTGAGGCTCTTCAGCCATCTCTACCGCCATCGCCGGTGTATCTGCCCCTTCAAAGACAAATCCCAGCGGTTGCAATGCCCGGACGATATCTCCGACGGAGCATCCGGCCATTTCTGCCGCCTCCGACAAGGTGATCCTTGCCGCCATCAATTTCCGCAAAAGCGGGTTCTTCAATTTCTTTAATGGCCTGGCCACCGAAGCTATGGCTTCAATACTGTCCTTGTTCGCCTTTATTATGCTGGATATTTTCGTTTGCCCGTTGATGATCATTGTCTAAAGATGTGCGGAAATTTTGCTCTTCAGTTTTGCTGCCGCTGGAAAAAGGATATTATTTTCCAGGTGGATATGCTGCAACAGATCGCTTTCGAACTCCTTTATCTTTTCGAACAGATAGGTATAGGAGTTGCACGCGTCTTCTGGAAGCGCATAATCGTGGGTGATTTTCCTGGAGAACTTCAGGTCCTCGCCGGATATTTCGTGCTCCATTTGCATCATCCTTGTGGCCTCCCTTACCAGGCCGGCTTCAAGACCTGTCGTCAGTTTGGGATTCCGTTCTCTTGCAACCATTTGCTTTATGGCGGGGAACAATGTCATTTCCTCCTTCATCATGTGGGTCAACAGATCCCGGAGAAATCCGGACAGGCCTTCCACGAGTTCGGACGGAGAAGACTTAGCTGCCTCTTCCAGGGCAAACTGCAATTGCTCTTCGGAGACTCCGGCCTGTTCGCCCGCTTCTTTCAGTGTCTGTTTGCCCCCACAGCAAAAATCAATACCGATAAAGGCCTCCCCTTGTTCCAGGCCGTCGAAATGCTGGAAGATAACGGGGTGTTTTTGTCCAGGCTCTATTTTCGTAACGTCCAAAATTTCCAATGTGTTCATAGTGAAGTGGTTTTTATTATTTTAAAAGGTGGGATCAGCCCACTTAGTGATCATGGTTTTATGCGTCTGAAATGGCGGGATTTTTTGTCAATTGCATTAGTTTGGCGATATATCCCGCTCTTTTCTTCGCTTCTTTGGCGTTTTCTCCTTTAAACAAGTCATCCACCGTCCGGGTAAAGAGCTGTAGCCACCGGCTAAAATGTTCTCTGCCGATATTCAAGGCCATGTGTTTGGTCATGGGGTCGCCCCGGTATTTCTGGCTGTACAGCAGCAGGGTGCTCCAAAAATCACACATCCTTTGCAGGTGTTGGTCCCAATCTCCTTTGATGGTTGCCTCAAACACAGGTGCAAGCAGGTCGTCCCGACGAACTTTTTCATAAAAACTATTGACCAGGTCCGAGATGTCGTCCTCGGTTTGAATGTCTCTATCAGGAGTATGGTCGGATCCTTTTATCATTTCAAGAGATTGACGTGTGAATTGCTGATATAATAGTAAACTGCCCAGCCGATAAATCCGATTACCAGGATGAATATCCAAAAAGGAATGCTTTGAGGCGTTTCGCTGCCGGTAATCAGAAATTCTTTTTGATTTCCTTTCCCGTAGGCATTGATCATGATCGGCACCACCCCATCCACTACGGCCTCTTCTTTCAGTCCCTCGATTGCGATGGACGGGCCGTTCCTTACTTCAAACGGGATCAGGCGCAGCCCTTCTTTGCCGGACGGGTCCTTACTCACAATCTTCAGAACATGCCTGCCGTCTATAAGGCGCGTCGTATCCAGCTCGAAATTTACCGGGGAAACAAGTTCCGCGATCGGCTTCGGGTCCTCGTCCAAAAAAAGATATATCGTACTGTTGTCCACCATATTAATCGAGCGTTAAAATGAATTTCTTGATATGGGTTTCGGATTTTTCACCCGGCCGTATCAACCATTTTATTGAAAAATAAAGACTCCCCAGTACAATGGCCACGGCGACGCCTACAATGAGATAGTCCCAGCGGGTGTCCGGCCCGACCCCATGGGTTATCCCGCGCAACAGCCGGGGTTGCTGCAAGGTACAGGCAGGGCAGGCAAGGATACTGGTGATGGGGACCAGTGAAAACAATAGCAGGAGATAGGATGTTTTCATGTGTTTTTTATTTTGTTGTTCCTTGTAGTTTGATCAGGTCCACCAGCTTCTTTATTTCATCGGGAGTCACTGCCCGGGCATTGTTCCCCCAGCTGGTCTTTTCATGATTCATAATGGCCGTGATCTCTTCGGGGCTTAGGTTATTGTTGGTTCCCACCGCGGGCATCGGTCCATAGCCTTCCTTTATCCTGCCCGAATAACCATTCATGATGATATTGACCATTATCTCCGGGTTGTCATTCAATACAACAGGGCTGCCTTTTAATGGAGGGAAGGCACCTTTAAGCCCTTCTCCGTTTGGCTGATGGCAACTCTGGCAATTCGTCGCATATAAGGCGGCACCGTCAAAGGCGGTCGTTTTGGCGCTGCCGCCGGACTCTACTATGTCCTTTTTCTTATACAAAAAAGCTGGTACTGGCCTGCCGTCGGGCAGTTTTGTTTGTTTTAAGGACTGCAGGTAGGCCAGCAATTGCAGCGCCTCGGGAGTGGCCACCACTTGTCCGTCGCCTGCGTCGTCCCTGAATTCCGCGGGTACATTGATGACTACATCTCCCGGGTTCGGCTTCGTGGTGTTGGTAAACAGCCAGGTATAGGCTGGCATGACGGATTCTTTTACCAGGATCCGGGGATTGTATAAATGCGTGAGGTTCCATGCTGCGCTGGGTTGCCTCAGGCCGACATTGGTCAGGTCCGGACCGGTACGTTCCGTTCCCATCAAGGTGGCGGTATTGCGCCAGACATCGATCCGGTGATCCCCGGCATAATCGGCCGCAATGCTAGGGCGGGAACCCCATGTTTTGTCCATATCCACGTTCCGGACTTGCTGGGTATGACAGGCCACGCATCCATTGGCGATAAAGATCATTTTTCCTTTGACGGCTGCATCGCTCAGGGGTTCGGCATTAGGAAGGGGTCGGAAATTCCTTTGATTCTCCAGTGCGGGCAGGATGGCCACGAGCAGGGTCAATCCTCCGAAGAATAAAAACACCGCCCAAAATAATTTTTTATGGTTGTTGAAGAATTCCATAGTCTTTTTGTTTGATGCGGGTAGCCGCCGTCATTTTGTAGAGGTTATAGGCGAAGAAGAGGTGCGCAAGCCACATCAGGCTGCCTCCGATGGCTCTCCATAACCAAAAAGGTTCCATCAATGTCACTCCCTCGATAAAAGGCTTGCCGGCTATCCACAAGAGTCCCTTTAGCGTCCCTCCATACATCAGGGGAACGGTATAAAACAGCAGGCCGATCAACGCCATCCAGAAATGTGTGCCCACGAGGATCTGGGGCGGTTCTTTGCCCGTCAGCCGGGGAACGACTGCGTACATACCCGCCCAAAGAAAAAAGGAGATGATCCCATACATCGTGAGATGCGAGTGGGCTACTGTGAAATCGGTAAAATGCCAGAATAGGTTCGTGGTGCGGAATGCTTCCGCCGTCCCTTGCATCGAGCCGGTGAAATAAAAGACGACCCCTACCAAAAAAAAGGGCAGTGTATAACTGGACGATAACTTGTGCCAGCCCCCTTTAAAGGTCAGGATAAAATTGGTGGTGCCGGCGGCCACGGGAATGATCATTCCGACGCTTCCCACGATGGCAAAGGTCTGCAGCCACCAGGGAATAGAACTGAAAATGAAATGATGGGTGCCGATCACGGTATAAAACAGTATCTGTGTCCAGAAAGCGAGGATCCCGAGGCTATAGGAGTAGATGGGCCGGTTAAGCTGTTGGGGCAGGAAATAATAAACGATTCCCAGCGTGAACATCATAAACCACATGCCGACGGCCTGGTGCATATAATAGCCCTGGACAATGGTTTCACCCAACCCATCCTGCCAAAACGGAAGATACCCGACGGTTACGATCACGAGGCCGAAAATGATCGCCGCCACGATGTACCAGTTGGAGATATAAATTTCTTTCGGTTTGCGACGACCGATGGTCTGGAGGAAATTGATCAAGGTGATCATCAGGGCTATTGCGAACAGGGCCATGACCGGCCAGATGTATTCCCGGTATTCACCACCCGCATTGTTAATGCCGACCATCAGGCAAAGACTACCGAAAAGTACCGCGGCATTGATCAGCCATAGGGAATACCACCCCTTCCGAAGGCTGGCCAGGGGGGTATTGCCGACGCGGGGAACGATATAATAGCCCAGGCCCAGCATCCCTAAGGAGGCCCATCCCCAAAACACCATATTGGTATGTACCGGGCGAAGCCTTCCAAAGCTCAGCCAGCTCACATGATCCGCATCGGGGGCCACAAATTTGATCCCCAGGTATTCACCGACGGTGGTGCCGACAACGAGCCAAAAAGTAGCGCAACCGATATAAGCCAGCACGAGTCGTGCCAGGGCCGGGTCGATAGGGGGCCGTTTCACCGCCCGTTTCTTCACCGGTACGACAGGTAAGGCGGCATGGCTCGTAACATTGCTCAACAATCCTTTTTCGTCTTCAGGAGCTAATTCTCCTATGAGTTCCCGCTGGGTTAGGCTATAGCCAAGTGCATCCCGGCGCTGGGTTAAAAGGGTTTCCCTTTCTGCTGGAGAGAGGGTGCTTAGGCCTTCGCTGAATCGCCCGGCCTCCGTGAGTCGTTGTTTCTCCCGTTCCTGCCGGAGAATATTGCCTACTTTGAAGATCACTACCACGACGCCGGCCAGTACGGGGAGCAATAAAAGGACCAGCATGATCAGGACGCCGGTTTCCCCCCAAAAGGAGCCGGGCGTTATCCCGAGCAAAAACGGTGCGAACGCCAGACGAGTGACACCCGGCTCTTTACCACCCGGCGAGGGTTTCCCATTTTCCAAATACCGATCGATCTGCTGTTTGTCTAACGTGGAAATATATTCGTCCAGTTGCCTTTTATCCATTTCCTTTTTCCTGCCCGGTGCAAGGGACCTGATCTCTGCCGTCCTGAAATAGAGGTACAGGGCCGCCACAAGGAGGATGAAAAGCAGAAAAAACAGGATCAGCGTCCAGCCCGCAACAGAATGAACAGAGAAGAAGGCTTTCCCCAGCATTGCGGAAAACAACAGATGGATGATCGCCAGTGAGTAACACATATAAAGACCTTTTTGTCGGTTATTAAAGCAAAAAAAATCATGTCTTTAAGAACAGAAGGTTCTTTTCCAATTCTTCATTGAATTCCCCAAGCTTTGTCCCTAGCAACATCTCAAAAATGTCTTTCCTGATCTTTTTGAATTCGTGGTGCAAGGGGCAGGGCCTGGCTTCAGAACACTGCTTCAACCCTAAACCACATCCGGTAAAAACCTTGTCTCCATCTATCGTTCGGACGATATCGGCCAGAGTATAATTCAATGAACGCTTTTCCAAGTAAAATCCACCCGTACGTCCTTTCAAAGACATCACTAAACCTTTCCGGCTTAGCTCGTGCAAAATCTTTGCGATGAAATACTCGGGACAATCGATACCCTTCGCAATCTCCTTGATCCTTACCTTGCTTCCATCACGGGATTTTTGAGCAATAAACAGCGTGGCACGGATTGCGTATTCACAGGTTTTTGAAAATAAAAACTTCATTCTTTCACAAAGGTAAAAATGATTTTTAAATAAAAGACTAATTTGTCCTTTAATTTTAATAATTTGGCGTATCCGCTAAAAATCAATCACTCGCAGACTCATACCATTCGGTTCAATAAAATTTATCCGATGGAGCGATCAAGCGCGCCCTGAGCCGATGGGGACCAGGGATAGACTGCCGTTTATGCTGGCCCAGATGGCATGGTCGAGGTTCTTTTATCCTTATCGTGTTCATTGGCGGAACGGGAAACCAAGGTCCCCCAGAAAGTTTAAATTTGGAAAATCAATAGATAATGTCGAAGCCAGCCTACTATTTGGTCAATGGGATAACGGTCTACCGAATTCTGGCCGTTTTCGTCCTGATCTTGCTGATCATGCAGCATCATTGGCATGTCTTTCGTTGGCTTTTGCTGCTCAGTTTTCTCACCGACGCGATAGACGGGTTTTTGGCGCGGCGATACGGTGTCATTAGCAAAGCCGGGGCAGTTCTGGATTCAATAGGCGACGATCTGACTGTGGCAGTAGCCATCACCGGCCTGCTGGTATTTGACCCGACGTTTTTCCGGCGCCAGCTGGTTGTTATCATTATATTGGCATCACTTTATGTTATGCAAACCGTTGCCGCGTTAGTCAAATATGGGCAATTGACCAGTTTTCACACCTGGCTCGCGAAGATCGCAGCTGTCTCGCAAGGGGTGTTCCTTGTTGCGGTGTTTTTTATTGAAAGGTTGCCCATGTTGCTTTTTTACATTGCGGCGGTGTGCACGGGTTTAGACCTCATCGAAGAGATTGTTATGGTCTTCGTGTTGCGGCATTGGAAAGCGGACGTCAAAGGGATATTCTCTATAAAGAAGAAGACATGACTTCCTATCGACACCTTCATCGCACCGGTGGCATATGATCAGTTTGGCAGGAAGGTGAACATCCATTTTACGGGATCGTTCCAGTCTTTGCCGGTGAAACTGCCCACCGGTAATTTGACCAGGACCGTAATCCAGCCTTTCCTGAGTGGAATGAAGATGGGCTTGCAGTATTGGGTAAGATGCAGGATGTTTTTGACCACGCAATGTCACCGTTTATCCCACGGTTTTTTATATGTTCATCGCCGAATAGCTCCGCCCAATGCGGACAAGCTCAGGATGGATAGCAAGCAGTAGAATATGACCGTTTTTCGCATGTGGCTGGATTTACCATTTAATGGGAACGAACGTGATCGTTTTATAATCGTCCCTTTCGTACAGCACGCCGATGCGATGCGAGCCGAGGTTGACAAGATCGCTATAGGCGGTGAATTCTTTTTGTTTTACCGGGTCTACGGGAATCGTTCGGCCCCAGGTCCGGCCTTCGTCATAGCTCAGGTGTAGGGTTAGGTTTTCGCGTTCGCTGGTGTCGGCGGGGTTGCAGACGGCGATGACTGTTCGGCCGTGGCGGACGCCCAGGTTGAGGATGCTGCCCTGGCACACCGGGTCCGGCAGCCGCGTATCGGCGTAGGTGGTGTCCCAATGGATACCGCCGTCGCTGCTGATGGCGATGACCCGGGCGCGCGGGTGACCCTGCTGGTTGCGGATGTTCAGCATCAGCTTGCCTCCTTCGAGGGGCGCTGCCATACATTCGTTGCCTCCAGGCAATGCGACGTCTTCGCTTAAATGAAAGGTCTTACCATGATCATCGGTATAGTAGCCATGGGCAATGCAATCCGCGAAATGCGGCTGAGGATCACCAACCGAATGGTTGGCGGCGATATAGATCCTGCCTTTATACGGACCGCTTGTAAACTGCGCGGCATGACCGGGCGTGTTGGCATAGGCCCGCCAGCCTTTACGTTTCACCTGGCTGGTGATGTTGACCGGCTCGCTCCAGGTAAGGCCGTTGTCTGTAGATGTTTTGTACCATACCTCGCGAGTGCCGATGCCTCTGCGGATCTGGCCTTCGGTTTTATCTCCGGTGCAGTAGAAAAGGAACAGGCGGCCCTGTGGCCAGTCAGGGTCCGTGGCGTCGAGGACCGGCGCCGGGTTACCGGCCTGTAACGTGTCGTTGCTCGCGACAACTTGAAGCGGACTCCAGGAGCCGCCATTGTCGGCGCTCCGTTTTAACACGATCCTGATGTTGCCGAAATCGCTGGCGCCGTTGACGCGGCCTTCGCAAAACGCGAGAAGGTCGCCGTTTGCGGCTCTAATGATTGCCGGAATGCGGAATGAGCGGTAGCCGTCCTCACCGGAGACGAATACGGGGCTTGGGCCTGCCAGTTGGACCGATGATGGTATATGTTGGTGACCTGCTGCGGGAAGTGATGGCTGCCGGGCGGAGACATAGGGCTGTTGGGCGCAGAAGGAGAGACCCAGAAACAGGGCGAGCATCTTTTTCATGGTAGAATCAGTTTAAACGTGGAGGCGGGAAGCTTTTCGCCGTTGCAGAGATTAGCGTCGGTATACGGTTTCCAGCCGTAGTAAACGGCCGCGGGTTTTTCTTTTGCGGGGATCATGATGGTATCATCGCCGATGGTGGCGGCAGCGTCGGTGAGACCGTCGAGCGAGAAGCCGCGGAGGGATTGGCCGTCGGCGGTTTGCAGGCCCATAGGAGCATATTTGAAGGTTACGGTCACGGTATCATTCCGATAGCTTACGCTTATCGGTAGAGGGCCGCTGGGAAGTGTGTCGAGACCGTAGTCCCGGACGAGGGCCCAGCGGGCGAGGCGTTCGCCGACATCCTTTTTGTCCGTGGGGTGAACATCGTTTTTGAAGCCGAGATCGCTGCTGACGGCCATTCCGCCGTGTGGTAGTTGATTCAGCAACTGGCGTTGATCATCCCGGAACTGCGGCCAGTACTGGGAGGCATAATGCGCCGTGTCGATCGAAGATAATTGTACCCAGTAAAAGGGCAATGCGGGTTGATGCCAGGCTTTCCGATAGCCTGCGACCAGAACCTTCATGAGCGCATTGTATTCGGTAATCCGCGGTAGTTCCTGCGCGTTGCTTTCGCCCTGGTACCAGATCACGCCGCGAATGGGCAGCGGGGTGATGGGTTCGATGCCCGCCCGATAGGCGAAACCCGGTTTGTAGCCATGGTTCGGCCCCTGACCGTCGCCGATGGCGTGGGTATTGCCAGCAATGTTTTCCTGCCCACGCTTGCGGACCCATACCGGGAGGGCGTCGTTTGTAAGCCAGTTACCCGCGGTCTTCGCGGCGAAGCGGCCTTTGCTTAGCGCTTGCCTGCTGATAAAGGTTTCCGCCGGGCAGCCGCCGATGGCCAGGTTGATGAGGCCTAAGGGTACTTGTTCGCGGCGGGCGATCGTCTTGCCGAAATAGTAGCCTACGGCACTCATGGTCCCAACCGTATTGCTGTCGCAATGCTGCCAGGTTCCGGAGTAGAAGCTTGCCGGCTGCAGAGCCAGTAGCATGGAGTCGGTGTAAGGTTTACCATAAACGTCTTTTCCGATATAAGTGGGATTGTAGAGCCGGAGCAGCGGTTGGTTGCTTTGTCGTACTTCGCTTTTGAAATGCATTTCCCGGCTCATAGGAAATTCCATATTCGACTGGCCCAGACAAAGCCAGAGATCACCGATGAGAATATCGTTTAGAAATATGCTATCGCGGCCGCTGCTGACCATGAGTTGTTGCGGGTTCGCGTTGGCTTTTTGTTTATGGCAAAACAGGCTCCAGGTGGAGTCTTTCTTTACGGTTGTCCTGCGGCGTTCGCCGGCGAAGCTTACCCATACCGTGGCGCCTGGAAGCCCTTTGCCCCAGAAGTGCAGCGGCTGGTCGCGTTGCAGGACCATGTGATCGGCGAAGATGGGGGCGAGACGGAGATAGAGCAGCAAAAGAGCGATCATGAATTGTTTTTTTTGAGGTGCGAGTCGAGTAAATGCGTACAATACCATTCTTGTCTCGGGAGATGGAACGGTCCTTTGAACAGATTACCTTTGGCGGGTTGGGCGACGCTGCCATCGCGGTGGAGATAACCAAACCATTCACCGTGCGTCCTGTCGGGGAACTTATCGTAGGCGTACGCGTGAATGCACTGGTGCCACCCGGCGTATTTGGGATCGCCGGTAAGGAGATAGGCGAGCAGGGTAGCGATGATGGTCTCGTTGTGCGGCCACCAGAATTTCATATCCTGCCAGTATTCCTGGACCGGCTTTCCGTAGACATCGCGGAAATAAAAGATGCCGCCATATTCCTCATCCCAGCCACGCGCCCACATATAGTCGAGCATCCGGCAGCCGAGTTTGATCAGGTGCGGGTCGTTGCCCCGGTGGGCGGCTTCATGAAGGATGAACCAGGCGCCTTCGATGGCATGACCGGGATTCAAGGTCCTGCCGTCGATATGGTCGATGATGTCGCCGTTGGGGGCAACCTGTTCCATCACGCAGGCGATATCGTCTTTGACGAAGTCCCGCTCGATCTCTTCGATCCACCGACTGATCCACTCGTCGCACCGCTGGTCGCCGATGGTAGCCCGTAGCTGCTGGGCGGTATTGATCATGATCATCGGCACGCCGATGCCTTTCGAGGGACGGGTTCCGGTATATTTGGCGGGTAACGGTCGTTCGCCGGCGGCGTAGGCAATGCAGTCGCCAAACACTTTCCGGGCCCGGTGGGCCGCCCGGATATTTTCTGTGGCTTGCGCATAGGCGGCACTTGCGATGACGTAAAACGTCTCCGAGAAAAAATAGCGGCGTTTTCGCAACGGTCGTCCGTCTCGTGTAACGTGGAAGAACATATGGTCGTCCGTATCGAAGCAATGTTTATTGAGAAATTCGTAACCAAGGTTGGCGCCGTCCAACCACTCGGGTCGCGGCGCGACGGTATTGTAGAGCGTCGATAGCAACCAGGTCGCACGACCCTGGATCCAGACCGCCTTGTCGTCATCGATGAGGCTGCCGTCGGCGTCGCGCATCAGCAGGAATCCGCCATGGTCACGGTCAAAGGAGCGGGGGAACCAAAAGGGGACGGTATCATCGAGCAGTCGGCTTTTGTAGAAGCCGGCAAGCTGCTGAAGATCTTCTATGCTATAATTCATTCGATTTCGGTTTAAGGAAAATATATTGTAAAACGACCGCCAACAGGACGATGCTGGCCAGGGCGGCAAAGCCGGTCCCCAGATGGCCCTCATCCGTTGATCTTCCCAGCAGACCGGTGATCCAGGCGCCGCCGAAGACACCGGTGGTATTCATGAGCCCATAGCCGGTAGCACGGGAGGACGGCGGTACGAACTGACATAGGATCGGCATATAGTTGGCGTCAGTGATGCCTAGACCCACACCGAATCCGAACATAGCGGCGATGGTGCCTACCGTGGAGTGGCCCAGGCCAATCAGCAGGAGTGAGGGGATCGTGAGAGACAGGCCGATACAGCTGGTATAGATGCGACCGCGGCTCGTGCGGATTACCCATTTGTCGGATACCACGCCCCCGGCGAGTACACCCAGCAGCGATGCCATGGAAAGGGTGATCGTTACGATAGGGCCCGCCATCGACATGTCGAGCCGCAGGTTCTGGGCGGCGAGGGTAGGGAGCCAGTTCTTGACGGCCCAGCCGGGTACGCTTGCCGCCGCGAAATAAATGAGGATGATATAAAAGGCGGGGGTGCGGAACAATGCACGGGGGTTGGCGATTGTGGGCTGCGTGGCGGGCTGCGGACCGGCTGATCTTTTTTCCCGCAGGCAAAGAGCAAGCAACATGGCATAGGCGATGCCGATGAAGCCAAACCAATGGAAGGTGGCATGCCAGCTATAGAAGGCGGCCACGGTGGCGCCAAAACCGCCAAGGGCCTGGCCAAGGTAGATACCCGTCATGTGTACACCCACGGCGAGTGAGCGGGTACCCTTGGAGTGATAGTCGACGATGAGGGAAAGGCCCGCCGGCAGATAAAGCGCCTCACTGATTCCCATCAGGGCGCGCAATGCGTAGAGTTGATGGAAGCTATGTGCGAAACCCATGGCGGAGGTGACGGCAGACCAGACGAGCAGGCTGGCTACGATGAGCCATTTGCGGTTAAAGCGGTCCGCTATCCACCCCGCTACCGGGCTCATACAACCGTAGATCCAGAGAAAGATGGCCATGAGATAACCGAAGTTCTCCGCGGAGCGCAGTTCGGGGATGGCCTTTTCCATCGAGGGCCGCATGGTCGACAGCATCTGTCGGTCCATATAATTCAGCAGGGCCACGCCCCACAGGAGTCCAACGACGAACCAGGCATATCGTTTCGACACTTTCATGGCTGGACTGATTTAGCCGCATTGGCCTGCGTGGTTAGAGATTGCAGGTCGCACAGGAGTATGTCGGCGCTCCGTGTCCCCGGCTTGACCTCACCGCAGGGGATCACAAGGACATTGTCCCAACGGACCGCTGTAGTCGTCACGGGCGCCGGCATCGGCAGGTCACCCAGTTGTGTCCAGCGATCCTGCGCCGGATCATAGCGAAGGATACCTCGCCAGAACCCTGGGTGGTGATCGATGATCGCCAGCTTTTGCCGCTGCAATTGTCGTTTCAAAGCGTCATCGGTAGTCGCGGCGAGTTGAACGTTGAGGGCCTCCAACTCATGAAAGATGCGCCCATCGTCCCCGCCGATCACCAGGATGCCGCCGTCGTCATCCGCTACCGCATTGGCCGCAGCCAGATCAGGCGGATAAGCGCCATCGCCAATGGAATGCATCTGGCTCCAGGCCCGCCGCATCGAAGGATCATAGTGGAAGACGGTGTTGTGGAGCGTGCTAATGCCGGAAGCCGTCTTGCTTCGACCGCCGATCAGGTAAAGCGATGCGTGCGCTGTCTTGCCCGTGCCGGGATCGGCAGCAGCAGTTACTGCAACGGCCGCCGTGTGCGATAGCGCTACCGGCAGATCGCGTAGCGTTTGCCAATGCGTTGGATGAGTGAGATCGAGACAAAAGAAACTGGCCAGGGCGCGGGTGGCGTTCTCGCCGCCGGCAAGATAAACGGTGTTGCCGATGAGCGCGGCGCCGGCATTGGCCAGCGGGATCGGCAAGTCGGGCAGATCCTTGTAATGGAGCTGTTTGCCTGCTGAGTCCCAATGCAACAGGAAGACCTTTTTCGAATAGCCGCCTGCGTTTTCTCCGCCGATACAGAGCACGCCCTCGGGCACCGTTACGCTTGCCCCATAAGCCAGCTTTTGCGGAAGGCGGAAGGACGTCGCGGTGTACCATTTGTAAGACACCGCAGCTCCGGCCTTAGGGCTCGCGGCTGCTGCGATGGCGCGTCTTTCCAGGATATAGACCTCGTCTACATATTCTTTCTTGCCGCCTTCCCAGGGTTTTTTGTCCGGGAAGTTGGACCCGCCTGCAACGATCAGGGCGTTACCGCTGATCCCCGAGAAGGGGCCGGCCACTCCGATTTGCGTGGAGCGGCCGGCGGGTACGGGAAGCCGGGCGACGACGGACCACGCAGGGCACACCGGATCACTTAGACTTGAATGCATCAAAATCAAGAGCGGACACATCCTTTTTAAAATGTTCAAATTGAGCATCGGACATATTTTTTACCGGCAGCCGGAATACACCGCAGTCGAGACCTATGAGCTTCATATATGCTTTTCCGGTGGCAATACCGCCGTATTTACCCAGCAGCCGGATCATATCGATGGAGCGCTGTTGCCATATCCGTGCACACGCCATGTCGCCGCGTTCATAGGCTGAGATCAATTGCTTATAAAGCGGTGCGGCATAATTGAAGGTACTCCCCACCGCGCCCCGGGCGCCCACCGCGAGCGCCGGCAGCATGTTCTCGTCGCGACCCCAGAGCATGTCGTACCGGCTGTCTTTAAAGTGCAGACAGCTGAGGAAATCCATAAAGTCCTCATGGGTGTATTTGATCCCAGCGAAATTGGGGATCGTATCACCGATGGCCGTCAGCAATTCGTACATCGTGAAGGGTACGCCCGTGAGCACAGGGATATGGTAATAGTAAAAAGGCATATCCCCAACAGCCGAGGCTACCTCGCGACAGACCGCCGCAAGCGTACCGATATCGGCCGGCTTGAAATAGGATGGGGCGGCCAGCGAGATCCCATAAAGACCCAGGTCCCGTGCATACCGCGCCAGCTCCACGCCTTCAGCAAGGCTGTTTCCGCTGACCAGCAGCATGACCTTGAACGATTGATCACCCCGGGTGGCTTCCGCCCATGCGGCCGCTACCTGTTTCTTCTCGGCCAGGGATAAGGAGGCGCCTTCGCCGGTCGAACCGCAGATGAATGCGCCGGTGAGGCCATTCCGCTTCAGAAAAACATAGTATTCCCGGATCAATATTACGTTAATACTTCCATCCGTGTTCAGCGGAGTGAAGGGGGCCGCAATTAGTCCCTCTAGTCGTTGTAGTCTCATGTGGTTGTTAATTTGAAGTATACCCGGGATTTTGAACCAGGTCGGGATTATTGGTCAAAGCGGCCACATCGATTGGCCAAAGCAACTGGTAGGCCTGTGTGGCGGTCGTGTGTTCGAATACATAGGAGCCGGCGGGATCCATCCGGACGAGATCATACCATCTTTTCCCTTCAAAGATGAATTCGTAGAGCCGTTCCTGCAGCAGTGCTTCCCTGGGATTGGCGTCGATGGGTTGGTTTGGATAGCCAATAGTAGCGGCATTGTAGTTGGCGCCATAGGCCCGGGCCCGTACGGCGTTGATCTCGTTCGACGGATCGGTGCCGAGGATGATCTCTGCTTCGGCTTTCAGCAATAAGAGATCTGCGTACCGGTAGATCGGGAAGTCATTGTCGATCGCGCGGTTACCGGCGACGAACTCGCCCTGGTATTTGTCGACAAAACAACCGGCAATAGTGTACGCGCCACCGGAATAGGTGTAGGCCGGCTGGATCGACGCCAGCGCACGCGAATCCAGGGGATTGAACTGGCGAAAGGTCGCGATCTTCACGGGTGCCCGGAGCAGACCGCCCCAGTTGCCGGTGGTATTGGGATTGAATTTGGTGTTATTTACGGAGTCGTAGAAGTTCGAGATCAGCCCCGTCTGCGGGACGAACGAGCTCGTGACAAACCCCATGGTCGCTTCGTTGACGGTGGTGCTGTACAAATAATGCGAGGCGAAGATGATCTCGGAATTGTCCCGGTTCGCTGACGAGAATACGCTGGCGTAGGGCGACAGAAGACCGCTGCCGGCGACGGCGCCTGTTACGGACGTATTCGTGTTAACGAGCTTTAAGGACGGCACATTGGTCTGAATGTCGTTGAGGGCATTCAGCGCAGTGGCGGCGTCGGCCGTGCCGCCGCCGCGATAGCTGGTCCACAGATAGACTTCGGCTTCCAGCATTTCCGTCGCCGCCTTTGACCAGTAGGCCTTACCAAAACCGGAGAAGAAGGCATAGTTGGAACCGAAGTTCGTGAGCGAACTGTCGATATCCGTTTTGATCAGCGCCGTGACTGTGGCTGCGGAGGAAGCCGGTTTGGCGAGCGCGGAGATAGTAAAGGAGCCCACGGGCGCCGTTTGAATGACCACGCCGCCCCAGGACCGCATCAGCTGAAAATAATAGAACGCCCGCATCCCATAGGCGATGCCGAGATAGTAGCTTTTGTTGGCGGCCGGCACGACGCTGGTCGTGTTCAGCTTGCTGATGAGCAGGTTGAGCTGGACAATATTATAATAGAACCCGCCGAAATTGGTCACTGGCGTCGCGGTGAGCGTAAGCGTATTGAGCCAGCTGCGTTCCTCGCCCTGCGTGGCCTCGCCGGTAAAGGATCCCAGGTTGCCGGGATCGGTGCCGAAGATGTCGCTGCGCATCTCGCCCAGTACCTGCATGGTTGCGTTGTCGCTGCGGAATTGTGTGTGAACACCGGTGACAAAGGCATCGAACTGGCTTGACGTCTGCCAGTAGTTCGCATTGCTGATATTGCTGATGGGGGAGAGGTTCAGCTGTTTTTGACAGGAGCCCAGGCCGGTGAGGGCGGCCAGCCCGATGGTAAGTATGCTTAGATAATTTTTCATTGTTGCTGTTTTGTTGGATTAGAAGGTGATCTGTGCCCCCAGTACATAGGTTCTGGGCGTGGGATAGGTGCCCTGGTAAATGCCGTTGATCTGACCGCTGCTGTTCACCGGCGGTTCCGGCGAATAGCCGCTAAAGCGGGTGACATAAAAGAGATTGTCGGCACTGACGTAGACGCGGAACTGGCTAAGCGATCTGGTGCCCGCCAGGAGGCTCGCCGGCAGATTGTACGACAACGTGATCTCCCTGCAGGCGAGATAGTTACCCTTCTCATAAAAATGCGAGTTGTTGCTATTCAACACGGCATTGGCATTGTTGCTGCGGGTGTAGTTGTCCTTATAGAGCTGGTCGGCATAATACACTTTGGGGACATCTGTTACCTCATTCGTAGGGGACCAGGCCTTCTTTTGCCGCTCGATGAAATTGAATGTCCCCTGGTACTGGCCCAGCGTCCGGGCGACGAGATCGTTGTAGATCGTATGCCCGAGCGCGTAATCGAAACGGGAATAGAGTGAGAGGTTTTTGTACCCGAACGTCGTGGAGAAACCGCCTGTATATTTTGGATAGATATTGCCGATATACACCTGGTCGCGGGTGTCGATGGTATCGTTGCCCTTGAGGTCTTTCCAGTTGACATCGCCGGGCGTGATATGTCCGCGCGAACCCGGTGCAAGATTGGGTCCCGTGATACCGGCCACGAGGTCCACGCGGTCGCCCGCGATCTTCTGCACGTCGCCGGCGTCTTTGAAGATCGAGACCTGCTTGTAGGCATAGACATTGCCAAGCGCCTGACCTTCCTGGATGCCGCCGACCCAGATCTCGTTGCCCGTTTTCTCGTCCCATACCTGAATCCCTCCCTGCCTGTTATGGGCGTTACCATTGAACGGCAGCTTGAGTACCTTGTTCTCATTGAAGCTTAGGTTAGCGCTCATATCCCAGCTGAATCCGTTATGAAGCCGGAGGATATTGGCGTTGACGGTGAGCTCGTAGCCTTTGTTTTGCAGCGTGGATAGGTTGGTGGTTACGGAGTTGAAACCGACATAGCTCGGCAACGTGAGGTTGGTAAGGAGGTTGGTGGTCTTGCGGATATAGACATCGCCCATCACCGTGATGCGGTTGTTGAGAAAACCCAGGTCCGCGCCATAGTCCAGCGTGGCGCTTTGCTCCCATTTGAGACCGCTGTTGACGGGTACGGTATTGAGATAGCCACCGGCGCCGTCGTAGTTCGTCTGCGCGCCGAATACGCCCTGTACCTGGTATTGCGAGATCGTGCTCAGCGAAGCGTTGCCGTTGACACCGTAGCTGATGCGCGGTTTGATGGTGGACACGTAATTCGACAACTTGCTGTTCTGGTAGAATTTTTCGTTGTGGACGTTCCAGCCGGCGGACATGCCGGGGAAAAAGCCCCAGCGTTTTGCTGCCGCCAGATTGGAGACGCCGTCCTCGCGGCCTACTAGCGTGAGCAGATAGCGTTCGTCGTAGTCATACGTCAGCCGGCCAAAACCCGAAACGATGGCGTATTGGGCGGCAGTGCTGTAGTTATTGCCGGCGGCAAACGTCGTGGATGCGTTAGCGGTGGAGATAAAGTCGGTGGGGGCATTCGTACCATAGACCTGCATGGCCTGGTTCTTTTGGCCGAAGTATTCGGAGCCGAGCATAACACTTAAGTGATGTTTGTCGGCGATGGTTTTGGTATAGTTCAGGATGCCGTTGTACTGTTGCTGAAAGGTGCTGGCGTTGTAGTCGATGCTGGGCCGGGTCGTCGTGAAGGTCGGTGGATTGGAGAATAGTTGCGCATAGCTCTGCGTAGCCTGCTGGAACGACTGCTGGACATTTTGGTTGTAGTAAGCCATGCCCGTGAGCCGGAGGTAAAGGCCGGGGATGATATCGTATTTGATCGAGCCGTTCACCGAGATCTGGTTCACGACATTGCTGCGGCTGATCTTGCTGAGGTCATACAGGGGGTTACCATCCGAGTTGGAGTTACCGGGATTAGGAAGGGTGCGGGCGGAGTCGAGCCACGGGTTAAAGGTTGGCCATAGGGCAAGCGTGCGGTAGATGGTGTTGATCTCGTTCGTCGTGGCTTCGCCGCCTACGGGGCTGCCGGTCGTAGGAACGCCCAGTTCATTCGAAGTCGAGAAAGTGGCGCCGGACGAAACTTCCAGATTCGGCCTGATCTTGTAGGAACCATTCATTGTGCCATTGAACCGTTGGTAGCTCGAGCCTACGATTACCCCATCCTGCTTGAAGTAATCGAAGCTGGAGAAGAAACGGCCCTTGTCATTCCCGGCGACGACGTCGATATAATGTTCCTGGGTATGGGTGTTCCGAAAGAGGGCGTTGGCTACTTCGCCGCCGTGATCTTTAAAGATGATGGTGCTGCCGCCCATGGGGTCGCTCACGGTGTCCCAGCCCTGGGAAAGCAAGTTTTGATTGCCATTGAGCGTGCGGATATCGAAGGAGGCAAGGTCTGCGGCGTCGGTAAGCAGGCCATAGCCGCGCGCGGCGTTGACCTGGGCGAGTGTACGGCCGGAGTTGAGGTTGCCCAGCCGATTATAATAGATATAGTCGTGGGCATTCATATACTTGTAGCCCTGGCGTTGGGTATTATAGCCGCCGGTAAATTTATAGGAGATCTGGGCCTTGCCGGCTTTACCCTGTTTTGTCGTCACGAGGATGACGCCATTGTTGGCCCGGGCGCCATAGATCGCGGTGGAAGCCGCGTCACGCAGCAGTTCGATCGAGGCGATATCGCCGGCGGCAATGTCGTTAAGCGAGGGCCGGACGATGCCGTCAACCACGACCAGCGGTGGGGCGGGGGCGTTGATCGACGCGCCGCCGCGCAGAAAGATGGAAGGAGTCGCCCCCGGGGTGCCGCTGGCATTGACCACCTGTAAGCCGGCGACGGAGCCCTGAAGCGAGGTGGCGACGTTGGCGATCGGCGTGGTCCGGAGAACGGAGGTGTCCAGTTTTCCTATCGAGCTGGTAATGTTACGCCGTACCTGGGTTCCATAACCGACGACAATGACTTCATCCATTTTCTTGGAGCCGGGTTTCAATGTTATTTGGACGAGGACGGTTTGGCCGACGCGAACTTCGGCGGGCTCATAGCCCACGGAGCTAAAGAGCAGCACCTGGCCGGGAGCCGCGTCGATGGCGAAGCTGCCGTCGGCTTTTGTCTGGGTGCCGGCGGCCTTGCCTTTCACGGTGATGCTCACATTTTGGAGGGGTTTGTTGTCTTCGCCCGTGACCTGCCCGGTGATCGTTTTGGTTTGGCTCCAGGCAGGAAGGGCGTAGCCGGCTGCCAGGATTAGCAGGGCGATTTTGGTAAGAAGCGTTTTCATGCAGTTGAGTTTAATAACATTTTCTATGGCAAAAAGTATTATGTATTACATAATAAAATTAGTGATTTTCGCATGATTTCACCAAATTATTTTTTAATTGAATGATTATCAATGATTGGGAGATGTTCTATTTTTGGCCTATCTTTACTGCTATATACAAATAAGTAATACATAATTATGGAACCTTCGCCAATTTCCACCAGCTTATCCGCCATCGATACCCGTTCTCTTGTTGACAAGGTGGAAGCGAATCTTGTAGGGCTGTTGAAGCAGCGAAAGCTCAAGGTTGGGGATAGCATTCCCAAGGAGATCGAGTTGGCGGAGACGTTGGGAGTGAGCAGGACGGTGATCCGGGAGGCGTTGTTGCGCTTGCGGACCATGGGATTGATCGAGTCGAAGAAAAAAAAGGGCGCCGTGATCACGAGTCCCGATGTGTTTGGGATCATGAGTAAGAGCATCAATCCGTATGTGTTGGATCAGGGAACGTTGAAGGAGATGTTCGAGCTGCGGCTGGTGCTCGAGATCGGGATGGCGGACCTGCTATATCACCGGATCACTAAAAAGGATATCGAGGAGTTGTATGCGATCGTCGCCGGCGAGCCGCCGGTGACGCAGTATCATGTATTCAATATAGAACATGAGATCCGGTTTCATAGCAAGCTATATGAGATCACAGGTAACGAAACGATGAAGAAGTTTCAAAAGATGTTGTTGCCGATCTTCGATTATGTACATAATAGCGGGTTGTTGAAGAAACAATCCCTGCTGAAGACCTTTGTTTCGCATAAACAGCTGGTCGATCTATTGGAGAACGGGACGCCGGAAGCCTTTCGGGTGGGGATGCGAAGTCACCTGGAGAATCATTTCGCACGCATCTTTGATCAATGAAGCGGCGACTGTTCCTTCGTCCGGGACCGTGGCCAGGATCGGGCAGGCAGACTTGTGGGAATAATTGACCGAATTGGCCGGCGGCCGCGGCTGGCGGTAGCTTGTAATGGCGTGTCGTCATGGAAATAGGAAATTTTCGTCATCACGTAGTTATTTGGGTGATCTTTGTCACTTTTCAAAGTCAAAAATATCACCATAATCTCCTTGCTATTTGTTTAGCTTTGCCGCATGAAGAACTCCAAAATAGGTGTCCCGTTAACGGCGCGGAGTCTCCAGGAATTGAAAGATCTAGGGTTTTGTTTTGTACTGATCAAGGCCTATGCCGTGGACCGGCGTGCCGACGGCTGAACAAGAAATTTATGAACCCATCGACAGTAAGATATTGCTCGATTGGGCCAGTTCTGGGGACAGTGGAGTCGTGGCATTTATTCAAAAAGAGGGGTAGTCCAATGTGCGCTGAAAAGCAAAAGGGCAAGCCCCAATAACCATTCAAAAGATATGTCCCTTACCATCACTGAATATCGTTGTAAATTGATCAACCTGATTTTGTGTGCCCGGTGCGAGGAGGATGTTAAAAGGTTTATCAATGCGTCGATCAAAGGTCTGAAGCAATGCAAACTGAACGGGCATTTGATCCTCCGATTCGTGGAGAAGACGGCCCAGGACCTGGATGCCTTCCTTCCCGGTAACAGGGATGGTCAGCAATGGAGCAATATTCGATCGGCGAGGATGCAACTTGTCCAGCTGAAGGACGCTATGCAAGGCCCGGCTCAAGCCGGGAAAGTCGGAGAACCTGCCATGGCAAAAAGACCCGATGAAGAGTGAAGAAAAAGATAATGGTGATGCGGCTGTTCCCCTGACGCTGCACACCCTCAAAGAGTTGAAAAGCCAGGGTTTCCAATATGTGCAGGTGAACGGCTTTTCACACGGCAAATGCCTGGATTATATGGAGCCCAGCTACTTCTTACTGTCCCCTTTAAAGCAGCTATCGGAGGGCAGGGAGCAAAAGGGCATCTATGAACCCATCGACAGCCAGATCCTGAAAGAATGGGCAAGCTTTCCCGACGAAGGCATCAAAGTTTTTGTCGCAAAAGGATAGCCGGCTGCCCTCATTTCCTTTTCCCGATCAGCTCCAGCACCGATTTAACATGATTCGGAAAGAGTGACAACTCCAAGTGAGTTGTTGAAAATCAATGTTCAATAAAAACACTCACCGTTCGTCGTGGCCTTGGTCAGGAGGGTGTCGCGGGGGCGCTGGAGCCCATAGGTATAGGTGCTGGCGCCTTCGTAAAGGAATTGCTCCTGCCGGAAGTATCAGTAGGCATGAATTTGGAAAGGGGCGCATCTTTGGCGGCTTGTAATGCCTTCCAAATGTTTTCTAAATGTGGGTGTAGATTGTAGCATTAAAATGCTTCATTATGAAAAAGCTATCATTGTTTTTGATTGGCGTAACACTGATGTTGTGTTGTAGCGCGCAGGTGGATTCTGCGGGGCTGGATAAAGTTTTTGACCGGAAGGGGACGGTCACGGGGAATGTATACCGGGTGACGTTTCCGCGATCGGACCTGAAGATCAGTGTGGGCGACTTTTCCGTCGCGCCGGGGCTGGCGCTGACGTCGTGGGTGGCCCTCCACGGGATGGGATCGGAGTCGATGATGATGGGAGATTTGTGTATGCTGGACTCGGAGGAGCCGGCCGTCGTGGCGAAGCTGGTGGAAGTGGGGCTGGGGGTGACGGCTATTCACAATCATTTGGTCGGGGAGAAGCCCGCGATCAAGTTCCTGCACTTTTCCGGGAGTGGGGATGCCGTGACATTAGCCGGGAAGATCAAACAAGTCTTTGCTGTAACGGGGACGCCATTGGGAGCGCGGGGTGCTCCAGTCGCTATGGCTGCGCCGGACTGGTCGGCGGTAGAGGCGGTGCTGGGGTCAAAGGGGAAGAAAAGCGGGAATGTATTGTCTTATGGGTTTCCGCGCAACGAGAAGCTGGTGGAGAGCGGGATGGAAATGCCGGCGCCGATGGGGATGGCGACGGGTATCAATTTGCAGATGGCTGGCAGCAAGGTCGGAACCACGGGGGATTTTGTATTGCTGGCGGATGAGGTGAACAAGGTGGTCAAGGCTTTGGAATCGCATGGGATAACGGTGACAGCCATACACAACCACATGCTGTTTGATGAGCCGCGATTGTTCATGCTGCATTTTTGGGGAGTAGGTGAGCCAGGGAAGATCGCGGAGGGACTGAAGGCGGCGCTGGACCAGACGAATTCAAAGAAATGAAAGTTATGATAACAATATGTTGGATGTTGTTACTGGCTCGCCAGGGCGCGCCGGATACACCGCATTTGGAGCAGCCACCATTGCGGAGTCCGCCGTTCGGTATGCCCAGGAAAGTAAGTTGATCTCGCAGAAGGAGGCTACAATGATCGGAAACGACGTGGAGGCTTATTTTGCGGGGGAAATCCATCCTCATTTCCTTTTCCTGATCAGCTCCAGCACCCCATTGATGAAGGTCAGCGGATGTACGGGATTCCCCGGCACATACAGGTCGACGGTATACCTGTCCAGGAAGCTGCGGTCCAGAGAGGGCTGGCCTGCATAGATCCCACCGCTGATGGCATCGGTTCCTGCCAGGATGATGATCTTGGGATCAGGGGTCGCCTCGTAGCAGATCCGCAGGGATTCGGCCATATTCTCCGTCAAAGGCCCGGTGAGGACGATCCCATCGGCATGCCGCGGCGAGGCCACGAATTCGATCCCGAACCTGCCCATGTCGAAATTCACATTCCCGCACGCATTCAATTCCCATTCCGTGCTGTTATCACCGCCGGCACATACCTGCCGGAGCTTCAGCGAGCCGCTGAAATACCTGGCTATCTCTTCTCTCACTATGGCCGGCTCTAACCCGATAGCTGCGTCTACCCCTTCCTGAACGATCAGCCCATCACGCCGGTTGGCAGCTATTTTGTAATCTTTCGTGAAACATATTTTGTCCGGGAAGGCCATCGCGCATTCCCCGCAAAAGGTACACTTCCCCAGGTCGATGCACAACGGACCCGTGCCAATGGCCCCTGTGGGACATAGATCGGCCAGCGCATCGACATCGACCGGTGCGTCGCTGATCACCGGCCTTCCCCGGAAAATACCCGGCACCTGGGCCTTCGTGACGTCCGGAATGTATTGCTTTCCCTGGTGAAATAGTATTTTAAGATGACTCAGCATACATGGTAAGATTTAAAGGTCATGTCCGCAATAGCTTAGGTTAAAGCTTTTGTTGCAAATGGGGAAATCGGAAATTTCATTGTTCCGGACAGCCAGGGCTACCGCCAGCCAGTTGTGCAGGGAGGGGTCCTTTACTTTGTAATGCAACAGTTCACCCTGGTCATCCGTCACGGCACAATGGCAGATCTCACCCCGCCAACCCTCGACAAGCGATATCGAGAACGCATTCGCATCAGCCCTGCGCAAAACAGGAAAAGCCGCAGCCGGTTCCGGGATATCCCTGAGCCATCCACGCACGTAGCCCGCGGATTGCTCAATCTCTTCCTTGCGCAGTTGGGTCCGGGAATAGACATCACCGTGGTGCTTGATAACGGGCTCGTGTCCCATACCGGTAAACAAACCAAAAGGATGCGATCGGCGGATATCCCGGCTAACGCCTGAGGCGCGTGCCGCCATTCCTACGACGCCGATCGAAGCGGCCTGTTCCGGGGTTACCACCCCGGTTTTTTCCAAACGTGCCAGCACGGTCGGAAGGCTTTTCATTTCATCATACATTTCGGTTAGATCGGATTCATAGACATCCAGCAACTGCTTGAGTCTATACCCGAGGCCCGTTGAAAAAGGGAAATGATGCCGACCCGCCCGTATCAGCCCCTTGGCCAGCCGGTTCCCGCACCATTCCTGCATAAAATTGATGAGCGGGGTCCGGAGCCTGCCGAAAACCGCGCTGCCCAGCTGGTAGGCGATGTCCGTACAGATACCGCTAAGATCTCCGGTATGGATAGCCATGCGCTCCAGCTCCAGGGCCATCGTACGGCCGAGCAGCAGCTCCTGGGGTGGATCGAAGCGGCAAAGACTTTCCCATAGATTGACGAAAGCCAGGCTATGTCCCACCACGGTATCCCCGGCAATGGATTCGGCAATGGTTATACGCTCCAGCGGCTTTTTCTTGTCGAGTAGCAGCGGTTCGATACCCCTGTGCTGATAGCCCAGCTGGATTTCCAGGTGCAGGATCTGCTCTCCATTGCAGATAAACCGGAAATGCCCGGGCTCGATATGGCCGGCATGGATAGGCCCGACGCCGACCTCATGCAGCTCCTCACTGTCGATCCTGTAGAAAGGATAGTTGGCTATCGTCTTAACCCGGTCCTTCCGGTTGAAGCTGTAGCGTAGTGGCTTTAGCCAGGGATGGTCGGTGTACTCCAGCCCGAAATTTTCAGCCAGTTCCCGCTCGAAAGCCTGAAAAGCCAGATTCTTTGCAGTAAATGATGGCAAAGGTCCCGCATCCAGCCGGATCTCCGCCGAAGACAGGTGGATCGTATGCGCCGGGTCATGGGCAATACAGCAGAGCAGCTTGATCCCATGCCTCCAGGGGAAGCCGTAATAATTCACGCAATGATATTCGGTTGCCTCCAACAGCTTTGTATTCATCGCCAGGAGGTCTTCATAGTCCAGTACGGGAATATCCCGCAAAGGAATGGTTTGGTTGTTCGATATGGAAATGCGGTTCATAGTCTTATTTTGGCAAAAGCGCGATGGCTTGGTCGATCAGGTGAATGAACAGGCCCGGAGGGAAAAAACCCAGATAAATGACCAGCGCCAGGAACAGATACTGGCTGATGGATTCGACGGGCGGGATTTTTTGTATGGTAGCCTCATTCAACCCCACCGGTTTTATAAAAAGGATCTTGAAGATATTCTTCCCGAAGGACCAGATGATCAAGGTCAGCAGCAAAAGCACCGCAGCCAGCAACCAGATATGCCCCCCGGCGAACAAGGCGCTGAAGATGAGGAACTCGCTGATGAACATCCCGGAAGGAGGCATGGCCGTGATGATAAAAAAGCCAAATAACAATACTATCGCGCCCGCAGGATTTAACCGGAAATAATCCCCCGCATCATAAATGCTCTTACTCTTATAGATCCGGTATACCTGCCCTACCTGGAAGAACATCGCTGATTTGGCAAAGGAATGCAGGACGATATGCAGGATGGCCGCATAATATCCCACTCCTCCCGCCGCCAGGCCCAGCACGACAAGACCCATGTGCTCCACGCTGGAATAGGCGAACATCCGTTTGAAATTCTTTACCCGCAGCATATATACGGTGGCTACAAACACGGAGAGAAAACCCGAAATGAACAGTATCCTGCCGGCCCACGGGAAGATCTCCGTGTGGCTGATGATCGCATAGACCCGGAAGATGCCCAGGAATCCGACTGTCAACAATACACTGCTGAACAAGGCTCCCGCGGGGGACGGCGCCTTATCCTTGGCATCGATGCCGGCGGTATACATCGGCACCAGGCCAACTTTTGCCGTAAACCCGGTGAATATAAAAAGGAAGGCCAGTTTGAGCCAGAAGGTGTTGAATAGGCCGGCCCTTGCGGTCAGGGATGCATAGGTCAGATCGCTGAAGCCGGCTTCCTGTACGGCTACGGTGAGAAGCAGGATACCGATAAAGACGAGGGTAATGCTGATAGAGCAGACAAATATGTATTTCCAGGTGCCTTCCAGCGTCCGCACGTTCCGGCGATGGTAGATCAGCGACGAGGCGCTGAGTGTGGTCAGCTCCACAAAGATCCAGGTGATGGCAATATGGTTGGACAAATAAGCCGCACTAAGGGCTGCCAGAAGGATAATCATGGCGGCAAAGTAAATGCTCCGCTCTCTTGGGATCTCCTTGTCCGAGGCGAAATAGTGATAGCTATGCCAGATGGCGGGTATGCTGATCACGCTCAGGGTCGTCAGGAAGATAACTGCCAGGGCATCCGGCGTAAAATAAACCCAATCCGCCTGGTCCCGGTGCAACCAGGCATGGATCGTCAGGCCCCATTGCAAAAGGACAAAGGTCGTCACCAGGAGATAGTTCAATCCTTTCTTCCTGTTCAGGAAAAGCGCACACCCGATAAATAAGGTTCCGATAAGATAAATTCCCATCATACCGATCGATTAATCTTTCAAATTTCTAAGCTGGTCGACATCCTGCTCCTGCAGTACATCGCCTATTTTGTTCACGAATACTCCCAATAGGAAAACGCTGGCGAAGATATCGAGGAGGATGCCGATATTGACCAGTAGGGGCATTTCCGCACCCACCGCCAGAGATAGCACGAATACCCCGTTTTCGATTATGAGGAAGCCCATGACATGGGTGATGATCTTCTTACGGGAGATGATGAAATAGAGACCCGTAAACAAAGCCGACAAGGCTGCAACGAACAATATTTTCTTGACATGCGTGTCCTGGATGGCGTTGGAGAGCAGGAATGACCCGATAATGATCGTCGTCACGATAACCACGGAGAGAAAATCCGGAAGGAAGGGGTCCGATTCCCTGGTGATCTTGTTCCTTCTTATCACGTAATTTAGGAACCAGGGGATGGCGATCGTCTTGAAACCAATGGTTTCCAGCAAGACGAACAGGAGGTTCGGCACATTGATCTGGATGAGCTCGATAAAGGCCACTCCGAACAAAATGATGCCTTGGAAGGCCAATACGGCCGTATAGGTATTGAGCCGTTTGGAGAGGCCCATATGCACCAGGCTGATGATAAAAAAGATGAGCAATATATTGGTCATAGGCCGATGGTTTTAAACGATCTTCCCCAACAGCAGCAGGACGCCGAGGAAGATGAGTAAGGACATGGAGGTTAAGGTAAAGATGTATTGGGGATTATGGTTCATTCTAAAGCGGGCCATAAAGGATTCGATGATGCCGATCGCCACGGCGAAAAGCGCCTGGATCACTATGAATATGCCGATGGAGTAATAGAGCTCGGAACCCGGCGTAAGGAAGAAGTTGACGATCAGGGCGCCATACATGGCGAATTTTAGATGGCCGGTCTGTAAGATGAGGCCGAGGTCGAACCCGCTGTTGTCGAGGATCATCACCTCGTGTACCATGGTCAGCTCCAGGTGGGTTTTGGGATCATCGATCGGCATACGGCTGTTTTCGATGAGGGCAGTGAGCGTGATCACGAAAGCCGCCAGTACGCCGATGGCATAGGAGATGCTGCTGCCGAAATGCAGGGAGCCGAAGATCTCGCGGAAAGAGGTATGGCCGGTGAGCAGGGCAAAGGATCCCATGAGGATGAAGAACGCCGGTTCGGCCAGCAGGGAATAGAGCGCCTCACGGCTTGCGCCCATGCCTTCGAAACTGCTGCCTGTATCGAGGGCGGCGATGATCATAAAAAACTTTCCCAGGGCCAGGACATAGGCAAAGAACACGAAATCGCCATTGAAAGAAATAAGCCCGCCCTGGCTGCCGAAGGGGATCATGGCAATGGCCATCAGCACGCTGGCAAAATAGATGCTGGGCGCGATCTGGAAGATGAGGCTGGTGGTCTGACTGTAAACGGCGCCTTTTCGCAGCAACTTCCAGACATCTCTCAGCGGTTGAAAGAGGCCCGGACCCTTCCGGCCGGACAAGCGGCTTTTTGTGCGGATGATGACTCCCGGAAATACCCCGCTGGCCCCTATGATCAATATAAAGTTTAGTATGCCCATGCGCTATACCTGTTTAAATAAATTGAATAGATAGGTGACGGCATCTGTTACAATAGGGATGAGCAGGATAATCGCGATGAACCCAACTCCATAAAGGATATAAGCCGGTATGCTTCCGTTCTGCAAAAAATGGAAGCCCCCCAGCAGTCGCCTTAGCGCTCGCAGCGGTCTGTCGATCAGGAGGGCTTCCAGTTTGTCATAGGGATGGGTGTCGGAGTGAATGGGGCCGGGAAAGATCCCCGCGATCGCCCCCTCGGACTTATTCATCATCAGCAGGGGCCGGATCAGTTTTCGCAGCGGCCGGACGAAGGAATTGGCGGTATATTGAAGCCGGGCCGTGGGGGCGACATACCCGCAGCCCCAGGTGGAGGACCGGGCGGCAGGGGAGGAAGCTACTTTGCGTTTGATAAGGAATAGGATAAGGACTACCAGCAGAAAGCAAAGCGTGCAGATACTGATATTTTGCAGGGTAGATAGCAACTGGATACCCGGCGGCCCGGCTGCGGGGCCGCCGGTGAACAACGAGATTGCCGGCGCCGCCAGCCGGAGGAATAGTTGCGGAAGCAGACCGATGGCGACGATCAGGGCCACGGTACCGTAGCAGGGGAGAAGTTGAGGAAGAACTTCCTTTGGGGATTCCGCCAGGGGATGGCGTTCCCTGCCCAGGAAGATAATGCCGAAGGCCTTGGTGAAGCAAAGCATCGCCAGTCCGCCGATGAGAGCCAGCGCCGACAGGGCGGCCAGCAATACAATCATGGAAGTCTCCCCGCCGGCGGCCATCCCATGGAACAATCCGGAATAGATGACAAACTCCGAGATGAAGCCATTGAACGGCGGCAGACCGCAAATAGCCAGCGAACCCACCAGGAACAGGACGGCAGTATGCGGCAGCCGTTTTACCAGGCCGCCCAAGCGCTCGATGTCCAAGGTATGGGTGGCCTGATAGACTGTTCCTGCGGCATAGAATAAAAGGGATTTGAACAGCGCGTGGTTTAGTGTGTGCAATAACGCCCCACCGAAACCGGCAAAAACCAGCACAGGATCTTTCAACCCGAGCCCAATACAACCTAACCCGATGCCTATTCCGATGATGCCGATATTTTCGACGCTGTGATAAGCCAGCAGCTTCTTGACATTGTGCTGGACAATGGCCATGATGACCCCATAAATCCCGGAGACAACGGATACCACCAGGATCGTATAACCGATGAGCAAATAACCACCCCTCGCTAGCAGGATGATCCGCAGGATGCCGAAGATGCCCAGTTTGATCAGGACGCCGGACATAATGCCGGAGATATGGGCTGGGGCGGCAGGGTGAGCGTAAGGCAGCCAGGTGTGGAAGGGCACAAACCCGGCCTTGATGCCGAAACCGGCAAAAAAAAGCAGGAAAAGCAAGAAGCTCAAGGCGGGATGCGCCCGGGAGAAATAGGTGGAGACAGCGGCCAGCTCATAAGACCCCGTATGTAGATGAACCCAGATGACGGCCACGGTGAGAAAGGTGAAGGAGAGATGCGCCTGGATGAAAAAATTGACGCCCGCTTTGACCACCTCCATTTTTTCATGATCGAAAATGACCAGCAGAAACGCTGTCAGCGTCATTATTTCCCAGGCGCAGAGGAATCCCAGCATGTGCTGAATGCTGAAGATGCCGAGCATGGCGACATGGTTCAGCACATAACAGATGTAATGCCCGTTGAGTGCCGCCGGCTTCCCTTCGTACGGTTTGAGATAGCGGATTCCATAGCCGATGCCGGTGAGCAGGGTAAAGTTGGCTAATAGGATAAACCAGGCGGAAAGGGCATCCGCGCGAATGGTCAGGACGCCTAGAACAGGCCCGGCGTACAAATGTTCTTCGAAGGTATGTCCGGCCAATGCGCGGATAGCGACCGCCGAGCTCATGACGCTATTCAGGAGTACAGCCGCCATAGCAATATAGCCTTTCCATCGTCCCCCTGACACGAGTATCAGCAGCGAGGCAGTCAGGAAGGTGGCTATGAGGATGATTACAGGCACATCTATAAGAGATTTAAAAAACTGGCGATAATAATCACAACCATGAAAAAGAGTCCATAGAGTACATATTGTTGCGTTTGCCCGCTTTGAATAAAACCGAAAGAATTGATCGCGGCAAGCACCCGGTTCTTCAGCCGATCGAAGATGCGGTTTTCGAAGAAATCGCTGTAGTGGGACCGGTACCTGCGCTTCTGGGGGAAGACACCTGTTATTTCCGTATACTTTTTACTTTCCGCAGTAAAATACGAAAATAGTTTGGCCAGGCTCTTGGTGAATGATTTGCCTGTATACTGCATCCGGGAGTTGGGAGCGATATACCCACATCCCCAGGTGGGTAGAACAGGAGCGGGCATCCTGCCGGCAATGCGGGTCCGAATGCGGTAGATCAGAAAGATGGCCATTGCCAGGACCCCGAAGAGGGGACCTGTCCAACCTAATAGGGTAGACGAAGGGTAATTCCCCGGATGGGCAGTAGGGTCGAAAACGCGGGTAACCGGCAAGAGTATGTTAATTAGTGCATTCGGGAAAAAGCCGATCAGCAGCATGATCCCGAGGATCACGTATAGCGGGAGACGCATCGCTGTCGACACTTCCCCTGGCTGTTCCGCTGGCGGCGGCATGCGGGGCGCACCCAGGAAAATGACGCCGAAGGATTTGGTGAAGGTGAATAGCGAGAGTCCTCCCACCATGGCTATAGCGGCAATACCCAGGATCATCAGCCCGTTCAATTGTACACCCGCCGTCTTTATCCCTTCTGAAAATCCCATGTACAATAGGAATTCAGAGACAAACCCATTGAAGGGAGGAAGAGCGCAGATAGCCAGCGAACCGCATAGAAAAAAGAGCGCGGTTTGCGGCATCTTCCTGATCAGTCCCCCCAGGCGGTCCATGTCCCGGGTGTGGGTCTGCTGATAAATATTGCCCGCGGCAAAAAATAACAGCGACTTATATAGGGAATGGTTCAGGGTATGGAGTAGGGCGGCCAAAAAACCGATAAAAAATATCGCTTCATTTCCGGAGGCTTTGCCGATGAGGCCGATGCCGATACCCATGCCGATAAGACCGATATTCTCGATGGTGCAGTAGGCCAGCATGCGTTTGACATCCCGGTGGACGGTGGCATTCAGGATGCCATACAGGGCGGTCAACAGCGACAGGACGAGGATCGCTTCGCCCGTGTATGCGAAGTCCGAATGAAGGAAGGAGACGATACGCAGAATCCCATATATTCCCAGTTTGACAATAACTCCCGACATCGCGCCCGAGACATGGGAGGGCGCCGCAGGATGCGCATGTGGCAGCCAGGTATGTAATGGGATAAAACCGGCCTTGATGCCAAAGCCAAGGAAAAAGAGCAGGAAGACGCAATTTGGATCGTACTTCGTAAAATACTGGTTGATAGCGGCAAAGTCGAAAGACCCCGTCCTGGCGTATACGGCGATAAAGGCGATGGAGAGGAGGGCCACTCCGATATGCATCTGCACGAGGTAATTGATGCCGGCTTTCAGGGTTCCGGGGTTGCCTTGTTCGAAGATGACCAGTAGAAAAGAGGAGATGGACATGATCTCCCAGGCCACAAGGAAAGCCAGGCTATGCTGCAACACGCAAACGGCGAGCATGGATGCCTGGAAGAAGACAAAATAGATCCAGTGCAGGATAAGATGGGTCCTTTGCCCGGAATATTTTTTGAGATACCCCATGCCGTACAGCGCGCTGGTGATAGAGGTGAGATTGATGATCAACAGGAACCAGCCGGAGAGGGGATCGATACAGACGGGGACGGTTCCAAACGGATAGGGTAGGGGAAAGCTGTTTTGGATGGTCTTGTGATCCAGCAACGCCTGCACCGCAGGCACCGAAGTTATCGCCGCCAGGAAAAGTACCGCTCCAAAACCCGCTATCGAGGTTTTCCCTGTCTTCATCGTTTTATCCAGAATTTTAGCAAATGGTTCATGTCGGTTGCCTTTAGTTCATAGCCCGGCGGAATCTCGTCGTCCCAACTGCAATAGGTGACCACCTTTGTTCCGGGCGGCATCTTATCCAGTTGCTTGCTTAAGTAATTGCTGTAATAATGGTACAATCCGGGGTCAAAGGCGATGCTTTCATCGATCTTGTCGGACTTGGCCAGGTTCTCAAAAAAAGAATTATAGAAATAGAAGTGATCGAAATGCGCGAGGTCCAGCTGGGTGAAGTCCTTGTGGACAAATCGGACATGGGTCATGCCCGATCTTTCCGCGGCGAGCCGGGCATGGTCAACCAGGTATTTCCGTTGTTCGACCCCATAAAAAAACGCAGCGGGTCGATAATAGGCGCTGGCCAGGCAGAACTTGCCGACACCGCTGCCGATGTCCAGGATCTTTGCGCCTTTTTTGGCTCCGAGAAAGTCCGCAGCCAACTCGATGACGGCCAGGGGTGACCAGTGCATGGCGTCCAATTGCTGAACCGGGACTGGATAGAGCTGGAGGAAGTTTTCCTCGCTTTCAAAAAAATGCGCAAGCTTACCGGAGGTTGGAACAAAGTACATTGGACTTTTATTAGATCTTCATCCAGAATTTTAAGAATAGATCAAAATGGTCTTCCACTACGTGAAAGCCAGGCGGCATCGTATTGCCCAGGACATGATAGGTGGCCACCCGGGTGCCGGCGGGCATTTCATGGAGTTTTCTATATAGATTGCGATTATAGTAGCTGTACAGTTCGGGGACGCATAGGACGCTGTCGTCGATCTTTATAGTATCATTTAGGTTTTCGTAAAAAGAATTAAAAAAATAGAAATGATCATACTGCGTAAAATCCAGCTGGGTAAGATTTCCATGGATAAAATGGACATTGGGCAGGGCGAGCAGGGACCGGGCCGTTTCCGCATGGTCTACCAGATGTTCTCGCTGTTCGATTCCGAAAAATTGCGCATGGGGTTGGAAGTATGCCCCAGCCAGGCAAAATTTTCCTACCCCGCTGCCGATATCCAGAACCCTGGCCCCAGGATGAGAGGCAAGGAACCGGCTCACGAGTTTCGCAATAAGCAAGGGCGTCCAGTGCAGACGGGCCAGCAATTGAATGGGTTCCGGATAGAGATTATGCATTCGGATATCGCTGCTGAAGCATTGCTCTTGCATGGAGGAAGAAGTATCTATTGACATTGAATGTGGATTAGGGCCTGGAAATCAATCCATTCATGGCCGCAGAAAGAGCAGAGTCCTCCTTTTGTAAATGTAGAAATTCTCATCGTGCAAATTTAGTTGGCATTCCAAAGTCATGCAATGCAATTTTGTCAATAAAAAATGTGACTTTTATCATTTTCAATCTTCTAACTTTGAAATACTTATGAGTATTGGTGGATTATTTCCGATCGATAAATGGGATTTCAAGAGCCAGTCTATCCTCAAGAACCTTCCGGAGGAGGATTTTGCTTTATTAACGGCTAATCAAAGCGTGCAGTCCTATCATAAAGGCGAGATCATCTTTCGGGAAGGCGCCCTTCCTGCCGGCATCTTTTTTATCAAAAGCGGAAAGGTGAAAAAATACAAGGCCGTCGAGGGAAAAGGCGAGCAGATAATCTATGTGGCCAATACAGGTGAATTGATAGGATATCACGCGGTACTGTCCCAGGAACGATTTCCCGATTCCGCTGCAACGTTGGAAGAGAGTGTGATCGGGTTCATTCCAAAAGAAGATTTCCTGCAGGTCTTGGAACAATCGAACATTTTGAGCGGACGGCTATTAAAAACACTCAGCCACGAGTTCACAGTCTTTGCAAACGGGCTGGCACTGTTCGGACAGCGATCTGTTCGGGAGCGGCTGGCCTTGCAACTGATCGTGCTGCGGGAAAAATACAAATCGAATTTTGAGCCGGGTGTGCCCGTGGTGATCGATCTTTCGCGGGAGGACCTGGCTAATTTGGTTGGGGCGGTGCGGGAGAACGTGGTGAGGATCCTTTCTCAATTCAAAGAGGACGGTATTATCGAGACCAGGGGAAGAAAGATACTGGTGAAGGATGTCAGAAAGCTTATCGGGATCGCTGACTATAAATAGCCGCTGATCCGCTTTCCCTGCCCGCACCATTAAGATCGCATTTTTTCTGCAATGCCATTGTGTTGCCGCGTACACCTGAAAGGTATGTAAGAAGGCTAGATCCAGGGCGTTGAAGGGTATGTCGCCTTTACCCTGGGTGCTTTTTAGAAATTCTTTGAGGTGTCCAAGCGTGAGATCGATAGATTGCCGGGTTTTATAGTGTTTGGTCTTGTTAAGAATATTTTTTTGCACGCAACCGGAAATAAAAGAATAATACAGGGTAGTCTTGTGGATGTCGCCTTTGAAGATATTGGGTTTATTACTCTCTTTTTTGAGAAGTTCGTGCAGTAAAAAAGTCGCTATAGCGCCTTTAACCTGTTCCCGAGTGACATCATTGGTCAGTTCCAAGTTAGGTTCCTCGCCTTGGAGGATGTTTGATTGACCTGGCTGAATCTCGATCTGCGGCTTTTGTGGCGCCTGCTGTCTTTCCCCTTCTCTTTTTCCATGTATTTCATTGGAAAGGGAATCCCCGGCCACATAAAGGAATCTACAGGCTTCTGAGCATTTGCTGTACCAGTATTTCTGAAAATAAATATGAGGCATGCGATGAAAGCTACGCTAACGGGTAACTGCAAGGGTTTGGGAGAATGTAGTCCCGATATTATCAGGGATATGCTTAGCAACAGATTGGCGAAAAGCGGAATATATAGAAATGGCCATTGGATCTCCCGTTTTCGTAAATTGATCGCGTATTGCAACATATAGGGGCCAGGCGAGTGGTTTCCCTGTTCAATGACCTTTAGTAATTGCTGCCTGGCCTCTTCTTCTGTGGTGTATTCCCAAAGGGCCAACGCGCGGAACATCGCAGGCAGTATTCCTTTTCCCTCGATCCAACTCCTCACTAAAATTATCTAAAACCTAACTCTTAATAGATTTTACAGGAATACCAATGTGTCACAAAACAGCTTTTTTTCTTGGAGGGTATTACCTTATAAAATTGAGACCCATGAGGTCGGGTGTAGACCCGGTTTTTACTTGTAGCACGTGTATCAATGATTCTTTCCTAGAGTCCTGGTCTTATTCCTGGACGACAAGAAATAATGATGGAATTGAGGAAATAAAAGAAAAATTTCAAGTCGACGATGATAAAATTCAATCAATAAGGACATGGGTGGATCATGCATTCGATGGCAAGAAGATCGGATGGCCTGAGGTCTTTCATGATCTGGTAACGGCACAGGAATATAGTCATACCTTTTTTTCGCACATACCAGACGTGCAAATGATGAGTGTTTATTTTTCGGAATCCGAGGCTGCGGACTTGCTTTCCGAATTCAAACCGAGAAAGGAGGAATATGGAACTCTCGGTTTATATGATAACTTGCTTAAACTGATTCCCGAGGATCAGTGCAAGGGGGAAACATTCCTGGGATTTGATATTATCGGGGTCGAATCCGGCGGAGATTTTCATAGTTTTTGGTGTCACGATATGGCGAAGGATTTGAGTGAACGGTTTCATCTGACGCTAAATCGCCATGGGCTCTTTGATGATATACCAGATTGGAAGGCCGTTACAGACTACATGAATGCTGAGGAAACCGGATGCGAGCCCGTGCCCTGGTTTGTGTGCAAAGTTAAACGAGTGAGCCAGGAAAGCTAACTTCAGGATAGTCTTGACCTTGGAATTCTAACTGATTTATAGAAATAAATATTCCCGGAAGTATGAAAAATGGGTTGTCACTTAGAAGATATTCTCCATTGTTATTGTTGATATTTTCAACTGTAGCTGCTTTCGGCCAATCTTCCAACAAATATGACATTGATTCTGTAAGAATTTATTTTAACCGGAATTTAGACAAGTTTCTTTCCGACATCAATCACGATAAGTTTCAAGTTTACGACAGCAAAAAGGCTATCCCTACCTTTATTGAGGAAGAGTTGAATTATCTCACCGGGGGCTTTTCGTTGGCCAATCCGAAAGAGGAATTTCAATGCTGTTGTACATCCCCTCAGACCCTTCCACGACGCAAATTAGAGTTCCTTGCAATGAGCAGAGATGTATTTGTAATGACCTATTTGACTGGCGGAATTGGCGAGGAGGAACATATTATTTTGATCAAATTCGAACATAATAAAGTCGTCGACATTTGGTGTGGAGTAGGGCTTGACAGATTGAACTCGCTTAGAAAAGTCGCTAAGTATCTTTCGCAAAGGAGAAAAAATCCTCAGGAGTTGCATCCAAATCTGGGGTTATAAAGCCCCGGTAACAAAAAACTGCCAGCTCTACTAGATGTTTTTTTATCGGATCGGAGGAATGGATGAGACAAATTGAGACGATTCAAGGACGTTTGATTTCCAAGGTATAATATTCTTGTTTTCATGTATTTGCAAAATCCTGGATTTCATTGTAAATTTGAGTAAATCGAATGTTATGGATAGAATTGTTTTGGAGGTGGATGACAGTACAGGAAAGATTTACCGGAATTTTTCGCCGGAAAGCAAACAGCAGTTTAATCAGATGGTGAGCTTGATGCTAAAAAAAGCCATCAATGATAAATCATTGCCCGACTATAAGAAGAGTCTTGACGATATTGGATTTAAGGCAGTGGCTGCCGGTCTAACCCCGGAGATTCTGGAAGAATTGCTGAAATCGAATGACTAAGGTTTTTGTATTCGATACCAACAGTTTGGTAAGCGCCCATCTTTTGCCGTCTTCGACCGCGCGGAAAGCTTTTGATCTGGCCTTGGTCAATGGCATTCTCGTTCATTCCAAAGAGACATTTACCGAATTTTCGGAGGTATTTACAAGACCAAAATTTGACAAATATATTTCGCTGGATGAGCGGCTGGCTGCTATTAGCCAAATGGAATTGATGTCCCAGTTGATTGATGTAAATGTTCCTGTAATTGCCTGCCGTGACCCTAAAGACGATAAGTTTTGGCTTTGGCCCTGGCCATTTTAATCCAGGAGAGCAGAATACCTTTTCTCATGACTTTCACCCCATCAAACGGGGATAAATATCATCGGACCAGGTTGTCGGTATTTAACGATCTTCCAATTCGCATATTCCTTTGGGTTTTCCGCTAGATATTCGAGTGCAGGCATGCCCTCACGGTTCCAGTCGCAACTTAGGATCAGGATATATCGCTCTTGTTCATCCATCGTGATTTCGGGTATCAAATGCTTATCAAACTGAGTCAATTTTTCAGTAAGAGCGTCATAGATAGAGTAGTCAACGGACTGGCTGATGATCAGTTTTTCCAAGTCCGTCAAGTGTTCTTCAAACCATAGCCAGAATTCTTGCTTAGTCATGATGGTTGGAAGGTAAGATTTGTTTATGGCTTGACTGGTCCCGAATTTTTTGTTTGCCTTCTATTCCTTTGGCGAAGGACTCTACGGAGGCGTATACTATGATACCCATACGCTGGACAACTGTTTGAAGCCGGGATGCATCCTGGCCTGGGAAATGAACTATCAGCCGCTGACTCCCGAGCATGGGGCACCATTGAGGCTGCGGGTAGAGAACCAGCTGGGATATAAGATGGTTAAATGGATCAGATCTATCGAATTCCTCAGTGCTACTGACCATATCGGGAAGGGTTTTGGCGAAAAGAACGAAGATGACGAATATTATGACCTCCTGGCGGATTCATGACGGTTAAGAAGTCAACCAATCCGGTATTCCACTATGTCATGGCTCATTTTATTTATTTTGCCAATTGTTTAACAGTAATAAAATGGCATCATAGGATATATCAATGAAATAGACCTACATTTACATTTAGATGCGCAATAACAAACATATAATGTTCTTCAACAGCGGGTCCTATCTTCCCGCAGAAGTTTGTGTATTGTCATCTGGGAAAATACATGCCTCCCAAACTTCTTTTTTTTGCATTACTCGCTACTTCTTTTCCAATCATAAGGACTTTAGTACGCTTGCCCCGGCCTAGTAACTTATAGGTAGCGGGGTTGAGCATTTTGCTATTTCACTTTAATTTTTTTCATCTATCTGTAGCTTCAAAATCGATCTTAGATTTTGAATAACATGCTTATTATCCTCCCGATAGTAATGTTGTTTAGGCTATGTCTAAAATCAGCAATCATGTCAGAAGCTGCAAACTAAAGTTGTTCTTCTCAAGGAAGACAGAAACCCCTCAGCAGGCCTAAACAAATAAATTTCACACTTTAAATTCAGCAAATGAAAAAAGCTAAAGAAGAAGTTGTTGTCGTTAAGGAAGAATACCACCTTCTTAAACAATATTTAAAAAAGTTAAACAAAATGAGTATTCGCAATAAGCTGTCGTTTCTCAACCTAAATAAAGAACTACGCAAAGCTGTGCTAGTAGACAAAGATTCTTTTCCTCCGGATATCGTTAGATTGAACTCTACAGTCATTGTGAAAGACAGAGATACAAACCGTGTCAAGACCTATACAATTGTATTGCCGGACAAAGTAGATTACAAGCAGTCGAAGGTGTCAATCTTATCGCCGATTGGAATTGCACTAATCGGCTTTAAAAAGGGCCTTCAATTTACCTGGAGATACTTTTGTTCGAAACACAACCTGACAATACTGGAAGTATATAACTCTCCTTCCCTTAATTAGTACAAACAGCGTAAACCTAAAATCATGTTTTCCACATTAATTATAGCCATATTGATCATACTTGTCGTACTCGCACCTATTCTGATATTAAGGCGGATAAATAGATCTGAACTTAAAAAGGAAGAGAAGCTCCTGTTGCAGGAATTCGATGAATTAAGAAAAGATAATCAACTGACTATCGGCGGGATAGAAAAATTGGGTAAAAGGATTATTGGCCTGGATAAACTAAATCGGAAAGTTTTGTTTCTAGATAAGACCAAAGAGGCCACGCAAGTTCACCTGTTCGATTTGCGAAAGCTTTCCTTTTGTGAGGTCGTTAAAACCGTAGCCAGACCTGAACGTCATATCGGGACCTTGGCGATACAATGCTCATTTAAAGATTGCAGTCACCCATCTATTTATCTAACTATTTTTGATATTCACTTTGACAATATAAATGATTTGAACATCATTGAAAAGAAGGCTGAATGCTGGAAGCAGAATATAAGTATATACAAAGACCATGAAATGCAACGTCCCGGTTCCGAACTTTCATTGGATAATAAGACGCACTAACATTCTTTTAATAAACTAAATCATATTGTATGCCTGCAACGATTAGTCGGACAAAAGCAGCCTATGACTTTTCGCAGGTTCCTGAAAAGCCGGCCATTGGTTTAGCTATGGCATTTCAGCCGACCGTGCAAAGCAAAAATGAAATCAGCCGTGCTATAAATTCGGTGCTCGCAAGTGTTAAATCCCGATTAGACACAACATACTCCGAAGACACCGTTTTTAGAACAATGTTAAAGCTGGAAGGCCTGGTTAAAAACCTACACTATGGCAGTGACAAAAAAAGCGTGGTGATCAGTATCGTCTCGGGAACGGAAAGAGTAATTTATCTCAACCACCATGTTGTTACCAAATTACTTATCAACGGTCAATTTTATCTAGGAGATCTAATTGAAAAAAAGCAAACAGCGCCCCGGTTACATTTTCTACAACTAACCGATTGTTGGGCAAAACTTTATCATTTTGAAAACCACGTTTTGCAAAGAGTTGGTTTGCATAGGACCGAGTACTACCAACCCCGCCTTTTTCCCGAACCTGACTTACGCAAATCCCGGAATTGTGCTGTTAGTGCAACTGAAAATACGTTATTCAAAACGGTGAATTTCAATCTTTCCCATCTCTATCAAAAAACCTTCTGCCCCTTGATAATTGCAGGGGATCCGGCCACTATAAAAGAGTTTGCAAGTGCAACTATACATAAGCATCACATAGTGGCAGCCATGTCTACAGAAAAGAGCTGTATTGGTGATGAAGCAATATTGGAACTGCTAAGATCCGCCACTTCTGAGGACAGCCAATTCAGGAATAAGTATTTCCTTAATATCATGTGCAATGCGTTTCGACGCAACAGTCTTCTATTTGGACAAGAAAAGGTCGAACTAGCGTCTAAAAAAGGAGAGAATTCTTTGATGGTGATCGATAAGGAACAATTACACAAAAAACAATATGGTTCGTATTCAGGCGATACGGCATGCGACCTGACCCGCTTGGATACCATGATAGAAAAGCTTTTAAACAGTAATGGCCATGTCGAGTTCATTGATTGTGGCATGCCTGCGGCATACGACGGCGTAGTGTTATTGCAAAGAGAAGAGCATCTCCGCCCCATGAGGCTCAGCCAACGTTCTAGTGGCAAGCGTAATTTGCTTTGATAAACAAATGTAAGACTGTGAATTCAATAAATAAAGATAAATTAGTCTTTTATTAAGGTTAGTCGTACTTTTAAAATTGGAAGAGGCCCGCAAAATATCATTGTTGTATGAAGAATAATACATTAATACAGATACATGAACTAGGCCAGAGTGTCTGGCTTGATTTTTTTGACCGAAAAATTATGGATACTGGAAAGCTCAAGGCGCTGATAGAAGAGTATGCTATTGGCGGGATTACTTCCAATCCATCTATTTTTGCAAAGGCTATTCGCAGTAGCTCGGACTACGATGAAGATATCGATGCATTTTCTCGACAAACAAGTAACGACGCTGATATCTTCTACCGGCTTGCAGTTAAAGACATCAGACGTGCTGCTGATTTGTTAAAACCGATCTATGAACGAACGAGTGGTGAAGATGGATTGGTGAGCCTTGAAGTTTCACCCCGTCTTGCTCATGATGCAGAAGGCACGATAAAGCAGGCAAGAGAATTGTGGGGGCTTGTCGACCGTAAAAATGTAATGATCAAGATTCCCGGCACCCTGGAAGGGTTAACTGCCATAAGAAAATGTATCAGCGAAGGAATAAATATAAATATTACCCTTCTATTCGGCCTGCAGCGTTATTTGCAAGTAACCTCCGCCTACATTGCCGGGTTGGAAGACCGGATCAAAGCGCATAAACCCATTGATCGGGTCATTTCCGCAGCCAGTTTTTTCCTTAGTCGTATTGATGCCCACAGCGATCCGCAACTGGAAGAAAAAGGATTGGGTAAGTTCAAAGGCGAAGTGGCTATTGCTTCTGCAAAAATGGCATATGCTCTGTATAAAACAGTTTTTACGAGGGAGCCTTTTACAGCCCTGGAAGCCAGGGGCGCAAAACGCCAGCATTTACTGTGGGCCAGCACCAGCACTAAGGATCCTTCGTTCAGCGATGTAAAATATGTAGAAGGATTAATTGGTAAGGAAACCATTAATACGATAACCAATGAAACGTTGGAAGCTTTCCGTGATCATGGTCGGGCGGCGAGCCACTTGGAAGATGGCTTGACGAAGGCCGGAGTCATACTGACGCAGATGAAAAAGAAAGGGATTGATATTGATATCATTGCGCAAGAACTGGAAGACGAAGGCATCAGGAAATTCGATCAGGCATACGATGAGATTCTGGAAGCCGTTAAGAGGAAAAGACTCAAACAGCCTATATGATTACGCAATTTTATAAATTAACAGATGAAGAACGGGAATTATTATACAAAGTTCCCGTTTTAATCTCGGTGCTTGCTTCCTGTTTTTGCGAAAATCAGAAACGGCCAAATGCAGAAGCAATCAGATCGGCATATTTGAAAACCTTTATGGTTAATCCTTTATTACTTCCTTACTATAACGAAGTGGAAAAAAGCTATATAGGACAATTTGAAAGTGCTATCAAGCAATATTTTCCCTTTGTCGAGCCTATGCGGGTCACTCTTAATAGAGAAATAGGTAGGGCCAATCGTGCTATCGGCAAATTGGACAGAGAGTATGCACACATGTTACATCAAAGCCTTGAAAAATACGCGAGGCATGTTAAAAGGACCGCGGACAGCGTTTGTTCAGATCTGATTTTCCCGGCCGCTATTTCGGCATTAGCAGAGTAAATAATTTCAAAATGGAAAATAAATTTAATGATGCAACCGCGCAACGTCCCGAAGGAGAGCGTGTTATCGATGGCGCGCTCGTCGCTATTGATTTACCATTATTTATGGAACAGATCAAAGAGGAGGCGCCCTGGAAAGAAAGCGATAGAAATGCCATCACCGTTTTTAAAACCAATGGCCTTCGAATTGTGCTTATCGCATTGCATAAGGGTGCGGAAATGAACAGGCATACTGCCGATGGAATTATCAGCCTGCAAGTATTGGAGGGCCGGCTGCAATTTCATATGGACCGGCGGTCGGTACAATTATGCAAAGGCCAAATGCTGGCCTTGCATGAAAGAATTCCGCATAGCGTTTTGGCAATAGAAGAGACTCTTTTTTTGTTGACGCTCACCACCACTTTAACTGTAGAATCTACTCACCTATAAACCTCCATTCCATGGAAGAATATATTGTGAAAATAAGGTCGATAAACAAGGTTACTCACGACGTATTGAAAATCATAACTGAAAAACCTTCCGGGTATCGATTTACTCCGGGCCAGGCAACCGAAATTTCCATAAACAAAGCTGGGTGGGACAAAGAACGAAGACCTTTTACTTTCACCAGTCTTCCGGAGGACCATTACCTGGAGTTTACCATCAAGACATACCCGTGGCATAAAGGCGTCACCAACGAGCTTTTGACACTTAGGCAGAATGATGAATTGATTTTACACGATGTGTTTGGAGCTATCGCTTTCAAAGGAGAGGGCGTCTTTATTGCGGGTGGAGCAGGCGTTACTCCATTTATTTCCATCTTTCGCTTCCTTAGGTCAAAAAATGAACTACACAACAACAAACTGCTCTTTGCCAATAAAACAAAATCCGATATAATCCTGGAAAAGGAATTTAGCGAATTATTGGGTAACAATTTTATTAACATCCTTTCAGATGAAAAAGTGGCAGGATGCGAGTATGGGTTTATTTCTGAAGGACTTCTGAGGCAACATATTAGGACCTCGGACACAAAGATCTATTTGTGCGGCCCCGAACCCATGATGGAAGCGATCGAAAAGCAATTGGCCCTTTTAGGTATTGGTGAAGAGTCGATTATAAAAGAGGGGATTTGACAGTAAAAGTAGAAACCTGTTTGAGAGTACAGTTTTAGTTATCCGTTTAAATCAGGAGGTTAATTATGAAACTAAAAATCAAAAGAGTATATGAAAAGCCGGATAAAGAGGACGGCACACGCATCCTTGTAGACAGGCTATGGCCGAGGGGACTGACAAAAGAAAAAGCAGCCATCGATCTGTGGTTGAAGGAAATAGCTCCGAGCACAGCGCTTCGGAAGTGGTTTAGCCATGATCCTGGCAAATGGACAATGTTCAAGCAAAAATATCGCCAGGAAGTCAAGGAAAATAAGGACCAGGTCGCAATATTGAAGGAGCAACTTATGAAGGGAGTTGTGACTTTGGTATATGGAGCAAAAGATGAAGAACATAATGAAGCGCTTGTTCTCAAGGAATGGCTTCAACCAAAGCCATCGAAATTGACCGATAAGATTACATAAAAATTAAACTATCGAAAAATGAAAAAAATATTAATCTCATTGGATTATGAACTTGGTGCGAAAAAAGTCGCAGAAGCCGCGTACAATTTAGCAAAGGCGTTGGATGCTCAGGCAATTTTGCTACATATAACGTCCAATGCGACTTATTATTCTTCTTTAAACTATTGATCAGGCACCGGATTGGCAAGGCAATTAAAAGGTATAGTTATGACCAAAGATCCCTTCCATTTAAAAAGCACCTTAACTACGGCGGGTGGAACCTTTACTTATTATAACCTGGAGGAACTTGAAAAGAAAGGTTACGGCATTGGCAAAATGCCTTTTTCCATCCGGATCCTATTGGAAAATGCCCTCCGTAATTTCGATGATTTTGCCGTTACCAAAGAGCATATAGAAAGTCTTCTCGGGTGGAAACCCATTGGCTCCGATAAAGTTATTCCTTTTATGCCGGCCCGGGTATTGATGCAGGACTTCACCGGTGTTCCCGCCGTAGTAGATATTGCATCCCTTCGGGCGGAAATAGCCAGGAAAGGGGCAGATCCGGATAAGATCAATCCCCTGATACCCGTTGACCTGGTCATCGACCATTCTGTGCAGGTGGATTATTTCGGTACGGAATATGCGTACGGCCGTAACATGGAAGAAGAGTATAAACGCAACAAAGAGCGGTATCAATTTCTAAAATGGGCACAAAAAGCCTTTGACAATTTCAGCGTGGTTCCACCGGGAATGGGTATTTGTCACCAGGTCAACCTGGAATATTTGTCTCAGTGCGTAATCGAACGAAACGATGAAGTCTTCCCTGACACGCTGGTAGGTACCGATAGTCATACACCCATGGTAAACGGAATCGGCGTGCTGGGATGGGGTGTCGGAGGAATCGAAGCCGAAGCGGCGATCCTTGGGCAACCGATCTATTTTATTATGCCTGAAGTAATCGGATTGAAACTGACCGGCAGACTTCCTCCCGGCTCAACCGCCACGGATATGGTGTTGGCAATTGCCCTGCTTTTGCGAAAATATGGCGTCGTAGGCAAATTTGTAGAGGTCTTTGGGTCCGGTCTCAATTCACTCTCTGTTCCGGACCGCGCCACCATCGGCAATATGTCGCCGGAATTTGGTTGTACCAGCACCTATTTTCCGGTTGATGACAAGACGTTGGAGTACATGCAAAAAAGCAACCGATCTGAAAAAAAGCTGAATTTAGTGAAAGACTATTGCAAAGCCAATATGCTCTGGAGAACAGGTTCCGAGAAAATTGACTATACCGATGTGGTGGAGCTGGATCTTTCGACCATAGAACCGGCAGCCGCCGGCCCAAAGCGACCCCAGGATAAAATATTGATAAAAGACCTCAAATCGAAATTTATAGACCTGTTGGATCAAACCTATGGGCGGAAATATACTCAGACCGAGGCGCAAATAGAACGCTGGTCTGCCGAAGGGGGCAGTCAGCCCGGTCACCCCCACTTGCCGCTGCCTCAAACGACGAAAATAGAAGAAAAGCTGGTAGATGGAATGAAAACAGTTTGGATAACTGTTGGACAGGAGAAATGGATGCTCTCAGACGGCGCGGTTGTTATTGCGGCCATCACCTCCTGCACCAATACCTCTAACCCATTTGTTATGATCGGCGCGGGCTTGGTTGCGAGAAAAGCCCGGGAACGCGGCCTGGATATAAAGCCCTGGGTTAAAACGTCTCTCGCCCCGGGGTCAAAAGTAGTAACCGACTACCTCAGGAAAGCGGATCTGTTAAACGACTTGGAAGCGTTGCAGTTTCATGTTGTAGGATATGGCTGCACCTCTTGCATTGGAAATTCAGGGCCTTTGCCGCCGTATGTTGCTAAGGCTGTGGATGAATATGACCTGGTTGTCGCTTCCGTTCTTTCCGGAAACCGGAACTTTGAAGCCAGGATACACCCGCAGGTAAGGATGAATTTCCTCATGTCCCCGATGCTTGTCGTCATCTATGCCCTTACGGGCCGGGTAGATATCGATATCGTGAATGACCCGATAAGTTTCGATCCCAATCGGCAACCCGTTTATTTGAAAGATGTTTGGCCTTCAGACGACGAAATTATTGAACTGATGAACCGCGTTGTCTCCCCGAAAGATTTTGCCCGGAACTATTGCGAGATATTCGAAGGCAATGAGATATGGAAAAACCTGGCTGTGCCGGAGGATAAATTATATATCTGGGATGATCGCTCTACCTATATAAAAGAAGCCCCGTTCTTTAACAATATTTCCGATGATCCGACACCTTTAATGGATATTAAAGAGGCAAGGATATTATTGATGCTCGGCGATAGCATTACCACCGATCATATTTCCCCGGCAGGGTCTTTTAACGAGAGATCTTCCGCCGGTGAATACCTGACCAGCCGGGGAGTAAAAAAGCAAGATTATAATTCATATGGCTCCCGCCGGGGAAATGATGAGGTGATGGTACGCGGTACATTTGCCAATGTTCGTATTAAAAACAAGCTATCCGGAAAGGAAGGCGGTTATACAAGGTATTTGCCGGATGGCGAAGAAATGTCGGTGTATGACGCTTCGGTTAAATACCGGCAGAATAAAATAGCCCTGGTCGTACTGGCCGGTAAGGAGTATGGAAGCGGCTCCTCACGGGATTGGGCCGCAAAGGGAACTTCTTTGTTAGGTGTTAAAGCCGTAATAGCGGAAAGTTATGAACGCATCCACCGAAGCAATTTGGTGGGAATGGGTGTTTTGCCGATCCAGTATAAAGATGGTGACAATGCCGAAAGGCTGGGCCTTACCGGCAAAGAAGTGTTGACCATATCGGGGATTGCCAACAACCTGAAACCCTCAAAGGAGGTCCTGGTCATCGCAAAAAGAGAAGATGGCAAAGAATTGAAGTTTCAGGCCATTGCCCGGCTGGATTCCAACATCGAGATCGAGTATTATCGGCATGGAGGGATATTGCAATATGTATTGCGTCAGTTTTTAAAGAAAAAATGAAACGTGTACTTTTAAAAATAGCATCATGGAAACCGAATCTTTATATCCAATAGCAACCAAAGAATTGGCTGATAAAAAGAATTCTTTGGCGCCTAAGAATGTAGAAGCATGGCGAAATTTCAGTAAAACGGTATTTGAGGCGGGTGCGCTTCCTGAAAAAACAAAGCAATTGATCGCAGTGGCCGTAGCGCATGTAACACAATGTCCTTATTGTATCAGGTCGCATACTAAATCTGCTATGCGAAAAGGAGCGAGCAAAGAGGAAATTATGGAAGCCATTTGGGTTGCGTCTGAAATGCGTGCCGGCGCCGCTTATGCTCATGCATCCATTGCCCTGGATGAAATGGAGAAACACTGAAATCTAAATTTGGCGATAAATGGTTGACTTAACCATGTCGATTATTGCATTGCAACGCACCGATCTTTAAAAAGCGGCTTGCTTATTCTTTAATAAAAGATAAAAGCCTCTTTTATATGAGGAATCATTCGTATCTTCATAGCCTAAAACAATGTATGTTTTCAAAAGCATGTGAATATGCGATTCGGGCCCTGATTTTTATTGCTCAAAAGACAGAGCATGGAGGTAAAGTCGAGATTAAAGAGATCTCCAAAGGCATTGCCTCCCCTGAACATTTTATAGCGAAGATTCTTCAGGACCTTGGTCGAAAGGGCCTGGTTGAATCGGCAAAAGGCCCACATGGTGGTTTTTTTCTCGGGGAAAATGCAAGAAGGCACACATTGGCAGATATTGTAAATGCTGTTGATGGAGACTTGCTTTTCACCGGATGTGGATTGGGATTGAAAAGTTGTTCCGAAAAGAAGCCTTGCCCGCTCCATGATGAATTTAAAGCTATCCGGAAACAAATGCACGACATGTTGCGATCGGCTTCGGTCGGAGAGTTTAACGAGGAGTTGGCCCTGGGTATCAAACATTTAAAACGGTAATATTTTTTTCGAATATTACCGGATAAAAAGACCTTATTATATTCTATTCGTTATCCGGAGAGCAAATCGTATCCTCATGCGCAGCAACCGTCATCTTCCTGCTCTATCTATGGTAACCAATTTATTAACAATTAATAACCATTTGTATGAAATTACTCATGAATTGCAAAGTCCTGATCGCGAGTGTAATTGCGTGTTCATTTATGTTTTCAGTACCCGTGTTTGCCCAGGTTAACAAACTTTCAGACGCAGAAATAGCTTCTGTAGCAGTAGTGGCTAATCAGATAGATATAAATTATGCTGCGATTGCAAAAATGAAATCGAAGAATTCAGACATTTTGAGGTTTGCCGAAACAATGGCCAGTGATCATAAAGCTGTGATTGACCAGGCAGTAGCGCTCGTCAAGAAATTAGGAGTTACTCCGAAGGACAATGCTGTAAGTAGGAAATTGATGTCTGAGTCAGAAAAGACGAAGAGAATGTTGCGATCAAAATCCGGTATGGCTTTCAACAAAGCATACATCGATAATGAAGTTGCTTATCACAAGGCAGTAATTTCTACTGTAGAGGGTCTTTTAATTCCACAAGCTAACAACAGGGAATTGAAAGATTTACTTCAGAATGTTGTTCCTACCCTAAGGACGCACCTTGAACATGCCATTATGGTGCAAAATGAAATATCTAAATAAATGAGAAAATGAAATCATATTGTTTAGGCCCATTGTGCATCTGCTTTTGTGTCATTTTTATCCTGAATAGCTGCTCAACTGCGACTCCAAAAAAAGTGCATAATGTTTATACGGTTGAAATCAAGCAAATGAAATTTCAACCAGCAGAGCTTGTGGTACAAAAAGGAGATACAATAGTTTGGATAAATCGGGATCTCGTGGCACACGACGTAACCGAAGTGCCGGATAAAACCTGGACTTCATCTCCGATACCTCCCGGTAAATCCTGGAGTTTAGTCGTTTCACAGAGTGCTGACTATTATTGCAGCATTCACGTAGTAATGAAAGGTAAAATATTGATGCGATAGCCGAATTTGTCAGCAGTAGACAGTTTGGTAGGAAAGGCAGTGAAGTGTATTTCCCGCCCTTGGATCAGGCATGTCCCGGAGAGGTAGAATTAACCGTTACCGGTCGGGGAAGCACCACATAAACAAGTACAAATTGAAAAAAATGAAAAACATTGCCATAAACGGATTCGGAAGAATTGGAAGAGCTGCCTTGAAAATAATGATGAATCTTCCTGAATTGGAAGTGGTAGCCATCAATGACATCATGGGCATTGACAATGCCGCCTATTTGCTGCGGTATGATAGCATTTATGGCCAATATGAAAGCGATGTAGATACAGAAGGTGACTATTTACTCATAAGTGGAAAAAGAATTAGGTATTTATCTGAAAAAGACCCGGCAAAGCTCCCCTGGAAGGACCTGGATGTAGACATTGTAATAGAAAGTACAGGCGTATTCACTAATAGGGAAGAGGCCGAAAAGCATCTCCTCGCAGGAGCGAAAACCGTTGTGCTATCCGGTCCAACCAAAAGCAAAAATACACCGACTGTCATACATGGGGTAAATACCGGGGATGGAAAAGTATCCATATTCTCATGTGCTAGCTGTACAACAAACAATATCGGGCCGATCATGGAAATTATCGACAGGCGGATTGGTATAAAAAAGGCCATTTTAAATACCGTTCATGCCTATACCGCCTCCCAATCCCTTCTTGATGCTCCATCCAAAAGAGACCTGCGAATGGGGCGTGCCGCAGCAATGAACCTCGTACCCTCGTCGACTGGCGCGGCCCTTGCTACAACGAAAGCTCTCCCCGGATTGGAAGGTAAATTTGATGGGGTATCCATACGCACTCCGGTGGCCGTAGGTTCTATTTCAGATATTACGCTTGTGGCTGCAAGAGCCACTTCGGCAAAGGAAATTAATAGTATCCTCAGTGAAGAGGCAAATACGGAGCGATACAGGTTGGTAATAACAGCTTCTGACAAGCCCCTGGTCTCCTCGGATATTGTCCAAAGCCCCTTTGCAGCAATAATTGATCTGCAAATGACCAGGGTCGTGGAAAATGATCTGGTGAAGATAATGGCATAGTATGATAACGAATGGGGATTTACCAATCAAATGATTCGTCAGATCCTGGAGCTGTAAAGTTTACCTCCATCTTCTAAAATTAGTATAGTAGCGGAATCCCATAAAAAAGCATGAGCAAAATGTCCAAGACAATACCCGCCATCATTACACCCAATACCCAGCGCATTGGAAGCTGTGCAAATGCGAAGCTGTTGGCCATAAAAGCGAATAATACACCAACAGAATAGACAAACGGGGAAGCGCCTGCGAGGCCGAGAACTCCCATCATGGCACCGGCAAAAGTCACCTGTATAAATATACCTGCGCCGGAAATCCCCAAACGATTGTATTCCCAGCCGGGCTCCTGTGCTTTTATCCATCCTTTGATATGTACGATTACTCCTGATCTATTATTTCTATTTTGTCAAATTCGTAAAAACAGTAGGTTTCGCACCAGACGCTTGTCTGGCGGCTGTTTGGCCAGGATGTAATCGAGTAATGTTTCGACGGCTCTTTTGACAAATTGAAGCGTTGATT
>Ga0134128_10000431_pt1 | contig 58436 bp, 43 predicted proteins | sample KB31754_FD_96462 | JGI IMG/M metagenome (GOLD analysis project Ga0134128, IMG submission 96462) | Terrestrial soil microbial communities with excess Nitrogen fertilizer from Kellogg Biological Station, Michigan, USA - KB3-175-4 | ecosystem: Environmental > Terrestrial > Soil > Unclassified ... | reverse complement strand
CTCTGCGAGCACCTAAACAGCACTGAAACTCGATACCCCGGCACCGAGCTGATCCTGCACTACAAAATCAAGAACAACGCCTAACAACCCACAGCAATTACCTCACCATGACCGGAGCCCTGGACCTAAGCGAAGAGGTGTTCAAAAACTGCCTCCGCATCGAGGCCATGACTCCCCCGATTGCTACGGCCAAGGCACGGACCCTGTGGCGCAGTTTGCTCGACGGCGCTGACCTGCCAACTGATGCACAGTCGGCCGAGCTGCTGGCCGATTTCAAGTTCATCTCCGTGCGGGACCGGCTTTTGGCTGACATCCCTGGACTCGAAGACAGCCTGGGCGACTTGCTGCTCGGCCAAACCAAGCGGCCGCCTCACTGGCAGCGCGTCGACCGCGCCCAAGAACTACTTCTACACCTTTACACTCGGGCCGACGGCCCCGATGCTGCCCCCATACTGACAAGCCTTGGCGTCATCCAATGGTGGGAGGGCAAAGGATCTCGCGCGCACCGATGCTTCCAACACGCGCTCAAGTCGGACCCCAGCTATCGACTTGCCCAACTCAGCGACCAAATGGTCGCCGCCGGCATTCTCGCACCCTGGGCCTTGGACAAGAACTCGGCGTACCAGCCGCCAATGAGCCGCGGTCCGCGGATCGAAGGGATGGGAATGGCCTGATCCAGAATTGAGGCCATTTTGTCGCATGACCTTGATCGCTCGAAATCCAACGTGCGAGTTCCTCACGGTCACTGCCTGGTGCAGCACACTGTTGCCTGGACAAGAAGCTACGGGTCCCAAGTAGCCCAAGGCACTCCCTGCTGCACCAGCCATAGAGGTGAGCATCTGGCTTTCTGTGCGACAGCGCAAAGACCGGCCGCGGCGCGGACTTGGTGTTGAGTATTGAGTCAAACGTCGAAGACGCGTTCATGCTCTCCGTAGAATTCCTTGTAGCGGAGCATCCGTCTATTGCTCGGCGACCGACGTCACAAGTTCGCAGAAATGCCCGCACCGTTGGTATTCAAGGGAGATGTGCGGCGTCAACAGGTCGTTTGGAGGCTGCCGTTCAGTCCCGACTCGGAACATTGAAAAAACGCTCGGACGGCTGAGGATCCGTTGGCTATTCGAACCTCTCCATCAACGATAACGCCATGAGATATTTGGGCCATACAACTTGGTAGACTTCGGTCAGGACTAGATCATGAACAGTGAAATGCCCGTCCGAGAGTTTCGTACAGAAGTCAACAAAATTCTTAGCTTTCCATGACAAAGGTTTAATCAGTGATCACCAATCCCGTCTCATGCGTCAATCCGCCCCATACCGGTGTCCGAGCCGGATCAGAAATGCTATTAATAGCGATACACAGCGTCAACGGTACGCCCGTTCAAACTGTGTGGCAGTGCTCTACATGCGGTCACGAAGTGCAGCACGATGCACCATTCGAATATGAACCAGAGGCTTGGGCAGACGTATATACCGCTCGAATGTAGGCTGAGTTCCATCATGTTGTTCTGCGCATCTCCCTGGGTCTTGCCGACCAATCCGGGCAGTCGCCACCGCCTCGACCTGGATCCGAAGGCACTCACCGGAGGGGCGACTTCCTCCCGGATGCAGACAGCCAGTCACAAGCCTCGGAGGCAAATATCTGGCGGGCCTTCGCGATCTTGCTAGCGATATGTACAATCAACCAACGCGTTGATTAGCGGATTCTCACTTTGTCCGCCGCCAGCAGAGACGCGTCAGCCGCAGCCGCCACTAGCGAATCAACACTGCTTAGCAATGCTTCGGGTGTTTGAGAGACATCGATCGGGTACTCGGCGATCGAAACTGAACTATTGGCTACTGTTCTCACCCGCGGGCTGCCACTTCCCGCGTACACCAACCAGGCACGCGGCAAGTCAAGTGCTGTGCAGTACGCGAGCATTTGATAGTAGTCAGCATTCGGATAGGCGCCCGACCAAGAAGCCGCTTTGTACTTGGCATCGAAAATCAGCGCCGCACGTCCGCGAACTTCATGAACAACGTCCACGTACATTCGTACCCGCCGAGAATTTGGAAGTTCAACGTCTGCATCGAAATAGGCAGGATACTGCTCAACTGTTTGCCCTGGATATTTGGATAGCGATTCAGCCAACGCTGTCGTAACAAAGTTCTCAAAGACAGTGGACATGTTCACCACAAAGGACGCCACACGATGCGGACCCAACCCGGCCTCTGCCGACATGTTCTTCAAGACGATTTCAGCGAGGCAGAGCGCCGGAACATAGCGTTCGTTAAGGCGGGTCGGCGTCCATGCAGGCAATGGACTCCCCCATCGCAGCAGCGAAACTCCATCCAACTTAGAATCCAGATGGGCAAGCTTCACCAAAACATCATCGGCAAGTCGCGGCACCTGCATCATGAGGCGAAGGGCACTGCGAAGGATTCGATTCTCCGGAATGTTAACGGTGAAGTCGTCGTACGTGACCTCAAGTGGAATCAGCATTCCTGGAAGCCGCGACATTTGGTCGCCCACACGGATCTTGCCCCGCACGGTCCGCAACGCTTCGTCGAGGGTTACATATCCGCTATGGACCCCTCGGCTTAGCGCCCCTAAGACTTGCCGGGCTAACGATTCAGCCAGTGCCGAAAAAAGATCATTGTCTTCCAGCCCCTCAACATCCTCGGGGCGAAATCCAGGATCTTTTGCATAGCCGAGCAGAAACAACAGCCTGCTCAGCCCCACTTTTGCTTTTGGCTTCACTTCAACCAATAGCTCGCCGACCTGTACGGCGCCCACTGGGCCGCACGGCAAGATTTTCCACGCCCCGCCGCGTGCTGGCATCACGGATACGAGGCCGGTCAGGCCAAGACTGGCAACGGTTTCAGCATCAAGCTCGACGGGCTCAGCGTCCGTTTGAAGTTCATCAAGTACCAGGTGTTTCAGCATCAGCGGCCTGCGTCTTCAATGTCCATCTGATCAATACTTGAGGCATGGGTTTCCCCGTCGAACCTGGCTTCAGTGGACTCATCGACGAGCACGTCAATCGGGCCGGCTTGCAGCGCAACCTTCTGTAGCAGCGTTTCCAGCCCAAATTTTTCGCGCACTTTGTCTCGGCTCATTCGACCAAAGTATTGTTCCTCCAAGAGAGGCAGCAGCTCATACTTCCAAATATCAGCCAGTCCTTGGTTAGTCTCGGCATGTGCCTTCATGAAATACGACGGACCGATCATCAAGTCTCGGCTGGTTTCCTCGATTTCGGAATTCAATGCGTTGAGCAGACTCGATCGAAGCAGCGGCTTTCCATTGCCTTCGAGGAACCGTTCCAACATGCCTGAGATCATCCCGTCTTGTGGGTGCAGCTCAACGAAAGCGAACCTGCGGCGGATGGCCGCATCCACCATCGCAATGGAGCGATCAGAAGTGTTCATCGTCCCGATGATAAAAAGGTTCGGTGGCAGGACAAATGTCTGTTCCGAGTTGTACTGGAGATTGATACTTTGTTCTCGGTACTCCAGCAGGAAATACAGTTCGCCAAAAATCTTTGCCAGGTTTCCGCGGTTCATCTCGTCGATGATCAAAAAGTATGGCTTGTCCCGGTTGCCATCTGCGGCAGCCTCGGCGGCAATGCGTCGCAGCGGTCCCGGCTCTAGCACGAATCCGACGTTGCCGCCTTCGGCCTTAGCCGGGCGGTAGCCTTCAAAGAAATCCTCATAGGCATAGGACGGGTGGAACTGCACAGTTTTGACGTGGTCGCCGTGTTCGTCCCCAGCTAGGAACCGGGCAATCTTGCCAGCCAAGAATGTCTTGCCGGTCCCCGGAGGGCCATAGAATACGATCTGTTGCCGGGTCTGCAGCAACCGAATTACTTCCTGGAGATCCTCGCGGGGAACGTAGAGCTTGCGGGCAAGCTCCGGTGTCGCTTCCCGCAGGGAAGGTACTACGGCGGGTTGCGCCTGGGGTGCTAGGTCCGCCGGTTCCTCGGGAAGATCGAGGTCTGTTGCGAACCAAGGTGCGATCACAGAGAGTGCGTCCGTCAAGTCCACCACGGATCCCTGCTCCTCGAGCAGACGCGGAAGGGGAGCCGGTAAGTCCGCATTGCTTATACCCTTCGATTGCCAATCTACATGACGACGCAGCCGGGAGGTCTCATCGTCTGCATACTCGGCGTCACCCGTTACGATGCCGAGATACAGCTCGCCCTCGGCAGCTGTCAGCACGAAATCGTCCGGTTTCATCTGGCTCAAGAATCGAAAGTACTCTTGTGCACGGGCCTTCCGCTCGGAGTAGTCGATGTGCTGGTATCCCTGATTGACGGCGGCTTGGACATCGTCGAATCCAGACCCGGGTTTGGGCGAACCTAAATGCTGTGCGCGCGTGGAAATGAAGCCACCGTCAAGCCATGCATCCAACATGGCGACACCGCCCTGACTCTGCCGGACAAGCCATGCTCGCTGGCCGCTAACGCCGCCCTTCGTCCATCGGCTGAGGTACGGTTCCAAGTACCAGTCCACCGGCTGACCGTTGGCAGCGGCCTCGTGTACTTGTCGAATTCGATGCAGGTCCAACGATACGTCTGGATCCGTTGAGCCGGATGTTCCGTCGATATCCGCAGCGAAAGCTTGTTGGATGCGTGCCCGGTGAGTCCTGCTCGTGATGGGTTCAAAGTATGTTGGCCACGCCAGGTACTCCAGCGAGTATTTGATCCCCAAAGGCTCATCGGGAACAGACTCCGTGAGCAGGGCAAACTTCCTAGGATCTGCGAGATCGTCTTCCAATTCTCTGGCCGATTTCGTGCGCACCTGCAAGACAAATCTTGCAAGCCAACAGAAGTGGCGCCACATTCTTACATTGAAACCGGTTCCCCCATGGAATGAGCCTCCGGCAAACAGACCGGCCCTGATGACGTCGGGAATCGCAAGGTTCTCACCACTCCAGCCAAGGATCTCCTCGACTCTGGATAGTTTTGTCTCACTTCGAACATTGATCAGCGGAAGCATGTGCAGAGACATGAACTCTGCCGCCAAGACGTAAACCCCAACGGTGGCGCCACTGAGCTGTCGCTCCAGTTTCACCATGAACGGGTCGTCACCGCCGTCAAAGTTTTCATAAATGCGCTTGATCAATTCAGCTGCATTTTGCTCTGTCCACGAACAACCTAGGGGATAGAACGGTGACGATTCTCCTCGAATACCAGCATCAATAATCAATCGCGCGGCAGTTTCCAATTCCGGCTCAGGCCCAAATCCGCGAACATAGTCCGTTTCGGCGACTGTCATTTCTTCTCCCCGCCAAGTGCGCAGTGCTGCGGCATCGTTTGAATTCCACTCCTCATTCGGATTTACATTCATTACAGTCCAGAGAAGACCTTGGGCGTCCAGGCGGTCCCGGAGCACGATCCCCGCGTCTGGGGCCAGCCCAAGCATCTCGTCCATGGCCTCCAGCAAGAGCTCGTATCGGCGCGATGATGTTCCGTTGGAGCCTCGGTCATCCCATCCGACAAGTTTTAGGAACTTCTTGACGGCCCGCGCTCGGTACGGCGGAAAACGATGAGGATCACGCGTCATGAGCAACAGCGACGCGAATCCCACAATTCCACCGACAGACAGTTGCTGGGGGTTGAAAGGCCGTAGGCGTTCGCTAAACTCATCAATTTGATCTACAAACGGTTCATCCCTATGCCACAGCAGATTGATGATCTCCCAAAGGTCGTCTGGCTGCGTCCGCCCTATCTCCACCAGCCGCATCATGAAGTATTGGTTCATGAGGTTCGACGACGCAATATCCTTACGCAGCGCCTCGAACCATCCCGAATCCTTGGCTAGGAAAAGTTCCCTGGTCGTGCTCAACCGTTCGGCGAGGATGATCTTGTAGTCATATTCTTCGGCATCGAGATCGACGGTTTTGGCGAACGTGGCAGCGAAGGCCATGAACTCGTTCCATTGCTGCGTACTCATGAAACGGTTTCCTTTGCCGGATGACGAGGTCCGTGGCCCGGAGGCGGGTTAAGGGTGGACTCGAAAGGAGTGTCGGTGTCGATGGCATCCTGCATTGCGTCATACGCTTCCAAGATCAGGCGCTTGGTCCTGAACTCGCCGAATTTATATAAATCCTTCTTCTTAAGAATTGAGAAACTATCCATAACATGCTCGACGGAACGCCTATCCAAGCCATAGAGATGAAAATAAGCACCATCCAACTCAGCTCGCAAATAATCCCTTCGATCTGAGTTCCAAACGAACGCCTCACCAATATCACCAAGATCGAAAGCGAATGCCCTTAGCTCGGAACTCGTGTAATTTAGCTCTAAAATGCGGCTATAGATCCAGTTTTTAAGACTCAAACCCATGTCCCAGTCACAGGATTCAAGATAGGACGACAGTGGAATAACGGGAAGTTGATTCACATTGAAATAGGTCATGTGAGTTCCGCCAACTTTCTGACGAGCAACATAGTCAAGTGCAAAAGATGAGAAATTGGCACAAATCAATTCAGAATGACTTTTTGCGAATAACAACGGCGCAGGATGCCCAACTGCAGCCATTGGGAGAATGGAACTAATCATAGTGCGCTCGTCCAGCCCACTAGTTACATCTCGAAAGCTAACGAACCATTGCTTTGTCCATCGCGACTGCAAACGCTCTTCTACAAGTCGCTTCTCAACCCAATATCGCGGCTGGACGACATAGTTCGAATCTTGAAGTTTCTCAAGAGGCGGAGTCGGTAGCTGCCGGATGGACTTACCTGTATCAAGATTCAATCCTGCATAGTCCCCGAAACGGTAATTGAAATGATGGAACATCTTGGCCTCGTACAATGGCACTACTTCAGTTTTTCCGGCGGTGAGATCAGCTGTGGCAATAGTTCCACCATCCACCTCGACATCAAGCTCTATGAGCCGTCTATCAATAAATACATCCGAGTCAGTCGACATATCAAACATGCGCAAATAGGAAATGTTCCACGAAGCACTCGAAGACATGCCCCCTTCGTTCATTAGCACTGGAACCCTTCGATAAATCCCTAAAGTCAATTCGGCATCGTACTTACTTAGGAAAATTGGACAGGTTCCTGTATTTGGATTAAGCAACATAATATCTTCGGTACTTAATTTAAAATGCCTGCTTTCTAGACTAAGTTCTTCCATCGCAGTTCCTCGAAAGAAATAGTCCGTCGATGAGATTTCGTCAATCGACATCGTTAGCAAACAAAATCTGTTTCCCTGCGCACCTGCGATATCAGGAAAGAATCCCTTGTTTCTGAAATCGAATAGAGATACTAAAGACTTCGATTGGACCAAATTCTTAAAGAAATGCTGCGTAGTTTCGTCTGTGGCTATTCCCGTTGGGACAATAACGCCAGACCGCCCCTTGGGTCCGGTCATACCATGGAAGAGTTCAGCAAAAACAGAATATGTATTTACATCTCCACGACCACAGTATGGAAACCGTCCAGACTTGCGGAGAAAGTTACTCTGGGCTTCAGACCGTCGTTTGGCCGCTTGAAACTCAAGATGTAGAACTGGATCTTCGAATTCAAGTTTCTCGATGAGGCGACGCCGGGAAGACGTATTGGCGGCTTCCGAAATAGATGATCCGCGAGCCGCGAAGAATTCTTTTTCTTGAAGCTTTAGCCGTTCCCACGGCGGGTTGCCCAAAACGCACGAGAATCCTCCTGGCCAACCTTCGCTGCCAACTTCCTCGCCTGAACTCGGATCACCGAAAATCTCGGGAAACTCAAGTTGCCAGTGGAAGAAGCGATATTCGTCAGCAAGCTGACGGATCCGGTCCACCGTCTCCGCATAGCCTGCTGATGTGCCGGACTCACCCAATTGACGGACGATGGATGACGTCGGTGGTTCGGGTTCGCCTACTTGCAAGGGCCAGACAAAGGCTGCGCACCATGCATCGGCGTGGAGCCGCTTTTGTTCCATGCCTTCGGAATGGTCGAATTCTGTGTAGGCCTTTGCTCGTGCGCGCGCTTCTTGGGCGCTCGAGACTGGTTTGACGAGATTCTGGCGTTGGCTGATTAGAGCGGCCAGGGCTGACGTTGTGCCACCAAAGCTGAACGCATCTTGGCCCAGGGATCCAAACAATTGGTCCACTTTGCGTGTGTTCTCGGCCTTGTTTCGCTTCTTGGCCTCAGCAGCGTGCTTCTTATCGTCCCCTTCCAAGACTGTGAATGCCCCGTCTGGAACACCGCTTGCAAGGAGTGCCGGTGTCGTGCCGAGGAGGCTGTTGCCGATCTTGATGCGTGCGTCCAGGAATCCCAATGGTTTTCCGGGCTGCATAGCTTCGAGCCACAGAGACACCTTGGCCAACTCTGCGGCAAGGTCGTTCATATCTACGCCGTAGATGCAGCGTTCGACCACATCGTGCAGGGCAGTTTGCACCTCCGAAGGAGTCGGCTCATTGTCGCCGGCACGGACCTCGGCCACACGACGTGCAATACGTCGGGCAGCCGCAACCAGAAAGCCTCCGGAACCGGAGGCCGGGTCGCAAACGGTCAGGGCCAGTAGGCGGGACTCTCTGTCCGCCGCATTGCCGCCACCGTTGACTGCAGCGTCCAGCAGCGGATCCAAGGCCGTGTCCAGCAGTGCGGAGACCAGATTGGGTGGCGTGTAGTACGAGCCTGTGGTCTTGCGGTCGTTACCGGACAAGAGGACCAGCTCGAATGAGCGTGTTTCAGTGTCAACCTTGGCCACAAACTCCAACAGCGACTCATAAACGGAGCCCAGTTCTTCAGCTCCCAAGTGGCGATAGTCCGCCGGTTGCATACGCCCGGATTTGCCCGAAACCCACCCCAGACTGCGGATTGCTTTCAGGAAATCGTGGTTTGCCAGTTCGGCGCCAAGAAGGAGATCTTCTTGAGGTTGCCCTTCAACCTTTTTGGCGCGCGGGTCTGGGTCAAAGAGACCGCCCAGGGCCGGCAACCCAATTGCACTCAGGCCATCGCCTCCAAGCGCTGAAAGTACCATCTTTTGAGTGCGCCACAGGTCGGGGTGGGGTCCGCCGTCGCGCGTCCGTGCCATCTTGCGCAAGCGCTGCGTGGAGAAATAGTCATCGTAGCGTTGATGGGATAGTTTGTTGCCTTCAGGATCAAGAAGGGCACCGCGGTCTTCCACTACAAAGAGGAAGAGCAGCCGATAGGCGGTGCGCAGAAGGGCCTTGTGGAAATCACGATGACGCAATTCGCCCGTGTGCAACGCTTCGAGGATCCAACCGTTGTCAGGATGGCGCAGGAACCCGGTACCTAAGCTGTTAAGCGCTTTTTCGACTCCGGCGCCAAGTTTATCCAGCGCACGGGCCCCGGCCTGCACCGATTCGCTGCGCCAGGTTTCCATCCAGCAGTCTTCCGCTGGCGCCTCGGCGCCACCCCTCTTGGCGAGTCGGGACTCATGGCACAGCTGCCACAGAAGCTGAAATTCTGAATACAGATCCGAATCAAAGATCGTTTCAAGGTCAAATTCAATATACGCCGAGCCAGCAAGGGAGGTGGAGTCCCGGAGCAGGCGCAGTTTAAGTCCGTTACTCAGGATGGCCCATAGGTAGTTGTCCTCGCGATTGAGGAATTCCTGCACCATTGCCTGTGGCGCGCGGCGCGCTGCACCGGCCTCTTTCGGTGTGCGTTTATCGAGGTTCAGACCAGGGCCCAACAAGTGAATGGGGACGGACTCCCAGCGGTGTGAAATTGGGTAGCTGTCTTCGCCGATTGTCAGTCCTCCAGGGGTGGCCTGAACGTGACCGTAGCCAAGCTCGCGCAGCAGGACCAGAAGCCACTTTTGCCGGGCATCACCGGTTCCGGCACCTTCTCCGTCGGGCCGTTTCAAGGCATCGGATTCGCGCCAAGCGCTCCAGGCATCCTGTAGATACATCCAAGTTCGCGAGGCGGCGTCACGGACAGTCTCTGTGCCGATCAGGTGGTACCCAGACGGGGCAAGGCTCTTGGTGTCATTAACTTCGCCGGATTGGATACGGCCTAGCAAAGACGGTGGCACAACGCCGCCTACAACGGTGATGGCTTGAAATGCGGTGCTCAATTGTTTCCTCCGGCCGGGCTGTAGACATAGACGCCGAGTATGTCGACGGGAAGATTGGCTTCAACGCTGAGGCCACGAATACCTAGTTGCCCGGCCCGGTCGCCTCGTGCGGCAATACGGACCTCGCGGTGGGCGTCGCGGATTTGATCTGCCACTACCTGCGCCTTTTCGTTAAGCTGCTCAGTCAACATCGGGATTGATTCCAAGATGGCTGCCATCATATTGCCGACATCGCCCGTATTGGCCGAGGGCTTGGATTCCAGCAAGGCCTCCACCTGATCCTCCGCCAGCCAAATTGGATTCTTCGGGGAGCCGGTAAACGCCAGCACCCGGGCTTCCTCAGCCATGTCGGTCCTGTCCCCCAAACGGGCAGGAAGAACCAACTTGGTGCGGAAACGCACCAACAGCGCAACGGTGAGCCGTTCGACTTCGTTCGTTTTGATGAAACCGCAACGCCGAGCAGGACGTTCCTTGCCCGACAGCTGTAAGTCCAAGGCTGAATTCAGCACGTAATTGGCGGCTGCGGCAACAGCTGGATCGGTCCGGACCAGAACCGCAGCATTGCGGGGCGCCGGGAAGTCACTAACAAAGCGCACAGCCTTGTCCGTTCCCAGCGCACTGCGGACTCCAGCAACAGCAGCGGTTAGCTCGGCGGTGAAACCGTTCTCTGAGTCCTGAACATGCGCACCGGTTTCTTCCAGGGCGGCACGAACAAATGCTGCAACGTCGTCAGGATCCCCCAAACTCCGCTTGGCAGCCTCCACGACTTTTTCCACCTCTTCAGGCCGCACAGCGTTTTGTGCGAAGCGAGACCGGCTGACCTTTTCCTGCTCGGCACTGCTGCGCCAATCAGCATCAAATTGCTCTGCCTCGGGTGTCAAGGTGAACAACTCCAGCTGGTCGCCGTCCTTGCCACGCATGAGAATGCCTTCCAGGAGGGCTGCCAGAACCTGATCGCTCTTGGGCGGCACCGGGACGCTGATGCCCAAATCCCGGCGGATGCTCTCATGCTTGCGGAGCAGGACTTCCAAAACAATACCGTCGATGCCGTTGTCGTCCCCGTAAAGCGTCAGGGCTCGCACGGTCTCGGACAGCTGGCCGAAGCGGTCAACGCGGCCTTCTCGTTGTTCGTGCCGGGTAGGGTTCCAGGCAAGGTCATAGTGGATGACGGCCTGGAAACCGTCCTGCAGGTTTACACCTTCTGACAGGCAATCCGTGGCCACAAGGATTTTGGGTACGTCCTGGGCACGCTCGGCTTGCGCAGCAATACGAGCGGCACGTTCCTCCGAGGGAAGCTCGCCAGTGACAACTTCGACATCGAAGTTCTTCTTGCCAGCAGTGCGCAAATACTCGGCGACATAGTGTGCCGTGGGGATGAACCGGCAGAAGACTATGGGCTGGTATCCATCGGCAATCAGGCTCTTGGCCCGCTTCAAAAGCAGCAGGAGCTTGGTATCCAACTCCGGGTGTTCTTGGAGATGCCTGGCAGTTTTCAGGAAGGAATTGAGATTGCGTTTCTGCGACGAGGACTCATCCATCGTGTTGGGACGCGAGCCGGGAACGACGTCTATGGCCTCGCCGCCGTCGTCCTCCATCTGGTCCATGACAACAGCCATGCCGCGCTTTTCGGCAGCTTCGCGAGTTTCAGCTTCTTCACCGATAGCCCGTGTACCCAATGTCGCAGCCGCAGAAGCCGGCGAAGATGCCATGGCGCGCAGGAGGGAAAGTGCGGACCACCAACGAATGCGCTGGTCACGCTTGGTACCTGAGTTGTCCTGCACCTGCCCACGCACGTAGTCGAGAACAGCGTCAAAAAATGCCCGGTGTTCCGGGGAAAGTTTGTAGGCAACTTCAACTGTTTGCCTGTCATTGGGGAACTTAGTATCCGATTTCAAATAGCTGCGGATATCCACACGGCGGCGCTGAACCATGTGGTCAGCCAACTTGCGGCGGCCGCTCTCAGCTGACAGATCAGCCGTCTTGAGCGAATTATCCAGCAAGCCAATCAAATTTCGGAAGGCACCGTCGTTGCCACTGTGAGGAGTGGCTGTGACCAGCAGGAGGTGTCGCTCCGGATCGTCGGCCAGGCCCCGCACCAATTCATAGCGCTGCGTTCGGCCTGCGCCGCCCTTGCCTGAATCGTCGGCGCTGACGCCGTGAGCCTCATCGACAATGACAAGGTTGGGAGCTGTCCTCATAAAGTCATGCCGTTTGGACTCGGACTTGATGAAGTCTGTGGAGACGATCGTGTACTTGAAGTACTCGAAGATCGACTTGTCATATCCGGCTTCCTTTTGGAGCCGCTTCACCGTACCGGGAAGCACCAACTTGGCGTCAATGCCAAACTTCTCCGAAAGCTCCTGCTGCCACTGCTGTGCAAGGCTGGGAGGGCACAGCACCGCCAGGCCATCTGCGTCGCCCTGGGCGATAAGTTCGGAGGCAATCAGGCCTGCTTCAATGGTCTTGCCAATTCCGACATCATCGGCGATCAAGAGCCGAACCACGTCTTGGCGGAGCGCCAACAACAAGGGGACGAGCTGGTAAGGGCGGGGGCTGACGTTTAGCCCGGCAAGCGAACGGAAGGGACCGCCGCTGGAACGGAACCCGATCCGCAGGGCATCGCGCAACAGCCGTGCACTGCGGTCATCACCGATATCGGTGGCTGTTGGCAGCCCAAACGATGCAGGAATGACGTCCTCTATGGCCGGGATGACGCCCGCAATGTCGTCGTCAGTACCACCGATGGGTCGAAGCACCAGAAAATCGGCTTGGCTCTCTGGCAAGACAACCCATTCCCTGCCGCGCGCAGCGACAAGTGAGCCAATCGCAAAACCGAGTTCCGTCGTCGTACTAGTCACTACACAGCTCCAAAAATGTTTGCAAATTCATTGACGAACCTTTCCATGTCCACGCTGGAGCGCCACGTGATGACGTTCCAGTTGCCGAAGGTCAAGGCCATCGTATCTACGGCTGGCCGGGAGGGGTCTTCCACGATTACAGCAGAACGGACTGACAAACCGGTCGCATAGACAAAATCAACGACATTGCCCTCAAGGGTGACGCCCACCTCGTCCGGAAGTCGGCGGCCGGACTCCAGCAGGTAAGCCAGTAGTTCTTCGGCGCGAGAGCTCACCGCCGTCCCCGGCGGCAAGGAATGTTTGGCTTGCCGCGGTTCAACAGATGCCACCGTGGTTGCTCCCGCCAATTGACGCAGGCGGTCGATGATAAGACGGCGGTCGATGATCTCATGGTCACGCTGGTTGCCGTAAGACAGGAGACAGCGGTAGCAGCCCCGGACACAGGCGTTGGGCAAATCCTGCCCGGTTTGGGCATCCACATGGAGAATTTCCAACGCCTTGACCGCCACCCTGGCCATGGCGTCCGGTTCGCCTTGGAGCCGCCGAAGCACACCTGCACCCCCTTCTGCTGCTTCAATGAACAACAGCCGTCCCCGGTCCTCGTTGTCGGCCAGCAATTCACTCGAGAGCTCGGAATCTTCCAGCTGGAAGACGGCTTCAATGCCCCGCTCGAGGGCAAATTGCATGGACGTTGCCTCCGCGGTAGTTAGCACATCATGCCAGCGGATTACAGCAATGTTCCGTCGATCCTCCACGTAGGGTGTAACCATCTGTTTCTTTTTGGACTGTTCGACAGTTGCCCCATCAGAATCCGAAAGGTCGTCCCCTTCACCGGAATCAGAGGTTGCTTTCTTTTCCGAGAGCCACTCCCCAGTAATAAGATCCAGCCAAAAACCGTGGCGGTCCTGCTGGGCACGATTACGACGACCGAGGTTAGTGACACGGACAGTGGCCCCATCACCATAGAGAACATGCCCCAGACGATTCTGGCCATTCAGAATGGCGGCTTCAGAGTGTCCCGGCTTTTTTCCATGCGGGGCAAACCGATAGTTGGTAACCAACTCGAAACCCTGCCTATTGCGCTCTTCCTCGTCGGCACTAATCCGTTCGCGCCTTCTCGTGATTACCGATTGCAATTGCATGAGGTTGGACCAGCTCCCTGCCAACGGTTCTTCACACGATTCACATATGTCCAGACCGGCTGTGCGTTGGTGCAGATATCCGCAAGCATCACAGACGCGTGCCTCACCCAAAACAACGTCCCCTACGCCACCGCCGTCGGAGTCTCTGGGCAGGCTGACACGCGTGACTTGGTAGCGGGCGCCCTCGTGATAGATCAGTGCATCCGGGCCAAACTCGCTGATGGCCAGGAAACGTGAGCGTTGCAGCCAGGTGCTGTTGCTGTCCTTGCCCCGCCGTTGGCCCGGGATGAATGCGGCAAGCGGCAGCCGGGGGAACGAATAACCGGGCAGAAACCCTTCGGAGGCAAGGTAGCGCAGCGTATAGAAGTCCGACTGCCCCCGTGAGTCACTGTCGTTGAGTAGAATTTCAAGGCGTTGGCCGGCCTCGCGGTGCCGGCTGATAGCCAGTTCACGGTGCTTCGAATCGGTGGAATGGTCTTGACTGGCCCGGTGTGCGGCGTCCTGCTCCGCGATAGCGCTGCGGTACAGCTGGCGCCATCTCTCACACGACTGATCAAAGCTGGTCAAGGCAGTCTCAATGACCTGATCTGACCAAGACTCTGTCCACCACGGGGTGTCTCTTAACTCGCCCTCGATGCTGCGCATGAGGACCCTGGCGGAGCTTTTGGCTTTGTCGGCCGCATCCCGATCAGCCAGAACTGTCCTAATTTCGGCTTGAAGCGGGTAACTCTTGTCTTCGAGCTTCAACAGGCCGCTCATGGACTTCCCCAACCCGGACCTCGTTGCAGCCAAGGCTTCAGCGAGCCATACCGCGTGCACGTGGGAACGAACAAGGTCCTCATTGGCAAAGTCGAGGCGGGGCGGTTGCACCTGGCCGGAAACCATGAGAGCTGAGCGTTCGAAGTAGTACGAATCATGCGGGCTGCCCGTTGCACAGTATGTCAGCACCAACGCGGGCTGGCCCGACCGTCCGGCTCGTCCGCTTCGTTGCGCATAGTTCGCAGGCGTTGGTGGAACATTACGCATCGCCACGGCGTTGAGGTCCGCAATGTCAACACCCAGCTCCATGGTGGGCGAGCAAAACAGCAACGGCAGTTCGGCTCTGCGGAATTCCTGCTCACGCTTTTCACGGTCATCTGCTCTAACCTGAGCGGTGTGTTCAGCAGCCTTTAGGCCCGCCAATTCCTGCCCAGTTTCCAGGTACAAATCCTTGAAGAACTCAATAACCCGGGGTTTTTGGTCGGCGTGGTAGGTCCGGCGCAAAAGATCCGGCGCACCGTATTCGCCGGCGCCTTTCTTCAGGACCATGCTTGAAAGCTTCAACCGGTAACCTGCGGACTTGCCTTCCACCACTTCTGCGATGAAACCGGTTTCCAGAAGGATAGTGAAGAGTGACGCGATGACTTCATCGACTTCCACCCGTTTGAGCTTGCTGCCAGGCGAGGCAGTCTTGGCCAACCAGCGCCCAAACGTTCCGTAGGAGGTGATGGGCAGGGTCGTTCTGAACGCCATCTTCTTTGGTTCCGTGGTGACTAGTCCAACGCTTGCCGCTGATTCCTGCTCGGGAAGAGCCCAGATTCCAGTCAGGAATTCTCGACTTCGATTCTTGACCCGCTCCAACCAATCGACGCTTAGCTCCTCAGCATCAATAGCCAGAACGCGCCGGAACTCATCAAGCAAGACCCTGATGATCTCCTCACGTTTCCCTGGATCCGCGTCCCGCAGAATGTAGTGAGCGCTTTCCCAACGACGGTTCTGTTCTGCCAGGTTCTTCGCCAGCGGGTAGTCAACTACCAGCAGTCCGGTCTGTTCCAAGTTTGGCAAGGTGATCCGCCAACCACGCTGCAGATCGCGCAGCGCGCGGTACGTGACAACCTCATTCAATGCCCGTTTGGTGGGTTTAGGATCTAAAGGATCTTCCGTCCGCGCATAGTCAGTCCATGCGAGATCGAGCGTCCTGATCATGGCGTCACCCAGCTCCATAGCCTCAACTCCGGACTCGCCGGCTGAGGCCACTGCCCTGGAGAGTGCGGAACGAAGTTGCGCGACCTGAACAAAGTCGTTCAAATGCCCCGCCTGCAGCGAGGCATCCTGTCTGTTGTCCACAAAAGTCAACAACTTTTTTGCTTCAGGTTTCAGATCTCCGCCCGCATTCGATCGCAGCAGTTGCACCAATTTGGTGGCGATCACCGTCATGGCGCTGCTGCGTCCCTCCTGATCCAGCGTGACAACTTTTGAGAACTCACCGCTCCGCGCAGACTCGTACGTCACCTGGCAATTGAGGCAAAAACCAAGGCTTCCAGGAACCCACGCCGCCAATTGTCCTGAATCCTGTGTGTATTCATTGTCCACGGCCGCCGTACCATCAGGCTGTACCCGGAACCTGGCAGGAATCCGTTTGCGCTTGGACTCGATGATGGGATTGCCCGACTCTGCATTGCTGAGCCAGGAACCCGGGATTCGCCCTGCTTCCACTGCCTTGTCGGGCCATTCCTGAGCCGTGGAAATGTATAGGTAGCCGTCCTGGCCGTTGTCGTCACCACCACTCGGCTGCATCTTGAGTTCATGGCGGGTAATGAAGCGATGTTCTCCGTCACGCTCGATTAGCCGGGCCATGAGATATTCCTGACCACATTCTCGGCAAAACGCCAGTGGGTAGAGCCGTTTCTCGTCAGTACCCACTGTCAGCTGGAAATTGGTCTCGATGAGCCGAGACTCTTCGGACTCCGCCGTGACATAAAGCGAACCTGCTTTGGAGATGAACTGGTGCAGTCGGAAGGCAAACAGGGGACGGTTTGTCTCAGCATGTTTGGCCTTGGATCCGGCGAGGAGCGTTGCACGGATTGCCGTCGCACATTTCCGGGCGGGTTCGCCAGTCAACGTAGCCAATTCTTCTGCCGCATGAGTAACGGTTTGGGGCTTCCGGCGGACGATCCTACCCGATTCAGGCTCGGTGGTGAGTCCGAAGGTGTCTTCAATCCAGGATGCCAAGGGATCGGACTGCATCAGCGTGTAACCACCGGCGAGAGTTGGACTGCTGAATTCAGCATCTCCTCGTTCCAGAACGGCTGCCCTAAGTTCACCCGCTGAACGATCGTGGCTGGTAGTCGCTTGCACTAGCGTTTCGGTAATTACGTGTTCCGGGGTGATGTCCGCACCGAAGATGCGCGAGGCAACCTTGGCAACGTCCTTCTGCTGATCCGCCAGGGTACCGCCGCTGGACATGGTCGCCGAAGTGCCGATGCACTGGAGTGTCTGGTGGGCGTTGCAGGCATCGCGTAGCCGACGGACCAGCATGGCCACATCGGCGCCTTGACGACCGCGGTAGGTGTGCAATTCGTCCAACACCAGAAACTGCAGCCCTGAAGCCGCGCGAATGAGCGATTGGCGCTCCTCCGGCCTTGTCAGGACGTATTCGAGCATCACGTAGTTGGTCAGGAGGATGTCCGGCGGATTCTTCAGGATGTTTTCCCGGTCTTCACCGCGCTCCTGCCCTGTGTAACGCGCAAAGGTTACCGGCGATTTACCATCAAACCCATGATCAAGGAACTTGGATAGCTCCTCCATCTGGCTATTGGCCAACGCGTTCATGGGGTAAACGATTATGGCCTTGATGCCTTTTCCGGTGCCTTCGCGCAGGACACGATCCACAATCGGGACAATGTAGGCGAGCGACTTACCCGAGCCAGTTCCGGTGGTTAGTACGTAAGAGGCCTTCTGAGCGGCGATTTCAATGGCATCACGTTGGTGCTTATGCAACGTGATGGGCGAGGATCCGCGATCTGATAGATCCTTCTTTGGCCGGAAAATCGCGTCGCAGTCGGGGTGCAAAAGTCCACGCCGCACAAGCTCATCCACTCGGCCACCGGAGCTAAAAGACGGGTTCAATGAAAGCCACGGGTCAGGCCACTGGCGTCCCTTGTCACCCAGTTCGACGACGGCATCCTTGATGCGCTGGTCCTGGATGTCGACAAAGCCTTCGGTGAACGAGCGGTAGCCCTCGATCAGTTGGTCCCGAATCCCAAACGCGTCCACTTGCTGCCCCCGCTTTGCCTACGACACTATTGTCCACAGTAAGAATAGGCCGGTTCAGTGAAGACTGGCTATTTGGGCACGGACGCTGCTGTGTGTTGCCCGCATATGTTCGATGTGGCGGTCGGTGAAGGACTCCACGGCCAGAGATAGGTCGCTGACAGCAATCTACTCAGCGTCAGATTGTCTGCTCGTTGGATCCGGCTTCACCGGAAGTGACACAACCCCGGAGTTCATTCTGCTCTGGTCGTCAGTTCCCCACGGAGGCTCAACCCGTGTTACACCGCAAGCGTTGACTTAAACAACTTAACCAGCATCTACAAGATCGGCGAGCAGTTCTCGTGCCAGAGGCGCCACTGCAATTTCTTCGCGTGCTGCGAGCTCGAGCAGCGGGCGCAGCTGCGCCGGGGCGGCCCCATGGAGACCCCTCCAAGCAGTCTCAACTTCAGTAACTACGAGGTCGCTTACGATGGACCCGAGCATCGAGTCATCGACGAAGTCTGCCACGCTGATCAAAGCCCGTAAACCCCGAAGAGTCCCCTGACGAGGTTTCGCGAACCCCTCGCGGATCCGCGACCGATGTGCACCAAGGTAACTCATTGCTGTCGCCTTGTCGTGTTTCATTAGGGCCTCGAGAGACCCTCGTAGGTCCTCCCAAGAGAAGATAGACGACTCGCTGTCGAGAACTTGCCCCCTGGCGTTGCAGCGCACCGCGATGTCAGGAAAACGCTGTATCAAGATCGATGGAAAAGGTTCGAACTCGAGTTCGTGGAGTTCCAAAATTTCACGCACTATTGACGCCCCCTCTGGCGCCTTCGAAAGTATGTCGAGGAGGCGACCCACGTAGCTAAACTGCCGCGGTCCGTCAGGCTTTTCAGGGGCACTCAGTCCGAAAAGCCAGTCGTGCGGAAGCGCAGCAGCGATACGGTCTAGGATCCGCGATGACAAGATGCCAAGCCAGAGGAGCACCACGTCGAAGTTTTGCAGTTCATAAGCTTCTTTAGTAGCGAGAGACCGGGCACTCCGTTCCCAGTCAACCTTCTCGAAAATCGCCAATGTTGTAGCTGCCAAGGGGCGCAACCTCGCTTCGAAAGCTGCATAGTCGAACTGCTGTGACGGCATGAGCAATATTTCACTCTCGGACGGCTCGTCGTCGTAGTCATCATCGTCTAGATCGATCCCACCGTCTTTGTTAGCCAGTCTTGCAACTGTCTGCATGATGCCAAATATCCACACCGAGAAGTTGGAACCCGCGTCTGCTAGGTCCATCTCGAATCCCAAAACTATGCTCGACTCACAGGCGCGCAAAGCGACTTGCGCCGCCTCGGGAGCGATCTCAGCAAGCACCGAAATTAGCTCATAAACCTCCCATGGTTTCGAATCCGTTCCTGTGTCGGAGAGCCATGCCGAGAGCGCTTCCGCATCGACCCCGCGAGCAAATTCGGCTCGCCACTGATCACGAGTCTGGTCTTCCCGAACGGGCTCAAGTTCGTGGATAAGGTCTGCCCAGTCGCTCGCCCACCAACGGGTACCGCGCTCCGACAGAAGAGCGGACACCGACGCGCCCGAAATCGAATTCCTGAAGCGTGCCGACGCTTCCGGATACGAGGAACGCAGTCCACTCGCCATCCAACGGAACCCATTGACTTCAAGATCGCCCAAATCGATGATCCATTCGGCCATGAGGGTGGCAACCCGAAGTGCCAGGTCATCACCAAACTTAGAGATGAAATTAATCGACCAGACCAACAAGAGGCCAGAACCACGTTCGCGCCCGGCTGGGGCAGTCTCCAGTTGGTGGACGATAGCGTTGACGACTTCGGCGTTCGTCAACTGCCGTATCGGACCTGCCCGGTATGCCTCGGAACGGTCGAAAGTACGGAATAGCCAAAACTTTCCCGCTAAAGGCACAGAAACATCGAGCAGTGCCTCCCGTACCCACCTCAGGATCTTGTCGTTGGTCTCGTTCTCGCTACGGAGGCCAAGCGCGTGAAGCGTACGGTCCGCTATCCTGACGTGGGCAGCGCGAATTTTGCCATCTCGCTCACTAATCAGGCGTTCATGGGCTAGCAACACTATTGCCTCGTTAACGAGCACCCGCGTATTTGCAGGGTCTGAGAAGTTCGAAGGCCCGTATTTCGCGGCCCACATCTCCAGGTCGTTGCGTGTGATGCCATCATCGCTACTCAGCAATTGACCGATGCAAATCCCCGCGAAGACGGTCATCGTGGCAGGCATGTCGACGATCCGATCAAGGGCTCCACCAATCCGTCGGTCGCCACCGGAGACGATGAACATAAATAGCCACGGTTCATTGCTTGTAAGATCTGCGAGCTGGAGCCGCCGCAACGGCGTTTCAAAGGCCAGAGAGGCCTTTCGAACACGGTCATCCAAGGCGCAGATCAGTGGACTGACTACGTCGAGATTCTGCCAACAGTATCTGAAAATGACCTCCTTCGCCTGTGAAGCCATAAGGGTCTCGTCGTCGCGGTCCTCGAGTCGACTCGTGGACACAAGGAGAACGGCGTGGTCGGCCGTTGCAGCGTCACGGAGTTCGTCGAGCAGGGGCGGGGGCAATGCCTGGGCATCATCGATGATGCCCAGGACAGGCCCTTCGATCCTGAGAAACTCAAGAATATCTGCGCGAGACGCGTCAGCCCCGTGTGTGAGCTCGACAACGGCCCAACCGACCGTATTCAACCGACGCGCCGCGTGAAATGCGGTGATGGACTTTCCGGAACCACTTGGCCCCGAGACGGTCGCGTAGCTCGACTCCGCGAGTCGTCGAGCGAGACGGGCGGCCGCCGGAAACTCTGGACAAGCGTCGACATCTGTTGGTCGCAGTCGTTCGCCTCGGAGGGCGGCGCCGAAGCCGCGGCTGCGGTTGAAAGTCACATAACGCCAACCCCGTAGTGGCGCATCTCCGAGTCGTCCAACGATCTCCGCGAGAGCTACGTCGGCACCTACTGGTAACGCGCCGTCACCGACGGCCGAGGGGCCGATTCGAACGACCGGCCAGCGGCTACTGAGTGGTGTGAGGAGCTTTTCGACAACGACTTCGTCGCTACCGCTGTACCCCACAACCATGAGCGTACGTGGCCGATCGGAGAGGTCCGAGATCCGCAGGAGGACGTCTTCGGGGACAACACCAGCCTCGTCGGGTAGAACCCACTCGTCGGTCGGTTGCGTCGCATCACCGTGGGGCTTGAACAGCACACCGTCCGGAATGGGAATGCCGTAAGACCGCTGGTATGAGCGTTCGAGGCACGTGTCCCAGTTAAATGAGATAACACACTCGACGCGCCCTGCCCGGATCAGACGAGCCAAGTCGAGATGCGCGGTCGATGGTTCACGGTCAGCATCGAGCTGGGCGAAAGCCCTCTGGAATATGTCGCGAGCGGGTGGGTATCCGCGTACCAGGGACCACGCCACGCTAAGTAGGTTCGGATCCGTGTTCAGGATATCTTTAGCAGACCTTTCCTTTCCCGCAGCCGCGCGCAACGTCTCGAGGGCTTCCGGCACGGCATCAATGGCTTGCCAAACGAGTGCAGGCAATTCACGTGTCATCGGGAAACCATACGAAGACATTCCCGCTCCGACAACGACCACGGCATTATAGGAACGGATCGCTCCGACGGCGGTCGCGAGTTGAACATCGCTGAACGAGCTTTCGGCGGTCATGAGGGGAAGTATATCCGCGTCTGGCTCCGGCTAGGGTGACGTCAAACAAGTCGCCTGTAGGGCCATCCCCATGCAAGCCAGTAGTCGCCATACCCAGCTCGGTGAGTATGCAGCAGTTCGCCGGGAAACTTGAACCCTTCTCGGGCGCGGTCATGTCCCCATAACCTGATCTGCTCTCGGAGTTAGTCCCAGTGGCTCCTGAGACAGTTCTCAAGTTTGATCCAGAAGCCTGTCACACGCCAGGACACGTCTGAAATCAATCACTTTCAACACGAGTTCCGACTCCGCCTTGCATGCCCCTGCTTGGTCGAACTAATTCGATTCTTGTATATGTCCAAACCACCGCGGCGCACCAAGTACTCGTTCACACCTCTTGCATCCAAGGTCCCGCCCGTCGATTCCGGCGTCGACGGCCACTCACGCTGTAATGCCTCTCCAGCACCATGAACTGGTATGGATACGAAAATTTGCGTCGAGTGCGGAACCTCCTTTGACCCGCGGCGCGCCACGCAACGATACTGCTCACCCACGTGCTCTCGGCGTCGTCGGGACCGGGAATGGCAGAAACGCAACCGGGCGAAGTCCCGGCGAATGCTGCAATCACAGCTCTCGGACTCCGCTGCGGCGAGCAGAAAGCGATTCGAGAATGCCCAAAAAAAGTGCCGGCGCCAGCAGGCCGCCGCGGAGGCAAAGGCCAGGCAAGACCTCGAAACCTTGGCTGCCCAGCATGAGCGCGAGACCGAGAAACTTCGGACCAGGCTCCGGGACCTCGCCACTATCAATGTCGACATCGCCTGCGAAATCCCGGAACTGAAAGCGCAGGTCACAGAACTACAGCTGGAAAACGCTCGACTTCTACACAGCCAGGGCGCAGACATCAAGGAGCTCATGCAAATTGCAGGGCGCCTCTTCGAACTTTCCGCGCGCCTCGGACTCCCCCTCGACAAAGCGACCCGGGAAATCTTCGCCCGCCGCGGCTGGCGAACCAACACCCTCGTCCCAGACCAATGACCGTCTCGCTCTTCCGGCTGACCGCCGACACCGGCCTAAGTTACCTGCTGAAGACCACCATGCAGGACGACGCCCTCTCACCCATCCCCGATGCCACCACCTACTACGTCAAGGCCGGCACCCCGCAGGGACGCTGGCTGGGCCACGGCCTTGAAGGCATCAGCCGCCGGCCCCTCCAACACGTCACCACAGCAGACGCCAAGTCAGTCTTTTCCCACGCCGCGCACCCCGACAGCCAGGCTGTACTCGGCCGGCCCCACGGCCACACCACGGTTGCGTCCAGGAATGGCGAGGAGCAGCAACGCCACGCTGTCGCGGGATTCGACCTCACCTTCAGCGTTCCCAAATCAGTCTCCGTGCTCTGGGCCGTTGCCGACAAGGACGTCCAACTACAAGTCCTCGCGGCCCACCACCGCGCGCTCAACACGGTCCTTGACTGGCTGGAAGACCAGGCCATCCACACACGCACCGGACGCGATGGCGTGGCCCACGTCGGCACCAATGGGGCCATTGCAGCGGCCTTCGACCACTGGGAGTCCCGCACGGGAGATCCCCAGCTCCACACCCACCTCGTCATCGCCAACCGGGTCCAGCGGGCCAGCGACGGTGCCTGGGCAACGCTGGACTCCCGCACCCTATTCAAGGCCGTCGTCGCCGCCAGCGAACAATACAACGGCCTGCTTTTTGACGAGCTCCAGCGCACCCTGGGCACGGACGCGGACTTCCGCGCCGCCACCGCCCGCCAGCGCAACCCCAGCCACGAGCTCATCGGCATCAACAACGAACTCATCCAAGAATTCTCCAACCGCAGCCGCAACATCAACATCGAAACGGACAGGCTCATCCGGGACTGGCAGAGGGCGCACGGCCAAACTCCCAGCGCCACCACCGTCATCAAACTCCGACAATTCGCCACCCTTTCCACCCGGCTGGCGAAGGATGAAACTCCGAAACCCTTAAACGAGCTGCGGGCCGGATGGCAAAGCCGTGCATCAGATCTCGGCCAGACCCCCAAATCCATCGTCAACGCCACCATCCACCGCTCCAGACTGCGCCCAGTCCGCGCCTCCAACCTCACCCCCGAATGGGTCGAGGCCGCCGGAACCGTCACCCGCGACGGCGTCGCGCAACGCCGGTCCACCTGGAACCGTTGGAACATCCTCGCCGAAGCCGAACGCACCTGCGCCGACATCCGCTGCGACTCCCCCGCCGACCGCCGCGCCATGATCGACGCCATCTCCAACAACGCTCAAGGCAAATCCGTGCCGCTCAACAATGCCCGCTACCGGCTCCCCGTCAACGCCGCCCAGGACCTCACCTTCGCCGACCACACGGTCTTCGACTTCCCCGGCGCTCGCCTCTTCACCTCAGCCTCCACTCTGGCTAACGAACAATTCATCCTGCAGGCAAGGAACGACGCCGGCGGGCCGGGTATCGCCTCAGACGAAGCTTCCAGCCACCTCACCGCATACCGGCACCGCTCAGGCTACGGCCTCGCCCCTGACCAGCGCGCCGCCGCAGGCGCGGTGCTGAGCAGCGGCAACCGGCTGGACGCCGTCGTCGGCCCCGCAGGTTCCGGCAAGACCACCACCATGGCAGCCATCAAGTCAGCGTGGGAGCGCACCCACGGCGAGGGCAGCGTCGTCGGGCTTGCACCCGCCGCGGCCAGCGCCGAAGTCCTTGCACACGAACTGGGGATCGTCGCGGAAAACGTTGCCAAGTGGCTCCACGAAAGTGTCGGACAGGGCGCCAACAACCGCGCCGAACGGTTCCGCTCCCTCGAACAACCGCGGAAGCGGCCAAGCAGCCTGGCCAACAAATATTTGGCCAGCATTTCCCTCCAGCAGGCGCAATGGCAGTTCAAGCGGAACCACCTCGTCATCATTGATGAGGCTTCCATGGTCTCGACGATCCAGCTCACGGGGCTGGTCCACCAGGCAGCTGATGCGGGGGCAAAACTGCTGCTGGTGGGCGACCCGGCCCAGCTCGACGCGATCGACGCCGGCGGCATCCTCGGCTGGCTCCACCGCAGCGGCAAGGCCGTGGAACTGACCAGCATCCACCGCTTCATTCACGGCTGGGAGGGCCCCGCATCCCTGCAACTCCGCGACGGCACGATCGACGCCGTGAATAAGTATGCCGCCCACGGGCGGATCCGGCACGGCGCCTTCGACGCCATGGTTGAGGACGCCTACCAACATTGGGCATCGGACCAACACGATGGCAATTCATCGATCCTCATCGCGCCGGACAACGACACAGTCACCACCCTAAATGAGCGCGCTCATGCCGACCTCGTCAACGAAGGACTCGTAGACGCCGAGCACACCGTATCGCTCAGCGACGGCCTGACCGCCGGCCGCGGGGACACGATCATCGCCCGGAAGAACAACCGCCACCTCACCGACAGCAACGGCGACTACCTGCGCAACGGCACCCTCCTCCAGGTCATCAAACGCCCGCGAAGGGACGGCAGCGTCCTCGCAAGGCGCGTGGACACCGGTGCCACAGTCCGGCTCGGTCCCCGATATCTCGCTGAATCAGCCGAACTCGGCTACGCCACCACGGCCCACCGCTCCCAGGGCATCACCGTCGACACCAGCCACACCGTCCTCACCCAAGGCCGCCTGACCCGTGAACTCTTCTACGTCGGCATGACCCGCGGCCGCACCAGCAACACCGCCTACGTGTGCGAATCAAACCCCGCTGCGGACGAGCCAGCCATGACCACCCCGACGTCCACCTGGCGGCAGATCCTGGGCGAAGTCCTCGCCGCCGAAGGGGCCGAGAGAACCGCCCACGAAGTCCGTGCCACCGAGGCCGCCAAGGCAGACACGCTCGAGCGGCTTGCCGCAGAATACGACTACCTCGCCCAACTCGCCGCCAGCGAGCACCTCACCGCCGCCATTACCAAGGTGATGCCCGACGTCGTCCCCCGCCTTCAGCGGTCACCCTCCTGGGGTGCCGGCGTGGCTGCGTGGCGCCGGGCCACCGCAGTGAATCCCGGAGGTGCCACGCGGGTGCTGGAGGGCGCACTCCGACACCCCGGCGACGCCGAGGACCACATGGCTGTCATCCACGCACGCCTGCGCGCAATTGCGGGCCAGGGAGGCTCCGGACCGTTGGACGCCCTGAGTGAGGAACTGGCCGCCACGAGGCCAGACCTCCAGGAAATGATCAACCAGGTACGATCCCGCACCGCCAACCGCCGCACCTTGGTGGCCAGGGAAGCCCTTTCGGGCATGCCCCCGTGGGTTCGCTCCCTCCGGGCCACAGCGGGAGGCGGGATTGACGCCCAACGCTGGGCCGCCGTCGTAAGTGGCATTGCCGCCTACCGCGACCGCTGGGATATCGGAACGCCCGCGGATCCGCTCGGCCCGGTACCTGCCAGTTTCGAATGGGAGCAGACGCAGGAACATGACCGGATCCAACGGCTGATCCAGTCAATGCTTACAAACTCGGCGGGGCTGGTGGAGAACGGGGAGCCGGCCATGCGTGCACCAATTGTCCACAGGCCCCTTATCGATGTCGGTCCGTCGCTCTAAACTGAATGTCGAAAGGAAGCGTGGTGGTCATGAATCCGATGATCAAGCCGGACGTGGTCTCACCGGTTGTCCTCGGTGGGAGCATTGTCGCTTTTCCCTGCACGCTCTACCTGGTTCCGGCGACCATCGCGAACTGGCCGGCACCTGGATGGCTGATTGCCACGACCACCATTTTTCTCGTCATTTCTGCACTTCTGGTGCTGCGATGGGTGTTCAAAGTCCGCCGTGCACGGCGCTGGACAGAGAATGCCAAGCGGCTGTGGCAAGAATTGGCGGACGTCAAACGAACCAGCGCCACGACCACTGAGGTGACTGTGCTCAGCGTTGAGGAAGTGCAGCCGACCGGTGCCTGGGTCACCATAAAGTGGGACCAGTTCGGTTACAGGCAACCAGCATGGATCGAAGGTGCAGGCGGAACGTACTGGCCGGGATCCGTCCTGCTCATAACCCCGGACCCGAACCAAGTCCACATCGGGCAACCTTGGCCACCGACATACCGGATTGCAGAGAGTGATTGCCGGGCGGTGGCACCGGCGCGCGGATGAGGCCGAAACTCTCATGGGGACCGCAGGGTTCCACTGTTGATTCATCGCCCGCAACCAGTCACAACTGCCCTATACGCACTGGCAGCTGCGCCAGAAACCCCTAGACGAGCCTAATCTCTTCGGCGAATGGCTATTCGCTGGCTGGCGTGGCCGCTTACTTGGCATTGGCGATGCCAAGGCCTCCACGCACGTGATGGAGTAAATGGTCCCGCGCCTGGTCGACCGATATCCGGGCCTGTCGTGAATAGCATTGGATGGCCAGGCCATCAACGAGTGAACTAATGGAAACCGCAAAATTCCGGGGATCTGTACACGAAAACTCGCCGTCCTCCACGCCGGCTTCAATAATGACAGCAAGTGCATCCCACCAGGCTTCGTAATGGGTGTTCATCCATTCACCATAGGAGTCCTCGCGGGCTGCAGCCGACCAAAAATCCAGCCAGATCATCCAGTGCCTTCTGGTATCCGGATCTGGCCGGAACATTCCGTCGAGAAATGTCAGCAGTTGCGTGGTCTTGTCCTTGTCACTAGTTGCCGCTGCCTCTCGCAGAGGGACATAGAATTCTGCGGTTTCGGCCTTCACCACTTCCCACAAAACCTCCTCGAGGCTTCGGAAGTGATACGTGATTGTCCCGGGAGAGACTCCGCAGGCTCTGGAAATGTCACGAATTTGGACGTTGAAGAGCCCTTTGTCCGCAATGAGGTCGCGGGCAGACTCAATCACCAGGCGGCGCCGGACTTCCGTGGGATGCCTCTGCCTCTCGCCCGCCGACTTCGCACGCGGCTTGCCAAACTGCTTGGTATCAGTCACGGGTCCATCTCCCATCATCAGCCTAAGCCGAGGTTCGCTCGATGTCTCTTTCGAAAGTCTTTTCAAAATGAACGGCTCCGTTCAAGTATGTCGTGACTTTGTTCGCCAGCCGGAAATGCGTGGCGGTGGAACTGATGCGAGATTCTGTCTCAATATGTACTTTCCAGTCGCCCCGGTCCATTTCAATGGTCCAATTCGACTCCGCCACAGCGGACAGGGGATCGTTTCCGGAAATCGTATACCTTTCCACGGCCTGCTCCCCGTACCTCATACCGTCGGGATATGTCCGGTATCCGCCGTATTTGGGATCGACCGTCAGTACCCAGGTATCCGAGTCGGGTTCGTAGCGAACTTCGCGTTCCGGAATGCTCGGAGGCACCGGCTGAGCCACGACCGCCAAGGGGGCAGCTTGCTCCGGCTCACCGAAGGTGGGGTGCCGCCCAGTCAGCGCCGCAGCATCCAGATGGCCAAGGTGGAGGTCGCTGGCTCCAAGGTCCAGCAGCATGGTGCCCTTTTCACCGTGGGGCCACAGCCAGGGCCAATACGTGGTTGACAGCGCAATCCGCAGCCTGTGGCCAGCCGGAATGGTCCAGGAAATAGCCGTCATCTCAATATCCGCGTTTACCCACTCCCCTACGGCGACATCCTCGGCCTTGTCCATGCCGCCCCGCTTGGCCAAGTTGATTGCACCGCGTGTTACCAGGGTTGATGACCCGTCCGGGGCGACGTCTTCCAGACGCGCCATGATGTTGGCCCGGCTGGCGGAGGATGCGACACGGAGCGTTAGTTTGGGGAATCCCAGGATGTTCAGATCCTCTGTGCGGACCTCGGAATCGAAAATTACCGATCTCCCATCCTCCGAACGCTGGTCCGGCGGTAGGTCGGCATCATTTCCGAAAGGAAACCAGCGCCCTGCGTCGACGCCAACATGCTGGGGGGTGTCTATGAGGACGTGGTTTTCGGCGTCAGCATCAAGGGTCCTCAACTCCCGCCCGAAACCCATTGTCACCAGAGACACCAGCGGACTCGGCCAGGAGTCAAGTGCCACCCATGTCCCGGCACGGGTGGCGTATTTCGTGGCAGGGCGGACGGATTCCTGGTGGAAAAGACGAAGAGCCGGCTCGTCCATCACGCCTGTGTCTTCGCCCTTCAGCCAATGGTTCCACCAGCGCAGGGTTTCCTGCAGGAAACCAATGTTGGGTCCGGGGGTCCTGTCGATGTCCGGGTACTGGTGCGACCACGGACCGATGATCCCCTTGCTGGGGGCGTCCAAGTGGTCAACAAGGCGAAGGACGGCGTTCCTGTATGGATCAGCCCAGCCGCCAACCGCCAGGACTGCAGCCTGGATGTCACCATAGTTTTCACAAACGGAACCATGGCGCCAGTAGTTGTCGCGCTCCTGGTGGGACATCCAAATCGTGCTGAAAGGCTGCAACCCTTCCAGCCGTTCGTTCCACATGGCCTCCCACTTTTCACCAACACGCCACGGCGCCGGCGGACGGCTTTGGAAGGCGAACATGGTCCCGGCCCAGGCGGACATGTCGATGCCCAACAGGGCACCCCCGTAATAGTGAACATCGTCCGCGTACCTGTCGTCAGTGGAGCACACTGTCACAATGGCTTTCAGCGCCTGCGGACGTTTGGCTGCGATCTGGAGCCCGTTGAACCCGCCCCAAGAAATGCCGAACATGCCAACTTTTCCTGTGGACCAGGGCTGGCTGGCCAGCCACTCGATGACCTCGACGCCGTCGGCCTGTTCCTGCTCGTGGTATTCATCCAGCATGACGCCCTCCGAATCACCAGAGCCCCGTATGTCCACCCGCACCGAGGCGTATCCGTGGCCCGCATACCAGGGATGCCGTTGCGCATCTCGGGGTGCGGTCCAGTCACCCCGCCGGTAGGGCAGGTATTCAAGCAGTGCCGGTACCGGATGCTCGGAAGCATCTTCGGGGATCCAGATCGTGGCAGCCAGCTGGACGCCGTCGCTCATGGGTATGAACACATTTTCCATGATTGTGACAACGCGGGGGAATTCGGTGGTTATTTTCACGTGGGCATCCAATCAGCGAGTCTTTTGAACGTGTAGGTGGGGACTTGGCGTACGGCGTCGGCTAGTCGCCGCGAAGCTTCTCAATGGGTGCGTGGCAGCGAATGCTGTGGGTGCTGCTGGCCTGGATCACCGGGGGTGTGGTGGTCTTGCAGACGTCCATGACCAGTGGGCAGCGGCTGGCAAACGGGCAGCCTTGCGCGGGCGGACCGGAAGGGACTTCGTCCTGGCCGGGAGGCACCATGGCGGAGTGGTCGTCGCCCACTTCGATCACGGAGGCGAGCAGTAGTCGGGTGTAGGGGTGTGACACAGTCCCAAAAATTTCCGCCACCGCGCCTTCCTCAACAATCCGGCCCAAATAGAGGACCACCACCCTGTCGGCAACACTGCGCACCACTGCCAGGTCGTGGGTGATGAAGAGGAAGCCGATGTTGCTGTTCCGTGCCAGCCTGTCCATGAGGCGAAGGATGGAAGACTGAACCGAAACGTCGAGTGCGGAAACAATCTCGTCGGCCAGGACAAGTTCCGGCCCTGCGGAAACGGCGCGGGCGATCCCCACCCGTTGGCGTTGGCCGCCCGACAGTTGCCCGGGCAGCCGTTCCGTGAAATTGGGTGGCAGGCCAACCTGGACCAGAGCGTCCTCGGCGGAGAGCCCCTTGACGTGAAATAGCCGGAGCGGTCTGGTGATGGCGTCACGGACTGTCCGCCGCGGGTTCAGCGAGGTGTCGGCATTTTGGAAGATGATTTGAACGGCGCGCCGCACGGCCTTCGTGCGGTGGGCCACAGCCGGCGCAAGTTCAGTCCCGGCCCCAAGCGTCAGCTCGCCGGATTGGCGCTTCTGCAGCCCTGCAACCACGTTGGCGATGGTGGACTTCCCTGAACCCGACTCGCCAACCAGTGCCACGATTTCACCTGCGTGCACGTCGAGGTCCACGTCCAGCACCGTGGGTGCGCTGCCCGGTTTTGGCCTGCGGTTGTAGTCAACGGTCAGCCCCCGGATTGCAAGTACCGAGGCCGTATCCTGCGGCGCAACTCGTTCATGGAGGGCGTGTTCCTGGGGCGGCATGGGCGTTCCACGTTCGAAGGCGTCGATGGCGGCGTCGTCGAGGCTTGGCGGAATGCCGGGAACGCTGACACGTGGAACACTGGCCAGGAGCCCCTGCGTGTAGGGGTGCTGGGGGTTTCCCAGCACCTTTCGGGTCTCGCCTGCTTCAACTACCTTCCCTTGGCGAAGGACCGCGATGTGAGTGCACATCTTGTCGATGACGCCGAGGTCATGACTGACCATCACCATGGCCATGCCGAGCTCCTGGTGCAGGCGGGCCAGGGTGTCGAGGATGGCCGCTTGTGTAACCACGTCCAAGCCCGTGGTCGGCTCATCCAGCACCAGGAGCCGGGGGCGGGCCGCAAGGGCCATGGCAATGCCGATGCGCTGTTGCTGTCCGCCGGAAAACTGGTGCGGGTACTTTTGAAGTGCGGCCTGGGCATTGGGCAGCCGGACAAGGTCAAGAAGTTCGATGGACCGTGCGTCGCGGGACTCCCGGGAGGCACTGGCGGCCACATCCAGCCGGAAAGCCTCCTGGAGCTGTTCCCCGATTCGCATGGTGGGAGTCAGTGCCGCCCCCGCGTTTTGGGGCACCAGGGCTACATGGGAGGCCCGAAATTCACGCAGTTCCCTGCCTTTGAGCTTGAACACGTCCACGCCACCAAGCTGAACCGTCCCGCTCGCCACAAAAGACGAGGTGCGGAGCGACGCAAGCAACACACCAGCCATGGTGGACTTTCCGGAGCCCGACTCGCCTACCAGCCCGAGTATTTCACCCGTTCGCAGCTGCAGGCTGATATTCTCCAGGACATTTACCCTCCGGGTGCCCGCCATGTAAGCAATGGCCAGGTTCTTGACATCGATTTCCAATTCTTCAGTCATGGCCGCGCTCATCCCAAAATCTCCTTCATGCGGTCAACGCCCAAGCTCTTTGCAAGCCCGTCAGCTGCCAGATTCAAGCCAACAATCAGCGTCGCGAGAAAGACAATGGGTGCCAGTGTTGCCAGCGGCACCACCGCCATGAGACTCCGGTTTTCCGCCACCATCAACCCCCAGTCAGGGGTTGGCGGGTTGGCGCCGAACCCCAGGAACGACAGCGAGCTCACCAGAAGAACTACCCAGGAGGCGCGCATGGCGAATTCGACCAGCACAACGTCCAGAATGTTGGGAAACACTTCCCTGCTGAGGATGTAAAACACACCCTCACCACGGGCCCTGGCTGCGATGATGAAGTCTTTCGGCATGACGTCCATTGCGGCCGCGCGGACTACCCTTGTCACACCGCCGGTGTAAACCACCACGACGGCCAAGACGATGACCTGAGGACCGGAACCGAAAACGGTGACGAGCACCAGCATCGCCAGGATGGCTGGGACGGCGAGGACGGAGTCGACCAGGCGAGTGATCACTTGGTCAATCCAGCCCCCGTAGAACGCTGCCAGGCCGGCAATAACTGTGCCCAGGAGCACGGCCAGCGCCGTCGAAGCGAAGCTCACGGCCAGTGCGTATTGGCCACCGTAAAGTGTTCGCGAAAGGATATCGCGTCCCAACGTGTCCGTGCCAAGCGGGTACGGACCGCCGGGAAGCTGCAAGACGGCCGCAGCATTGTTCTCCGTTGGATTCCCGGGTGCAATCAATGGCGCAAGGAGCGCCAGGAGGATGTGGAGTATGACCAGCGCGAAACCCAAGGTGGCGGGCTTGGAGCGGAGGATGGAGCGGGCCACCCGGCGCAGGGACGGCCAAAACCCCCGGGTGCCCTGCAGCCTTTCTACGACGACTGTTGATGCTGTCATTTGGCATTCCTTGGATAGCGCAGGCGCGGATTGAGGAGCGTGGCGGCCAAATCGGCCAACAGGTTGCACACCACGAAGGTCAATGCCCCGACCACCGTTATCAACAAAATGGTGGGCAGGTCCCGGCTCTGGACCGACTTGATCATCAGGGATCCCATGCCGGGATAGTTGAATATGCTTTCCACCACCACAACCCCGCCGATCAGCCAAGCAATGTTCATGGCAACAACATTGAGAGTCGGAAGGATCGCGCTGGGGACGACGTGCTTGAAGACAAGCCGGCCCGTGGATATTCCCTTGAGCCGGGCGGTGTGGACAAAATCCGTTTCCATGACGTCAATGACAGACGTACGCATCATGCGGATGATGTACGCAGATGCCACAAACATCAGGGACAACGAAGGCAGTGTCATAGCCGGGAGCAATTCCGCAATTGTTGCGTTCTGGCCGGCCACGACGACTGCGGGAAAGATGGGAATGGTGATGGAGAACGCCAGGACAAGCAAAGTGGCCACAATGAATTCCGGAATGCTCATGCCCACCAGCGCCAAGGTGGAGATCGTCGAGTCCACCCAGCGGTCACGGAACAATCCGGCCAGCAGACCGAGGACCAGGGCTAGGGAGAAACCCACCACTATGGTGATTCCGGCAAGGAATGAAGTGTTCAGCCGGGCGCGTCCCACTTCCGGTCCGACCGGCTGGCCACTGACCAGCGAAGTTCCGAAGTTGCCGGTCAGTGCATGGCCCAGCCAGCTGACAAATCTTTCGACGGGCGCCTGGTCCAGGCCGAGCTGCCGGCGAAGCGTCGCCACAGCTTCGGGCGTTGCGTTTTGCCCCAGAATTTGGGTAGCCGCGTCTCCGGGCAGGGCCTGCATGGCGCCAAACACCAGAAGCGTGGCAAGGAGGATTGTCACCACCGCCCAGCCCAGCCGCGGGAGTACGAAGCGTGTGATCATGTTTATGCAGCCAGTCCGATGTTAATGTAGTCGAATTCAAAACCGTGTTCCTTGTAACCGGCAACTTTCTTGCTGAGCCCCACCAGACGGTCGGCAAAGAACGGAGTGAGCGAGCCGCCGTCGTCAATCAGGAACTTTTGCGCATCCTGGTACAAGGTCTTGCGCTTGGCGTCGTCCACCGTGGCGCGGGCACTGTCCAGAATCTTGTCGAAGGCCGGGTTGGCGTACGCATTTTCGTTGTAGGAAGAGCCTGAGCGGAAAATCTGGTTGAGGAGCTGATCAACCGGACGCCCTGTGTACCAGTAGCTCGTCATTAGCGGCTTCTTCATCCAGACATCCGTGTAGTAGGAATCCGCAGCCGAGGTCTTGACGTTTAGGTTGAAGCCGGAGCCAGCCACGCTGCCCTTCATGGCCAAGGCAAGCGGTGTCAGGACTGAGTCATAGGTGGATGTCCAGATATCCAGGCTCAGGGAGTCATGCCCGGCCTTCTTCAGCAAGGACTTGGACTTTTCAGGGTCGAAGTCCAGTCCGTAGTCGAGGTAGTAGGCCTCCGTGGGCGGCACGGGGTTGTTGCGTGCCACGGTCCCATTGCCATGAACGGCCAGCTGGAGCACGTCCTTCGGATTGTAGGCATGGGCAGGGCCAGGCGAACATTACGGTCCTTGACCTCGGGGGATGTGTTGAGCATGGGCACGGTGTACCACTGCGCATTCTTCACCGAACTGACCGTGGCGGTGGCAGAGGCCAGCACGGTCCGGGATGTGGCGTAATCCAGGTTGGTCTGGGAGATCAGGTCGACCTGGCCTGCCAGCAGCGCATTAACTCGCGCCTGGGTGTCCGGGATAGATGAAAATTCAATGGTGTCGAGTTTCGGCTTGTCGCCAAAATAGGCGTCATTGCGGACAATCTGTCCCGGGCCGGCTGCAGTGAAGGCCTTGAGCTTGAACGGGCCCGTCCCAATGCCTGAGGTGCCAATGGTCGCTGCAGATCCAGCCGGGATCACGTAGCAGTTGTAGCCGGTCATGAGGCTGGCAAATTCCGCATTTGGTGACGTCAGGACCACGACAACCGTGACGTCGTCCTTGGCCGTCGCGGACTTGGCGCTGATGAACGGCGAAAGCACGCCGGCCTGAGGGCTCTTGGTTTCCGGGTCCAGCATGTGGGCAAATGTGTAGACAACGTCCTTGGCCGTAAACGGCTTGCCATCATGCCAGGTGACGCCCTTGCGTAGGTGGAAGGTCCAGGTCAGTGCATCCTTGGACGTTTCCCACGATTCCGCAAGATCGGCCTGGACTGCACCCTTTTCGTCGAGCTTCACCAAGCGGTTGTAGAGGGCCCCAAGGTACTCGTAGGCGGAGAGCGAGCTGGCAGGGTCCAGCGTTTCAGCCTTCGACGCCGGAGGACGTGCAATCCTGAGCGTTCCGCCAGCCTTGGCGGCCGCGCCTGAGCCACCTGAAGTAGCTTGCGGAAGCGCAGAACCACCGGGGCCGCAGGCTGTCAAAAACGCCGCAGAAACCACGGCTAGGCCGGATGCAGTCAAAACGCTCCTGCGAGAAAAGGTGCCCTTGGCAGTGGGGATGTTCGCGTGTTCCATGTAACTGGCCTTCCATGTGACGAGTACTACACTGGACGATCTATTTGCTGTACTGTACAAATAAATCAGTCCAAAGTGCAATAGTTTCGGACCGTAAACTCATAACAAGTTGGAAGCGGGTGGGAACCACGTCTGTCAGATTGGCCTGGCTGAAGCGCCCAGACGTGCTGATGGTGGTGACATCGGCGCCCACCTATGTGGCCACCGGTGAGGTACTTAAAGTCATCAGTCCGCTGGATTTGACCCCCCTCCGGTTCCTGCTGGCTGCGGCGATCATCGGCGGCTGGTTCGCGGTCCGCCGCAAGAAATTCCTACTGCGCAAGCCGGACGTTTTGAAGGTGTTGGGGATCTCCGTTCTTGGTTACGGGGCCTATGGCACATTGCTCAATTTGGGTCAAACCTCGGTGCCGGCAGGCACGGTGAGCCTGCTATTGAACACTTCGCCCATCTTTGCTTTTGTCCTCGGCTACTTCATCCTCGGTGAACGGACGTCGCCGCGCGGAATCATGGGAATGGCCATTGCCACTGTTGGCGTAGTCGTCATAACCGTGTTTGGGCCCGGCGAACTGGGATTCGACTGGAACTCACTCATCATCCTTGCCGCGGCACTTATCCTGGCAGCGTTCCTCATCTGGCAACAACCCATCCTGGCACGCATTCCACCAGTTGAATTGGTCTTCTGGGGCTGCCTCGTTGGCGGAATTGTGACGCTGCCAATGGCCAAATATGACATCGCGTTGCAGCAGTGGGGTTCGCGCACAGTGGTGGCCCTTGTAGTTTTGGTGGTTTGCAGCACGGTGCTGGCTTACTCATTTTGGAACGTCACACTTGCGGGCACAAGTGTTGCTGAGGGCGGTTCCTTGTTGTTCGCAGTGCCCATTTTTTCCCTGACACTCGGCTGGCTGATCCTTGGACAGGTTCCCACCGCCGCCTCCATCACCGGCGGCTGCATCGCCTTGGGCGGAGTGCTGTTGCTGGGAAGGGCCCAAAATGTGCCGCACCACCCCGACAAGGAAGAGGAAGTCATGACCACCCCGCCCGTTGATGAAGACATTGTTACGGTCTCGTTGACACCCGAACAATCCGACGCGCTCGCAGCAGCAGTGTCCCAAGCCGTTGAAATGGTGGGGGCAAGGCTGGCCACGATCTCACTCTGGCGACCAGCAAGTGCCGATCTGGTCCGGGTGTACTCAACTCTCCCCGACATCTACCGCTTCGGCGGCATTTCAGCAGAACTGGGCACGGCCTGGACCGAACAATGTGTGATCCGCCTTGAATCGTTTATCGCGGAGTCCCCCTCCGACTTACAGACAGACGCGTTCGAGCACCAAGGCACTCTTGCTGCATTGCGGTTGGGTGCGGGGATAAATGCGGTCATCCAAGTCAATGGCCGTTTCCTCGGGTGTTTGAACCTGATGGATTCTCCTGGCAGCTATGCCAAGGGTGATCTTGAGGCCGCGCAGAGCATAGCCGATGGCCTGGTCCCCGTCATGGAGTCAATTTCCAGTGAGAGCGGCTCCCTAAGTCCCTAAGTAAGGCCGGGGAGATCGCCTATGTTGCTCTTTCGCACGGTAGCCGACAGATTCAAACGATGAGTCCATGTCCACCGACCAGCCGGGCCCGCTGCCGAACCTTAGTCGACCTTGCTCCACTCACTCCGCAGACAAGCTCGCCGAGTGGCGCCGAAATGGTACGGATGATGCAACGGCGGGTTTTGATTCGACCGATGTATTGATCCGAATTGGAGTAAGAGCACCGCCCATATTTTCGGACGACGACATCAGGAGGATGCACTTGGAAGCTGACGTCACTCTGGCAAGTACTGACTTGGCAATGTCGACTCGGGACAGCAGCCTGGAGCCGGCGGCCGATTGCAAGATTGAATCCGCCTCGGCCTCCAGGACTGCATCTGCCCAACCGGCCAAGTAGCTCGATGACTGCGGCCCGCGGTCGATCCCGTGGGCTTTCAAGACAGTGTAGGCAACCGATTCGGCCTCCACCTCGGCGAGTCCCCTGTGCTCGGCGCTGCTGCCATACAGCTTGCCCAGCTCATCATCAGGACCGTGCAGCATGACGTGTCCGATTTCGTGGGCCAGGACCGCAAGGCGTTCAACTGGATCGAGCCATTCGCCTACGCTGATGAGGTGGCGAGCGAAGTTGGTGTAGCCGCTCGCCAGCGACTGCTGCTTGTCGGAAACGTCCACCGCGAACCCCCGCTGCCCCGCAACAGCAACCAGTGACTGCCACAGCTCCTGGTGCTTACCTTCGATGCTTGGATCAACTTCGGCCTCACGAGTCGGCACCATGAGCGGCTCACCCTCAGTTTGTGAAACATCAAAGACTGCCTGGCCTCGCCAGCCCACGATGCGGGTTCGCTTGGAGCCGCCAGACTCTGCGGCAGCGGCCAATGCCAGCGGATTGTTCGGATCTATCTCCTCTTCCGCCCTTGCGGTTCGAGGCGCGATCACCCAAAGCGCGTGTTCACCCTTGAGTACGTACCTTCCGTGGCGTTCCCACTCCTTGTAGCCAGCCACGAGCGTCGGCGGCTCCTTGCCGCGTTCCTGCATCTGGACCATCAGCATGGCAGCGTTCCCACCGGAGTAGCGCCAAAGGGTGGCTGAGTTGTCCAGGAGCTTTTGCCAGCGCCACGGCTCGTTGACAGCCTGTTCGAGCAGTTCGATGAGACCTTCCGTTAGAGCCTCCACGCGTTCGGCCGGCGCCGGATGGCTTGGTGGCGGCGGCGCTTGCCGTTCCAAGAGACCCTCCCCCTTGGCCGGTTCGGATTCCAACGGATCAGCACTCATAGCCGCCACCTCCACCGCATAGATTGTCGACAGGAAATCGTCCCGCCTATATGTTCATAGGGGCCAGAACCCCAAACAGCGTGAATTGGACAGAGTCACCCGGGCCTGAATGCTAAGACTGGGAAATGGGGCCGCCAGGAGGCAATACCCGGCGTACCGTCTCCCTGTGGACCTGCAGGCCGACACACCCTGCCGTGCGCGTGTGGTCACGCATCCGCTCGATGCTGGATGTCAGTCGCTCGTGAAAGGCAATGGGACCGAAACCGCCGTCGTCCTCGGTGTAGGAGGCCTGCTCGGCCCGTTGGAGCCCGTACAGTTCTGCCACCATGTCGCTGTGCTTCCACCAGCAGTCCGGGATCACGGAGGTGGGCAGGTGGTACGTGTCCACCAACCACTGGACCCACTCCCCGAGGTGCTTCCAGACCGTCTCTGCCGTGCGGGGATCCATGTCCCGCCACCTGTAGGTCATGGGTATCCGTTTGGACCGCTTGCCTTCGGCGGAGCCGAACAGCATCGCGGCAAATTCGTCCTCCGCTCCGCCTCCAACGGTGTATTCAAATGAATCTTCCTCATCCATTGCCTTCTCCAATCAATCCGTGGTTTCAGTTCTCATTACGACTTCCTGGCGGCGTCGGTGGCCGTCGGCAAGTTCGCGTTCGGTCTCTGCCTTGGAAAGTCCCAGCTGGACGGCGTCCTTGCGCTTGTGCCACTCACGCAGGTCCAGCAGGATGGGCCGTGTCCGGCGCCCCAGCATGATGGCCGTCCCGGCTGGGAGACGGCGGATCTCGTGCAGGGGAATAACCGCAGTCTCTCGGACCTGCTCGCCGTGTTGGCTGCCCTGCGACGACCACGACCTTGTGTTGACCGTGGTGCTGCGCTCCCCGATCAGCCCGGCAAGGGCCCGAAGGTCTCGTTCGTCGGAGCCGCCGCCGAAGATGACCTTGATGATGGCGGCGTCCCAGATGGTGGCCGCCTCGTCGATGGACCAGCCGGACCGTGCCTGGGACAGGGATTGCAGCACCACAATCGTGGAGATGCCGATTCCGCCGCCGTCGGACAACACCACTGGCAGCCCGGGCCACGGCGAGAGGTTGGCGATCTCGTCGAGAATGAGTGAAAGTGGAGGATCCAACCTGCCGCCGGGAGCCACGAAGGCCATTTCCCTGGCAGCGTGGTCGATGTCATCGATCAGCGCAGACAGGTATGGACCGGCGGCGGCAGCCCCAGACTTTGTGCCGATCAAGTAGAGCGTGCCGCGCTGCCGGATGAAGTCCTTCGGGTCGAATTGCTCTGCCTCCCCGCGGGGGTCAAGGGCGGACAGGACAGTTGGTGAGGAGAGAGGTGCGACGGCGGCGCTCACGCCGATCCATGAATTGGACGTGTTGCGGGGGTCGTCGTCGATGATCCCCATGAGGTCTGCCTGCCAGCCGAGGGCTGCTTCAGGTCTGCCGAGGATTTCCAAGGCCTCTTTGGCCAGGACCGGGTTCGAGGCCCAGCGGCGGAATCCTCGGACGCCGTCGCCTGACAGGGCTGCAGCGTGCAGCAGGCATTGGAGGACAATCACGGCCCGTTTCTGCCAGGCTGCGTTCTCGCCTTTGAACTCGGTGTCCGCCGTGATGACCAGTGCCCGGCGCGTTGCAATGTCCGGGTCCTCGCAGCCGCGGACCGGTGACCACCTCAGCGTCGTCGGCAAGCCTGACATGCCCTGTGGATCGAACACCGTCACGGGCCGGCCGCCGGAAGCGCGGGCCTTCATGGTCACCACCAGGTTGTCTGCCCGGGTGGACGTAGTCACCACGGCGCCCGGCGCGTCGAGAATGGCGTTGATGATCATGTAAAGGCCCTTGCCCGAGCGCGGCGCGCCCTGGATGACCATGGATTCCTCTGTGGAGACGTGGACGGTGACGCCGCGGGACTTCCCCACTGTCCAGGAGACCTGCTCAACGCGCGGTTTGGTCAGCCCGGGGCGGGTATATTTTCCGCGCCGAACAACGGCCCGGGAGCCAAAGTCCCGCACGATCTCCGCACGCCGGGCCACACCCTCGCGGCTGAGAATGTCCTTGCGGAGCCAGGAGCCAGACTGCCGCCAGGCCCGCCACGCGAAGTAGCCGGCAACCGCGAGGACCAGCACGCCTGCGAGCGCGGGGCCAATGATCATCCACACCGATGCTGTCCCCACGTGGCACGACGTTGGTGCACCGATGATCCAGTGCATGCGTCCTGCGAAGAGGCCGATTCCGGCGGCGGGGCTGAATGTCCAGGGCTCCGTAGCATGGCAGGACCATCGCACTACAGTGGCTGCAGCAGCTTGGACGAGAAAACAAAACACCAGGTACAAAGCCGAGGCAATCAGCGCTGCGTTGAGCAGCGGGTTGCCGTCGTCCAACCGGCGCGACATCAGCGCATCCCCCCATCCGTACCGAACACCGCCATCTCGTCAGTCGTGATGCGGTTCGCGACAATGAATGACCTGTTGCCTACCTTCCAGAGCCCCATGCCCTTGGGCAGGTTTTCGACGTGCTCGCATTCGGCTTCGGTCAGGCCCAGCGCTTCCTTGGTCAGGCGCATGGCGTCATGTTTTTGTCGGTAGATGATACGGGTGTCGGCTTCCGTCAACAGGCCCAGCGCCTTCTGGCGGAGCCCGCTGCTGCCGTCGCCGATCTCGTTGAGGTCGGCCACCTTGTGCATGATCAGCAGGTTGGCGATTCCGTACGTGCGGGCCAGGCGCCACTGCTCGCTCATCTTGGCCAGCATGTACGGGTCGGCGAGCATTCGCCAGCCCTCGTCGTAGACCACGATCCTCTTGGCGCCGTCGGGATTGGTCACGGCGGCTTCCAGCCACGTTGCCCCGCAGGCGGCCGCGAGGGACAGCGCCTGCTCGGAGGCGCCAATCAGGGCGGAGGTGTCCATGACCATGATGGGTGCATCAGCGTCGAATGCCACCGTGGACGGCGCATCGAACATACCTTCGAGGTCGCCGGCCACGGTGCGCCGCAGTGAATGCCCGACGCCGGTTCCTCCGTCGCGTCCGACCAGCGCCACGGTCTCGGGGCTGGGATTGAGCAGGTACTCCAGCACCATGGGCAAGGTGGGGGTGCTGTTGGCCGCCACGGCATCGGTGAGTGCCATGTCCAGGGCGGTAGGTTCCACGGGGCTCATGGGCTGGCCCTGGCGCATCAGGGACACCAGCGCCACGAGCAAGTGGCGGCGGCGCTGGCGCACGACAGCCTGCCATTGCTCGTCGGAGACAGACTTTGCCCGAGGTCCGGCGTCGAGCGGGTTGACCCGGGCCGGCTTGCCCGGTCCCACGGAGATGACCTTGCCACCGAGTGCCTTTGCAACGGGGACCCACTCGCCCTTGGGATCGGATGCCACGGCCGCTTTGCGGCCCAGCGTCACAGACCGTGCAACGAGGGACTTCCCGCACATGGACTTGCCTGTCCCCACCGTGCCGATGACCACGATGGACGGGCCGCTGATCACGCCCTTGTCGTAGAGGATCCAAGGATCGTAGGAGAATGCACCGGAGCCGAAGACGTCGGTGCCGATGTAGGTGCCTTCGTGGCCGAGTCCCGATTCGGTCAGGAACGGGTAGGCGGCGGCAAACGTCATGGTCGATGCCCGGTGGGGTGCCGGGCGAAGACGGTGCGGCCCGCGGAGTGAGGCCGCTTCCCGGCTCCCCCAGTCCCCCTGCAAGCGCGACGGCGAGCTGTCGTCATCCAGGTGGGCCAATCTTGCCCGGAGGGAAGCACGGGGTGGGTCGAAATCCCCACGTTCGCGCCGCCGTCGTGCGTCTCGGTCCGAGCGGGACTCACCTGCCGGAATGAAGCTCACATGTTGAGAGTGCTTTTTCACTTCAGTCCCCTTCCGAGGGGCAAGGCGCCGGCCACAAAGGCGGGCCATTGCTGGCCGGCTAGGAGGCGCAGTTCGACGAAGGCACCGGCGGCGGCTGATTCGAGTTCCTGCCGGCTGCGTGAAAGCTCGTCCAGTGTTTCGGCGGTGATGGTTACATAGGCCGCGGGGCGCACATCCCCGTGCCCAGCCACGATCTCATCCTCGCGTTGGGCCACTTCCTCTTCCTCGGCCCGCTGCTCCCGGGTGAGGGGGCGGTCGAAGCGGACGTTGATGCGGCGCCGGGTGTCGTGGGCTTCATGGGCGGAGCGGATGTCACGCAAAGCCTGTTCCATGGGAATGGCCCGGATGACCTCAGTGACCGTGTGCCGGAAGTTGCCCACATACACCAGCGGGTGCATGAACCCGGGGAAAACTTTTTGCCGAGGCCATTCAGAGATCCAGAACGTCTGGTGGAACCCGGAATCGGTGCGCAGGTACAGCCAGTGTTCCTCCACAGCCATTGGCCCGCCGCTAATGGCCACCTCCCGCTGGCCGCTTGCGGTGACCGCGGCGAGCCGTGGGACGGCTTCCGGGTCAAAGGCTCCGCGCATCACGGCCGTCAGCTTGCTGTCGGACAGCCACTCGTCCACAGTGACCCCGTGGGTTTTCAACCCGGTGGTGAGCGCCTCGACTTCTGATCGGACCACGTGCTCCAGGCCTGCGGACGCTCCCCCGGCGTCGCGGATGCGTCGCCTGGCCTTCGCCGTGTCGATGACCAGGCAGACCAGCAGCTCGTGGCTCATCGCCGAGCCGGCGGCCGCAATGAGGTCCAGGTAGGACTTGTCGCCCCAGTTGATCTCGTCAATGCGGGAAGGGGCCTTCATGCGGTCATAAAAGTCGCGGAGTGCGGAGGATGGGTATGGCACCGTGTAGTCCTGAATGGCGATCCGGGCGACGGCGGGGCGTTGTGCCATGGCTGTTTGCACCCTGGACCAGGCTTGGACGGCGTAGGCCTTGTCGTCGTCATCGAGAAGGGCGAAGGACGTGGTGTTGCAGCGCAGGATGGCGACAGCCTCCCGGCCTGGTCTGTCGACGATGAACGCAGCGCCGTCCCGTGTCTGCTTGAGCTCGAGCGTGCCAAGCCCGCCCGGGAGGGACAGCTGGCCGGCGGCCCGGGGCCGCTCCGGCTTGACCAGGTATTTGGTTTGGCCCGTCTGTTGGCGCCAGAAGAACACTGCGGCTGTGTAGGCCCACACGGGATACGGAATGCGTGCGTACTGCAGCACTCCAAACAAGATGAGTCCCGCCCACAGAGGCGACATCACGAAGAGGGCAGGCGGACCTCCTGCTGCCGAGGCCACGGTGGCCGTGAAGACGCCCACAGCGACAAGGCCCAGTTGGTACCATTGCAGGCCCATGACCAGGCCGTGGCGTTCATGCCGGGGAAACTTGACCGGCTGTAGGGTGCGCGTATTTTCAGACATGGTTGTCCCCTTCCGGGTTCGTGTTCTCCTGGCGTGGAGCCGCAGGCTGCTGTTTCAACGGGGGTTGCGGCGGCACCGGGGCCGGGCCAAACTGACCCGTTGGTGCTCCGCCCTGTGGCTGCGGCGCTCGCGGACTCTGTCCGCCCCCTACCGGTGGCCCTGGGACTGTTCCGGCGTTTTGTCCGTTCCCGGACTGCGCGCCCGGGTCCCGGTGCGGGGTCCCGCCCCGCCTGACGTACGGCTAGCCATAGGTTTTTGTTTCCGAGCCGGGCGGCGGATTGCCTGCGCTGGAAGCCGGCCTGCCGCCGTCGTGCTTCACAGCCTCGTGGCCGGCATCCGCGCCATCCACGGGAAGCTTGACCTTGGGTTCCGGTGATGACTGGACCAGGCCAGGGTTCTTGGAACCGACGCTGGCCAATGACAGCTTGCCGCCCACCTGCCGGCTGACTTGCCGGGCCGCAAACCCGCTGGTGCGCGTGAGAACATGCCCACCGCCGGCAACCTGGGCGGCGGCGGCCAACTCACCGCCGGCGAAGCTGACCAGGCGCAGGGCCATCAGAGGTGCAGCACAGGCGAGCGTCATACCGACAGCGCCGGAAGCCAAGCCCGCAAAGGACGTTGAATTGGCAAACAGCTTGACGGCAACTGCCAGGACCGTGGCGGCAAGCGGTTTTGCAATGAGAAGCGCAATGGCGGTTTCGCACCAGCGCCGCGTCCACGACTTGGTGCGCTCCCATGGCATCAACATGATGGCCACCGGCGCGGTCGCGGCCAGGATCAGGAGTGCAAACGACCGGAAAATCATGGAGCACATCAGGATGAAGGACATGACCCACACGAGCGCCACGGCAGCGACTGTGACGATGACGGGGCCCGCGGGGCCGGCATCGCCGGGACTCACCATGGAGACCAGGTCCCACTGGTGTCCTGATCCGGCCGGGGCTTTCTGAAACCCGAAGAGCCTCATGAAGACGACGTAAGGGTCCGATCCGAGTGTGGCCAGCATGGCGGTTGATGCCGAGTCCGTAAACTGTGTCAGCTTCTGCATCAGGCTGACAGCGCCGAAGACAACGGGGACGGCGATCCCGCCAGCAATGAGGGCGCGGCCGATGCGACGGGGTTGCTGGCTGATCATGCCGCCGAGGAGTTGGAGAATCATGGCCACGACAAGGGGCGTCATCATGACGACGATCCACCAATTGGTCATACCGCTGACGGCTGTCCAGTCTGATGGGCCAATGTCAGAAACCCCGAAGGCACCGGAGATGAAGGACCACATCCAGGAGGCCATGTTGGCCAGGATGCTGGCGAACATGTCCGTGATGGTCTGGGTGGCGACGTCCTGGGTTTGGGAGATGAGTCCGCATCCGGGCGGCCACCAGCCATTGGCGGCACACTTGACCGTTGGCAGCATTACTGAGGCCTAAAAGCCGAGGTGGAATGCTGTCTGCGACCACAGGATGTATCCGTTGATTCCGCCGAGGATGGCAGCGACCGGGCCCGTCCACAGCAGGATCATCCCGCCGCCCGAGGCGAGCCGGGACGATTGGCTCAACTTGCCGGCCAGCAGCATCGCGGCCCCCAGGATGGCGACTATGGCAATGATGATGAAGGCGCCGACCAGGATGCCGCCGCCGATCTCCTTAAGGGACTCGAGGAAGGGAAAGCTTGCATTGGGTGTGATGCCGGGATCGACCGGCGCAGCCAGGACCATGGTGAACTCCTATCAAGGACTCCCCACGTCTGCGGGGAGCATTCACTTGTTCATGGTTGCGGGAGGGCTAAACAACGTGAGGAGCCGCAACCGCAACCGCGTTCGGTCAGCCAATTGCCCGAGCCCCAGTCCGAGCAACAAATTCAGACGGGTCCTCAGCTACAACACTCGTCTCGCCATCCAACGCGAAAAAAATCAGGCAAATCCCCGCAAGTTTGCATTCGCCGATATCTCAATTGGCCGACAACCCCGACCAAGGCAAACTACGGGCCTTGGTCCCACCGAGCGGGGAACTACCTGTATGATCGTTGTATCGTTTAGTTGGTGGAATAACGGACTATATCCACTACAGAAAATTGGGGCGTCCATAATCAAAGCAATGAAAAACCTAATCCCTTTTGGGGCTGCCGGGGGAACTATCGTATCCTTCATCGCAGCGGCTAATACGGAAGGTTTATTACCGGCAACTCTCATCATAATCGGGATATGTTTGGCTGCATGGATCCTCACCTATTCAATACCGCCTTCTATTAGAAGATTAAAAGTATGGCGCAACGCCATTAAATCACACCAAACATTAATCAACGAAGTAGGGCAGTTGAGGGTAGAGTGTTCAACATTGAACGCAGATCTCGTATCACTAAAACTAGGCACAGAGAAAAGCAATTCAAAGCAATACGCACAAGGTCAAATTGACCTAATTGCATCATACATTGCACTATTCCCACAACACGGTATGGTCGTAGGAATAGATCCGGTTGCCGGAAGAATTGAAGATTCGGATTATGTAATCTATGCGAAAGCAAAGAGAGATATTAAAGATTATGCAATAGCAATAGGCGCTAGGTACATTGCGAAAAGTCGTGACTTAGGATCCCCGATTGCGGTGTTCGTCGTACACAGCTATGACAATAAAACGTCGCTATATCGCATATTGCTATCTGCCATTGTCGACAGTGACTATATCGATGCGCTTACAGAAGGCGCCAAACAACATACAGTCCCCGACAATCTAGTCCTTGCACCCGATGAATTGTTCACGAAGACCCTTAATGAAGTATTGGAGAATGGCAATTGAATTCAGTTGACGGTAAAGTCGCAGGTGTCCTGAACGAGTACCAACTCGCAATCAACTTGGGAGTCAACAAGGGCGTTATAGTGGGGGCGCATGTATCACTATACTCTAATGTTGAAATCAAGGATCCAGATAATCCAACAATTCTTTTGGGTGTTGCTCTCGTCAAAAAGGCAAATCTAATTATTGAAAGTGTGGAAGAAAATTTCTCAGTCGCCAAGGCTCCTATTTCAAATCCACTCTTGCGTGGGTTTATTAATCAGCCACAAGTTAAGTTTGTTGTAGCAGACTCCAATGACTTGGTAAACAAGACGATAGTTGCAATCGGCGACCCAGTTAAAGTTAGCATCCCGGAACCATCCGATGACTAGGTTGTCTACGCTACACTGACTCCTATCCTGAAAGATTTGGTTCAAATTTGTTTAGTTCAACAAGGAAGCCAGGTGGCCTACCGAATAGGTGCAGGACTGGCGAGGTCTGCAATGTTGTTTTACAAAGTCATTAAGTCGACAAATTTGACTGCGACTATTCGCCCGCACCACTCCTCGAAAGTAACCTATTCACCTACGCCCGGATGTTTAACGCTAGACTAGGATTCTTGTTTTGCCGAGTGGCGCCCAACATTATCGTCAACGATGAAGGCCTGGCGCCGATCTGGACCAGAAATACTCGATCCCCGACCTGTCACGCATAATATGGGGCCGCTCGGTGGTCTGCAGAAGATTAATGCAAAACAGTGTGAAGGCTACATGCGGACGGACACATTGCCAGCCTCATTCTTTCTTTTAGAATATTTACCTAGCTTCGGCCAAGTACGCATGAACCGTATTGGCCTCATGAATTGTTAACCAAATATCCACCAACTACGACAAAATATTTTGTCCCAACATTCCACGCCACCGGATGCAACAAGGTCCCCACCGTGGGATTCAAGGCGCTGAACATCATGCCGTTGCCGGCGTATATCCCGACGTGGCCCCAGTGGTTGGGCCCGTCCGGGTTCTGGACGACCAGGTCGCCCGGCTGAGGCATTGACGTTGGATGCCCGACTGTCCACTGCTCCGTCCGAGGCAGTGGTATCCCCGCCTGTCCGTAGACCCATTGGACGTAACCGGAGCAGTCCCAAGCCTTGAACGCTGTTCCGCCCCAGACATAGCTCCCGCCAATGCCTTCCTCGGCGTAATGGATGATGTCGCGCCGCAGCTGGCTGAGGTTGGCAGGAAGCCCCGGATACTGGCCGGAGCCAACGGCTGAAGGACATTTCGCCACATGAGTGCCGGGTTTGAGTGCCGCGACTATGGCATGGGCTTCCCCCTCCCATTGCGCATACAGCTCCGGAAACGCCGATGCCTGAACACTCTGCACCGCAGCGCCTTTCGGCATGGACGCCCAGCCAGGGATGTCGAGCAAGCCGCGCGGGGATCCATGGTTTGGCCCGGTCGGTCCGCCGAAGAACGCCTCGGCGTCATACAAAGGGTTCATCAGGTCAGCCACGGTCCCCCACCCAGCCGAAGGTCGCTGCTGGGCCGTCCCTAGTGAGTCATGGTCGGAGCCGACTCCGTCGTGGGCGAAGGCCAGGGAGCTCGCCACTGCTGAGTTCGCAAGTACCCGGAGCCCTGATTCCTGCAGCGACATCATGATGGCGATCTCCAGGCCATTGTCAGGAACGCCCAGTGATTTGCCGACGGCGATGTAGGCCCGTGCGACGGCAAGCGGTCCCGCGGCGAGAACGATGGGAGGTCCGGAACCCGACGGGATCGACAGCCCGTTGCCCGACTGGGCTGGCGTGTCGGTGACGGTTGAGGCTGAGGTGAGGCACGCCGTCGTACTTCCCTGTGCGGCCGTAGTCGTCATAAGGGCCAAGCCGCCACACATGGCCATAATGAGGATGGGGACCAAGACTCCGATGGCGCCGGTCACGAGCCGAAAGAGTGCGCGCCGCTTCGCGACCGCCAACAATACCGCCGGCACAGCCATCAGTACACGATCCTGCCCGCTGATGCGTAAAAGCCCACCATCACGCAGCGGTCGGCCGGTGCATTGGCGGCGGGCGGGCAGTTGACCATGACGCTGACGGGGGTCGTGTACGTGTTCGTGCCACCCTTCTGGTGTTCAGCCACCTTGAGTGTGAACGTGCATACGTGGAGCCCCTGCCATGGGGGCGGGTTCTGCTGGAATTGGGCCAGCTGGGCGTCGCAGGCGGCCGTCGAGATAGCAGCGGTCCGGTATGCGTCCATGCCTTCCAGCGATGCGAATGACGCCGCGGTGACACCGGTAGCCTGGAATTCCTGGGCCAAAACGGTCAGCGGATTGGACCCGTCGGGCAGCACATCCCACCAAGACCGCAAACGCTCGTAGACCTGCGAATATGTCGAAGACCGCGCGTCCCAGGTGTAAATTGCCTGCGCCGAAGCAGCAGCCAGCATCCGGTAGTTCTTGGTCGTTGGTTCGCCCGACGCCACGACTGGTTCAGTACGCGAAGGCGGAGGTACGACGGCGGGCACCTCCCTGGCAGGCAGCCTCACCACCGTGGGGATGGGCTTGGGCGCCGGCGCCAAAGCGCTTGGAAGTGGCGGCCGAGCGGCGAGAACGACTGCCACAAAAGCGACGACAGCTGCAGCAGTGAATAGAGCCAACAGGGCCCGTCGACGCCCCGCCAGGCGGCGAATCAGATCAACAATTACAAACATGGAAACCCCCTCAGCTATTCATGGTTCTCGGGAGGTTCTACAACGTGAGCGCCCTTCCATCGAGGGTCAAGGCTTCACTCTCAGCCGAAGGTGCGCTGGAACCCGGCGTTGCGTTGCCGGCCGCCGCGTGTTCGAGGATTTCAAGGGCAGCGAAGTACATGCGCCGGGCATGCCCAATCTTGGATTCAAGATACCGCCAGCTAGTAGCGGTTTCGGCGGCCAAGTCCGTGAGCCGGGCGGCCCGTTCAGCGCCCTGGACACCAGTCAGGACCAACCGTTCGGCAACGATCTGCAGCAGCGGACTGGGAAGGCAGGAGACGGCGGTGGCAATGGTGGTGGGTTCGTCGCACAAGGTTGCCGGTTCCACATCCAATGCCGCCCTCACGGTGAAGGCCATCTGCCGGACAATTGATACGGCGTCCCAGCGCTTGCGCTCTTCCCACCCCGGATGATGGGCCTCAGTGCGCGGCCGCGGCGTCGAAAGGCATTCGACCGCCCAGACCCACTTCTTGGCCGGGACATTCTTGCGCACTGCGGTGATGACCTCCTCGGCCCACTCGTGCCCGGCAACCTGGTCCATGCTCTCGGTTGCCGAGTAGTCAATGGGAGAGAGCCTCTCCCCGTCCGGATCAAACATCAGCGGCAGCAGAGGGTGGGCAAGTACATGGCGGATATGGTCAGCACAAAGGTGAACGGCAATTCCCTGCACCCACCCGCCAAACGTAGTGCCAGGCAAATACCGGTATTGCTGTTTTACAAGCCCCTCCCAGGCGGCGACGCGGATGTCCTGCATGACGTCGTCGACGTCGTCGATCCTGCCCAGGCGCATAAGCCTGGAACGAACATACTTCTGGGTGTTTTCAACGGCCCGCATCAGCTGGTCGACGGGGATGTCGGGCTCTGGGAGATGCTCCAGGGATGCATCTGTGGTGAGGCGGATCTTGCTGTCTGGTTCGTTGGACTTGGGGCTCATCTTATTCACCGGATTTCGTGCCTGTGGTGAGTATTCGACGAGCGGCGTCGATTCAAGCGCCGTTGTTGGAGCTTCCATCATGGGGCCGCGTCACGCGAGGGAAGCGAGCCGGAATTCCGGGCTCTGAAGCAATCCACCACGAGTCTTGGCCAACCGCTTCTGCATTTGGATATCTTTCCATTTTTAGAGCTAAGTTAGTTATTGTCAAGGAAGAAGGCTGCACCTGTGGACAACTTTGGGGCAGAATGGTGCCATGCCACACATCACGCAGCCTGAAGACGCAGACTGGTCTCCCGAGATTGAGGCGGCCGTGGCCACTTTTGGAAACCGGGCGCGCAGTGAAATCCTGCGCTATTTGGCCCACCACGGCCCCGCCACTCGCGGGGACATCGTGGCAGCCGTCAGCTCAGAGGCCCCGAGCGTTGCAAAGCACCTCTTGATCCTGGAGGAAACCGGCGTCATCAAGGTCGACGTCGAACCCGGCCTCAGGCGCGGAAGGGCGCCGCGCTACTCAACAAACAAGACTCGTATCAGGGAGCTGATGGCGGCTCACCGACGCTATCTTCTTGACCTGTAACGGCTTTGTCGGCTTGGCGGCCTTTGATGTCGTCGTTGAGGTATTTGGTGATCACACGAAGCGTCTCCGGCGAAACCTCGCCCAGGGCCCGCGCGGCAAACGACTTAACCTTTGCAGCCCTTAACGCTTTCAAGAATTCCAGGCGCGAGTCTATGACTTCCGGCAATTCCGGACCCCGGTTTCCCAGCAAGTAGTCCGGGTCCACGCCAAAGACTTCACTAATCGCGGTGAGGAGCTGTGGATCGGATACAAGTCGGCCAGAACCGTCCTTCATATAGGACCACCGGGCACGCGAGAGCCCCACGCCGCGGGCGGCCAGTTCCTTTTGTAGTTCGAGGAAAGTGAGCGGGGCGCCCCGTTCTTCCGCAGCAACGTCCAGAAGGAGATTGAGGCGGCGCGAAAGGAGCTGCTGAGGCGACGGACCTGACTCCGCCTCGTTTGCGTTCTCTGGCAATTCCGGCTCCCACTGGTGGCGGTTGTGGCGCAGACCCGATGCAATGAAAGCGCCCTTACTGACCCCCAGTATTCCGCGCCGCCGACACTGTCGCAATACGACGTTCGATCATATTGTCCACTGCGGTCACCAGCAGTAGCTCGGCACTGACAGTCCCCGCCCACGGCCTGAGCCGCGCAGCGCAGACATAGGCGGCCAGACCGTCAGGGTCCATCGCTTGGAATGCGTCCAGGTGATAGGCCACCTCAGAGACCACGCCAGCCAGTGACCGCAGAAATTCGATCTCATCGTCGTCGTTGCGGTGCCAGTACCGCTCAGCCCTCATCAGCTCTGCCGCCTGGCGGAATGCTTCAACTTGCGGATGCCCGTGCATGGGAATCTCCCTCCGCTGTCGCCCTGAACCGGCAATCATTGAACGGCCTGCCGGTTCCTTATTTGTTCATGGTTGGCTGCACTTCTTCCAACGTGAGCGGATCAGGCGTACATTAATTCATTAGACATGTCCACATCGGTAGCGAAGCTGAGGGCGCAACGAAGGGTGGCTCCAGTCATGTCGAGAATATTATTCACATCCATAAGCGCCAGGCTGCTGCACCTCTTGTCAGCTGCCGGGCCTATGGGTATGCCCGAAATCTGTGCAGCCTTGGATCTGAAACCCGGCCGAGTTCGCCACAAGCTTTGGGTGCTTCGCCGGGACGGCTATGTCAGCATCACGGATCCATCGGCAGCGGGAATGCACCCCTGCTACATGGCGGATCGAAGCCGGGTGGAGCGGGGTCTCTCGGAGCTGTTGGCAGACTTCGGGGCGGAGCCGCCGTAGCTGCGCCGCTGGCCGCAGCCATCAAGTATCGAAATGAGGCGCCCGCACGCCAAAACTGACTTACTATGGAAAGCAGCTCCCAAATTCGGTACCGGGCGGCAGTCGCCGGCTGGTAGTTGGTCTCACTTTTGGAGGTGCCCTGTGCATTCAAGCCTTATTGAGAGTTTGCACAAGCAGCAATCTGCCTCGCCCGAAGAATGGGAGGACACGTTCCGGCGGATGGTCCTTTTCGACCTCGCCAAGGACATGGAATTCGGCAACTTCCTCTCCTACTACCGCAATTTCGCGGTCCCCCGGCTGGCCCAAACGCTCGCCAGGAATGGGGAAATCACGGCACGCCCCACAAAGAGGTCGTACGATACCGCCATCGTCATTTACGAAATCATCGCAAGTGGCCTGGACAGCCCGCGTGGACAGGAAATGGTCGCGCTCCTCAACCGCGTGCACAAATACGTCCCCGGCAAACCGGAAGACTTCCGCTACGTGCTCCTCACACTTCTGGTGGTGCCCATCCGCTGGTGTGATCAGCATGCATGGCGCAAGCCAACCGACACCGAAGTGGCCGCCGCGACGCGATTTTTCACGGAACTTGGGCGCCGAATGCACATTGTCCAGTTACCCAGTTCCTTCTCCGAGGCTGCGGCCATCCTGGATGACTACGAAGCCGAGAATGTTGCGCCCAGCCCGGCGGGCCTGGAACTCATGAATGCGACCGTCCAGATCCTGCAGGGGACCCTGCCGACACCTGTGCGACCTTTCACCCGAACCCTGCTCAGTGCCATGTTCGACGACGGCCGTCTCGCCGCTGCTCTCGGCCTGCCGCGCCCACGCCTTTGGTCCCGTGCCGCACTCAACGGGGCCCTGAAGGCCCGAAACGTTCTCAAACGGTGGCGTCCGCTTTCGCAGGAACCCCGGTTCACGCCCGGTAGGCCCGTCAGCGCCATCTACCCAAATGGCTACAAGCTGACCGACCTCGGCCCGATTAACGTCATGACCTCGGCAGATCGGGTCCGGTAATGGATACCCGACCAGCAAAGCTGCAGGCTCAAATCGCCGAACAAAGCCTTAAGCTGCCGCCCCGATTCACGCTTCAGGCCCTGCAGAGCTATCTCGCCGTCGAACGGGGCACGGAAATCATCGTTGACGAACTGCCGGATCTGCCGGGAACCGATGTTTGCGGGATGTGGATCGGATTGGAAACACGGGACCTGATTCTTCACGCTACCCCGCGAAGGCCCTGGCACGGTCAGCAAATCGTCCTCCACGAGTTTGGCCACATGATTCTCAGGCACGACCTTGGTGCGATTCCGGCTGAAGCGAACTTGTCTCTCATCCCCAACATTGATCCGGCCACCATTCGGCATGTGCTGTTCCGAAGCAGCTACTCGGCTGCCGCGGAGCGTGCAGCTGAATTGCTGGCCGACCGCCTTTCCCACCGGATTCTCAGCAAATCGACGAAGGCTGTGGCCGAGCACCTGTCCTTCGGCGAAGTCTTTGGCTGATGCAATACCTCCCCGCAGCCATCCTTTGGTCATTGGCGCTCGTCCGCATTCTCCACGCCAAAGACGCCCGGGGCCGGCATGTCTTCTGGGCGGCATTGTTTGCAGCCGTTGCCTGTACCTTGTACGTCCCGAACGTTTACTTCGCCGTTGACACGGTTCTAGGTGGGCGGAACTTGGTGAAACTCGCCACCCTCCTGTCAGTCATGCTCGGCTTCTGGCAATTTCGCAGCGCGATCCTCGTAGCGGTCTCCACCGACCATACAAGCAGCCGACGGCGTCTGTTGGCCGGCCGCTGGGCCGTCGCCGCTGCTGGGACGATCGCCGCCGTCGGCTTTTTGACGAGCAATCCAGGTGCTACCAGCGGAAATCTCCAGGTCGCCTACGCCGACGAACCAGGCATGAAAGCATTCCTGTTGTCCGGCTCGGCATTCTTGGTCTGGTGCGGCCTGGACCTTGCAGTCATGTGCATTCGTTCGTGGAAGCACCTGCGCTCCCCCGCATTTCGAATTGGGTTTCTGTTGATCGCCATCGGTTGTGCGGCGTCATGCGCGGCCATCATTGATCGCGTTGCCTATGGTTCGATCAGCCAAGGCGCCCGCCCGTCTACCTCGCTTGCAGCATTCCTTGATTCCGCCTACTGGCCGGCCGAGGCCGTGGCGGTCACCTGCATCGGAATCGGCCTCATCATTCCGGCCGTGCAGAACCCGGTGCGGAGCGTCTTGCAAAACCTCGAGGCACGGGCGCTCCTCCTCCAATTGAGGCCCGCCTGGTTGCGGGCAACGGCAGGCCGGCGCGACATCATCCTCAACCCGTCACCGTTCGGGATGTTGACTCCATTCGCCCCGAACGCCAAGATGCACCTGCACCGTCGATACATTGAGATCAACGACGGCGTCATGCGATCCGGCCAATCTGGCCTTGTTCTCCCGAGCGAGAGCCCCTTGCTCGCACGTGCCGAACATCTGCTGAGCGGGCACTAGTTATTGGCCACCAAAGCCTAACTTTCCATACCGATTGGCCAACGCTGACCACCGGCGCTCACGTAGTTTCGGCTCCCCAGCACCATGAACAGTCAAAGGAGCTCCGGCTCATGGACTGCTTTGCTCGGAGGAATTGTGGAACGGCTCAGAATCAAGACCCCTGACGATTTCATCAGTCTCATGGGGCACAGTCTCGGATACTGGCCCCAGGAAAGTCTGGTGTGCATGGTGCTGGATGACCGCCGGATCGGTGGCACCCTGCGGGTGGACCTGCCATCAACTACTACAGACGAAGCGCGGTACGTCGACCATGTAGTGCGCTACATCCAAACGGACCGGCAGGCGACCGGGGTCGTTTTCGCCCTTTTCACCCACGCGGCATGGAGCCCCGGTGATCCCCGCCCCCATGAAACGGTCATGGAGCGGCTCACCGGCGAACTCGCGCAGCACGACATCATCCTTCGCGACGGATGGTTGATCGGTGAAAAGACATTTACAAACTACCTTCGAATGACCAACGACCCCGTCAAGACCTACTCGCTGGACCGCATCACCGGCAGTCAGCTCAACGCCGAGCTCGTATTCCGCGGATCCAGCATTGCCCCGGACCCGGGATTTCACGTACCCGTTGTTGCCCAGCGTGATATCCACGATGAAATCATCAAGCAATGTGGACGGATTGAGGCGATGAGTCCCCCGGTGGCCATCGCAAAGGCACGGACACTGTGGGGAAGCTTCCTTGAGGGCAACGAAATGCCATCCGACGACCAGTCGGCCGAATTGTTGGCGTACTTCAAGTTTGTTTCGGTCCGCGATCGGCTGCTTGGTGACGTCCCAGGGCTCAATGAAAACTTGAGAGACCTGCTGTTGGCCCAGACCACCCAGGCTCCGCATTGGGCCCGCGTAGACCGCGCAACCGACCTTCTGCTCCACCTGTACAGCCGGGCCGACCAGGCAGATGCAGCACCAATACTGACCAGCTTAGGAGTCATTCAATGGTGGGAGGGCCGGGGAAGCCGAGCACACGAATGTTTTCAACGCGCCCAAGAAGCAGACCCCGACTACCGGCTGGCACAGCTGACCGACCAAATGGTCAAGGCCGGAATCCTTGCCCCCTGGGCGACGGACCGCAATGCGTCTTACCAGCCGCCCATGAACCGTGGACCGAATATCGAGGGCCTGGGCATGGCCTGAGCCGTCAAGGTCCAAAGATATCCGGCCCGAAACGTCAACACGTTGAAGTGATCAAAACACAAAATAGGAGATTCCGATGACGCAGCAACTTAACACGGCCGCTTCGGCAACCAGCACGGCTGGCAACGTCGAGGAATGGCTGACGCCCAAAGAGATCTGCCGTGAGCTGCAGATCCCGGAACAGACGTTCTACCAGTGGCGCGTCAAGCACCTGGGTCCGAAGGCCCACCGAATTGGCAGGCACCTGCGCATCAGCCGTACGGACCTCAACGCTTGGCTGGCGACAACCGAAGACGACTTTGGTTAGGCAACGGCTGACATTGGGGACCTGGGGGCAGATAACGCGCTTTCAACTCAAGCCAAAGACTTGGCGCGCACGTGCCAAGTTCCGCTCATTCGACGGTGTGGTCCGCCGGTACGAAGCATGGGGCCCTTCTGGCCCGAAGGCAGAGGCCGCACTGATCCACAAGCTCACTCAGCTTGTGCCGGTCAATGAAGAAGAAATCAGCCCTGACATGCAATTGCGGGAACTTTCCAAGGTCTGGTGGGCAGAGTTTGAAGACCTAGGACGCGCCGCCAATACCAGCAGGAGGTATCGCGAAATCATCAACACATATATCCTGCCGGGCGTAGGTGACCTCACCATCAGGGAAGCCACCGTGAACTCACTGGACAGGTTCCTCAAGACGGTTCGCACCAAGAACGGCAATTCAACGGCCAAGATGTGCAAGACCATCCTGTCCGGCATGTTGAGCCTTGCCACACGCCACGGCGCCGTAAGCGCGAATCCACTCCGGGAAGTAGCTCGGATTCCCATCGCCACCAAAGAAGTCAGAGCCCTCACCTTGGATGAAGCCGTGGAGCTTCGCAAGGGTGTCTACGATTGGCAACAGCCCACCGGAGGCCCCAACGGACTCCACGAAAAAGACGTTCTGGACGTTGTGGACATCATGCTGGCCACGGGGGTCCGTATAGGCGAGGCGTTGGCGATCAGATGGGTCGACGTCGACCTCGACGCGGACAAACCAACCGTGGCCGTCAACGGAACCATCATCAATCTGCGGGGGAAGAACGGGCTGATCATTCAAGACCATCCGAAGAGCGCCAATTCCAGACAGCGGTACTTCCTGCCGCTCTTCGCCGTCGAGATGCTGCGAAGGCGCCAAGCTGACACGGCTCGAACGAACAAGCTGGGCCTGGTCTTTGCCTCCAGTGTCGGGACGATCCGTGACCCCAACGGATTCAGGAAGCAATGGCGCGACGCACGGAAGGCCATCGGCTTTGAATGGGTGACGCCGCATACATTCCGGAAATCGGTTGGAACTATTCTGGCCAATACCCAGGGCATGGCAGCTGCAACGGCGCAGCTAGGCCACTCAAGCGAGAAGATCACCAGCAAGCACTACGTCCAGAAGACGCACCAAGCGCCAGACAACACCGAGGTGCTACAGGCGTTCGGCCGGTCCCAACCCGAATAGTCGGATGGCGTCGGATTTACTGACATTCGGCCAATCAATAAATCTGTGGAAAACGGAAGGAGAACATGGCCATGCCAAAGATTGTGCACCCAATAGGGCCTGGCTGGACGGCCGATGTAGACGCTGCGATGCAGCTGTTCGGCAACCGAGGCCAGAATGAAATCATTCGGTACCTGAATGGGCATGGCCCTGTTAGACGCGGCGAAATCGTTGAAGCAGCGACCTCCAGCGAGGCGAGCGTTGCCACCCATCTCATCTCCCTCGAAAACTCCGGAGTCATCATCGTGGACGTCATCCCGGGCCGGCGGCACGGCCGGGCGCCACGCTATTCGGTCGACCTTGACCGCGTCAAGGAACTGATAGGGGCACTTATGGATTATCTGCTGAATTGCCAGGCGCCTCCCCCTCGCCAGGATGTGGAGCAGGGTCCTGACCCAGGTAGTCAATAATCTCGTCCAACGTCTCAGGCGATACGTCACCGAGTGTACTTTCCACAAACGACTTCACCCTGGCGGCCCGGAAGGCCTTCACCTTCTTGAGCTGCTCGCTTGTCATGGCCGGAGTCTTAATTTCCTCGACACTGAGCAAATAGTCGGGATCCACTCTGAAGTAGTCAGCCAACGCAATCAGCAAGGCACAGTCTCGAATCAAGAAACCCTTGCCATCCTTCATGTAAGCCCACCGAGCCCTGGACAGTTTCACCCCACGGACGGTCATTGCGGCCCAAATGTCTGGATATGACACCGGCTCGCCACGCTCCGCAACAGCGATGTCAAGCAAGAGGTGGAGCTTTCGAGCGAGTTCGCCTTGAGGTGTGCGCCTAGCCATGTCGCCTGCACCGGGTAATTCCTTGCCAGCCATGTTTCTCCAATCCAGTACTTTGAAGTGCTTCCAATATGCTCAGGCCACTTGAAAGCTTCAAGGAGCCACAAGACGTGAACCGTTTGTAAACACGCCCTGCATCATCAGCAATGCGTGACCAATCCTGCGCGCTCAAACGTTTCCATTTCTGCCCAAGCTCGGGAACTCCGCTAGCCACAAGGGGCGGCCGCTGTTGTGGGGACCCCGTCTGCACGTTGCCGGCGTCAGGCGACTTGGCCGCCGTCGTTCTTCCGACATGCGAACGATCTTCCGTTGTGGGAGCGACGCGTTGAAATCCGTGCGGCTAATGAGCGCGAGGCGGCCGATCCTGTAGGCCCTCGGCCCCGCGTGCTTGACGCGCCACTGGTAGAAATAATGCTCGGTCATCGATTGCTCCTGTTCAGTGTTGGTCTTCCCCCTTCCATGCTGCAAAGACCCTGAAACTGCATGACTTCCATTGGCTAGAGCAAAAACACCGATCGGGACCTGGGGAAAAATTACCCGCCGGAAGCTCGGCCCGACCACGTGGCGGGCCCGGGCAACCATGCGCGGCTATGACGGCCAGCCCCGGATGTACCAAATGACCGGGCCCACCGGGGCACAGGCTGAAGCCGCCCTCCTGGCCAAGCTCAATGAAATGCTCCCGCCCACCGACGACGTGATCAGCCCCGACATGGCCATCAGCGAACTCGCCACGATCTGGCGACTCGAATTCGAGGACCTGGGATGGGCGGCAAACACGCGCCGGCGCTACCGGGAAATCATTGACACCTACATCCTGCCCGGCGTTGGCAACCTCACCATTCGCGAAGCCAACGTCCCACCCTGGACAAGTTCCTCAACGGCGTGCGCACCAAACACGGCAACGCAACAGCCAAAATGTCCAAGACACTGCTCTCCGGCATGATGTCCCTGGCCACACG